>Ga0078972_1007362_pt1 | contig 24569 bp, 31 predicted proteins | sample YelNatPaOPGAMG01_FD_67568 | JGI IMG/M metagenome (GOLD analysis project Ga0078972, IMG submission 67568) | Hot spring thermophilic microbial communities from Obsidian Pool, Yellowstone National Park, USA - OP-RAMG-01 (SPADES assembly) (version 2) | ecosystem: Environmental > Aquatic > Thermal...
CGCTCGTGGAAGCGGGCCAGGGAGCGGATCGCCGCCAGGCGCACGTTCACCGATGCGGCCTTCAGGCGGCGGACGGTGGTCAGGTAGGAGACGTACTCCCGGACCTCCTGGGGGGTGAGCAGGCGGATGTCGGGGGATTCGCCGTAGGTGGTGCGGTACCATTCGGCGAACTCTCGCAGGGCATCGCCGTAGCGCCGCCGGGTGATGCCGGAGTGCTGTTCCAGGAACGGCTGGACCTGTTCATCCCACATCGGACACCTCCTGACCTTCACACAAAGGCACAAAGACACAAAGAAAATCTCTGTGCCTCTGTGTCTTTGTGTGAGAGAAAAATCTTGTACGACGTGGTTTCAGGGCCGTTAGACCCCCGTTTTTCGCACATTGTACGACACCCAGAGGGGGTTCTGGAAATACAATGCCCCTTGTATGACTATTTTACCAGAAATCTCCGGAAATGTCAAACTGTCAAAACTTGCTCTGGGATTCCCAGGGCACGGTGTGCCACGGCGCGCGTTGTTTGCGTGCAAATTAAGTAAAAAGCAAAGCCCCGGACTGAAAAGTCCGGGGCTTTTGGATTAGAAGCCGGGAAGAGCCATCTGGCCGGGTGGCGGAGCCACCGCGCGGCGGCGACGGTGGGGCATTACAGCCGCGCCGCCACCGTTCTTCGCCAGCCACTCTTCCCAAGTAGCCAGCCGCAGGGATTGCCGGGTCGGGCTCCCCAGCGGAGACGCCGTTGTCCGGTCGTCCTCGCTGAACAGGGTTCCCACCCGTTCAATCTTCTCCCAGTTCCGGAGAGAATTGATAATCTGGATGACCAAATTATCATCCATCTCCGGAACCAACGCACCAGCAACATCATCGCCGTACAGCAACTGGGTCACCGCCATCTTGCGTCCCATCAGGCGGAGCGCCAGGTCCTCCATCGCCGGACGATAGTCGTCCGGCGAGATGTAGACTGCGTAGTACACCTTGACAGGCTGGGTCTGCCCCAGCCGCCAGACACGGCGGCAGGCCTGCCAGAGGGTGTACAGTGAGTAATCTGGTTCATAGAAGATAGCCGTGCTGTACTGCACCAGGTCCAGGCCGGTTTCCACCAGCCGGGGGTTGGTAATCAGCACGGGAGCGTCGTTCTTCTTGAGCCATTCCTCCCTCTTCCGCGGGTCTATCGTCTCGGAGAGGACCACAGGACATATCCCGGCCCGGGCAGTCAAGACGTCCACCAGCCGCTGGCGGATGTCCCGCGTCCCGGTCTGGCGGACGTACACCAGCACCCGTCGCCCGACTGCCAGTTCCGCCCGAACCACATCCGCTAACCACTCCTCTTTGGGAAGATACTCGCCCTCCCCCACCACGGGGCGGAGAACGAGTTTATCCCCGCGAGGGTTCTCCACCACTTCCTCACGGAAGCAGGAATTGGGCCGGGACAACACCCACTGGAGCCAGGCTCCGGTGTACCGGGGCCAGAACTCCTGCATCCAGGCCCAGGTCCTTGCATAGAGCGTGAGGTAGTCCTCTCCTTGGCGGGGGGACATCTCCAAGTACACTACCTCGTCCCGAAAAGACGGGAGTGCCAGCCCCAGGTCCGAGATATTGCGGAAAATGGTGGTCGGCAGGATGTGGCGGACAATGGCCGGGGAAATCCCTGGCTTCTCCGACGTGGTGACGCGAGACCTTTTGCGGCCCAGGTAGTACGAGTGGTCTTCGTCTTTTCCCTGTCCGCCAGGGTCATCGCCGCGACTCCCGCCTCCAGGCGGGCATCGTGCAGGCGGCGAACGGCCTCCAGCGCCCCGGTGAAAAGGTCGTCCGGTTGCTTGATGATGTCGTCTATCGCGAGCATGTCACTACCTCCTCAAGGGATTCGGGATTGCCGATGGCGGCGACGACCCGCGCTCCCCAGAGCGCCAGCATCGCCCGCTCGGCCACCTCGGGTTCGGCGCCCAGGGTGAGGGTGATGAGACAGCGATTCTGAAGCCCCTGGGCGCTAATGTCGTGTTTCTGCATCAGTTGCAGGGCGTACCGGACGGCATCGGTCAGGTCGTATTTGCCGTCCAGGTCACCGGGCTTCATTCGCCACAGCGTGGCAAGGTCGAGTTTGCCGTGCATTTCTCACCTCCGAGTCGGGTCAAGTATGCGAAGAGGGGAGCAGGCCGACAGGCCCACTCCCCTCTGGGTTGGAGCGGGGCGCGGGGGACCACAGGCCACCCCCCTCATCAGGGGAGCACGGCTCGCCTTAGAGGGGGACACACCGCGCTCTTTCTCCGTGTCCGTGTCGTCGTGCCGAAAATCAGGAGCGTATGCTCCGCTCGCGCGGGGTGGCGATATGGTCCACCCGCCACTCTGCCCCGCATTTGGGGCATTGTGGCAGGTAGTACATCGGCGCGGCCTGGTAGCCGCACTCACAGCGCATCATCGCCTCTCCCCGCTCTTCCTCGTGTACCCATCCGCGGCCGTAGATCAGGATGAGCATCTGGCCGCAGACGGCACAAGTTGCCCGGGGCAGTTCATCCCAGTACCCCATCACCCCTCCTTCTGCCGGGCCAGCAGGGCCTGGGCGGCCTTCCGGCCTTCCTCCCACTGCCACTCGCGGGCCAGCCACTCCAGGTAGTCCGGGTCCTCCGCGGCGACCTGTTCCAGGGTCTTCCCCGCGTACTTCCCGAACTTGACGGTAATGGGCTGGCCGCTCTTGCCCTTGGAGGGCTGGGGCTGACCGCTCTGGGGCTGGATGTTACCGTTCTGCCCGTTTTGCCGGGGGGCGCTGCTCTGGCCGTTCTCGCGCTCGTGGGGCCGGGGCTGTGACGGGGGATTCTCCCCGGCGGCAATCCGCCGGAGACACCCCCGGGCTTCGGCTGTGAAGCCGTTACCGTCGTAATCAACCCAAACCCGCGGCAGATCATAGAGATAGCGCCCCAGGCCGAACTTGGCGCAGGCGCGCTTAAACGCCTGCGCGCTGGCGGACGTGAGGGCATTCTCCTCCGTCTCGCCGCGCGTATCCAGCAGGCATTCGCCGTCCCCCGTGCGGGTAATTCCCGCCACGGTCAGGCGGCAGATCACCACGATGCGGTCCTGCAGCGGGATGACCTGGTACTCGTCGCTCCAGCCCGGGTCGGCCTCATCCAGCCGGGACATATACTCCCGGCTGTCCACGTAGGCTAGTGCCATCGCGCGGGTGCGGTCCTTCGAGACCACGCCGGGTTTCCATTGGACCGCCCCCGGCTCGAACGGCTCGGAGAGCCGCCGGATGATGTCGGCAATCGCGTTCATCGTGCTTTCCTCCTGTGTCGAGTTGGTTTGAATCGGGTTGGTTTGAACCTGGTCGGTTGTGTCGGTTTCGGGGGCGGCCACAACGGGGGTAGGGGTGTCCTCGGCCAGCGCCAGGACCTTTTCCAGCCACCGGCCCTGGGAGGAGGGCCAGGTGGTCTTCACCACCATCGCCAGATGCTTGCAGGCCGTGCCCCGCCGCCGGAAATCCGGGCAGGTGCAGGTACCGGTCTCCACATCGGCGAAGGAAACGGTATAGGTCTGGCCGTCGCCGTTGGTGACGGCGAATACGGCGCGGTCCACCCGCTCCACCGTGTAGTGGCCTGACGCCAGCGCCTCTTCGGCGCGGTTGACGCGTGTGATAATCTCCTCGCGCTTCATCGTACCTCCTCGAGTTCAGTCAAGGGTCAGTTCAGTCAAGGGTCAATCAAGGCAAAGGGCACGGACGGGCACGGACGGAACGGGCGAAGGCCGACAGGCCGTCGTCCGCTCCGTGATGCCCGGCGATGCCCGGCGTGCCAGAAACAAAGCGGGGGAGCACCCCGAAATGGGGCGCTCCCCCGCGAGTTGTCCGTGCCAGCCGAAACGAGTCAAACCGTGCTATTCAGTTGTTAAGGTGCAAAATAAAGTCGCAAAATGTCACCATACAATCTTACATTGTATTTCCCAAAACCCCTCTGGGTGTCGTACAATGTGCGAAAAACGGGGGTCTAATGGCCCTCAAACCACGTCGTACAATGTTTTTGCGTCCAATTTCGTCACAGAATCACCAGCGACTCCACCTGCACTTCCGTCATCGTGTGCGGCTTCTGGATTTTGTCCCCGACCCGCCGCGCCAGAGCGCGGAGTTCCTCCAGCGCCCCGGCCACGTCGGCACCGTCCTCGTCCGCGACGGCGGCCTCCGCAAACCGCGCCAGGGTAATGCTGTAGTCGCGGCTGATGATGTAGCCGCTAGCCCGAATCGCCTGGCCGGTCTTCAGCGTGGACGCCACCGCCGCCAGCGGCGGGTCCACCCGCAGGGTGATGTACGCCGCATCGTTGCCGTCCCGGACGCCCCGCCCGGGGTCGTACCGGCTGGCGATGCGCACGTAGCGGGTGCCCTGGAATTCCCGCACCTGCGTGACGAATCCTTCCACGTGTGTCTCGTTCAACATACCCCACCTCCGAGTCGGTCAAGTATTCAGGTCGCCCGTGGGGGAGTCGAACCCCCGATCCACGCGGGCGAGGATGAGAGGCTGTAAAGCCTCTCACAAGAGGACCAGCGCGAGGGCAACAATGCCCACGCAGAGCAAGGCGGATTCCAGGATCAGGAACGCCCAGAACGCGGCGTTGCGCGAGATGCTCGCATACGCCTCGTCCAGCCAGGCCAGGAGACGGTCAACGGTGGCCACCATTTCGCACCTCCTTGTGGTTTGTTGGGTTGTGTCCGGCGGAGAAGCCCGGCGTCCTCTCCGCCGGACACAACCCGGCCCTTTCCCGGAATCCTTCCTGCAAGAGGGCCGTAAAGCCCCCTGTCCGATACCCACGTGCCCGTAGTGGGCACGGGAGAAGGTCAGGCATCGGCCTTCTCCCGTGCCCGGTACGGGCGTCCCGCCGACCGAAGTGGCCGCCGCGGGGTTCTCCCCGGCGCTACCGCAGCAGGTCCTGCATCAGCCGCACCAGCCGCAGCATCACCAGGTACTGGATGAATGCCTGAAGCCGCGCGGCGACGTAGTAGACCGCCACCAGCAGCGCCGATACCACCAGGCCTCTCATCGCCACCACCCCCTTTCGGGAGAGAGCGTAGGCCCGGAGCCGGGGGAAGTCCCCGACTGCCTCAGCGCCCCCGGGGACGCGCTGGGACGGCGGCGACCGGCGCCCGACGGCCACTCCGGTAAGCGGCTATCGGATGATGCTGGTGTCTATCAGGTACGCAGACACCGGCTGTGGGGATTGGTAGGTTAAGGTGCGCTTGCTGGTCGCAATGACGGCAGAGACATCATAGTACCCCGGGTCGCGCACGGGGAAGTAGGCTTCCAGGACGCAGGCCGTGGCATTGCCCAGGTCGTAGGTCGCCACAACCTGCGCCGGGGCCTGCCAGGTCTCCTGATAGACCCGCGCGCCCGGGTACCGGGTTGCCAGTTCCGTAAGGATCCATTCTTTGCTGGACTGCCGCAATTGCAGACGGATCGTCCCGCCCGTGGCGTACTCGGCGTAGGTCTCGTCCCACGACGCACAGAATGGTGACCAGCATTTGTTGCCACATCCGACGCCCCGACACGGGTTGTCGCTGCCGCAGTCAACGCATTCACCGTCCCGCCACTCGTTGTGCCCCGGCCTGCCGTCGGGCATCGTGCACGCCGTCTGGCCCGGTCCGGCGGCGCCGGGCACGCAGACCTGGCGGGATTCCTGTCGCCACTGGCGCAGGACCCAGTCGGGGACAGTCACCGTCAGGCGGACGGTGATTCCGCTTCCGCCCTGGCCGACCACGATGGGGTAGGGCGGCCACTGGGTCATCTGGTAGGACGGCGTGCCCAGAATTTCCTGCGGCGTGGGGCAAGAACAGGGCGGCGGCGTGGCGGTCGGTCGGGGGGTGGGCGTCTGCCAGCGGGGCGGTGTGGGCGTGCAGGCCCCCGGCACCCGGCAGTCGCGCAGGCGGCGGCAGGAACCGCAGGGAGCCTCGCTTATCATCCCCTCCCATATCAATTCGCCCGTGGCACAATTGAGTTCTTGGTAGAAGGTTTGAAGCTTGCCCTGGGCAAGGTCGGGGCAACTCCAATCGCACTGGTATCTGTACTGGTAGCAATGGAACGGTCCCGTTAACGGCGTCGGCGTCGGCACGGGCGTGCCCGCCGGGGGACAGTTGCAGTATCCGTAGCAGCCGCAGTCGGGCAGCGGCTGAACGCATACAAAGGTGCATCCCGGCGGGCAAACCGAACTGCCTCCGCCCTGCGCCAGAACCAGCGCGGCCACCACCAGCGAGAGAATTGTCCCTGCCGCAATTGCCCATCGCTTCTTCATCGCCACCCCCTACGGGAGCCTCACATCTTTGGTCTCATACGCCACGGCCTTGTACTGCCCGGCCTGCCACCACAGCATCCAGCGCATCAGGCCGCCGCCTTGAGAAGTCTCTACGACGCTGTCGTCGGAGAGGCGCTTGACGGGCACCTCCACGCCGGAGCGGTCGTAGAACACCCACACCGTTGTGCCGTTCGGGTCCTGGTACACCGCCCTGACCCGTTCCGGCTCGTAGCCGCGCGGGTCCCAGACGGCATACGCACCCTTGTTTTCGGCATACCACTGGGTGTTGAACCGCCACATTTCCCCGGCAGGCTGGCCCTCAACGAAGAACTCTTCCCGCTCCTCATACCCGGGCTTGCGCTTGAAGGGATTGCCGTCCGCGTTGGACCAGAAGCGGTAGATTTCGGCGAAATCTCGCAGCGCCAGTTCCCGCGTGCACGGAGCGGCCTCAATCTTGAAGACGCCGCCCTCCCCCATCGGCGGGGGGATCGGCGTTCCCTCCTGGTTGGTCGTGGCCACCAGGACCTTCTCCGGCTCCGTGCACGAGCGCGGCGTCGCGGTCACCGGTTCGGTCGGGGAAGGAACAACGGGTTCGGTCGCGGGTTCGGTCGGGGAAGAGGCGAGGGCGGTCGTGGGAGTCGGCGGTACGGGTGTCGGCGCCGGGTTCTTCCCCGGAACGGGGATGAACGTCAGCGCCAGGGCCAGTATGGCCAGTCCGAGCATCACGAGTAGTCCCTTTTTCTTCTTGTTCTTGTCCATCGTGTCCTCCTTGTTGAGTCGTTAGTTGTCAGTTGTTAGCCGTTAGTGGTCTGTCGTCCGTGGTCTGTCGTCCGTGGTCTGTCGTCTGTCGTCTGTCGTCTGTGGTCTGTCGTCCGTGGTCCGTGGTCCGTGGTCTAATGTTCGCGCCTCACTCGCAGTTCCGACTGGCCCAGGACGCGGATGGTCAGCGGGATGCGGGTAAGGCCGGGGATGAGCGGTCGGACGGTGGCGCGCAATTGCACAAGCACCGTGCGCGTGGAATTGTCCACGAAGATGCCCTCGGGCTGCACGTAGACGCCGCGCTGGAAGAGGTACGACGCGTTCAGCGCGGCAACCTGGAAGGCTTCGCCGTAGGAACCGGGGCGGAAGACCGGCACGCCCGTGCGCTCGTAGGTCGGGATGTCCAGTTGGCGCGCCGCCGCTTCCGCCGCGGCATCGGCGCACTTCTGGACCTCCCCGCGCAGGTACAGGAGCCGCGTGCCTTCTATGGCCACCAGCATCAGGGGGAGGACGACGATGGCCATAAAGAGCGCCCAGAGGACCAGGGAGTCCCCCCGTTCCCCGCCCCCTGTTCCTGCCTGCTCCCTGCGCCCTGCGCCCTTGCGCCCTGCGACGTGCGACATCATCACCACCCCTCCTGTCGGAAGAAGGCCACGGCGCGCCCCTCAAAGTCCCGGTTGAAGAGCCCCGGGAATCGTCGGAAGAAGTTGGGGACGCGCCAGCGGACCTCCACCGCCAGCAGCGTTCCCGGCACGCCGCCGGGGGCCAGTAACCGCACTTCGTACGAGCCGACGGCGATGCGGGAGAGCATCGCCTGGGCCTCGGACACGGCCACGGCCCCGGCGTTGGCCTGGGCCACCGACCCCCGCCGTGCGCCGTACGCGGCGGCCTGCTGCGCCACGGCGCTGGCATAGCCCGCCAGCGCAAAGTTCACCAGGCCGATGAGCACCAGCAGGATGAGAGGCGCAACCAGGGCAAATTCCGTGATTTCCCCCCGCTCGTCGCGCATCGCGTATCGCTTATCGCGCATCGCGTATCGCTTATCGCGTCGCGCCATAGCCCACCATCCTTCGTCTATGGTCTGTCGTCTGTGGTCTGTCGTCTGTGGTCTGTCGTCTGTGGTCTGTCGTCTGTGGTCTGTCGTCTGTGGTCTACGGGTTGGCGACATAGCCCGCGATGCGGTTGAAGAGGTCGCGGACGTTGCCGCCCAGGAGCCGGAGCGCGGCAATGGTGAGGATGATGATGATGGCCAGGTAGACCGCGTTCTGGGTGATGTCACCGCGCTCGTCCGTAATGAATCTCTTCAGCCACTTCATCTGAGCACCTCCTGAAAAGAGATTGGGGGTGGATAACAAAAAAGCGCCCACTGCGGGGCGATCCCCCCGCGGGCGCTTTCGCTCTTTTTATACCACAAACCGCCGAATCTGTCAAGAGGGCCAGGCGCCCAACGGCGGCGACGACCCCGGGAAAGAACGGGAGATTGCCGACCACCGTCAACATCCAGGCCGCGTAGACGGTCGCCGAGGCCCCGCCCTTCAGCCGCTCCCGCAGGAGCGGCAGGAAGAAAACATCGTAAGGAATCCAGGATGCGGACGCCAGGAACGCGGCCAGGGCCAGTCCCGTCGGGCCGCCGACTGCCAGCCCGACCGTCCAGAGCCACTCCCGCACCGGAGCAGGCAGGAACGGCAGGAGCGCCCGGATGCCTGCCTGCCAGGCCCCGGTAGCCCCCAGGCGGTCCAGGCAGGGCAGGTTGGCCAGCCAGGCGCGGGAGAGGGTCGGGAATACGATCACCTGCGCCATCATCAGCGCCCCGAAGACGGCGGCATCCCGCGCCCGGCGCCGGGACCCGGCCAGGGCGAACGGCTTGCAGACGGCGGCCAGGGCGGGCAGCCCCAGGTCGGCCAGCGCCGCCAGCACTACGTTGACCTGACCGACGGCGACGTTCAGCGCCAGAGTCGGCAGCCCCAGGAAGACGAAGTCCGTGCGTACGGCGCGCGGCGTTCGCAGCGCCAGCAATCCGAGGGCCGCCGCATTCAGCGCCGCCATCACCGCAAATGCAACCCGATAATCCATCCGCCCCAGGGGCCTCATGACCCACCAGACCCCCGGCGGGTAGAAGTAGGGGGAGCACCCCCTCTCCGCCCAGCCCACCACCCACTTCACCACCCGACCCTCCGCGCGCATCGCAGCGGCGACCCGTGCGCCGTCGTAGGGATTCTCCACCCGCGCCGCGGCACGGTAGATTTCCAGGTCCCCCGCCGCCGTCAGGCCGGGGAGAAATGCCGTATAGAACAGCGCCCCGGCCGCGACCGCCGCGGCGACGAGGGCCGCATGCCGGACCGTTTGCGCGCAAACGCTCATCGCTTCCTGCTCCGCTCCCAGGCATCCAGAATTGCCTCCACCCGGTCGCACAGGGCCGGGTTCTCCGCCAGAATGCTCCGCACCTCATCCTCGCCGACTCCTGCGCCGTCCCGGCCCGCTTCTTCGGCGATGAATTCCAGGAATCGTTCCCGCCAGAATGGAGACAGATTCAGAATCCGCGAGGCTACCTCATCCGGCCCGGCGCATTCCGACCGCCCGGCACCGGCAAAGAGGGCGGCAGCCAGGGGAGCACCGCAGTTGTCGCAGAATGCACTCGGACCGACGGGCAAACGGTTGCCGCAGGCCGGACAGCAAATAACTTCGTCAACCGGGACGGAAATCATCCAGGCCGGAGCCATCGCAGTACCTCCACGGCGGCCGCGACGGGCAGGGCCAGCGCCGCGCCGGGCATTGGTCTTCGCGCCGCCAGCGCGGCCAGGCCCGCCAGCGCCACTATCGCCGCAACGGGCCCGGCGCCGAAGGCCAATCCCAGCGCCACCAGCATCTTTGCATCCCCGCCGCCGATCCACCCCGCGCTCCAGGCGACGAGAAGCACGGGGATAACCGTCAGCGTCGCGACGTCCGTCCCCCCGAACAGGGCAAGTGCAATTCCCGCCGCCAGCGCGGGCAGGGAGATGAAATTCGGCACCCGCCGTTCCCGAAGGTCGTAGACGGCGGCGGGAACGGAGAGCGCCAGAACCGTCCAGCGCAGGACGTCCGCCACCGTCATCGCTACCCTCCGAAAATTCCGCTCCCCAGGAGCGCCAGGAAGGTCAGGCCCAGGATGACCACGAAGAAGGGTACAAAGAAAAAGACCACCGTCGGCCCGGCCATCGCGGGCTCCAGGCCGTCAATGCGGCGGGAGACCTCGGCGATATAGTCCGCCGCGGCTCGCTCCGCCACCTCTGCCAGAAGTTCCGGCCCGCCGACGCCCTTCCGGTGGATAAGGTCCAACTGAGTGGCAAAGGATACCGCTTCCTGCAGGCCCAGGTCCCGGGCCGAATCCAGCAACTCCTCAAACGGACTCCTGCCGCTCCGCTGGGCGGCGGCCAGCGAACGGCGGAGCCAGGCCGCCGTGACGGTGCGGGCCGATGCCGCCCGTTCCAGGCCCTGAAGCACCCCGGCACCGGCGGCCACCTCCATCGCCAGGACCTGGGTGATTTCCGGGAGTTCCCGCCGGAATTGCTTCCGGACGGACGCCGCGCGGGAGCGCTGGAACGTCCGCACGGCGAATATGCCTGCCGGCGCCCCCAGGATACCCAGGACCGGGTCTGCGAAGGCCACGAAGAACAGCCCCAGGCCCAGCACGGCGCCCAGTACCGCCAGCCCCAGCACCCGCTCCGGCGAGGCCAGCGGATGGTCCGGGTCTTGGAGGGAAATCCAGGCCGCATCATGCTCCACCCCTCGCAGGAATCCGGGGAAGCGCCGCGCGGCCTGCTCCCGCACGCTCCGCCCCACCCGCGCGTCCAGCGGGTCGGGGACACTCCCATCCAGGCCCGCCACGCGGCGCAGCCGCCGCGTCCAGAACCCGCCCGCCGCCGGGTCGGCCAGGGTGAACGCGGCCGCCACTGCCAGAACCGCCATTGCCGCCAGAATCCCCGCCGTCATAGGATGTCCTCCACCATTTTGCTGATGAACCAATACCCCGCCGCCATCGCCACGAATGCGGCGGCCACCAGAATCTGGCCCGGCACCGACCGCACCACGGGCCGGTACACGGGGTCCACCACCAGAAAGGTCAGCAACCCGACCATCACCAGCGCGATGGTGCGCAGGCTGGAAATGGCCGCGTCGCCCTTACCCCGCGCCCGTTCCCGCGCGTCCAGCAGTTTCGCCTGGCTGGCCGCCGCGGCGCGCAGGGCATCACCGAAATGAGCGCCGCCGACATCGGCGAAGCGCTTTAATTCGTAGTAGAGCAACTCCAGCGACGCGCTGATGCCCCGCGCCCGCGCCATCAGCGCGTCCCAGGCCGCCGGGCCCTCGGACGCCACCCGCTGCGCGGCATCCGACAACTCCCGTCCCAGCGGACTGTTCGGGTCCGCCAGGAGCAAACTGGATGCAGCGGTCCGGAGCAACTCCACCGGGCTGGCCGAGAGAGCCATCAGTGCGGCGATGCGGTGGAGCGCCACGGGCAACTCCCGCTCCACGCGCTTGCGGAGTGCCGAGAAGCGGGAATCCACGAACATTTTCGCCGCGAACGCCCCCACCGCCGCGCCGCCCAGCGCGGGCAGGAGCGGCAGGCCGACGGCCACCGCCGCTGCCAGGCCGACCAGCGCTCCGGCAGCCAGAACCATCCGATACGTGGCAACCTCCCGCCCCGGCGCGACCCGAATGCCCGCCAACGCCAGTTTGTGGGCCAGCGTCCCGAACTCCGGCTCCGGCCCCTCCACTCCGACGGGCCGGTCCAATCCCGCCACGCGGCGCAGTCGCCGCGTCCAGAAGTCGCCGGTCGGGACGGCTCCGGCCACCGCATATACCGCCACAAAAACCGCTACCGCCGCCAGAATCCCCGCCGTCATTGTCGCCTCCTGGTGATCTCCCCGACACGGCGGAAATGGCCGCCCTCCACGACCCAGACGGGGGAAAAGGCCACATCGCCGCCGCGCAGTTCCGTTTCCACCTGCCAGACGCCCAGCACGCACCGGCGTCCGGACCCATCATATCCCAGCTGCACGTAGAGGTCCACCGCCTGGGCAAAGAAATTCTTTGCCGCCTCGATCCGAACACCCGCATCGGCGAACATGATCACGCTCAGGCGGTGGACTGCCGCCTGGGGGCTTTCGGCGTGAAAGGTAGTGAGGCCCGGGTGGTCGGACATCTGCGCGCGGAAGAGCGCCAGCGCGGCGTCGCCCGTACGCACCTCGCCCACGATGAGCCGGTCGGGCCGCATCCGCATCGCGGCGTTGACGCCATCGGCGATCGTGTACGGCTTCACCACCGACCCCGGCGGCGCGTGCCGGGCCTCCACCGTGACTACATTGGGCAGGTCCAGGAAGATTTCTTCCGGGTCCTCAATCTTCATCACCCGCTCGTCCCGGCCCAGGCCGTCGTTGGCCACGGCGGAGAGCATCGTGGTCTTTCCGGTCGCCGTGCCGCCGCCGAACATCAGCCGCAATTTCCCCCGCACGGCGGCCAGCAGGTCGGCAAAGAGTTCCTGTGGTGCCGCACCCCAGCGCACCAGTTGCTCCACCCGCACGGGCCGGGGTTCAAAGAGCCGGATGGAGACTGCCGGATACTTCCCGCCGCCGCAGAGGACCGGATGGAGCACCTTGACCCGCCCGCCGCCGGGGTTGTCGGGCGTGCGGGGAAGCCGGCCATCCACGTCCGGCGTCGCTTCGGACGCCGCCCGGCCCTGGGGCCCCAGAATCGCATCCACCACCCGCTGGACCTCCTCCGGCGAAGGGCGGATGTCCAGCCGCTCAAAGCGCTGCGCCGACTTGGGAAGCACCCAGACCGAGCCGTCCGGGTTGACGGCAATCTCAATCAGGTCCGTCCGCTTCGGCGGAAGCAGGTCATCCAGGAAGCCGTATCCCGCCACGCGGGACACGGCGGCTTCCACGATGGCCAGCCGCTGGCCGGTCGGGACGAATATCCCCCGCGAGGCGGAGAGGCCGGAAAGAATCTCCCCGGCCCGCGCCCGCACCCGCTCCTTCTGGGCGCGGGCCGACAGCGGGTCAAACTCCTTCGCTAATTCCTCCACAACGACGGTGACGACCGCTTCCAGGTCGTCAATTCCGTTGCGAGCGTATTTGTCCAGCGGCATCGCTATTTCCTCCAGCCAGATTTCTTCCGGTCGCCACCCTCGGGCGTGATGCCACGGTAAAAGAAATCCACCACGCCCTCCACCCCCTTGCGGAAGGAATCGCTCTTGAGAAGCGGCAATTCTCCCAGATTTTCTGCCGCCCGGACAACGGGATCAAACGGGATGACCGCGATGACGGGCGGGACCGAGTCGCCACTTACTTCCCTGAGCATCCGCGTGAATCCGGCAGGGGTGATGTTGTCCTCCCTGGTGACCATATTTAACACGATGAAGATATTTTCGCGCGGGATGGCGTGCTCTGCCGTCAGCCGGCGGGTCAGCAACTGATAGACCTGAAGCATCTTATTGGCGTCGGCCAGCGTCGGCTGGGCGATCAGAAGCACGGTATTGGCGACCAGCAACGGCTGCAGGGCCCACTCCGACGAGATGTCCGGCGGCAGGTCCAGGACCAGCGCCGCCCAGCCGCCCATTGCGGCGGTCATCACCAGCGAGCGGATGGAGCCCCGGTCGCTGGCATCCCGGCGCGCGATGGCCTCTGCCGCCACATCATCTTGGAGGCACAGAAGCACATCCAGAGCGTCCTTCTTCTGACATCCGGCGCGGAGGGCTTCCAGCGTGGAATTTTCGTAGAACAGGGACTGGTTGGGGTACGGTGGCAGGTGGAGAAAGATCCCCAGGTCATCGGGCCGGTCAAAGCCGATGAGAAGCGTGGAGATACCGCGCCGGGCCAGGGCGTAGGCGAAGTTGGCAGCGAAGGTGGACTTGCCCACGCCGCCCTTGCGCGCGGCGACGGCGAAGACCCGCAGGCCCACCGGAACGGACGGCCCGGCGATGCCGCCGACTTGTGAGAAGGCCGGAAGGGGGGCGGCCTGGGCGCGCAGGGCCCGCTCCGACACGGCGGCCTGATACAGCCGCTGGGCCACCTCCGGCCAGGACGGCGCCTGGGCAACAAAAACGTCCCGCACCGACGGCGCCGCGCGCACGACTCCCTCCGCCGCCGCAGAGGACGGCATCAGGACCACCACCGCCACGCCGGGGAACGACTTCAGCAGCGCGACCAGGTCGTCCGGGCTGGGGGCAACCTCCCCCTGAATGAGGAGCGCTTCCGGCTTGAGGGCCTGAATCTTGCCCTTCAGATCTCCCCACTCCGTGGCCAGGCCGACGACCTGGTATCGGCCCGGGTCTCCAGCGAGAGGTGGATACATTCCCTGAAGGACCACATCCAGCCGGGGAGCGGCCATTATCACCGTGACGGGAGCGCCCTCGCTCATTGACCACCTCCTCCGCCCTGCTGCTCCGGAGCGGGCGTCTCGGTCGGGGCGGGCGGCGCCTCGGTCGGCAGCGGCATCACGGGCTGGGTGATGGCCGTGGTGGAAGAAATCGGGAGAAGGTCGGAGAGCCGGACGCCGTAGGATTCCACATCCTGCCGCTCCAGGGGCTCCAGCGCCAGGTGGACCCTCGCCGTGGCGTTCAGCAGCGCCACCACCTCCGCCGGGGAGAGAAAGCGAATCTGTTGCTCCATCCCCTGCTGATAGATGCTGACCGGCACCGGGCCGACGGGCACGGCCAGCACCACCACCCCGGCATCCGCCTGACGGGTGGCCGACGAAGAGACGGGCACCAGGCCGCCGGAAGAGGCATCTGCGGAGACCGGCTGGGGCGGGGCGTAGACGAATTCGTGGTGGATGAAGAGCACCCGCAGGCCGCGCAGGTAGATATGCGCGTAGGGGAGCGGCGACACCTCTACCTGCGCTGGGGCTTCCTGGCCGGGCACCGCCGGGGCAGGGGCGGCACCGAAGGATGAGGGCAGGTTGGCCGAGGCCACCACGCCGATGACCGTCACCCGGTCCCCGGGGCGCAGGAGACCGGATAGACCGGTCACCCGGTCCACCGACACGGCCACGGCCACCTCATCCGGCGCTAAGGGGAAGACCTGCGCCTCTCCCAGCGCGCCGGCGGTCAGGATGTCCCCGGGGAGCCGTTCCGCCAGAACCCGCTGGCCGACGGCCTGGGCCGGGCTGGTCAGCGCCCCCGCGGGGACGTTCGCCGGATGCACCTGGCGGACCTCCACGTCCGCATCAGTAACGACGGCCCCGGCCAGCAAGTGCGTCCGCACCACCAGAACGGGGACCCTGCGCGAGAACTGGGATACCGTTCCGGATACCACGAGGCAGGCAATCACCGCAAGAACCGCGGCCACTCCAAGCAGAAGCATCCGTGTCTTTTTCATCTCTCCCTCCGGTTATCGTGGATTGTTTATCGCGTATCGCACATCGCGTATCGCGTATCGCACATCGCGTATCGCGTATCGTCTGTCGTCCGTCGTCCGTGGTCTGTCGTCCGTGGTCTGTGGTCTGTGGTCTGTCGTCTGTCGTCTGTTGTCTGTTCCGTGCCGTATATCAGCCGCTCCTCATCCGGCGACAGCGGCGGGTCGTATTCTCCCAGGAGTTCCGCCACATCACCGGGTAGAGGGTCGTCGGTTTCGGGCTGCCGAAGTTGTCGTACCAGGCGGAACAGGTCCTGCATCTCCCCTCCAAAGCAGTCAGCCGTCAGTCGTCAGCGGTCAGTCGTCAGCCGTCAGCGGTTAGCCGTTAGCCGTCTGTCGTCCGTGGTCTGTCGTCTGTGGTCTGTGGTCTACGGGAACATCGCGGCGATTTCCTCATCGGTCGGCTCCGGAAGCCGGACCATCGCGGGGCGGATGAGGACGGGCTCCAACTGGCTCATCTCACCGTAGGCCAGGCGGGCCAAGAACTGACCCACCCCCAGCCGCCGGATGAGACGACGGTACGGCTCGTCCACGAAGCCAACTTCTGAGCGTTCCAGCATCGCCATCGCGATTTTCGCATCGTTAGGGTCTTTGAGTTGCCCGACAAAGACCAGCGAGCAGGATGAAAGAATTCCCCGGGGGAGCAGGGACGGCGACTGGGCAATGACGTGGAGATAGCATTGATATTTCGCGGAGTCGCGCCACATCAGCGCGAACTGCTCCGCCACGTAGTCGCCGCCGCCTTCTTCGGAGTCGGACGCCACCTGGGGACCGTTGAGAATTTTGTTGGCCTCCTCAAAAATAATCTGCATCGGCTGGAGCTTTTGGCCCGCCTGTCGGCGCGCCACCGCATCCCGCCAGAGCATCCAGGCCAGCCAGCCCAGCAGGAAAGCCTTGCTGAACTCGTCCAGGTCGGCGCCGCCCTCCACCACTACCAGCCCCCAGGGCAGACCCAGGTCTTCCAGCGCGACCGTATCGGCCCCCGGCGCGTACTGCCGCGCCGCCATCCCCTGCACCAGGGGATGAAGCCGATACAGGATGCCTTCCAGGACGCCGCGCATCGTGGTATCGCGCGCGGGGACGGTCTGCAACTTTTGCTCCACCTCGGCGTACAGGTCGGCCAACCCCACCCCGCGCGAGCGATGCACCGCCAGCGCCTGCCGCTCAAATCCTTCCAGCGCCGAAAGCGGCCACCCCGTCCGGTCCTCGTCGGGAAGCCCCCGCTCGGCCCGGGCCCGGCGGATGACGTCGGCCTCACCCGGAAGGACCTCGCCCCACTCCGGCGGAAGCGCCGGATCGTCCACCAGGACCCCGGCGCGCAGATACACCTGCCGGAGCGCCTCACGGAGTTCCGGCCCCTGTCGCCGGACGCCCATTTTGGAGATTGCAGAGAAAATATCGCAGAACGCGCGCCACTGCGTCTCCGGGTGAATGCGGCGGCCTATCTGCAGCGGATTCCAGCGCAGCGGTCGGGGGGAGCCGGGGGAGAGTGAATAGAAGTCGGCGTGTCCGGAGAGTTGCGGCGCGTTGAGGAGTTTGCGCCACCCGGCGCCGAAATCCAGAACTATTGTCCGCATCTGCCAGGCCACGGTGGATTCCAGCGCCAGTCGCTCCGCCGCAACGGATTTGCCGAAGCGGGTATCCGCCACGAACGCGGCGTGGGAGTACCGCTCCCGCGGGAGCAGGAGCGGCACATCGGTCAGGTCTCCGGTCTCGGGACTGTATTGATGCCCCAGCAGGATGCCGTCGCGCGGCGGGTAGAATGCCAGCGGCGGGAGAGCCTCCTGCATTGTTGTTGCGACGCCCTCCTCAAAGAGTCCGGGCGCCGCGTACGCCGCCGCCTGCTCAAATGTCAGGACGGACCCCAGCGCCGACCCGCCCAGCGGGTGGCGGATCGGGTCCGGGCACCGGCACGGCTCCAGCCGCCGCGCGTGGCGGTCGGCGCATTGCCCCCGGACAGGAATGACCGGAGTCGGAACGTCCGCGCCGTGGAAAGCGCTCACGGCCAGCGCTTCCGCCGCCTTCACCGCATCCTCGTCCCGCAGGAGCAGGAACGCGCTGGCCCGGTACGCCCCCTCGGCCACCGCCCGTTCCAGCGCGGCCTCCACCAGCCGCTGGAGCCGCGCTACCTGGTCCATCTGGTCTTCTTCCACCTGCCAGGATCGCCCGACGGACCAGGTGGGAGTCAGCCCGAAGGACCACCCGCCGCTGGTGGCGGCGGCGGTCTGCTGTGACCGCGCGACACTATCGGCGTGCCCCGTGGAGTCTGCCGTCCCCCTCGCTTCCCCGGTCGTGTCGGCCTCGCCGTAGGAGTCGGCCCGCCCCCAGGTCTCGGCCCAGGAGCGCCCGTGGGAGTACGAGTTCGTGGTGGACGAGAACGATCCCCACGACTCCCCGGTCGTCTCGGCGGTGCCGCGGGTCTCTGCGTGGCTGGTGGTGTCGGCGGTGCCGCGGGTCTCCGAATGACTGACGGTATCGGAACTGAACGACGACGAAGATACCGATGTGCTGGAAAATCCGCCGTGGGACTCCGTATGCGCCTCCCCGCCGCTTATCCCCATACTCACGCCGACGCTGTGGCCGGTCGTGTCGCTTCCTGATGTTGAATCCGACTGACTCCACGAGGTCCCGGCGGATTGCGCCAGCCCACTGCTGTATGTATCTGACGAACTGTCCGTCACGCCGGCTCCGACATCAAAGCCCAGCGAGCCACCCACCCCGACGCCTACGGGTTGCAGGCTGGCCGACAGCCCGGCGCTGGCGCTGGCGCTGTACGAATTCGCAGTTCCATTCGTGTGCGAGTACCCCCCGGATACCGTAGTTGCCTGCGACCCCCCGGTGGACTCCTGATGGGTCCAGCCGTCCGTGTGGCTGGAAGAAGTCCCCAGCGAGACCCCCGCGCTCCAGCCCGACGATGTGGTGTCGGAAACGCTCCAAGAACTCCCGGACGATGTCGTCACGGACGAGGACGACCCGGACGTATGCGCCGTCCCGTCGGTGACGGCGTGGGAGTCCGTGTGCGCCGTCCCGTCGGTGGTGGCCTGAGAGGTGGTGTGCGCAACGCTCCTGGAGTACGATGAGCCGGATGTGGTTGCCGTCCCCCAGGATTCAAATCCTCCTTCGCTCCGCGCGTACGAGTCTGTGTGCGACCAGGCCTTCGTGTGCGCGGTGCTGGTGGACTGCGAATCGGTGTGTGCGGTGGAATCGGTCTCCCCCGTGGCGTACCCCCGCCCCGCGCTGACGGCGCGGGCGACCACACCCATCACGGGGACACCAACCGAAAAACCGACGCTCCGCGTACCGCGCACGCGCGAGGCCCAAAGCCCCGCCTCGTGCGCGACCTCTTCCAGTTGCCGTGCCAGCATCTTCCGGTCCAGCCGGTCGGCGAAGAACTGGAAGAGAAAATCCCTCTTCAGCGCGGCCAGACCGCGGAAGAGGACCTCGTTTTGCTGACTGGCGAATTCGTCATCTTCCGCGCCGACCTTCCCGTCGCGGCCCAGGCCGCGCGGTGCGGCGCGGGGGGACGGCTGCCCCAGGAGTGCCAGCGCGTGGGGGAAGTTGGTGATGGCCTCCAGCAGCCAGCGCAGGTCATCCGTCTCGGCGGGGAGCAGGCGGCTCTGGGGATATGCGGCGCGGAAGGCGGCCACAACCGCATTCATCCGCCGCCGCAGTTCGGCCCGGGCCTCGTCCTCGTCCGCTCCCTCGGCCAGGGCCCCGTAGAATTGCAAGATGCCCACGGGCCGGGGGGTCCAGATGCCCGCCGCCAGATACGCGAAATCCACCCGCGCCGCGTACAGCCCCCGGAGCATCGCCCAGGCCTTGCCCATTACGTCCGGGTCCTCGCGCGCGGCGACGGGGATGTAGACCAGGCGGTGCAGACCCAGGAGCCGCATCCTCCCGTCATCCCCCCGAAACCACAGGTATTCTATCCCGCTACCGTTGGACCGAATTCCCGCGTCGGCCATTTTCCCCTCCCGGCATCCATACCCGGCGGACGGCGTGGCAGCGGCGGCAGATGTACACGGCGATGGCCCGGCGGCCCTGAACGTATATCCAGTCCGCGACCTTCCAGCGGTGCAATCCGATGCGGCACAGCAGGGTCATCGCAGCGTTCTCCTTGCGGGAATCTCCGCCTTCTCTCCCGCGCGCAGGACGACGCGCCAGCGCCGCGCCCCGCAGCGGGGGCAAAAGCGGATGCCGTCCCCCAGGTCCACCCAGCGGTGCAGACCCAGTACACACAGAATTCTCGCCGTTCTCACTTTGTGCGGCGGATGAACTCTCACCATCATCACTCTACCCCCCGCGTGCGAATCAGCCGGATCCGCTCCGCGACCGACCGGAACGGCGCGGTCGGGAACGGATGCGCCAGCAGCGCCTGCGCCATCAGCGACAGGTACGCCACGGGCATCACGAACCACAGCGCGATATTGGCCATCGTGGTGACGTAGGCGCGGCTCTGCGCCATTACTGCCCGCGCCTCCTCCACCCCACCCGCCAGCGCCGCCCACGCCTCCGGCGACACCCCGGCGGTCAGGCGGGAATAGATCAGATACAGCGTGCAGGCCCCGGCATACAGCAAGATGCCGCTTTTGGCCCGCCAGGAAAGCGCCCGTCCCCCCGCCGGGTCCAGAACCGGGATGACGGGCACGAAGACCCACATCACGGCCAGGACGACGGGGACGGGAGACGGCACGGACAGCGCCGCCAGAACCGACATCAAGAGCGCCGCTCCGGTGAATACCCGGTGCGCTGCCGGAGCGTCGCGCTCAATGTACGCGGCGGCCCCGGCCAGCGCCAGCATCACCACGGCGGCGATGTTGTCCAGCAGGAAGTACACCACGGCCAGGATGCCGTTGATTTCGTAGACCGCCGCGTACCGCGCCGCACGCTGCGCCCTCTGTGCGAAAGTCTCCGCCGCCGTCTCCGGCACAGGCATCTGCACAGACGGCTCGGAGACGGCAGGCACAACGGCGGGGGCACCGCGCGGAACGGAGACCTTGACCGGGACCGGAATCAACCCCCGGGCGGCCACTCCCGGCCCGCCCAGCGCCACATCCAGCGTGTTCCAGGCCAGGACTCCGGCCAGCACGGCCGCGAGCATCATCACGATACCGCCGATTCCCTTCACGGCGTCGGCCTCCCGGATGCGTGCGTCCCGCCCAGGGTGACCGTGCCCGTCAGGCTGCGGGACGCGTAGAGGGTGAACGATGCGGATTGTCCTGCGGGGAGCGGGTTGGTGGCGAGAATACCGGAGATGCAATCGGCCAGGATGCCGTTGTCGCGCAGCCAGGCCGTGACCTGGGGGTCGTAGGCGGCCCCGGGGCCGTCGTTGCGGACCTGGCCCGTGACGGTCGGCCAGTCTGCTCCGGGCTCCGAAAGCCCGGCGGACAGAATGCGCACATCCGGCCAGGTGGAGCCGGAGACGGAGTAGTCGGCAACGCGGACGGTGTAGGTGACCCAGCCGGTGGCGAACGTCACGGCCTTCCAGCAGACCCAGGCCTGCGGCTGAAGACGCCAGGCAGGAACGTCGGCCACCAGCGTCTCCACAACCTGCTCCGAAGCATTCTTCAGGTCCGCCGCCACGCGGATGCCGGAGACGTTGGCGGTCGTGCCGTTGGAGACCAGTCCCACAAACGTCCACCAGCCGCCCTCGTTCCAGGCCACGGTTTCCCCGACGCGGACCTGCCCGGCAACGGGTGTCGGAGTCGGCGTCGGTGTCGGCGGACAATCCGGCCCGGAGCAGAAATTCCGCATCACTAAGGGCAGGAAGGACCGGGGCGGCAACGTGGCGGTGGCTGCCGGCCCCGCGGCGGCCAGCGGGCCGTAGTCGTTGAGGGAGAGAATTGCCAGCAGAATTGCGACAGCCAGCGCAATGACAGCTATGGATTGCAGTTTCTTGCCCATTTGCACCTCCGCGAACTCCGGATAAACAAAAAACGCCCCGCGCGCGGGGCGATCCCCCCGCGGGGCGTTTCGGCCATATTATACCCCGACCCGTGTCGGGTGTCAAGTGAGTTCCACCCCAATCTCCATGTGGAACTCAAAGTGGAGACTAGACTCCATCAGCCCCTAATCTCCATGTGGAACTCAAAGTGGAACTCCAAATGGAACTCGCACTACGCAATCTTCTTTTTCCGCCAGAACGCCTCCGGCGTCTGCGGCTGGCCCGCGACCAGGTAGGAAAAGTCGGTGACCAGATACCGCGCGCCGATGGAATCCAATTCGGCGGCAATGCGCTCGGCGGTATCGTGGTCCGGTGCGATGACGGCGACGATGCCCCGGACCCGGGCGCTGGCCTGCCACTTGGCCGGATTGAGACCAGCCAGCGCCCGCTCCACCTCCACCCCCAGCGCCTCGTTGCCGTGCCGGAGAATCAGGTCGGGGACGGGCCCCGGTGCGACGGGCCGGTCGGGGATGATGACTTCATACCCGGCGGCCTCGGCGAACTCCCGGGCCCAGGCGCAGTAGACCGCGTGGATGACGTTGCCCGGGTGGGCCGCCAGGAAGCGCTCCGCCTCGGACGGGACCGGCTCGTAGCCGAACAGTTTGCGGAATGCCTCTCTGCCCCTTTCCGACAGGGAGAGCAGAGAGAACGGTGCGCCGTCCTCTTTGTGCACGTTCACCAACCCCAGGCGCCCGCAACGCTCAAAGGCCCGGGTCAGCGAACCGGACTTGGACGAGATGCCCAGCGCGGCGGCCAGCGCTTTCGCCAGCCGGGGCCGGCTGGAAATCCCGGTGTAGCCGATGGTCGCCACCAGCAGCGCATCCCGCAGAAACGACTCGGGGGGAAATTCCGGCGGAATCTTTTTCGCACCCCTCAGCGATTCCAGGAACCGCCGGATTTCCGACACATCCGGCGGTGGGGCGGGGTGGGTCTCCCCGGCGGCTGCCGGATGCGGCAGCGGTTCGGGTTCGTTTGCGCGCAAACGGTCTTCTTCCGCTTCTTCCGGCGGTGGTTCTGCGGCCCGTTCTGCCGCCGCCGTTCCCTGCGGCGGCGGTGGCGGCGGTGGCGGCGGTGGCGGTGGTGGTACGGTGGGCACGGACGGCGGTACGGCGACCTTCGGCCTCGGCCCTGCCGGTTTCGGCGGCGGCGCAGGTCTCGCCGCCGGTTCCGGTTCCGGTCTCGGTTTGAGCGGCTCCGCCTTGAGTCGCTCCAGTTCCGCCGCCAGCCGTGCGTTCTCCTGCCGGAGCCGCGCCAGTTCCTGGCGCGTCCGGTCATCGCCTGCGGGGCGCCAGCCGGACTGGGCCGCCGACACCAGCCAACGCGCGGCCTCTTCCGGCTCGCGCGGGAGCGTCCCGGCGCGCATCCGCAAGTCGTAGTCCGCCGCCGCCACCACCGCGGCGACGGAGAAGAACGCATCCTGCCAGCGGCGGGCCAGGTCTTCCGCCGCTCTACGGAGCACGCGCTCCGTATCCAGCAGGTCGTGCCAGAGGGATTCCGCGTCCATCACGGCGTCGGGGAAGGCTCCGGGGTCAGCGCAGCGCATTCCGGTGCGGCCTCGTCCAGCGCGCAGAGCGCTTCTTGGACGCTCCGGAGATTCTCCGGAGACGGCTCGTTCAGCCACTCTGCCGCCCGGCGCACCAGGTCCCCGTGCGCCTGCGCTGCATCCAGCAACGCCTGGCGGCGGGCCCGGTATGCCAGCGGCGGGTCCAGCCGCTCCGCCTCGGCGTGGACGTCCATCACGACCTGAAGCGCCCCTTCCAGCCGGTTGGAGCGCTCCAGGAGTTCCCGGCGGTCGTCCAGCGCAAACCGGACATCCTGCCGAACGTCCGCCAGACGGTCGTAAAGGTCCGCCTCGGCGCGCTCAAATTCCAGAGCCTTCCGCAGGTCGGGCCGGAGCACCGGCGGCTCGCCTCCGGCACGCGGGGAAACCAGATACCCGATACCGCAGCAAAGCAAAACTGCCAGCAGGATCCCCCCCGTAACGATGCAGGCCCTGCGCCACGGGGACTCTGGGTCCCGCAGACGAAAGACCACTTCAGACCACATTGTCGCCCTCCAGGACGATGACGTTTTCGGGTTTCTCCACAACGATTTCCCACAATGTTTTTCCGTTGGGTTTGCGTTGGCGGAGAATGCCGCTCAGGACCACCCTTGTGCCCGCGCGGGCAGCGGCGAGCGCCCGCGCGGTCTCTCCGTAGCCGACTGCGACAAAGACGCCGTACCTGTTTTTGACGGTCACCCGCAGGAACAGGTGCCCCGTTGGCGACAGGATGTCGCCGTACTGCTTCAGGACCGTACCGCTGATGATGACCGAATTCACGGCAGGGAAATCAGGGGAATCGGAACCGGAACCGGCGTGGGTGTGCCGTAGGGGAGTGCTGGACGGGCAATGCTCCACGGCACCGGACGACAGGGGAACCCCTCCGGCGCAGGCCGGAAGGTCCACCCACCGGAGGGCCAGTCTGGATGGCCGGCGGGGTACCACCGGGCAAAGTAGCAGGCCCGGTCTTCACCGACCTCCACCGCACACTCAACAGCAGATTTGCACCGGGTTACCTGACCCCCCGGAAGCCCCCACGCCGCGGCGGCCTCCACGATCTGCCAGGCCACGTCGTCGGGCGGCAGATCGTAGCAGACCGTGTTGGTCCCGTCAAAAGCGACTTCCCCCGCAGCGTTTGGGGTGGGATGAGCAGTATCCCGGAGTGAGCACGCGGTGACCACCCACCGGTCCGCCCAGGGCGGCGTGCCCCAGGGCGTCGGGGTGGGAGTTAGAGTCGGAGCAGGAGCATCGGCTTCCTGCACTCCGACCCAGATGCCCAGCAGCGAGATGACCAGGAAAATCCCGATTGCCTCGCGGCGCATCTCACCCTCCCTTCGGCGCCGGGCAGACGTACACCAGCGAACCTTTCGCGAACAGAATTTCCAGCCCGGAGTCCTGGCGAACAACAATCGCGTACGGGCTGGACCCGATGAGGATGCCTGCAAAGGCCTGGCCCGTTACCGTGAGAAGGCTGACCCGCTGCCCGCGCAGGCGGTACAGGAATTGTTCTTGGGTAACCCCCCAGACACCGGGGGCTTTTTCTCTCTCCAGGTCAATGCTCATCCCTGCCTCCCGGATTCCAGATACACCCGGACCTCTCCCAGGCCCAGGTCTTCCAGCGCCTGCTCCGCCGCCTCTTCCAGCGCGGCCTCCCGCTCCGGCGGGATTTTCCGCTTCG
>Ga0078972_1007363_pt1 | contig 24569 bp, 24 predicted proteins | sample YelNatPaOPGAMG01_FD_67568 | JGI IMG/M metagenome (GOLD analysis project Ga0078972, IMG submission 67568) | Hot spring thermophilic microbial communities from Obsidian Pool, Yellowstone National Park, USA - OP-RAMG-01 (SPADES assembly) (version 2) | ecosystem: Environmental > Aquatic > Thermal...
AGCTCAGGGTCTTTCGCCTTATCCAAACGTATCTGAACAGTAAAATCCAATCTCCTATTTATATCCTGCTGATAATCCCTTAGCATATTGCAGAACCTTATAGTCTCATTCCGTTCCTGTCCAAAAAGGTCATCGACCACAAAAAAATGCCTGGCATCTTTTGTCTCCACCAGAAAACTTATTGTCTCAAGCAATCTCTCAGGAGAGGCGCTCCTTGGTCTTCCTTTTACAGTACAAAATTCACAATCCATGCCACAACCACGAATCCTCTCTATAGGATAGAGTTTAATCTTTGCATAGCGAATCAATGAGAAATCAGGTAGTGCCAATCTATCAAAATCAGTAATCGGTGGCCTTGGAGGAGTATAAAATACCTCGCCATCCTTTAGATATGCAATACCTTTCACTTCTTCTATAGGGAGTCTCGCCTGAAGCGCAGATAAAAGGTCCTTGATGGTCTCCTCGCCTTCTCCTCTAACCACATAGTCTATACCTGAATTTAACGCCTCCATAATATTATCGCCTACAAAATGCTGTCCCCCTGCAATAGTTATAACACCTTTTTGTTTATAAAATTTAGCTATCTTATACAGTCTCGGTATGGTGCTCGTCAATCCGCCATAAAAACCAACCACATCCGCAGGTCTCAACCTCTGCAAAAAATCATGGTCAGCGCCTCCAGAAAAATCAAAAGGCCCATATCGCTGAAGATTATTCTCGTCTATAACCTCCACATCCCATCCAGGCATTTCTCTGGCAGCACTTGCTACACATACAGGCCCAAGGGCTGTGGTTATCTTTGCAATGAAAGAATATATATTAAGGGCTGGAAAACCAGGTATTACAATTCTTAACCTGTATCTTTTTTTATTTGAATTAAGCATCATATTATTCCTCCCCCTCGCTTACCAATGCAGTCATTGGCACGATACCAACGAGGCAATTGCCTTTAATTTGAATTGCTTAAGGGCTTACGGCCCTCCTGACTGATTCCTAAGATAGGTCTTATCCCAAGTATGCTGTAAAATAAATCCTTGCTGCTTACCTTTTCTATCTTTCTTACCTCTTTTACCTTTCTAGAAAATAATATTACTACCAAAAATCTTAAAACGCTGGAGACAAGAAATAGGCTTAAGATTCTGAAACCAAAAAGTTTTGGGAGGATATTTACTAGATATCCTCCTAAGAGAGCCCCTGAACACAATGCTACACCAGTAAAGACATTGAAGTAGGCAATGCAACGGGTCCTCTTCTCCGGGCTGACTGCATCATAAATAAAATTTGTTGCACAAAGATTAAATCCTGACCAGGCAAATCCTGAAAGAATCTGAATGAAAACAAGATACACTGGATTCTGATTAATAATCCACCAGAAAGGCAGACTGGCAATAAAAATGGAGGTAAGTCTTAAAATCTTGATATTCCCTACACTATCTGCATGTCTTCCCCATCTATCAATAGTAAATATCTGAGCAATAGAAACTGTAGTAACCAAAATAGTATATGTAAAGTAACTAAATCTTAAATCCCTGAGCATAAATACTGAGAAAAAGGGTGCAGCCAGATTCACACAAAAGTTAAGACTTGCCACAAAGATTACAAATTTAACAAAGTTAGAGGTGTTGACGCGCTTTATAAAATCAAAGAAACTAAAATAGGCCTCTTTTTTTAACCGGAAAGATGGTTCGTACATCCGAGTTAAAAAATACCAGGAAATAAGTCTACACAAAAAGGCACTTATAAATATAATCAGAAATCCTTTTAATATATTATTCTTAAAGGTATGAAGAATAAATCCTGATATAAAGGCAGAGGACACAGTGATGATGCTAAAAATTTTATTGCGCCAGCCAAAATATCTACCGCGCTTTTTTACTGGAACATATTCTGATATTAAAGACGACCAGGCAGGTCCAGCTAATGCATTCAGACTTGCAAAGAGCGTTATAAATATTATCAAAAATATGACAGGTTGCCATTTAAATACATAGGGTATAAGAATTATCGGTACAAACATCAATAGATGTAAGAATACAAATATATTGATTACCCGTTTTCTACTCTTGAATCTCTCTGTAATATCCGCAGATTTTAATTGCACTAAAGAAGAACTAAGGTTAGGCAGGGCGCTTAAAAAACCTATTTGTGAAATTGTTGCCTTTAAGACAAGGGCGTAAGGGGTGATATAATCTGTAATCAACCCCATCATACAGGAGGCAAAAACACCGTCTAAAAAAGAGACCTTAAGACTTTTTCTTATTCTATCTTGCTTATGCATATTAGTAATATTATACCATAATTGAGGTAGGAATTAACCCTTTAGGGTTTCATCATGCGGCACGATGGGGAATTAACCCTTCAGGGTTTCATCATGCGCATGCCGATACTATTGTCATTGCGAGGAGGGCTTTAATAGCTGACTGACGAAGCAATCCCTCTTTATTAGATTGCTTCATTTGCCTACTATGTAAGCTAACTTCGCAATGACACAGTGTCAACTTATGGGGAATTAACCCTTTAGGGTTTCATCACTCATATGGACAGGGCTAAAGGCTGGGTTTCCTCGCGATAAACAACTCGCAAACAGGACACCTTTATCACTTTTTTGTCATCATAAATAATGGAATCGAAAGTAGCTGTGCTATAACTGAGAAAATAATCAGAATCGGAATTGATATATCATATAATATGCCCATAATAGCGCTGCCAAGAAACCAGGATAAGCCATAACCCGCATTAAAGACACCATAAGCTGTTCCTCTTTTATTTACAGAGACCATTTTAGCGACAGCTGCCCTCATTATTGATTCCTGGGCTCCCATGCCAATGCCCCACAATGTTATCCCCAGAAAGGCTGAATAAAGACCTCCTAAAAATACCAAAGGTGCAAAAAATAAGGATACAAGGATGGCTACGGCAAGGATAGATACACCTTTTCGGTCAAACAGCCTGCCAAATAAAAGTGCACTAAGGGCATCAACACCCATTGCAACAGCGTAAAAAACAGGAATCCAGTTATCCGAGGCAATGGCTACCTTTTTAAAATGGTAGGCAATCAACGGAAAATCAACATATCCTGCGGCTACAAGAGCAATAGCCACAAGGTATATCCAAAATATCCTGGGAAAACCTTTGGCCTCCAAAATAACTGAAGTCCCTTCCATATCCTTCGGTCTGGGATAAAGATATCTCGCTATCAAAAGAACGCTCAGCGCTAAAAGCGCAGGTATAAGCAATATAGCGAAACTTGCCTTATATCCTCCTTTGGCATAAAGAACAACTGCTACAATAATAGGTCCCAACATTGCGCCTATCTGATCCATAGCCTCATGTAAACCAAACCCCCAACCCCTGCCTATTTCTTTGGTTGCATGCGAGAGCATCGCATCGCGGCTGGGGGTGCGGATAGCCTTTCCTATCCGTTCCGATATCATAAGAACTGCGGCAACTTCCCATCTGCCTGCTAAGGCAAGAAGCGGGACAGCCAAAAGATTGACTGCATACCCAAGAATAGTCATCAGCCAATATCTTCCTGTTTTATCACTGATATAGCCAGAAAAAAGCCGTAATACATACCCGACCAATTCCCCCAATCCGGCAACAATCCCAACTATAGCTCCACTTGCACCCAACAAAGCAAGATATGGCCCTGTAATGCTGCGGCCGCCTTCATAGGTCATATCGCTAAATAGACTCACCACCCCCAATAAGACGATAAACTTAAGGGTCGGTTTTCTTATAGCATCCTTAAAAGCCATATTTAAAATACCCCTTCCTTACCTTCCAATTTCTCAATCACTCTTAACCAGGAATCTCCTTCTTTGCCAAATCCTTCTTTGGAAAATCTATAATCATGCTTCCTCTGAAATTCATTCAATTCTGCTATTAGGCCAGATATCTTTTCTGACTCGATTGCTACTATCTCCTCAATTACTTTCTTATTTTTAAATTTATTGATGATTGTTAATAAATGCAAGATACAGAAGCCAAAAGAATTTTTATAATGATTCTTCAATTCAGTGTCCATAAAATTCTCAATAAAAAAAGAAACATAGCGGTTCTCGACATCACTCTCTTGTCTGCAAAATATACAATTATTTTTTAGTTTTCTAGATTTATTCAAGTCCTTAATTAATGCGGGAAGATTTATCTTTCCTAATTTTTTATTGATGAGTTGCGCTAACTCCTTATAGACAATACTTATACCAAAACCATCCCCAATTTTGTGCAACTGCCAAGCATGACGGTTACAGAAGCCCTGAGAATTCTTTATTTCCTGTCTTAGGCCAGGGTCATTAACGCTTTCGTAGAGAAAATCCTCCATAAACTTATGCGTTGTTTTCTTTACAAGAAAACAAATAGGGCATCCTTCATTTAATGCCTCCAAAAGATTAAAATATGTAGAATGTTTTGTGCCCATAAAAAATAAAACCTCTGTAATTGTGTACCGTTTGCAAAATCCCTCATCAAAGTGTCCCTGTTTTTAAGATTAAAAGTGTCCCCAAGGATAAAGGATAAAGGGGACACTTTTAATCTTAAATTTGGGGACACGTTGCCGTATAAAATCGCAAACGGTACAAAGTTTAAACATGGCTGGAGGAGATGGACTCGAACCATCACACCGAGATCCAGAGTCTCGTGTCCTACCATTAGACGATCCTCCAGTATAGAGGTGCACCAATAAAAGGCGTGAAAAATTATTTTCTACAATCTTTTTTGCTTTATCTGGGTATCTATATATTCCCTGAGGCGCCTCTGGTCTTTCTGGTCAATCTCTATAAATTCAACGCCCACCTCAAAGGTCTTCTTGCTCTCCTCTCCCAGAGCCCTAATCCAGGAGACCTTTCCTTTCACAAATATAGGCAATGAATCAAATGGTGTCTGAATCTGTATATCAAGTCTGGTGCCTTTTGGGAGTCTCTCATATACAACAAAAGATATCCCGTTCTCGCTAATATCTCTACCTAAGGTCTGGTCTTTTGTGATGGGCTCTTCCAGTGTCTTATACTGTACAACAACAGGCCAGTCAATCCTTACGAATCTTCTTTTCTCCTCCATAAAAGCACCTTTTCTAACCGCTTGATCACAATGTCCTTCCCCATAACACTGAGAAGTTCAAATATCCCTGCTGAAACAGTCCTACCTGTAACTGCCACCCTTAAAGGATGTATAAGGTCTCCTGGTTTTATATTCAATTCTCCAATAAGCGCCCTCATCGTCTCCTCAATATCACCTGCTGTGAAATTTTGTATCTTCTTGAGCCGCTCCAGGGCTATCTTTAGTATATCTAAAATCTCCTTATTTTTCAAAAATTTTTCTACTGCCTCCTCATCATAAGAAATCTCCTCTTTTAAAAACATCTCCACCTCTTCCTTAAATTCTACAAGAGTCTTTACCCTGGGTTTATAAAGTTCTGCTACTTTTTTGAGCCATTCAGGGTCGCACTCAATTCCCATAAAGTCCTTTGCAAGTTCTATAAATCTATCTATATCCAACCGCTTTATATACTCGCCATTAAGCCAGCGCAATTTGTCTTCGTTAAATTCTGCCCCGCGTTTATTAACCCTTTTGAGGTCGAACCGTCTTATTATCTCTTTGATATCCATAAACTCTTTATTGTCTCCCGGGGCCCAGCCCAAAAGCGCAAGATAATTTACCATTGCCTCTGGAAGATACCCTCTTTGTTTATACTCAGATATACTGACTGCACCAAATCTTTTTGAAAGACGGGACTTATCAGGGGCGAGTATAAGAGGTATATGTGCAAACCTTGGAGGCGTAGCTCCCAAGGCATTATAGAGCGCGAGCTGTTTATTTGTATTTGAGATGTGGTCGTCGCCTCTTATTATATGGGTTATCCTCATCTCAATATCATCCACAACACATGCAAAATTAAAGGCAGGGGAACCATCAGACTTCATCAGGACCAACTCACCTATAAGGGAATTATCTATCTCTATCTTTCCATGCACAACGTCATCTATTGTAATCCGTTCAGGTGGGACCTTAAAGATAATGGCATTTCCGTCTCTATAGGCAAGGCCTTTCTCGAGTAATCTATCTGCATAAGATAGATATAAAGGTATCCTATCCCTCTGATAATACGGGCCTTCATCCCAATCCAGGCCAAGCCATTTTAGACTAGAGATTATCTCATTTAGATATTCCTCTTTTGAACGTTTTAAATCAGTGTCCTCTATCCTCAGTATAAATTTCCCAGAATTCGCCCTGGCAAAGAGCCAGTTAAAAAGCGCTGTCCTTGCCCCTCCTATATGCAGATACCCAGTAGGACTTGGCGCAAATCTAACGCGAACTGTTTGGGTAGTCATAACCCTCCTTTAGCGCATCTTCATTTATCCTAACCATACTGGTCGGAAGCATAGCTCTCATAGCGCCTATCAAATATTCCAGAGGCAATATATGTTTTCTTGCTAAAAGAGCGCCCAATGTAACCATATTGCTGACCTTTGTATCGCCCAGCTTTTTAGCAATATCTGTGGCTGGAATCTCTAAGATATCAATATCTTTTCTTCTTGAATCAATCTCAACCATTGATTTATTTATAAGTAGTAACCCCTCTGGCCTAACACTACTGTGAAACTTTTCAAAAGAGGGTTGATTCATTACAACGCATATACTCGGCTCTTTGACAACAGGGGATGCAATCTCTGAATCAGATACAACCACCATTGAATGCGCTGTGCCTCCTCTTACCTCTGCGCCATAAGAAGGCATCCATGTGACAAACCTGCCATAATCCATTGCTGCCTGGGCAAAGAGTTTTCCCATAAATATAATTCCCTGTCCGCCAAATCCTGCAAATATAATATATTCGGTCATCATTTCTTTTCTTTAAATACCTTAAGTGGATATTGGGTTATCATTGCATCTTCTATCCATCTTACTGCCTCTACAGGGGAAAGCCCAAGATATGTCGGACATTGTGAAAGCACCTCTACAATGGAAAAGCCCAGTCCATCTATCTGATTCTGAAATCCTCGTTTAATCGCCTGCCTTGCCTTTAAGACATTTTTTGGAGAATGCACACTCACCCGTTCTGCATAATAGACACCTTCGATTGAAGACAATAGCTCGCACACCTTTAAAGGAAAACCATGCATTGTCTTATCCCTTCCATTAGGCGTAGTGGCAGTCTTTTGTTTTAGGATTGTAGTCGGCGCCATCTGTCCGCCTGTCATCCCATAAACTGAATTATTCACAAATATAATAGTTATATTCTCTCCCCTATTCGCAGCATGTATTATCTCTGCTGTCCCAATTGCAGCAAGGTCTCCATCTCCCTGATATCCAAATACAATATTTTCTGGTGCTACTCTCTTTATGCCTGTAGCAACAGCAGGCACCCTTCCATGCGCTGCCTCTGTAACATCAAAATTCCAATAATCATAAGCCAGGACTGCACATCCAACTGGTGCAATGCCAATAGTCTTTTCTCTTATCCCTAATTCATCTATAACCTCACATATAAGACGATGCACTATACCGTGACCACATCCGGCACAGTAATGCGTAGGGACATCCTTCATACTCTCTGGCCTGGAAAAAATCTTACGCATAGATATCCTCCACCGCGCGCATTATCTCTGACTCTAAAACTACACCTCCGCCAGACCTGCCATAGAAATGCACTGGTTTTCTACATTCTATACTAAGTTTTACATCCTCTATCATCTGGCCACAACTCATCTCTACTACAAGAAAACTATCCACATCTTTAGTCAATCCTAACAACTCCTTCTCTGGAAACGGCCATAGAGTTATAGGCCTTACAAGCCCTACCTTCATACCTCTCTGCCTCAATTTTTCTATAGCGCCTTTACAAATCCTTGCGCTGGTGCCATAACTCACAAGCATCACGCGACTGTCTTCGCCATACAAAATTTCGCATCTTGTCTCGCGGGATTTTATAAGAAGGTATTTCTGCTGCAACTTATTATTAAATTCCTCCAATTCGCCTTCCCCTAATAAAAGCGAACGAATTATCCTTGGTGCCCTATCTTTGCATCCATCTAATATCCAGTCTTTCTTGGTATTATTAGAAGGCCTATTTGGATGAGGAAATTCTACTGGCTCCATCATCTGGCCAAGTATCCCATCCCCAAGCAGGATAACAGGCATCCTATAATTATCAGCCAGCTCAAAAGAAAGCATGGTCAGTTCGATTGCCTCCTGTAAATATGCAGGGGCTAAAACTATTGTGCGATAATCCCCATGACCTCCACCTTTTACTGCCTGAAAATAATCTGCCTGGCTTGGCGCAATATTGCCCAATCCAGGACCCCCACGCATCATATTAACTATAACTGCTGGAAGTTCACAGCCTGCAAGGTATGATATGCCTTCCTGTTTAAGACTAATCCCTGGGCTTGAAGATGAGGTCATCGCCCTTACACCGCGAAGGGATGCGCCAAATACCATATTTATAGCAGAGAGCTCGCTTTCTGCCTGTATAAACACGCCTCCTATTTCTGGCATACGCCTCGACATATACGCAGGAAGTTCATTCTGCGGTGTAATAGGATATCCTGCATAAAATCTGCAGCCAGCAAGTATTGCTGATTTTGCAATAACCTCATTTCCGCACATCAAAACTTTTTTTCCTGTAGTAGGTCCTGGCATGGTCTTTACCTATAAACCTCTATACAAACATCCGGACATATGATAGCACAAAAACCACATCCGCTACATTTAGCATTTTTATTAAAAGTTACAGGTATAGCACCTTTATTATTTAAAGATGTATCTTTTACAATGCAAGAATTTGGACAATATTCTATGCAGAGATAACACCCTTTACATCTATCCCTATTGATATCTATTTTAGGCATGATAAAATTTTCTCCCTGATTTTTTTTGAGGACAATCCGCACATATCAAGCAACAACTGCCTTTCGCCATGCTCTATAAATCTATTCTCAATGCCAATGATTTTTATTATAACATCAGGCGGGAGTTTGTCTATGATTGATTCCAACAAAAAACTGCCAAATCCAGCATTTATAACACCCTCCTCTAAGGTGAAACCCCTCTTTGTTTTTAATAAAGATTCAAGGAATGTATCTATATCCAGCGGCTTGACAAATCTTGCATCTATTACCTCGCAACTAATGCCATCTTTCAAAAGCAAATCTCTCACTTCAAGCGCAACATAAGACATATAGCCCAGAGATATTATAGTTACATCCTTGCCATTTTTTAATACCTCTGATTTACCCAGGGAGATATCCTTGGACGAAAAGTCAATAGGATACGGGTAACTTCTACCTCTGGGATATCTTATAGCTACCGGACCATCATTATAAGACACTGCAAAATTGAACATCCTGATTAACTCATCTTCATCCCTCGGCGCCATTATTATAAGATTTGGTATATGCCTCAGGTATGCTATATCAAATACACCGTGATGGGTTGGGCCATCCTCTCCTACAAGTCCGGCGCGGTCTAACATAAATATCACATTAAGATTTTGAAGGCATACATCATGTATTATCTGGTCATAAGAACGCTGTAAAAATGTAGAATAGATTGCTACCACAGGCTTAAATCCTTTTCTGGCGAGCCCTGCTGCAAAACCTACTGCATGCTGTTCAGCCATCCCAACATCAAAAAATCTATCAGGGAACATCTGAGAAAATTTTGTCAGACCTGTCCCCTCTGCCATGGCAGCAGTTATAGCAATTATCCTTTTATCATTTTGTGCAGCACTGATAATTGCATCGCTAAATGCTGATGTAAAGGTCTGTTCTTTATCCAGGGTTGGCCTATCCACAGACCGTAGCCTCTCGCCAGTAGAGATATCAAAAGAGCTGACCCCGTGAAATTTCTCAGGAAGATTTTCTGCATGGCTATAACCCTTGCCTTTTTTTGTAATTACATGCAATAACACTGGTCCATCCAGGTCAATTATATTTCTCAATGTAGTTACCACAGACCTGATATTATTGCCATCGATAGGACCAAAATACCTGAACCCTAACTCCTCAAAGAGAATGCCTGGGACAAGGAGATTCTTAATACCCTCTTCAACGCGCCTTGCAGCACGGATTACCCTGAAACCAAAACGCGGGACCCTCTTTAAAAGCTCCTCTATATCTTTTCTAATTTTATTATAACGAGGGGCTGTGATTATTCTATTTAAGTATCTGCTTAATGCACCGACGCTTTTAGAGATGCTCATCTCATTATCGTTTAGTATTACAAGCATCTTTTTACCTAGATGTCCTGCGTGATTAAGAGCCTCAAATGCCATGCCTCCTCCTAAGGCAGCATCGCCTATCACGCTAACTACTCTATATGATTTTCCCTCCAGGTCCCTGGCTGTAGCAATGCCAATGGCAGTTGAGATGGATGTAGACCCATGACCTGTGGTAAACACATCATACTCGCTTTCGAATCTATTTGGAAAACCGCTTACCCCTCCAAACTTACGCAATGTATGAAAAAGTTCTCTCCTTCCTGTAAGAAGTTTATGGGCATAGGCCTGGTGCCCGACATCCCAGATGATGATATCCTCAGGCGCATTCAGGCAATAGTGTAGTCCTATTATAAGTTCTACAGCGCCAAGGCTTGAGGCAAGATGTCCGCCAGAATAAGAGACAGTTTTTATTATTGTATCCCTTATCTCTTGCGCCAGAATAGGCAACTCTTCTATTTTGAGTTTCTTTAAATCCTGCGGGTTATTTATTGTATCTAATAATCCAGGCATAGAACCGTTTTAAGTCTCAAAAAGACCTATCTATTATTACATCTACTAACCCAAGAAGATACCTTGCGTTCTCTCCAAAGACACTGAGTTCCCTACTAGCCGACCTTTTCAATCTAACTATTTTATCTTTAATAAGTTCTCTACCAAAAACTTTTACATATCCATCATTATCTACTAAGTCATCGAGAAGCTGAAACATAAAACCTATGTATCTTCCAAATCTATCAAGAGAATCTATCTTTGATTTTGGCGCAGAAGACATCATCCCGCCTATCTTTACTGCTACCCTGAAAAGTTCACCTGTCTTCCTATTTATTATAAAATCCATGTCCTTTTGATTTTTGTATTTATTTGCGCACAGGACATCCTCTACCTGGCCTCCGATGGTTCCCTTGCTACCTATTGCCTGAGATAATTCTTTTATAATATCTATATTGCCTGCCTCTGAAACAAGTTGAAATCCAAGTGTCAGAAGGGCATCGCCTGCAAGGACTGCTATTGCCTCTCCAAATTTTTTATGGCAACTCAATCTTCCTCGTCTATAATCATCGTTATCCATACAAGGGAGGTCATCATGTATAAGTGTATAGGTGTGTATTAGTTCTATTGCACAGGCAAGAGGTAAGATCTTATTGCCTCTACCCCCGCAGGCCTCAAAACCTGCAATTGTAAATATAGGCCTCAACCTCTTTCCACCAGGAAATACCGCATATCTCATTGCCCTGTGAATCAATCCTGGTCTGGTGTTAGAAGAAGGAAGATATCTATTTAGGGCACTATCTATAACTTGTATTTTTTTATTGATATAATCTCTTATGTCCATTAGGAAAATTTTAGCCAGTTAGGGCTATGCATCAAATGGCTCTGTGGTAAATTTGCCCGCCTTTTTAATAAGAACTTCTACCTTTCGCTTTGTCTCATCCAACCGCTTTCTACAAAGTCGAAGTAACTTCATACCCTCTTCATATTTTTTTAATGACTCATCCAGAGGCATATCCCCTGTCTCAAGGGCGCTGACAATATCCTCTAATTTTTTCATCATATCCTCAAACCTTGGTTCCTTTGTCATAATCTCCTCCATTTTCAATATCGTGCCCTTCATAAAATTATTTTTCTCTTCGGAGAATTCTATATCTCCTTTCCTTTTTATCCCCCTCACCCTTACCCTCTCCCCGAAGGGGAGAGGGGACTTAAGGAGGTCAAATTTTAGCCATAATCACTTCCTCTCTCCTCTGGGGAGAGGGGATCTTGTGAAGCCCTATCAATATCTTCTATACGACTTTTGAGGATGCCTTTTGCAAGTCTTGTCTCTATCTCGTCTCCTTTTTTAAGAAGAGAGGCATCCCTTATAATCTCCTTTTCAGGCAATCTAAAAGTCACGCTATAACCTCTATTCAAGACCGCAAGAGGGCTCAATATCTCTATTTTTTCTACGATAAAATTAAATTCTTCCTCTTTTAGTTGTATATAATGTCTAAATTTTGAACCCAACTCTTTTTCTAGTTCGTCAAGATGTTGTTCGTATTCTTTCACAATATCAAGAGGATACCCAGAAATCTTTTTTTCTATTGAATCTAACTTCTCAACGAGCTCGCTTTTTCTTGCTATAACAAGTTCTGCTGCCACAGAAGGTGTGGCAGCCCTCACGTCTGCAACAAAATCACTTATAGTCCAATCTATCTCATGGCCTACTGCGCTTATCACAGGTATGCTGGAGTTATAGATGGCCCTGGCTACAATCTCCTCATTAAAGGCCCACAGGTCTTCCAGACTTCCACCACCGCGTCCAACTATTATTACATCCACATTTTTAAGGAGATTAAATTCCTCTATTGCCCTGGCTATCTCCTCCTTTGCGCCTTCGCCCTGAACCTTAACAGGATTTATAATAACCTCTACATTGGCAAATCTTTTCTCCAATACGTGAAGCATATCTCTTATTGCAGCACCTGTCGGAGATGTAACTATGCCTATCCTCTGGGGCAAAAGTGGAATGGGTTTTTTATGCGCCGGGTCAAACAACCCTTCTTTATAAAGTCTCTCTTTCAACTGTTCAAACGCCAATTGCAATGAGCCGAGACCTTTTGGTTCTACCTGTGAAACATACAATTGGTATTGACCCCTCTTCTCATACACCCCTATCCTTCCAAAACAGATTATATAGATACCATCCTTTATCTCAAACTTAAGCCCCTCATTATTATTTTTGAAAAAGACGCATCTTAATTCGCTTCTTTCATCTTTCAATGTAAAATAAAAGTGGCCTGAGGAATGTGCTACAAAATTTGAGACCTCACCTTCTACCCATACATCAGAAAAGGTATCCTCTAACACTGCCTTTATGCCTGAGGTAAGTTCACTTACCTTATAGATATAGGTGCCTTCTTTTATCATCTTTAGATTTTAACTATAATCCTTAATGGATTCTTTTACCCTTACTATAGAAAGCGCCTTGCCGCTTTTATCGTCTATCTCTACTATAGCGCCCTCTAACTCTATGTCATTTTCAGCAACCTCAAATTTGGCTGGCATTGATGTCAAGAAATGTTCTATTATGGGGGCTGTGCTTCTCCCAATCACAGAATCATGAGGACCTGTCATTCCAAGGTCGGTTATATAAGCAGTGCCTCCTGGTAAAATCTTCTCATCCGCTGTCTGTACATGGGTGTGGGTCCCAAAAACAACGCTTACCCGCCCATCAAGAAATCTTCCAAGCGCAATCTTTTCGCTTGTCGCCTCTGCGTGTATATCTACAAGGATAATATTTGTATCCTTCGAAAGCCCTTCTAAAACAGCCAGGGTAGTCTTAAATGGACAGGCCTCTACATGGTCCATAAAAATCCTTCCAAGTACATTTATAACACCGACTGCCTTCCCTGCACTACCCTTTATAATAGTATGGCCTCTACCCGGGCAACCTTCAGGATAATTAATAGGCCTTAATATCCTGAGGTCGTTATTCAATCTTTCATATATCTCCTTCTTCTTCCAGATATGGTCTCCTGATGTCAATACATCCACCTCGCTATTTAATAATTCATCTGCTGTCTGAGGGGTCAGTCCTGAACCGCCTGCGATATTCTCAGCGTTTGCAACGACAAAATCTATTGAACTACTCTTACGAAACTCTGGGACTATCTTCTTAACAGCCTCTCTACCAGGGCTACCAACAACATCCCCGATTAATAATATCTTCATATAAAACCTGCCTTAGTCAAAACCTTTGTAACCCATGGGGACTATTATTTTGCATACTCCACAGCCCTTGTCTCTCTTATAACAGTAACCTTTATCTGACCAGGGTATTCAAGACCTTCCTCTATCTTCTTACGTATCTCCCTTGCAAGTCCTATTGCCTGAAGGTCTGAGATTTTATCCGGTTGGACAATCACCCGTATCTCCCTGCCTGCCTGTATGGCATATGCCTTTTCAACTCCATCAAAAGAGTCTGCAATGGATTCTAACTTCTCCAGACGTTTGATATAACTTTCTAATGTCTCGCGTCTTGCACCAGGCCTTGTGGCGCTGACTGTATCAGCAGCCTGAAGTAGCACTGCATAAACAGAACTTGGCTCTTCTTCTTCATGATGGGCCATAATAGCATTTATGACTTCTTGAGATTCGCCGTATTTCTTTGCGATATCTGCGCCTATCTTTGCATGAGGGCCTTCTACCTCATGGGTGATTGCCTTTCCAATGTCATGCAAAAGCCCAATCCTTTTTGCAAGATTTACATCAAGGCCAAGTTCACCAGCCATAGTGGCCATAATAAGACTGACCTCTTTCATATGCTGCAATGCATTCTGGCCATAACTTGTCCTGTATTTCAACCTGCCCAAAAGCTTTATGATTTCAGGGTGTAATCGCTGGACTCCAAGCTCCATAGCTGTATGTTCGCCCTCTTCCTTAATGGTCTCTTCCATCTCCTGTTTTACCTTTGCCACAACCTCTTCAATCCTACCAGGATGAATTCGACCATCCTGTAACAACCTCTCAAGGCTAATCCTGGCTATCTCCCGCTTGACCATGTCAAAACCAGAAAGAATCACTGCCTCAGGCGTGTCATCAATTATAACATCCACGCCAGTTGCAATCTCAAGGGCCCGTATATTTCTCCCTTCTCTACCTATAATGCGACCTTTTATCTCATCATTGGGTAAGGACACCACAGATACAGTAGTATTAGTTACATGTTCTGCAGCACATCTCTGCATAGCAGTAGCAAGTATCTCCTTTGCCTTTTTCTCAGCAGATTCCTTCGCCTCTTCAATAATCTCCTTGATCAGATTCTGTGCCTCTAATCTGGCGTCATCCTCAATCCTCTTCAAAAATAATTTTTTTGCCTCTTCCACGCTAAGACCTGATATCCTCTGTAACTTCTGCCTCTCTTCGGCTATAAGTTGTGAAAGTTCCTGTTCTTTTGCATCTATAGCCTTTTCCTTCCCAACAAGACTTGCCTCCCTTGTTGCAATCTCCTTTTCCTTTTTGTCTAATATATCTACCTTTCTATCTATGTTTTCCTCTCTTTGGGCAAGCCGCTTCTCTAGATTCAAAAGTTCCTGTCTGGCATCTCTTGTCTCTCTTTCAAAATCCGCCTTTATCTTAAATCTCAGGTCCTTTGTCTCAAGTTCCAACTCCTTCTTTTTATTTTCAAACTCCTTCTTTGTCTCTTCGACAAGGCGCCTTGCCTTTTCTTCTTCTTCTCTTAGATGTTTCTCTGAAAAAAACTTTCTTATAAGATATCCTGCAAAGAATACCAGGATAAATGCCAAGACCTCTACAACGGATAATACCACCTTAATATTTGGACCCATGGTGAACACCTCCTGACTATTTATATTAAATAAAAGGTGGATGCCTAATCTGTAATGATATCGGTAAGGACGAAATCGTGTCTTGTAACTGGTATCTTGTCCAAAACCTGAAACCTAAACCCCAGGCCTATCTTTGGCGTAGTCATTGGCAAGGTTTTCAAAAAATTATCATAATAGCCTTTGCCACGACCAAGCCTATTGTTGTGTCTGTCAAATGCAAGTCCAGGGACTATCACTAAATCTATATCCTCTGGCCTGACAGGTTTAGCAGCACTGGTCTGTCTTGGTTCAAAAATACCATAAGGGCCTTTTTTAAAAGGTTGACCCTTGCCTTTAAAATACACTGGTCTTATCTTTTTTTCTCTCACTGATATCTTTGGCAAAACCACCTTTTTGCCCATAGAAAGGGCTTTCTTTATTATAGGGCCAGTCTCTACCTCGCCTGTCCCTCTTGAAACATAAAGCATCACACATCCTGATGCCAAAAACTCTTTTCGATTAAACAATCTGTTCTGGATAATAGAGCTTCTTCTTTTTCTTTCAGATTGTTTTTGCCTGGATAATTTCAATCTCATCATATTCCTTAACTTTTCTTTTTCCGTCATGTCTGTTTTTTATGCCGTTTTAGATAATCATCAATTGCTGATTTAAGTGCCTGCTCTGCAAGTACAGAACAATGCATCTTTATTGGAGGTAATCCTCCCAATGCCTCTGCCACTGCCCTGTTTGATATCTTTAGCGCCTCATCAATGGTCTTACCTTTAACAAGCTCTGTTACCATGCTGCTGGTGGCAATAGCAGCACCACATCCAAATGTCTTAAACTTGGCATCTACAATTACATTGTCTTTCACCTTGATATATAGCCGCATTATATCCCCGCAGACAGGATTCCCAACATCTCCTATACCATCTGCATCCTTTATCTCTCCAACATTTCTGGGATTTCTAAAGTGTTCCATTACCTTTTCACTATATTGTGATGTATGGCCATCCATAATGTCCCTCCTAGGCCAATGGGCCAGACCTAAAACTATTGAGCTGTATCAAATCAATGTACGATAATCTCTCTTGGCCTATTAATCTTTGAGTAATCCTTTGCAGGTCTTATTGACCTCATCTTTTCAAGCATATCGAGTTCTTTCAATCTATTATATATTAATATCCATGCACAATCTTTATTCTTATCCACCTCGCATTTTCCTTTATTAGAACCTCCACAGGGTCCATTCAAAAGACCCTTTGCACAACGTGTAACAGGGCAGATAGTCCCAGTGACATTCAGAATGCAATCCCCACACATTGCACATCTTTCAGAAAATATAAGACCCTTTTTATCGACAATGCAGCCAAACATGGTATTACATCCTATATATACAGGATGCCGGGCAATATCGTTTTCAAGGACTGACTGGCCCCCAAGCCCACATGCAAGGACCAATATCGCATCTGAACTATCTATGGCCTTTCTATGTTTTGCCATATGTAAAACCACCTGACTTGCTACACACGGCGCATCAGGAATTGTCCATCCGGTTATTATCTTCCCGTTCTTTTCAAGCAGAGATTTCATCTCGATGGCTTCTTTTTCGCCTCCGGTCTTACATGTAGTCGCGCACTCACCACAACCCATTATAAAAATCTTCTTTGAATTTTTTAATGCACCCAATACCTCTTCAAATGGTTTTTTTTCAGTCACTATCATAAATCGACTCCTAATTTATCTTATAGTCCCCCTCATCCTTTCCCTCTTCCCTAAGGGGAGAGGGAATTTTGTGAAACCCTAATCCTATAATAAATCAATTATATCTTTTTCAAAAACCTCTTTATCTCTATAACCTATATATCGCTTTCTAATATAACCATCTCTATCAAGAATAAATGTTGTGGGGATAGAGATTATCCCGCCATATAATTCTGTGACCTTATCGTCGCCAATTAAAATAGGATATGTTATATTGTTCTCCTGAGCAAATGGGCCAACTACTCTATTTGCATTCCAGTCCAATGATATACCTACAACCTCCAATCCCTTTTCTTTATATCTGTCGTATAATTCAACAAAATGCGGTATCTCTGCCCTGCAAGGGGGGCACCAGGTCGCCCAGAAATCAAGTATTACTACCTTGCCTATAAAATCAGATAGGGACCTTTTGTTCCCATCTACATCGCTAAGACTAAAGTCTGGGGCCTTTATAAAAATAGGCCTTGTCGTTTCTCTATATCTGGCTATATTCAACTCCTTTATACGTAACGAAATTATCACTGATATGGCCAGGATAAAAATTATTATTAAAATCCATACGCCTTTTTTCATCTTATCTCCTCCATAATTAATGTAAAAAAATCCCAGACACCCACGAAAACCTGCCAAAGAATAGCAACGCCCCCATACATACCAAAAATATCCCTGTGATAATAGGGATGAATCTGATAAAGTTTTTGATGCGGTTAAGCATAAGCATAAACTGGTTTATACATATACTGGCTACAAAAAATGGAACCCCAAGCCCAAGAGAATAAACCAAAAGTAGCACTGCTGAACGTGGTAAACTTCTAAAGGTAGTGGCATATATCAATATACTCGAAAGGATGGGTCCAACACAAGGCGTCCATCCAGTACTAAATGCCATGCCTACTAATAAGGAACCAATATACCCTTCAGATCTTTTGGTCTTGATGAATCCTTTTTCGAAATTCAAAAATTTTAGATTTAATATGCCTGATATATGCAGACCAAATATAATTATTAATAGGCCTCCTATCCTTTCAAGCCATATCTTTTTTATTCCAAAAAACCCTCCAAGATATGAAAATGCAACTCCAAAAAATATAAAGACAATAGAAAAACCTATTATAAAAAATATAGAGTGAAAGGCTGTTAGTTTTAATATATCTCCAGCCTCTCCTCTGTCTTTAATCTCCTGGAATGATCTGCCTGTGATATATGTTATATAAGAAGGGAAAAGGGGCAAGATACAGGGAGAAAAAAATGTCAGGATCCCAGCAATAAATGACATAATAATAGAGACCTCGCTTCCATTTGACATAATCTCTCCAAAAGGTTTTATCTTCGCGAGGCCCTGACCCTGATTATATCTTGCTGAGCCCTTATATCTTTAAGCCTCTCTATTATATCCTGTTGATTTTTCAAAACCTGATCTATCTTCTCTGAGATGATATTTATATCATCATTTCCCTTTAGATTTTGTTCCTTTCCAAAAACCATAATCACCAAAAATCCCAGAGAGATTAAAATCAATCCTATAAGCGATAAGAGCAATGCCTTTCTCGCCATAACCACCCCTTTTCTCCCAAAAATATTATAGCAATATACCCTTAATTAGTCAATACATCTCAGAATGCCCATTTGCAATGGTGAAATAGAAATATAGGAATAGGTGCAACAGAGTGCTACGCAATCACTATCTCCTTTTTAAATTCTTCCTTACCTCATCAAGGGGCAATGTATTAATAATATCTTCTCTTGTAAGCCATCCACGACGCGCTACTGAGATACCATATTTTATAAGCCCAAGCTGCTCTGCAATGTGGGCATCTGTATTTATTACAAACTTCACGCCAAACCCTTTTGCCATTCTACAATTTATATCATTAAGATCGAGCCTCTGGGGAAAACTATTTATCTCAAGTAGCGTCCCGGTCTCTTTACAGACCTTAAACACCTTTTCTAGGTCCAATTCATAAGGCTCTCTTGCGCCCCATAATCTTCCAGTAAGATGCGCTATGATATCTACATATCTATTCTGGCAGGCCTTTACAATACGATTTGTCATCTTCTCTTTGGACTGTTTAAAACCCGCGTGTATCGCTGCTATTACAACATCCATCTCTCTAAGTATATCATCTGGATAATCTAACTTTCCATCTGAATCAATATCTACTTCTGTCCCATATAAAATAGCTATATCATTGTATCTTTTTTTAAGTCTGTCTATCTCTTTTCGTTTCTCTTTTAATTTGTTACGGTCCAAACCGCCTGCAATCTTAAGCCCTTGAGAATGGTCTGCAATCGCAATATACTCATAACCCATTGCCCTGGCGCGTTCTACAATCTCCTCAATGGAACTCCCTCCATCAGACCAGTTTGAATGCACATGAAACTCGCCTTTTATATCGCTAAGCTCTATCAATTTTGGCAATCTCTTCTCAAGGGCGAGTTCTATCTCGCCTCTATCCTCTCTTAATTCAGGGACAATATAACATAATCCTAATGCCTTATACATCTCCGCCTCTGTCCTTCCTGCAATCCTCTTATTATCCCTAAATAGACCATACTCATTCAACTTTAGCCCTTTTTTCATAGCAAGTTGCCTAAGTTTTATATTGTGTTCTTTTGAACCAGTAAAATACATAAGGGCTGCGCCATACGAGGCATCCTCTATTACCCTTACATCTACCTGGATATTATCCTTTGTAAGTATAGAACTCTTTGTTGGTCCTTTTGCCAGGACATCTTTTACCTCCGGGAGCTTTGTAAAATAATCCATTACCTTTTCTGGTTTAGTAGAAGATACAAGGATATCTATATCCCTTACTGTCTCTTTCATTCTCCTGAGACTTCCAGCAGGATCTATCTTTTTAAGTTCCTTTATATTTTTAAGTTGATTTACAAAAAAATTTGCTACATCAGTGGCTGTCTTTAAATCCATCCTGCCCTGACCCCTTTTTAAAAGCTCTATGCCACGGAGGATATTCTCCACTGTCTTCTCTTTTATCCCTGGAAGATTGCTTATCTTGCCCGCATGGGCCATTCTTTCAAGCATAATAACATCATTTATTCCCAATCTCTCATGCAAAAGCTTTGCAGTCTTAGGACCTATGCCAGGGATGTTTAACATATCTACCAATCCCTGAGGTATATCCTTTTTCAACTCTTCCAAAAACTTGAGTTTGCCTGAAGTTACAATCTCTTTTATCTTATCTGCAAGGTCGCTTCCTACCCCAGGTATCTCTTCAAGTCTATTCTCTTTTACCAATAACTCTATATCCTCTGATGTCGCCTCTATGTTTCTCGCAGCCCTCTGATAGGCCCGTATCCTAAATGGATTTTCTCCCTTTATCTCAAGTATATCGGCAATCTCCCTAAAAATCTTTGCAACATCTTGATTTTTCATACAACACCTCTTCTAAAAACCCGTCTCTGGTTAAGGTAGAATTATTTTAACATAGATTTTAGAGGAGATAAAGTATATAATATATTCCTATTAGGAGGGGACTATGTTATTAAAATTTTTAAGGAAACGTAAAAATATGAAACGTATAATGTGGGCCCTGGCAATACTTATAATACCTGCATTTGTGATATGGGGGGCTGGTGCATCCGGCAGAAAATCAAAAAAGGGGCCTGATTATGCCGGGTTGGTCTTTAATAGGAAGGTATCTTTTGAAGAATATATGGATATGTTAGGAGTTGTAAGAGACTATGCCACCAAGACATTTGGAAAAAACATACCGTTAGAACTTATTGACCAATTGGCATGGAATAGACTACTACTTCTAGAAGAGGCCAAACGAGAAAATATCTCTGTAAAAGATAGCGAGGTAGTGGAAAGAATTATGCAATTTCCTATTTTTCAACGAGACAATGTGTTTGATAGAAAACTATATAAGTCCATGCTTGGTGAAAATGCAAGGGCATTTGAGGAAAAGATAAGGGACGATTTAAAGATATTTAAATTAAAAGAAAAGGTTCTACAACATGTCTCGGTAAGTGAGGATGAAATAAAAGAGGAGTATAAAAGGTCTTTTGAGAAAATAAAACTATCTTACATAATAATCCCTTTTGCAGATTTTGAAAAGGATGTCAGATATAATGAACAGGATATCGCCAAATTTTTCGAAGCAAATAAAGAAAATTTTAGAAGGCCTGAAGAGATAAATGTCCGATATATTGAGGTCCCATTCTCTGATTTTGAAAAACAGGTTTTCATCTCAGAAGAAGAGATAAAAAGGTATTTTGAAGAGCATATGAATGATTATAAAAAACCAGGTTCGGATGAAATGGTTACGCTTGATGAGACAATAAAAAATAGTATAAAAGATAAACTTTCTTTAAAAAGAAAAATGGGCCTTGCAGAGGAACTTGCGTATAAAGCGCTTGAAGAGGCATTGAAAAAAAAGGACCTGGATAAGACGGCCCATCTATTCAATCTAAGGGTAAAAGATACCGGATTTTTCAATATGCAACAGCCTATACCTGATATAGGATGGTCATATGAATTTAGAGATATAGGTTTTGGTCTGAAGCCAAACGAGATTTCCAATATCCTTGTTAAAACAGACAGGGCATTTTATATCCTGCAATTAAAAGAAAAAAGACCCCCATATATACCAGCATTAAAAGATATTAAAGATTCTGTGATCGCTAGTTTTATCAAAAATAAATCTATAAAACTCGCTGAGAAAAAGTCTAAAAAAATATCTGCCATGATTAAAAATAAAATAAGGTCTGGACTTGATTTTGAAACTGCTGCAAAGCTCTCTGGTTTTAATATTCTAAAAACGGATTTTATAGGAAGGAAAGACTATCTTCCTGAGCTAGGAAAAACAGATATATTGGTAGATGAATGCCTTGCTTTGAAAAATACCAATATAGGCGGACCATTAAAAATGATTAATGGATGGATAATATTTAAGATGGATGAATATAAGGGAATAGACGAGGCCTTATTTATAAAAGAAAAGAACGCTTTCAAAGAAGAGGTCTTGTCTAGAAAAAAAGATGCTTATTTCAATCAGTGGTTCGAGGAATTAAGAAGGAGGTCTGGTCTAATAACTTATACTAACAGATAATATTCCTAAAGATACGAAAACCACACTTTGGACAAGGCTAAAGGCTAAGTTGTCGCAATATGGGGAATTAACCCTTTAGGGTTTCATCAAGTGGTCATCAACACAAGATGTAAACGATGGCTTTAGAAATTAAGAAGAAGGTTGGTATGATAACTGATAAATTATTATTTGTGGTCTAAAAGATTCTTTAGTTCTTTCATAAACTGGTTTATATCTTTAAACTGTCTATATACAGAGGCAAATCTTACATAGGCCACCTCGTCCAGATTATAGAGAAGCTCCATAACAAGTTCGCCAATCTGGGTAGACTCAACCTCTTTGTCAAATCTGCTCTGTAGAGTATACTCTATCTTATCGACCATCTCCTCAAGCCGCTGGGTGCTGATAGGCCTTTTCTCGCATGCCTTCTGAAGGCCTGCAAGTATTTTCTTTCTATCAAATGGTTCACGACGACCATCCCTCTTTATCACAATCAAAGATGTCTCCTCTATGTTCTCATATGTAGTAAAACGTCTATGACAATTCAGACACTCTCTCCTTCTCCGAATAGAACGACCCTCTTCAGAAGACCGCGAATCAATCACCTTGTCTTCCATATGACCGCAGAATGGACATTTCATATGCCACCCCTTTTATAAATTTTAAAAATTCGCATCTTAATCTAACCCTTTATAAAGAGGAAATCTCTTTGTAAGTTGAGCGACCCTTTTAATGCATTCTTTTATTGCTGAGGCATCATCCTTTTTTGTCAAGCAAAGATTTATTATATCCGCTATCTCTTTCATCTGAGTTTCTTTCATTGACCTCGTAGTAACTGCAGGGGTGCCAAGCCTTATACCACTGGTAATAGCAGGGCTATTTTTATCAAATGGTATAAGATTTTTATTAACTGTAATATTTACCTTTCCAAGTAACTCTGCTGCATCTTTACCAGTAATACCTTTTGACGTCACATCCACAAGCGAAAGGTGATTATCAGTGCCTCCTGAAACCATTCTAAAACCCAGGCTCGAAAGGGCTCCTGCAAGCGCCTGGGAATTTTTTACAATCTGTTTCTGATACAACTTGAATTCTTCTGTAAGCGCCTCTTTGAAGGCCACCGCCTTTGCTGCGATTACATGCATAAGTGGTCCACCCTGTATACCTGGAAATATCTCTGCGTCTATCTTCTTGGCAAATTCTTTCTTGCAAAGTATCATACCTCCCCGAGGACCACGAAGGGTCTTGTGGGTAGTGGTGGTAACAACCTCTGCATAAGGCACAGGGCTTGGATGCAACCCTGCTACTATGAGACCTGCTATATGAGCGATGTCCACAAACAAAAATGCACCAACACTATCTGCAATCTCTCTAAATCTCTTAAAATCTATTATACGTGGATAGGCGCAAGCGCCTGCAAGTATCATCTTAGGTTTATGTCTCTTTGCTAATGTGGCTATCTCATCATAATCTAATCTTTCATCACGCCTGCTAACACCATACGGAACTATATTAAAAAATCTACCTGAAAAATTATGCGGATGGCCATGGGAAAGATGACCTCCACATGCAAGGTCCATTGCTAATACAGTATCACCTGGCTTTAATAGGGCGAAATATACTGCCATATTTGCCTGGGTTCCTGAATGCGGCTGCACATTCACATGTTCTGCGCCAAAAAGTTGTTTCGCCCGCTCTACTGCCAGACGTTCTGCCTCGTCTACAAACTCACAACCACCATACCATCTTCTAGATGGATAACCTTCGGCATACTTGTTAGTCAACACAGAACCCTGCGCCTCTAATACCGCGATACTTGTAAAATTCTCACTTGCTATAAGTTCGATATTATTCTCCTGTCTTTTTAATTCATTTTCTATTGCCTTAAAGATCTCCGGATCAACCTTTTTTAAACTCAAACTCCTCATGCTATCCTCCATATCATTATCAGCAAAAATCTTACCCCTCTGGGGCGAGATGACTTAACTTTACATTGTACACAATGTAAACCTAGACAGCCTAAAGGCTGGGTTCCCTCGTGATAATGGAGTAGCACCCGAAAGGGTGCGCCATTTTAATCTACCTATTTTTACATTTTATCGCAGCCTCTCCACCTTCTTTTAAACAGTTTTATACTTATAAGTTCGGTGGACAAATCGGCTGCTACTCCAACACTTATGGGGAATTAACCCTTTAGCCCGACCTCTTTTTAGCAAAATAGTCTAACTAAAG
>Ga0078972_1007364_pt1 | contig 24568 bp, 27 predicted proteins | sample YelNatPaOPGAMG01_FD_67568 | JGI IMG/M metagenome (GOLD analysis project Ga0078972, IMG submission 67568) | Hot spring thermophilic microbial communities from Obsidian Pool, Yellowstone National Park, USA - OP-RAMG-01 (SPADES assembly) (version 2) | ecosystem: Environmental > Aquatic > Thermal...
CAGCCGCCCATGTTACCCACGAAGCCGCCATCGGCTCGGTGGATTCCAAACAACTCCAGACGCTGATGGCTCGGGGTTTGACGGAGGATGAAGCCACAGATCTGATTATCCGGGGGCTTTTTTCCGAAGGGGAGTAGCCCAATTCCCAGGGGCTTATCCAGAATCAAGTGTGCATTAAAAAGTTCCTTCTACAGGCCTGCCTCCGATAAAACCACAGTCATGAAACTATGTATAGCCCGGGTCGTGGCTGCCAGAATCCCCTTGACAATATGTGTAAACTTGCATATATTACCAATTAGTAAATACACCAAATACTAATTTCCGGGAGGTAGTACGTGAAAAAGAAAGCCATTCTCATGTGTTCCTGCAGTTTCGCCTGCCCAAGCATGGTGAATCTGAACTTTCCGACCTTTATCGAACGGGTACGGCTTGAGATTCCCCATGACTACATGGTCGTGCATCCCCGACTCTGTGAGACGAATGGAGAAGCCTTAATGGAAGATCTATTGAAGAAAGACGGGGTGGTCTATGTTACGGCTGCCTGTAAGATCGAAAAGCAGGCGAAACTGTTGCGGGATGGATTCCAGCGTGCAGGGGTGCCTATGGATACACATACCTGGAAGCCCGTGTCCATCCAGTTCAAGAACACGGAACAGGCCTTCGAGGATGTGAAGAAGGCAGTGGAGGAGGCTGGCACATGAGCGGCAGAAGTTACATGGGGATCCCCAGGGAGAAAATCGCCTGGTACCCCTCGATCGATGCGAGTCTCTGCACCAACTGCGGGGCATGTTTAAGTTTCTGTTCTAACGGAGTGTTTTCGCAAGGGGCAACGAGCGTGGAGGTGGCCAACCCCTATAACTGCGTAGTGGGATGCAGCGCCTGTCAATCGGAATGCCCTTCGGGAGCCTTGACGTTCCCGGATAGGAAGGACCTCATCCGCATGCTGAACGAATTACGGGCGACAGTGTAATATTCCATACCATGGTGGAGCAAGCGGTGGAGAAAGTTCCTACCTTGGATTTTGATTCCGAGGATGTCGAAAGAATCGCTCAGCAGATAGCCAAGGAATTAGGAACAACTACGGTTTAGTGGGAATACGTTCGATAATCCGGGAGTAGTGTTTATGCTTTTCCTCTAGAAGAGGAACCAACCCTTTCAGTGCATCCAGCACGCAGCGGCAGCGTAAGCTGTAGAATACCTGGTTTCCCTTTTTCTCGTCGGTAACGATCCCTGCCTGACGGAGAATCGCCAGGTGTTTGGAAACGGTCGAAGTATCGGAGCCGACCATGGCAGTGAGTTCACACACGCAGTAGGGTTTTTCCCCTAGAGCTTCCACCATTAAAAGGCGTGAGGGGTGAGAAAGAGCTTTGAGGATCGTTGAAATTTCGTTTAGGCGGTTCGGATCGAATCGCTCTTGAGGTTCCATACAAAATACTATATAAGAGATTTTAGTATTTGGCAAGGTATCCAAAAACTTGCATTTTATTGCTCAGAATCCATTGTTCAGAAGGAGAAGCGGCATGGAGTATGCCTTCTATATCGTTGCACTGATCGCTTTGGGAATTTCGTTTTGGAAGGATAGAATAAAAACCGCACAAGCCCTTAGAAAGGCCTGGGGAACCTTCGAAATGATCCTTCCCCAGCTTCTGGGGATTCTTCTGTTTACGGGGCTCGTCCTTGCCTTCACGAATCCTGAGGTGATTTCCCGCATCATCGGTGAGCGGTCCGGCTGGTTAGGGACCCTCGGGGCAGCGGTGGTAGGCTCCCTGACATTGATTCCGGGGTTTGTCGCTTTGCCCATGTGTGCCCTTTTGATTCAAAATGGTGCGGGCTACATGCAGATAGGAGCCTTCGTGTCTACCCTGATGATGGTGGGGGTGGTAACTTTCCCCATGGAAAAGCTGTATTTCGGGACAAAAATCGCCCTCATCCGCAACGGTCTCGCTTTTTTATTTTCCTTTCTGGTGGCTTTAGTCATCGGTTGGGTGCACCAGGGATGAGGACATGGTAAAACAATACCTGATAAAATATAAATTTTTCCTGTTGATGATTATCCTCTGGATCGGCGTGTACATCGGCAAACCGGTGCTTTCGATCCGGTCGGTGGAACTCACGGTATTGAACCTCCGCCAGATGATTTTGGTGATTCCTCCGATATTTGTCTTGTTGGGATTGCTGGATGTATGGGTGCCCCGGCAGACGATGGTGAGGTTTCTAGGGGAAGGATCAGGTGTGCGGGGAATCGTACTTTCCTTTGTAGCCGGAGCAGTAGCGGCCGGGCCACTCTATGGGGCCTTCCCGGTGGCGGCAGTGTTCTTGAAGAAGCAGGCAACCTTCCGGAATGTGTTTATCTTCATCGGTGCCTGGTCTACGATAAAGGTTCCCATGTTCCTCTTCGAGTGGCAATCCCTGGGATGGAAGTTCGCCCTAACCCGGCTCTGCTTGAATATTCCGGGGATCCTTCTCATTGCCTGGGTACTGGATACCCTCCTGAAACCCGAAGATCGCAGGTGGATCCGCCAGCAGGCGGATGACCTGTCCCTGCGATAGGATTGACTGAATATAGCAATTTGGTTATATTCCCAATAAAGATTGTCTTGAATAGTGCTACATAAGGAACATGGATGGAAAAAGAACATCATCATCATGAGACCGGGGATATTACCGGGGTACGTTTGGGTGCCGTAACGGGGCTGAACCTGATCATTACAGCGGCAGAAGTGGTAGGGGGAATCCTTTCGGGCAGTCTGGCACTGCTTTCCGATGCCCTGCACAATCTGGGAGACTCGGCAGCTATCGTTACCAGCTGGATCGCCCACCGGATCGCAGCCCGGCCGAACACGCCGGAGAAAACCTACGGCTACAAGCGGGCGGAAGTGCTGGCCGCTTTTGTCAATGCGCTGGTATTGTTGGCCCTCTCGATCTTCTTACTGGGAGAAGCGTACCGCCGGTTTCGCAGTCCCGAACAGATCGAAAACACTCTGATGCTGATCGTCGCAACGATCGGGCTACTGGCAAACGTTCTTTCGGTGTTTCTCCTCCGGAGTGGTTCCAGGGAGAACATGAACATCCGTTCCAGCTACCTCCACCTGTTAAGCGACAGCATTTCTTCGGTAGGGGTGATTCTGGGGGGAATCGCGATCCAGTTGTGGAACGTTGTGTGGATAGATCCCCTCATTACAGTAGCGATTTCCCTGTACATCATCCGGGAAACCTGGCATATCGTGAGGGAAGCGGTGGATATCCTGATGCAGGCTTCCCCTCGGATCGATTACGAAGAGTTGAAGGCAGCAGTGGAGGGGGTGACGGGAGTGAAAAACCTTCATCACGTGCACCTCTGGAGGTCGGACGAAAAATCCATCTATTTCGAAGGACATGTGGATGTGGAAGATATGCGGGTCTGCGATGCGCAGCGAATCATCGGGGATATTCAACAAATCCTTCACGAACGGTTCGGGATAGGACATGCCACGATCCAGGTAGAAACGGATCGGTGTAAAGATAAAGAAATAGTTAAACAGTAGGAGGAGTAAGGAATGCGAATTCAAATTTTAGGGACCGGTTGTCCGAAATGCAGGCTATTGGAAGAGCATGCCCGGCAGGCGGTAAAAGAGCTGGGAGTATCGGCAGAGATCGAAAAAGTAACAGATATCGAAGAGATCATGCGCTTTGGGGTTATGATGACCCCGGCCCTTGCCATAAACGGAAGCGTGAAGGCGGTAGGTAGGGTGCTGACGAAGGATCAGATCGCAGAGTTCATCAAGAAAGAACGGAACTAACCATACCATGGCACAGAAAGAACTCTCCCCCAACGGTAAGCTGTTGCTTACCTTTGGGGTGTTTTTAGTAGCGTATTTCACTCCCTTCGATGTTCCCCGGGTAGCGGGAGCGGTTCAGGAAGCCTTCCTGATGCTCTCCGAATATGCGCGGGACCATGTGCTTCTCTGCGTGGTTCCCGCGATGTTCATTGCGGGCGCCATTACCGTGTTCCTGAACCAACAGGCGGTGATCCGGTACCTGGGGCCGAAAGCTCCCAGGCTTCTGGCCTATACTGTGGCCTCCGTATCGGGGACGATTCTCGCTGTATGTTCCTGCACCGTACTACCCCTGTTCAAAGGGATCTACAAGAAGGGTGCGGGACTGGGCCCGGCGGTTTCTTTCCTCTACTCTGGCCCGGCGATCAATATCCTCGCCATCGTACTCTCCTACAAGGTGTTCGGGTTCAAACTCGGATTGGCCCGAATGGTGGGGGCTATACTTTTCGCGTTTTTGATCGGCCTGATCATGCAGGCGATTTTCCGCAAGGAAGACGAAGAACGGCTGGCCGATGAGCGGATGTTCCAGTACGCAGGAGAGGCAAGCGGCCGGACATTGCCTCAGATGGTGGTGTACATGGCATCGATGATCGGTATCCTCGTCTTCGTGAACTGGGCGCCCTCCCGGGGAGCTCTGCCTGTGTGGGATTTCATCTATCAGCATAAGTACTGGATTACCGCGGTGTTCGCGATTCTACTGGTGTACAGCCTTTCCCGATGGTTCAGCCGGGATGACCTGAAAGACTGGACCCTGGCAACCCGGGATTTCAGCCTTCAAATCCTGCCGTACCTGTTTTTCGGGGTGCTGGTGGCAGGATTCTTGCTCGGCCGTCCTGGCCATGAGGCATTGATCCCCAACGCATGGGTTTCCGGTCTTGTGGGGGGAAACTCGATCCTGGCGAACCTCTTTGCCTCCGTTGCCGGTGCGTTCATGTATTTTGCTACCCTGACGGAAGTTCCCATCGTGCAGGGGCTGTTGGGAAGCGGGATGGGGCAGGGACCGGCTCTGGCGCTCCTCCTGGCAGGACCGAGTCTCTCCCTACCGAGTATGCTGGTGATCAATGGGGAACTCGGGTTCCGTAAAACGGCAACCTACGTGCTATTGGTAATCGTTCTTTCCACCCTCGCCGGATATGGATTCGGGTTTTGGGCGGGATAGATTAAGTAGAATGAGGGGCTGCAAAAATGTAGATGCAGGCCAAAGCCGCGTTCCTGCCCCGCCCGCGGGTCCCTTAGGTGGAATGATGGGCTTGAGCGAGGGTTGCAAGGAAAGTGTAATCTAGAACCTTCATGAAAGAGAGTGTGTGGGATGGCATCGGTTACAAATAAACTGTCCTTTTTTGATCGGTATTTAACGCTGTGGATCTTTCTTGTCATGGGAATTGCAGTACTGGTGGGTAGCCAGGTGCCGGGAATCGCCCGGTTCTGGGATTCCATGAGTTTCGGTACGACGAATCTTCCCCTGGCGGTGGGCTTAATCCTGATGATGTACCCTCCTCTTGCAAAGGTGCGGTACGAAAAACTTCCCATCGTGTTTAAGAACTTGAAACTTCTGTCCTTTTCTCTAGTTCTGAACTGGATCATCGGACCTTTCGTCATGTTTTTGTTGGCCATTTTTCTTCTGCCCGATCGTCCGGAAATGGCAGTGGGGGTCATTCTGGTCGGACTAGCCCGCTGTATCGCCATGGTACTAGTATGGAACGATTTAGCGAAGGGGGACGCCGAATTGGCCGCCGGGCTCGTTGCCTTCAACGCATTGTTCCAGGTCCTCCTGTATTCGGTGTATGCCTACATCTTCATCACTCTTCTTCCCCCTTTGTTTGGATTCCAAGGAGCGCAGGTACAAGTTTCCATTGGTGAAATCGCTTCCACGGTGTTGATCTATCTGGGAACACCTTTCGTGCTGGGACTTGTTTCGAACTTCACCCTGCGCCGGTCAAAGGGAGAAGACTGGTATTTTACCCGATTCATTCCGACAGTTTCTAAACTAACCCCTATCGCGTTACTTTTTACCGTATTCGTGATGTTCTCTCTGAAGGGAGATAAGATCATCGAATTACCGGTGGACGTTCTCCGGGTTGCCTTTCCGTACACCCTCTATTTCAGTGCAATGTTTCTGATGACGTTTTATCTCTCCTACCGGATGAACGTGCCCTATGAAAAAGCGGTCACCGTTTCCTTCACGGCCTCCAGTAACGATTTCGAGCTTGCCATTGCGGTGGCGGTAGCCGTCTTTGGGGTGGGGTCAGCCCAGGCCTTTGCCACGGTGATTGGTCCCTTGGTCGAAGTTCCCGTTCTCATCGGATTAGTGAACGTGGCGCTATATCTGCGGAAAAAGTATGTTGGGGGGAAGGTTCAATAGGATTATATCTGGGGCTTTGCGTTTTCGGCAGGCTTGAAGATCCGGAATTGTTCGTTGTTGGCGGATAGTCGAGCGGCCAGTAATTCCACCATTCGTGTGGCTGCATGGGGATCCTGGTTCAATAGGCCTTTGAACATGGAGGACGGGAGAATAAACACCGTAGTATCCGTTTGCGCCACTGCCCAGGCGGTACGAGGTTCCCGGAGGATACAGGCCATCTCCCCGAAGAACTCCCCTTCCTTGAGTATCGAAATAGGTTTTTTCCCCTCTGCAGGGTCCTCTAGGAACACGGCCACCTTTCCCTTGTAGAGGTAGTAGGCTTCTCCGCAGGGGTCTCCCTTTCGGAAGATCACCGAGCCGGCAGGAAACTCGTGGGCATACCGTTTGAACAGCCGCTGGGGTTTGGCGAAGAGGGCTCGCTCCAGGGCCCGGGGAGTTTTCCCGCTGGTATCGATTCGGTGGAATCGGGCAAAGAGGATCGAATCGTAGTTTTCGAGGGTGTAGCAGAGTTCTGCGAAGAAAAAGTAGAACCAGAAGAACATGTACACCCGGATGAGTCCGCCGATCAGGTTGCCCAGAATGCCGTACAAGAGACCGTACCGGTCGGTATTTAAAATCATACCCAATAAAGCACTCACTCCGATATAGGAACCGAGGCACAGGAGGGAAGCGGTGAGGGCATGCTTCACCGAAGGCTTCTGGGCAGGGACCTTCAGGTAGGTGAGGAAGGTGAATAGCCATAGCGATAGGGGGCCGAGGGAGGAAATCCCCAGGGAAACGAGACCGGAAAGGATCCTCCGCATGGGGAACCATCCCGTGGATTGGAACAAAAGTTTCAGGAACTGTCCCATGCCCAGGATAACGATCAAGGCCACAAGGCTGCCCAGTTCAATAACGATGGTGAGGATGTTCTCCCGGAAGGCGCTATCCCGGGTGGGGGCAGAATAGATGACCCGGATTCCCCTTTGAATCGAAAGGATTAAAAGCCGGGATGTCCAGATAAGGTTGATGAACCCGAAGATACCGGCCCATCCGGATAGGGGGCGTGCAAGGAGGTCGATGAAGAGTTCTGTTCCCCCGAAGGATTCGAGGTAAGGAGCAAGGATTGAAATTACCCAGGCGAGTTCCCAGCCCAGCAGCTTTCCCAGGGTAGAAAATCCGTACAGGACGATGAGGATAGCGGGAAAGGCAGAGAGGAGAAACGCATAGGCTCCGGCAGAGGCATGGTTAGCCATTTCGTGGCGCGTGAATTGCTCGAAGGAAAACAGGACCCGTCGCAGCGGCCCCTGGATCCAGCCTGGAAGTTTCACTCCCATACAGTACCCCTTATTTGGAGTATATGTAAGTCGCGGGGTATTGGCAAATGGTAAAAAAGGCCTCCTGGAGTGTAAAGAAAGGCCTCCCCCGTTGAAGGGGAGGCCTAGCTGAAATTTGTTTTATGCAACTCGTCAATACCGGTTCTAGAACCCCAGTACTTCTTGGACAAGTACAAGTTTCACACGGCCTGGCTGGATCTCCTTCTCGAAGAGTAAAATTTTCGAGGGATAGGACTGAAAGGTTTCTGGCAAGTTGTACGCCTTTCGGGCGCGAGCAGTTTCCTTGGGAAGCACGTATTCGTGGATCCTCTTGAGACCTTCCTCCAGGCTGCTCACGATCTTCTGGGCTCCGATTACCCAGATCAAGGATCCCGCACCGTACACATAGGCGGGGATCTGACTGCCTGTAAAACTGGCTACCATCACCATACCGGATTCGGTTACCGCATGGGCGCTTCCGATAGCGAAATCGGGAGCGGTACCGAGTTTCCGCTGTTCCCGGGCCTGCTTCTGGGGATCCAGTGCGTACAGGGCGTTCCGCACGGAAACATACCGCGAGGATTCGTTCACTTCTTTCGTGATCCCCACTTCGTCAAGAGTGACGGAAGTGAGGGTGAAAACTTCTGCTTTATCGGGAAGCAAAGAAAGAACCTTTTTTAACGCTTCCGCCCGATTTGAAACCACGAATGTCTCAATGCCATTCTGGGTCAATGCTTTTTGGGTTTTAGAAATTACTTCCTGCGAAGGAATTTTCCCGTAATCTTTCATCGTATCCTCCCTAAAGGATGAAGAAAATTTCTTACTAAATATTAGTAAGTTAATAATAAAAATATAGTACACCAGTTGCCGTTGGTCAACATAATTCTTACTTTTTTAGTATGGTTAATAGAAAGCCCGAGATCGGGGAAAGGGCGGAGGATCTATTGGATGCAAAGGCGAGGGAGGGTGTACACAAGGGTACAGATTCAGTTCAGCAAAAGGTATGCCCCGTTGTGGAGAGAGCGTTCACTCTGCTGGGGAAAAAGTGGGTGGGGCTCATCCTCCATACCCTTTCCGGGGGATCTCTCCATTTTTGTGAATTGGAACGACTCATACCCGCGTTGAGTGCACGAATCCTTTCGCAGCGAATGAAAGAACTGGAGACAGAGGGGCTTGTCGAAAGAACTGTGCACGGGGGCACCCCAGTGCGGGTTACCTATGGATTGACCGAGAAAGGGATGGATCTGATTCCTGTCCTGGCATCCTTTGCCGAGTGGGCCAGGCGATGGGAGAAGGGAAAAAAGGACAAGGATTGATCAGCTGAAACAGGGAGGATCGTATGGTGAGAAAAATCGTAAGGGAGTCTATTGGGGTACTCCTGCTTGCGGTTGCGGGTTTCAGGGCGGAAGGGTTTGAAAGGACCGTGGTCGCCGAAGAAACTTCAAAGGTAGAGAAGTTCCGGGTTGTCCAGATAGTTTCCGGTCTAGAGAATCCCTGGGGATTGGCCTTCTTGCCGGAGGGCTCCCTTCTAGTGACAGAACGGGTAGGGCGTGAAAAACTTTCCACAGCCCAACAACCTCTGTAGGGGGGCAGTTAACCTTTCACTACCGCCAGGGGGTGCAACTCCAGAAGGATAGTCACTAGGTCCTTCTGAGCATCCATCACTCGATGAATGTCCTTGTACGCGCCGGAAGCTTCGTCCAGATCCTTGGGCTTACGCACCGCATGGATCACCCCGAGGCTTTCCAGGCGGCGGACTTCCTCTTGCAGGTCGAGTTTCTTTCGGGCCTCGTTCCGTCCCAATCGGCGCCCTGCACCGTGGCTACAGGACTTGAAGGAAAGGGGATTGTCCAGCCCTTCAACGATGTAGCTGGGGGAACCCTGAGAGCCGGGGATGATCCCCTTTAGGGACTTAAAGGCAGCAGTAGCTCCCTTCCTGTGCACGATTACCTCTTTCCCGTAATGTTTTTCCGGGGAGGCGTAATTGTGATGGATGTCGATGCGGTCAGTCACCTCGAAAGGGCCTAGGGTTTCATCCAGGATGGTGAGGATATCTTCCATGATCTGCCGACGGTTTTCCCGGGCGAAACGTAAGGCAAAGTTCATACCCTCTACGTACTCTCGTCCCAGGCGACTGTCTACGGGCAGGTAGGCAAGGTTCGGGTCCGGGAGGTTCAGTTTGTGCTCGGAGCAGTAGTTCTTTGCCTTCCTGTGGTACTCTTCGGCGATCTTCAAGCCGAAGTTTCGGGAACCCGAATGGACCATGATCCAGAGAGTGCCTGTATGGTCCTTCTGCAGTTCTATGAAGTGGTTTCCCCCGCCTAGGGTACCCAGTTGATACCGTGCGGAATCCAGTTCCTGCCTGACGATGGGAAGATCGGGAGCTTCCCTGAAGCCTTCCCAGGAGCGGGGGTGTTTGTGATGCTCGAACCCCAGGGGAATCCTACTGCGTATCTTTGCCGCGATGGTTTCCAGGGCGCTTCGGGGCACGTCCTTGAGGCTGGTGCGAACCGCATGCATCCCGCACCCGATGTCCACTCCCACGGCATTGGGAATGATGGCATCTTCTGTGGCCAGGACCCCTCCGATGGGCATTCCGAACCCCACATGGGCATCGGGCATAAGCGCCACATGGTGGTAGGCGATAGGGAGGTTGGCTATGTTCTTGGTCTGCTTGAGGGTTTCCTCATCCACCTCTTCGGCCCAGATGTAGATGGGAATCCGCTCCGATTCGATCTTGCGCATCCTACTAGTGTAGATACTGAAAAACTCAAGGAGGGGTCAAGCAAAAACGAGGCAAAGGTACAGGAAATACCTATGCATAGCGTTTGTAGCTAAGTCCTGTCGAACTTACCCCAATGTGATCAGGATAGCCCCTGCCACCATGATGGCGGCACCTATAGCAGCTCTCAGGCTGACCTTTTCACCGAGGAACAGTACCGCCAGTATCATGGCGAACACCATGCTGAGCCGGTCGATGGGAGCGACCTGGTATACCTTTCCCGCCTTCAGAGCCAGGAAGTAGAAGATCCAGGACACAGCCCCTGCCACCCCGCTTAAGACGATGAAGAGGATCGCCTTGCTGTTCCCCAAGATGGTGGACACATTGGCGAGTTTGCCCTGGGCGATTACCACGCCGATGAGGAACAAGGCCATGATCACCCCTCGGATGGCCGTGGCCGTGTTGGAATCGATCCCCTGCAATCCGATCTTTCCGAAGATGGCTACGAGGGAAGCCGTTAGAGCGGATAATAGCGCGAAGACAAGCCATAGATAATCGGTCATGGTCTGGATGATAAGGTATACGATATCGGTTGTCAAGGAAAGGAGTTACTCGAGGTCCATGATTTTTCCCGGGTTCATGATGTTGTTCGGGTCCCAGGCCTTTTTCAGGGCCCGCATCAGTTCCAGTTCCACGGGACTCGCCAGGGCCTGGAAGTACTTTTTCCGTTTGATCCCGATGCCGTGCTCCCCGCTGATCTTTCCTCCCAGCCGGGTCACGAGGGTGTAGAGGTCCTGCAGGCAGGCATCCTCAACAACTTTCCAGGTTTCCATACTCATCTGCGGGTCTTTCACCAGAGTGGCATGTAGGTTCCCGTCTCCCGCATGGCCGTAGCAGGGAATCTGGATGCCGTAGGTGCGGCTCAACTTTTCCAGCTCGGGAATCAGGCGGGGGATTTCACGGATGGGGACCACGATATCCTCCAGACTCTGCACGGGACAGTAGACCTTGAAGGCTTCGGCTATGTTCCTCCGTACGCTCCAGATTCGCTCCATGTTGTTCTTGTCCTGGGCCACGTACACTTCCAGGGCTCCCTTCTCTTCGCACAGCTGCCCCACGGTGATCATGTCCTGCTCTACCTGGTCCGGATCCTTCCCGTCCACCTCGATCAGCAGGAGAGCTCCCGCCTGTTCGTAGGGGAGGGTTTCGTTCAGATACCGGCAGCTGGTCTGGATGGAAAGCCTGTCCATGAACTCGATGCTGGTGGGCACTACCCCGCGGGTGAGGATTTCTGGCACGGCATCGATCGCATCCTGGGGGGTGCGGAACAGTACGAGAAGGTCGGCCTTTGCCGTAGGGAGTCCGATCAGCTTGACGATCGCCTTGGTTACGATCCCGAGGGTTCCCTCGGAACCGATGAGGAGGGACTTCAAGTCATAGCCGGTAACATCCTTCGAGAGTTTTCCCCCAAGCCAGACTATATCCCCCCTGGGAGTCACTAGTTCGATTCCCAGGATGTAGCGGCCGGTAACCCCGTACTTGATAGCCTTGCCGCCCCCCGCGTTCTCCGCGATGTTTCCCCCGATACAGCAGGTTTCCAGGCTCATCGGATACCCCGCGTAGAACAGGCCCTTTTCCTCCACGGCCCGGGCGAAATCGTTGGTAACCATTCCCGCTTCCACTACCGCCACCATGTTGGCTGTGTCGATTTCCAGGAGTCGATTCATTCGCTCGAGCGAAACTACCACCCCGCCCTGGTGAGGGATGGCTCCTCCGGAGAGTCCCGAACCCGCTCCCCGGGGAATGAGAGGAAAGCGGTACCGGTTGGCGAGTTTTACGATGGCGCTCACTTCTTCTACTGTTTGGGGAAACACCACCGCATCGGGCATGTGGCCGTAGGTTTTCGCGTCCGTTTCGTCATGACTGTAGGCCTCGAGCTTCTCCGGATCCACCCATACCTGAGTGGGGCCCACGATCTTCCGCAGTTCTTCCAGAAGCTCCGAACCTACAATCCTCTTTCCCCGTGCAGGGTTATCCACAGCCATGTTCCTGCTCCTCCTTTCGTTCCTGGAGGTGTCTACGAATCGCGGGGATTACCTGGAACAGATCCCCCACAATGCCGAAATCGGCCACCTGGAAGATCGGAGCGGCGGGATCCGAGTTGATGGCCACGATGGTTTCGCTGGACTTGATTCCGGCCAGGTGCTGGATGGCCCCCGAGATCCCCACCGCAATGTACACCCGGGGGGAGATGGTTTTGCCGCTCAGTCCCACCTGGTGGGGATAGGAGATCCAGCCCCGGTCCACCGCTTCCCGGCTGGCTCCCACGGCGGCTCCCAAATCCTGGGCAAGGCCCTGGATCAGGGTGAAGTTCTCCCCCTTCCGAAGTCCCTTCCCCCCGGATACCACCCTCTCGGCGGAATCGAGAACGGTGCCATCGGCTTCCAACCCTTCCACCCCCAGGACCCTCACTCGCGAATCGATCATCTCGTCTTCGATGGGGATCCGGTGGATCCTTCCCCTTCGGGTGAGATCGGGGCAGAGGGGCTTTATAGAACGGGGCCGCACGGTGGCCATCTGGGGACGGTGGTTGGGAGTTTTGATGGTGGCCATGATGTTCCCCCCGATGGCCGGCCGGGTTTGCAGAAGATTCCCCGTTTCCTCTTCGATATCCAGACCCGTGCAATCGGCGGTAAGGCCGGTATGGACCTTGACCGCGACATAGGGCAGGAGAGTTCGGCCCGTGGTGGTGGCTCCCCCCAGAAACACGGCCGGACAATGGTTATGGATGAGGGAGCAGAGGATGCGGGCGTATGTTTCGCAGACAAAGGAGGAAAGCCGGGGATCCTGGAGGGAGTACACCTCATCGGCCCCGTGGGCGATCAGGCTGCGGAGTTCTTCGTCCCCCACGCCGTTGCCGATCACGATGGAGGCGAGGGGTGTACGGAGCTTGTCCGCCAGGGTGCGGCCCCAGTGGAGTAACTCGAAGGAAATCAGCTTGAGTTTCCCCCCCGTCTGTTCCGCTAGCGTCCATACCTGGTGTGCGCTTGGTTCCATCATCCCCTCCTCAGTACAGGGCTCTTTCCTCGAGGAATCGGATGAACTCGTCTGCCGCCCTGGATAGATCCTCCTCGTTTTTCACCACCACCCTCTTGCCCTGCCGGGCGATCTGGGGAGTCTCGATCTTCACTACCCGCGTGGGAGACCCTTTCAACCCCAGATACTCGAGCTGGAAGGGGAAGCTATCCTTCGTTTTGGTGGGAATCTCTTGCGAGCGAGCCCGGAGGATCCCCTTCAGAGTGGGGAGCCGGGGAATGGCGATTTCCTTCACCACGGTGAGTACGCAGGGTGTGGGGATGGATACCCACTGGTACCCCTCCTCGGTAAGACGCGCCACCTCGAATCGTTTCCCGTCGAAGGCACGGATCCGGGATACGTAGGTGGCTACCGGGATGTCCAGCCAGGCTGCGATTCCCGGTCCTACCTGGCCGGTGTCCCCGTCGGTAGCCCGCTCGCCGGTGAGGATCAACTCGTACTCCAGCGACTCCCGGATAGCCGTAGCCAGGGTGTAAGAGGTGGCCCAGGTGTCCGCTCCGGCAAAGGCCCGATCGGAAAGGAGGAAAGCCTCGTCACAGCCCATGGCAAGGGCCTCTTTCAGCATCCGGAGGCCGGATTTGGGCCCCATGGAAAGCACCGTGATCCTGCCTCCATAGGTTTCCTTCAGCCTGAGGGCCGCTTCCAACGCATACAGATCCAGGGGGTTCATCACCGCATCCGCTTCACTGCGGATCATGGTGCCCGTTTCCGGATCCAGTTTCACCTTTGCCGTGTCGGGAACCTGCTTGATGGGAACGACAATGCGCAAAGAAGCCTCCTTTAAAGTCAATTTTGTGTGATAACACTTTTAAAACAAATAAAAGGCAAAGCCCGCCGCAACTCGCCTGTCTTATCATTACGGCCTTCATTCCAGTATACCCTAGAATCGGACGGTTGATAACTCTGGTCTAAGGACGTATAAATGTCTGTATGGGCGTCTTTTTTCCTCCAAGGGCCGTACGGCTGGCATTCTTGTGCGGGATGATCGGAACGGCTGCGTTCATCCATCCTGCAGATACCTCTCCGTCAAACGTAACACCGAAAACGCCCCTTGTGGTAGCGCACCGGGGCGGCTCGGGGTTAGCCCCTGAAAACACCCTGGAAGCTTTTTCCCAGAGTCTTTCCCTCGGTGTAGATGCGGTGGAACTGGACGTGCACTTGAATAAAGAGGGTATTCCTGTGGTGATCCACGATCCTTTGCTGGAAAAAACCACCGATGGGGTCGGCCTGGTGGAGGATTATACCCTGAAGGAATTGAAGGCCCTCGATGCGGGAGCGAGGTTCAAAGGCTTTCGAGATAATGGGATAGAGGGAAAGCGGACCCCAAGGATCCCTACCCTGGAGGAGGTGTTGGAACTGATCCGGGGAAAGGTAAAACTACAGCTAGAGATCAAAGTACGGCAGGATGGTACACGATACCCGGGAATCGAGCAAAAAGTTGTCGAGGCATTGCGGCGGTATGGTATGGTGCAAGACACGATCGTCCTTTCCTTCGATTTACCCACCCTGCAGACAGTGAAAGAATGGGAACCCTCCCTTGAAACCTGTGCGGTGATAGGGGCTAGGTACCTGAATGCAAAGCTTCCGCTGGGGGTGACGGCCATAGCGGATGAATTGGTAAAGTACAGGGTAGATTACGTAGGGGTGGACGAACGGAGGCTCACCCCCGCCCTTTTCGAAGCGTTACGGAATCGGGGTTTGCGGGTAGGGGTGTGGACGGTGAACGACGAAAAGCGGATGAGACAGTTCGTGCAAATGGGAGTGGATTTCATTACTACCGATCGGCCGGACATCCTGAAGCGGGTGGTAACGAACCCGGCGCCGTGAGGTCCGTGAGGCTCCCCTTTCAGCTTGCTCGGACTTATTTCGAACAAACAACTGCCTCTTTATCATCGCATCCTCGATGGCCATTCTGGGTTGCGCCGGTTTGAAAGAAAGGGTACGATGCGGCTATGCAGATCGTCAATGTAGAAGCGATTCCTCTTTCTTTTCCCCTGGAAGTTCCCGCCCGAGACGCTACAGGAGTATGGCATAGCTGGGATACCGTCATCCTGAGGCTAACGGCTTCCGATGGTACTGTGGGGTACGGCGAGATCGGACCCGTGCATGGGGGAGGTGTTCTCGCCTTCAAGGCCCTGGTGGACTATAAATTGAAGCCCCTGGTGATAGGAGAAGATCCCTTCGACCGTGAACGGCTTTTCCAGAAAATGCTGGGGCACGGCACGGGAGCCTACGCGTTTGGGGAAAAGGGTGCCATCGTATCTGCCATAGGGGGGATCGAAATGGCTCTCTGGGATCTTGCCGGCAAGATCTTGAAGACTCCGGTGTATCAACTCCTGGGAGGGAGAGTGTTGAGCCGCATTCCCGCCTACGCCTCCGGCTTCTTTGGAAGGGAAGGCCGTCCCCTTACCCCTAAGGAGTGCGCCGAAGAGGCCAGGCGATATGCTGACCAGGGGTTTAAAGGGGTGAAGATGAAGATCGGCTACGGCCGGAAGCAGGACCTGGAGAACTTGGAAGCGGTGCGGAAAACCCTAGGCCCGGATCTCGGCATCATGGTGGATGCAAACCAGGGATTCACTGTAGCGCAGGTTCTGCAACTGGCAGGGGATCTTGAAGCCTTTGACCTCACCTTCCTCGAGGAACCTATTTCTATCCATGATATGGAGGGGATGAGCCGTCTTTCCGCTACCATACCGATTCCCCTGGCAGCAGGGGAAAACTACTATACACACAGAGAGTTCAGAGATCTAGTGGCACGGCGAGCGGTAAGCGTAGTTCAGCCCGATCTGATCCATGTGGGAGGGATAGGGGAAGGAAAGAAGGTGGCTGTTCTGGCCCAGGCGTTCGGAATGGCCCTTTCCCCCCACATCCATGCCACTATCGGAGTGGCGGCAAGCATTCAGCTATTGGCCTCCTGTCCCCATACACTGGCGGCCGAGTATATCACATCAGGCGGTTCCTACGACTTGCGCCGGGAGCTCTGTGGAAACGCCTATCTCGTGGACAAGGATGGGTACATCCCTGTTCCCGAGGAACCGGGGTTGGGAATACGGGTGAACGAAGAAACCCTCAACCGGTACGGGATCAAGGGATGAAACAGCGGATTTACTTCAAATATCCTGTTATCCGGGGCACGAATAGGATCAGTTCCGGAATGTAGGTAATCAATAGCACTGCAACCATTTCCGCAGCCACGAAGGGCATCACCTTCGAGACGATCCTCTCCATCGAGACCTTCGCGATAGGTACTGCGGTGAACAAGCATACCCCTACGGGAGGGGTCGTGAGTCCGATGTTCAAGTTCACCAGCATCACCAGCGCGAAGTGCAGGGGATGGATCCCGTAGGAAATAGCAACGGGCAGCAGAATGGGAGTGAGCATGATCACCGTAGCGGAGATCTCCATGAACATCCCCATGATGAAGAAGAGGATGTTCGCGAACAGCAGGAAGAGGTACTTGTTGGAGATGAAAGTTGTTAGAAGTTTGGCGATCTGATCAGGGATCCGTTCCAGAGTCAGTACCATGGAGAACACCTGGCTGGTGGATATGATGATGAGGATGGTGGCGGCCACCACACCCGCGTTGAGTAGGCTGTCGATCAGATCTTTCAGCTTAAGCGTACGGTAGTAGAAGACCCCCACTAGAAAAGCATACAAACAAGCGATGGAGGCTGCTTCTGTAGGGGTGAACAATCCGCTCAGGATCCCTCCAATGATGATGAGGGGAACCGACAGGGCTACTAATGATCTTCGAATGATTCGAATGGCTTCCGCCATCGGAATGGGTTCGGTACGCCGGGGGTGGTTTTCCTTTACCGCATAGTAGTAAGCCAACACCATGAGGGAAAAGGCCACCAATAGGCCGGGGATGAATCCGCCCATGAAGAGGGCTCCCACGGACTCACCGGTAACCGAAGCATAAATTACCATGATGATGCTGGGAGGGATGATGGGGCCGATGATGGAGGAGGCGGTTGTCACCGCTGCAGAGTATTCGGGTGTGTATCCTTCTTCGATCATGGCGGGGATCAGGATGGATCCGATGGCCGCGGTATCCGCTACGGCTGCCCCCGTAAGACCGGCAAAGAAGATGCTTACTACGATGTTCACCTGTGCCAGAGCGCCTCGCACCCGACCTACCAGTAAACGGGAGAAGTTCACCAGGTCGCGGGTGATCCCTGTGTGGTTCATGATATTCCCCGCCAGGACGAAGAATGGGAGGGCTAGAAGAACGTAATTATCGATACCGCCATACAGCCGGGAAGCTATGGCCATGAGGGGAACGCCCTTGAAGAGAATCAAGTACAGAAGGGGAACCAGCCCCAGCACGAATGCGATGGGAATCCCGATGATCAGGGTAACCGTAAAGATGATACCAATGACGAGCAAGCCGAGGTTCATTCTACACCTCCTTCAGATTGACCGCCGCTGATCATATACTCACGGAGGTTGGTCTTTTCGTCCCAGAGCCCTACCAGGAAGTACGTCATGTGAACCAGCATAAGGATACAGCCTAGGGGAATATTCAGTTTTACCCACAGCATGGGTATGCGGATGATGGCTCCCAGTTGATACCTTGCCATGAGAGAAGCTTGTAACGTGTACCAGAATATGATTACGAGGAAGATCACAATGAAGACATACCCGAACATGATTGCGATCTTCCTTACGGGTGTTTTCAACTTGAATAGAAAGAATTCGATTCCGATATGACTGCGTATCTTGAGAGCCACGGAAGCCCCGATGTACCCTATCCCGATAAGGAGCCATCGCATCAGTTCTTCATTCCAGGAAAGCGCCTTGCCTGCGAAACGGAAAAAAACTCCCAGGATAGCCAGAATGGTTACAGCCGTGATATAAACCAACACGATCCATTTTGCGATCAGGTAAGAATAATCGCTAGCCTTTTTCAGAACATGCTTTATCGCTTCTTTTTTTGCCACAGAAACCTCCAACTCGCTGGAACGTAAAAAGCAGTCTGTTCGCAGGGAACAGACTGCTTTATTTGCAATAAGAATGTTTATCGACGCCAGCCGGCCCGCATTTCCGCCAACTGGATTTCTGTCAGGAACCGATCCACCAGGTCTTTCCCTAGTTGCCCCTTTAGGTAATCCACCACGGCGGGTTGAGAAAGCTTCCGGAACGCTTCCTTTTCCTCCTGGGTGGGGAAATAAACCTGCATTCTCTTGGCTACGATTTCAAACTTTACGACATTGGATTGCATTCTTTCAGCTACGTCGTTTGCCTGGGAACCCAAATTCGCTCCCTGAAGAATGATCTGTTGTGCGGCCAATGGAAGGCTTTTGAACTTAGCGGCATTCATGACCATGATGTTCTCACTCCAGATGTGCCCGTCCATGGTCAAATACTTCTGCACTTCATAGATTTTCCCTAGATAGATGGGAGAGATGGGGTTTTCATGTCCATCCACTACACCGGTTTGAAGAGCGGTGTACACTTCGTTCCAGGCGATCGGTACCGCGCGGCCGCCTAGGCTTTCGATGAACTTGATGTACACGGGGCTCTCCATGACTCGGAACTTGAGACCTTTGAGATCTTCGGGTTTGCGGATCACCCGAACGTTGTTCGTGAAATTTCTCCAACCATTCTGTCCGATAGCCAGATATTTGAAACCTACTTTTTCCATGCCGTCGGTTATTTCCTTCCACAGGGAGCTTCTATAAAAGAACTCCTGTGCTACGTCGTCCGACATGAACACGTAGGGAATGGCCAGAAGTTGAAGCTCTTTAACCCAGTTGGCCAAAGATCCCGTACCGATATTGATATCGATGGAACCGTTCTGTACCATTTCGCAGGTCTGACGATAGGAGCCCAGAGCGCCCGCTCCAAAGAGTTCCACTTTTATTTTTCCGGCGGACATCCGTTCCACGTAATCCTTGAACATCACCGCAAAGGCGTGTTCCGGATCGGGAACGTTTTCCTTCGCAGGCCACAGGGTCGGGTCGTCGTAGGTGACTTTGAGCGTGATCTGTTTGGGGATGTTGGTGTCTATTCGGTTGGGGATTCTTTGTTGCTGACCGAATAGAACGATGGATCCCACGAGTAGCAAGACCATGGCACCCACAAGTCTTTTGACATTGATCATACAGGAACCTCCTAGGTATATGTTTGATAGGACGATTATACGATGGATGAAATATATCTGTCAAATATTTACATATCATAATAAGCGAATTTTACACACATAATTTCATTGACACCGTGAAAATCATGGGATTAGGATAGATACGTGAAAATTCTACTCAATGGAGGTGTGGTATGAATGAGGATCGTAAAAGGTTCGAGAGAAAATGGTTCGGTATTTTCATTTTCCTCTACGTGCTGATCATGATTCCTTTCCCCTTTTTCTACACCAAGGAGTACATTCCCCTGGTGAGCGGGATTCCGATGTTCATCTTCGGATGGTTCGTGCACACTGCCGTTACATTCCTTTTCATCTATTTGTTCTATAAGGAATCGATGAAGCGGCCTGAGTTCCAGGATTCTGCAGTGGAGGAGGACTAAGATGGTAACACCTACACCTATTCCCTTCTTTATTATGGTGGGCTTGTACCTGTTGAGTATGGCGGTTATCGGTATCTATGCGGCGAAGAAAACCACCAATTTGCGCGAGTTTTTCGTGATGAATGCCAAAGCGGGTGCTATCCTGAGCGGGTTGGCGTACTTTTCCACCCAGTACAGCATGAGCACCTTCATGGGTGTTCCAGGCACCTGCTACAAGGTAGGGTATGCGGGATTGGCTGTCTCGGTTCCCGGCCTTGTGTTCAGTATGATCATCCCCGCCCTGTTCGTGGGACGGAAGCTCATTGCGTTAGGAAAAAAGCACAAATTCCTCACCATGGCGGACTACCTTGGCGACCGGTACGATTCGCAGGGGATCCGGGTGCTCCTGGCCCTCATGATGCTCTTTTTCCTGATACCCTTGATGGGTGCACAAACCATCGGGGCGGGTGTAATCGTGAACGTATTCACCGGTCTGCCCTACTGGGTAGGGGTCGTAGCCATGGGTGTCATCGTGATTTTCTACTGCATGAGCGGGGGAATCCGGGGGGCCATTTTGACGGATGCCGTTCAGGGAACCCTCATGGTGGGTACGGCTATCGTGACTTTCATTCTATCCGTTGCCATGGGAGGCGGATTCTCTGCCATCAACGCGAAAATCGCATCGGTCAGCCCGGAACTGCTTACCTTCCCCGGTAAGGGCAACTACATGCCCTGGCAGAATTATGTGTCCCAGATCGTGCTGTGGAGCTTCTTTACCATTGGGCAACCGCAACTGTTCACCAAGTTCTTCGCCATGAAGAACTACCGGGTAATGTTCCGCGCCGTGATCCTGGGGACGTTGGGTATGTGGTTTGCCGCTACCCTCATCGAATGGTCCGGGGTGAACGCCATTGCCATTCTTCCCAATATAGATCCGAAGGAAATCGACCGTGTGGTGCCGATGATCCTGCAGAGGGGGTTGAATCCTTTCCTCGCTTCCTTGTTTATCTCGGGTATTGTGGCTGCAGGGATGTCCACCATCGACAGTGTGCTGATCATGACAACAGGGGCTATTTCCCGAGACATCTACCAGAAGGTGCTGAATACACAGGCTACGGATCAACAGGTAATGAGCATTTCCCGAATCGTAACTGTCATCATCGGGATCATCGTCATCATCTTCGGAGTGTATCGGCCTGCTACGATCTTTACGATCATCCTTTTCGCTTTCGGAGGAATGGGGCTGTTCGTTGTTCCGGTTCTTTTGGGGATGTACTGGAAGAAGGCGACCCTTCCCGGCGCGATCGTTTCGGTGGTGGCGGGAATGATCCTGATGCTTCTTATCCAGTTCAAGTACAAGAGCTGGGCATTGGGGTTCCATCCTCTGATCGTGTCGGCACTCTTTGCTCTGATCGTGATGGTAGTGGTAAGCCAGTTGACAAAACCACCGGCAGAGGCAGTGCTGGCCCGACATTTCGATTGAAAGGCATGATAGATCATGCAGTGGGCTAGCTTGAGTTGGAAAAGGATCCCCGAGGCAATCGAACGGTGCCAGGTGGGGATCCTCCCCCTGGGGAGTGTGGAAAACCATGGAAGCCACATGGCCTTGGGGACAGATTATATAGTGCCGGAGTATCTCTGTAGGCTGATCGAACAGAAGGTGGATGTCCTGATTTTGCCGACCCTGCCCTATGGGGTATGCCCCCACCATATGAAGTTCCCGGGTTCCATAAACATCGGTCTCGAGGCTCTCCTCCAGGTGGTGCGGAACATCGCTTTTTCCGCATGGAGTCATGGGCTGAAGAAACTCGTGTTCCTGAACGGACACGGGGGAAACGATCCTGCCCTCGATGCAGTAGCCCTGGAGTTCTACCAGAAGGGCGGGCTGGCGGCAGTGATCGACTGGTGGGTGTTGGCACCCCAGTTGAATGAGGACTGGAAAGGAGGACATGCGGATGCGCAGGAAACCGCGGCCCTCATGGCCATTCACCCCGAATGGGTCCATCTGGAAGACGCCATGAGCGGTACTCCCAGGGATCTCTCGGAAGAATTGAAAACAGTCTATTTGAACACGGTCCAGTTCGGGAAAGGAACGATTCGTGTGGCACGGGAGGTCCCTCACGTGGTGCCGTCCGGTTGGTTCGGCCCCCGGGCTCCGAATCAAGCCACACCCGAGTGGGGCAAGGAAATGCTGGAAGGAACGGCCGACTACATCGCTCAGTTTGTGGAAGCCTTCAAGCGTGTTAAGCTACCTGTAACTTAGAGCTACGGAGTTGTAGATCGGGAGCTCCCGTATTGTAGACCGGGGGTGAGGCAGGGTCATGCTAAGTCCGGAAGAAAATCGCTTGCTTTTAGCATTGCACTCGGAACGGATTGAAGAGCACCTTGCGCGAATTGCCTCCTTTGACCGCCTTTCGGGAAGTAAGGGCGAGGAGGAGGCGGTCCGCTATATAGAAGAAGTTCTATCGAAGGCGGGAATCCGGTACTCCATCGATCGGTATCCGATGCTTTTGAGTAACCCCCGTGGAGCGGAACTCCGAGTGTTCGAGGGGAAGGCTGTGCGACACATCCCCGCAAAAACCCGAAGCTTTTCCGGTGACACGGGGGTCATCCCCCGGAGGGGCCCCCTGCGCTGGATCGATCCGGCAAGCCTCTTTACCGATCCCTTCCTTTTTCATTTAGGGGAAAAGACGCTGGAACGGGATTTAGAGGGACTCATCGTATGCACCCCCGTCTTGAATCCTATCCAGGTGTTGCAACTGGAAAAGCGGGGCGCCGTTGCCTCCATCCAGGTTTGGGAGGGAAAGGAAGAACTGATCCATGAAGGGATCAACGATCCCGTCTGGGGTACGCCGACCCCGGATCAACTTCGCTACTACACGAATCTTCCCCTACTGGTAATCAGCCAGAAGCAGGGAGAGGAGTTGAAATCCCTCTGCGGGAGCGGGAGGCGAGTGGAGGGGGAAGTGACCACGAAGGTGGAAGCGAGTTGGTATCGGGTCCCCCAGGTAGAGGCGGAGGTAGGTCCTCAAGATGAAACCCTTCCCTATGTTCTACTGGGGTGTCATCTGGATAGTTGGTACAAGGGTGCTACGGACAATGGAACAGGGAACGCGCTGGTGTTGGCTATTCTGGAAATCCTTCAAACCCATGGATCCGATCTGCGCTACCCTGTGAAAGCCGTCTTCTGGAGCGGCCATTCCAATGGACGGTACGCCGGCTCGGCCGCGTATGCCCGTTCTCGATTCCTCGACCTTTGGAACCGGTGCTTGGGGTACATAAATATCGACATGCCGGGGCTCAGGGGAGCCACCGATTACACCCGCATTGCCTCCGGTCCCGAACTGTATGACGCGGCTTTCCACATCGTGCGCGAGATCACCGGGCAGGAAGGTACCTATGTGAAACCGGTCCGCGGGTGGGATCAGTCCTTTCAGAACATTGGCGTTTCACCCTTTTTCGTCTGGGCATCCACCCTTCCCAAGGATCATCCCGATTCTACCGCCAACTCCTTCATGAGCTACTGGTGGCATACGGAGGAAGATCTTCTCCCGTACCACGATCCCCGCATCCTTCTGCAGGACGGCAAGCTCTACACTCTCGCCGCCTTCCGGCTGGGGACTACCCCGGAAAAGCTCTTCAAACCGGAAAGACTCTTGGAAGCAATCGAATCGAGACTCCTCCAGTTAGAGGGGGAGGGGGGGACGGTGTTTCCCTTTTCTTCACTCCTGGCGGTATGGAGGGATTTTCGGATTTCTTTCACCAACCGTTGGTCCCAGTGGTCGGCCCTCACTCATACGGATACCTTCACATATTCGGAAAACGTTAGTTCAGCGGCACGCGATCCGGCCAATCAAACCGAATCGGCAGTCTTGGCTCAGCCGGAAAATGCAAATCACCCGTCACCCTTCCTGTCGTTTTTACGGTGCCTCAAACTGTTGAATCGCCTCTATTACACGGAAAAAGAAGGGTACACCCAGGACTTTGCCCTGGAACAGGAAGCTCTTCCCGGTCTTTCCCGGGTACGGTACCTGCAGGATCCTCTTCTAAAAGAGGCGGAGAGGGAACTGTTACTTCACTATCTGCACCAACAGGGCAACCGATTCCTCGAGACTCTGGATCGAGCTAGAACAGAACTTGCAGGAATTCAACTTTCCAGGTAGAGTGATTCCTATGAAAATCTTGATCCTTGGCGGTACCGGTGTGATCAGCCGGGCCATCGTAGAACGGTTATTGGGGGATGGTCATGAGGTAGTGCTCTTCAATCGGGGAAAGCGGAGCGTATCCTTTTCACGGGACGTTCGGGTGATCGTGGGGGATCGATACGCGGAAAAGGGGCTGGAAACGGCTCTGGGTAGAGAGACCTTCGATGCCGTGATCGACATGATCTGCTTCAACCCTAAGGATGCGGAGGAAACCCTTAAGGTGTTCCCGGAACGGGCGGGGCACATCATCATCACCTCCAGCATTGCCGCCTATAAGCGCCCGTACCATACTCTTCCCACCCGGGAGGACGCGGAGGAACTGTTCGACAACCCCGTGTTTCCCTATGCCTTCAACAAGGCAGAGATGGAGCGTTACATCTGGGCAGAGGTAAAGAAACGACAGCTTCCGGTCACGGTGATTCGGCCCTCCCTAACCTATGGGGTGGGTGCAACCAACATCGGAGTGCTGCGGCAGAACTATGGGATCCTCTATCGGATTCGGAACGAGAAGCCCCTCGTGATGTTCGGGGATGGTTCTACACCCTGGCAATTCACCTTTGTGGAAGATC
>Ga0078972_1007365_pt1 | contig 24567 bp, 18 predicted proteins | sample YelNatPaOPGAMG01_FD_67568 | JGI IMG/M metagenome (GOLD analysis project Ga0078972, IMG submission 67568) | Hot spring thermophilic microbial communities from Obsidian Pool, Yellowstone National Park, USA - OP-RAMG-01 (SPADES assembly) (version 2) | ecosystem: Environmental > Aquatic > Thermal...
GCCCTTAACGGCGGCGCATACCGATGCTCCTAATCTCACCTCCTTCCAAAGCGCGAGGTTTGCGCCGAGAAAACCGCCGCAAACCTCACGCTTAAATGGCATTCGTTTCCGGTTTGCGGAAAAGACGATTTCGGTTTGCGCTTCTGCTAGGCGCAGTAAGGCGCTTTTGCCGCTACCGTTTTTTATTTTCGGTCGTTGCGCCTCAAAACAAAAGGGTTTTCAAAAATCTGCGCCGCAGGTTTCAACCGCACCCAAACTGGCACTTGCGCACAACGGTAGCGGTTTTGCAACTGGATGCTTGTTGCGCATCGTGCCGTTGGGTGTGGCTCTACCGATATTAACAGCCTTGGTTTAAGGCTTGTTTTCAAGGATCGGCTGGGCGGCGAGGCTGGTTTGCCGCTTCTTTATTAAAAAGTGGAGTAGCGCAGTTCGGAATGCGGTCCCAACCTCGTTAAACCGCCGAGGGCCGCCAGCGCTGCCGCCTCGCCCCTGCGTTCGATGTGGAGCTTGTCGTAAAGCGTTTGTAGATGGTGGCGCACTGTTGTTTCTTCAATCCCAAGCTTCGATGCGATCTCCTGGTCGGTTAGTCCAAGGCCTATAAGCGACAGCACTTCCACCTGCCTTTTGGAAAGCCGACCGACTGCCGCTTGCTTTGTGTTCCCTGGGTGGTAGTAGAAGCCCCCCTCAAGCAGGGTTTTAGCTGCTTTCGCAACCTGTTCGGGCGTGCAACCCGGACCTATATAGCCGGATAGATGCGCGCCGCGCACAGCCTCCTCAGACTCCAGCCAGGTTTGCGCAATGAAAAGCTCTGGAACTTTTGAGCAGCGGTATCGGCAGTTGTTGTGCGGAAGGGGGCAGTATGTGGATGGCGCGCATCTTATCACCAAATCCGCCCTCTTGGGAAGGTTGTTTTGGCGTGTTTGGGTTTCCTCTGCCAGGCAGTGGAACACTTTGTACTCTTCCAAAAGTGCGGCTATGGCTCTCACGACCAGCGTTTGGGACGAATTGCAGATGACCACACAGGGCTTTTCGTTCTCCATAAGGAATATCGACCTTTCCTATTTGAGATTAATCCACAAAAAGCTTGGGTTTTTGCACCGATGGAAAGTTAAAGCGCGCCGTGCGGGCAGCTCGTTTTGGGCTGTTGCCCTGGCGGTTTCGAACCCCTGCTTTTGGCAAGCTTTCCATTCTTTAGTGATACCCGATAGTCCCCCGAAAAGCACCACCGGCGCGAGGTTATGTTAGCATATTCACAGTGAAAAATATCTTCACCGAAAATTCCGCAGGGGCGAGATTTGCTTGAATTGGATTTTGTTTTTGCGCCATAGGGCGCGGCTGGATTTGTGGCTTAGGTTCTGAGGAGCTGGTGGTGCGGATATGGGGAGCTTCAGGTTCCATCGCAGAAGTTCAGGAGAATGGTGCACGCGCTTCCCCTCGCCCGCGCAAGCCGCGGGAGAGGGGCCAAGGGTGAGGGCAAGCAGACCATCCAATTTCGGAAAGCCCAGAAATCTCCGGAGCGTTTGTTGACATAAGCCAACCCGGCAAAGTACAATTTACGGAGGACCGTTTGTATTTGCCGAAAAGTTTGGCAGAAACTCCTTGCGGCAAACTGTTCCCCAAGTTTCCGCCTTGCCGAAACAGCGGTGCGGCTTGAGGCGCACTTCAGTTGTGAGCTTTGGAACCGTAAAATTAAACCTCAAGAGGTGAGGGCTTTATGACCGCTCCTTTGATTTCCGATGCTATTGATGAAATGGAGAATAAGTTCGGCAACCGCTATGATCTTGTGATGATTGCTGCCAAGCGCGCTAAGGAGATTCAACAGGGCAAAGCTCCTTTAATACGCACAAATTCTACCAATCCTCTTACCATAGCTTTGGAAGAGATAGAGGCTGGGGTTTACCCTCCTCCAGAGGGTGGTTCGTCTCCCCAATCGCTCGAAGCTGATGAAGAGGCGCTGGGAAAGAAGCGCGAACTGGCTGGGCATCGAGAGTTTTCTGAGGGGTCTTCCGCCGAGGAAGAAGAATCTGAAGGCGAATCGGACAGCGAGTAGTCGTGAAGAAGGATTACTACGAGATTCTCGGGGTCCCTAGAAACGCCAGCCAGGATGAAATCAAGCAGGCATACCGCAGGCTGGCGCGCAAGTACCATCCCGATGTTAATCCCAACGACCGTCAGGCCGAAGAAAAGTTCAAAGAGATAAATGAGGCGTACGAGGTCCTGAGCGACCCAGAGAAGCGCAGTAGATACGACGCTTACGGCCACGAGGGGCTTTCCACCTCGGCCGCTGAATCTGGCTTTGGGGGTTTTGGGTTTGACATCGGGTTTGGGGACCTGGTGGATATGTTTTTCGGCACCGGCCGGGCTGGTGGGGAGCGAGCGGTCGGTGAAGAAGGGGCAGACCTGCGCTACGATCTTGAGATTACCCTTGAAGAGGCGTTTTCCGGCGCCACAAAGCGCATAACCGTTGAAAGGCTCCGCGAGTGCAGGGCTTGTTCTGGAACAGGAGCCAAACCCGGCACGCGCATAGACGTATGCCCCACATGCCGCGGTGCGGGGCAGATTCGCTACCACCGTGCCACGTTTCTTGGTTCCTTCTCTACCATTCAAACGTGCCCAAGGTGCGAGGGGCAGGGGCGGGTTATACGAGAGCCGTGCATGGCCTGCGATGGAACTGGTCGCGCCCGCCGCATAGATGAGCTTACGGTGGATATTCCCCCCGGCGTTGAAAACGGCATGAGGCTTCGCTTGGCCGGGGAGGGGGAGTCCGGAACCCGGGGTATGAGGGCCGGGGATTTGTATGTGTTTGTGCATGTGGCCGAGCACGAGTTCTTCAAGCGGCGCGGCGCGGATCTGTTCTGCGAGGTGCCCATATCGTTCCCCCAGGCGGCTCTTGGCTGTGAGCTGGGTATTCCAACGCTTGACGGCGAGGAGATTCAGGTTAACATCCCGCCCGGCACCCAAACTGGCGATACATTCAAGCTCCGTGGGCTGGGCATGCCGCGCGTTGACCGCCGCGGACGCGGGGATCTGCATATAATCGTTCGCGTGGTTGTTCCCAAGAGCCTAACGCCGAAACAGCGCAGGCTTCTGGAGGAGTTTGCCGCCGCTTCGGAGGAGGCTGGGGATTCCGACGAGCCGAAAAGCTTCTTCCAACGTATGAAGCAGAAACTGCTTGGGTGAGATGCGCTGGGTGAGGATAGCAGTGTGGGTGCCGCCACGCGGGGAAGACGCCGCGGCGGCGCTTTTGCTTGAGGCCGGATGCCGGGGCACCGAACATCCTTCGGAAGGGTGTGTGGTCGGCTACCTTCCTGCAGACGACCGATTTGAGGCGATTTTTTCGCGCATCCGCTCGTCTTTGGCAGGATTTCCTTCCCTTGGGCTTTCAGATTCCGCTCCGGAGGTTTCCCTCTCGTTTCTGGATGAAGCCTGCTGGGATGAGGCTTGGAAGCAGCACTTTCATCCGATATGCGTGGGCAGGCGCCTGATTGTGGCACCGCCTTGGGAGCAACCCGCCGATTCGGAAGGCCGTATTGTGGTTAAAATCAACCCGGGTATGGCGTTCGGAACCGGGGCGCATCCGTCCACTCGCTTATGCTTGCAGGCGCTGGAGCAGTGCGTGCACCCGGGCATGAGAGTGGTGGACCTGGGCACAGGCAGTGGAATCTTGGCCGTGGCCGCGGCAAAGCTGGGAGCCGCGGTTGTGGCCGCCGCAGATAACGACCCCAACGCACTGCGCGTTGCACGGGCCAACCTGGAAGCGAACGGGGTTGCCGACCGCGTTATCCTTGTTGAAGCAGACTCTCCCAAGCCGTTTCGGAACGCGGATGTGCTGGTGGCGAACATTCTGGCCGAGGTGATCGCCTCCATGGCCGAAAGCATACCCTCGGCGCTGGCGGAAGATGGGGTGTTTATCGGCTCCGGCATAGCGGAGGGGCAGGAACCGCTTGTGACCGATGCATTGGAGACGGCCGGAATGCGGTGCACCGAGATTTTGGGCGAGGAGGGCTGGCTGGCCGTGCTGGCCAAACCAAAAGCCGCATCCGAGTGCAACGCGTCGGTTTCACGGACCCGCTAGGCGCGGCGGAACTCGTAAGCTCCGACATCCGGTTTGAAGCCGCGCGGTTTGCGGTCGATGTCTTCAGGCACATCGCTCAGCGGAACGGCCTTATCCACAACCTCCGGAACCTCGGCCTTCAGCCTCAGGTTCCCACTGATGGGATCCAAGAAGAAAGCGTTTAGGTCTTTTTCCACGTTGCCGGCGAAAGTGACCCGGCTTTGGGATTCGTTTCGGATTGGTGGACCGCTGAGGATGTTGTTGGCAACCACTAAGCCGTGGTTGTCGTGCACGATTCGGATTAAGCGGCCGAGGCGGTTGTTGGGGTCGTGGATGGTGTTGTGAAGGATGCGGCAGTCGCGGGTGTAGTCTGCCACAATGCCAGATTCCGGCGTGCGGGTTATGAAGTTGTTGCGCACCGTAACGCGGGTACAGTGCACGCGAACGTCATCTGGTTTGTGCGAGTTTCCGAGGGCAATTCCCGTATCGCAGTCCACAATGATGTTGCGCTCCACTATGCAGTCTTCGGTTTCGTGCCAGAGGAAGACGGCTCCGCGGGCTTGGCGGTTGCGGCCCTGTATTCCGATGAACACGTTGTCGCTGATGGTCCAGCGCTTGGCGAACATCACGTCTATGCCGCCTATGTAGTCGCCGTTGAAGGTTTGGGGTGTGTCGGCTGGGTCATCCGAAAGGCGCTTGGGGTGGTCGTTGTAGAACAGGCAGAACTGAACCCGGCAGTCGGCAGGGCATGCGGTTTTGCGGTTTTGCTCCGGCACTTTTACGCCCTTCACGCCGCGCTGCCACACGTTGTGGATTACGCAGTTGTAAATGGTCACCCGCTGAACGTTTGTGTCTGAGTCGAGCTTTATTCCGTTCCAGGTGACGTTTTGGACAGTGAGGTTGGCTATTGTCACGTCGGAACAGCCGGTGACTGCCAACAGCTCGCCGAGGCGGTGTTTGGCGCCGTCCAGCACCACGCGCTCGCGGTGTCCGGATTCTCCCCTTAGTGCAACGCCGCTTGTGTGTATATCCAAACGGCGCGGCAGTTCGTAGTATCCGTCGGCCAGAAGAATGGTTCCCCCTGGCTTTACCTTACCGACTGCATCAAACAGGGCTTCCACCGTGCTAACGCGAAGCACTTCCCCTTTTGGAGGGGGCAGCGGCGGAGCCTTGGGAAACCACGGCTGGCTGGGAGGGTTGATGGGATGTCCGCCTGCTGAATTGGTGTGCGGCGCATCGGCCGGTGCCCCGTCAGCGGCGGAAAGAACAGCGCACCCGGTTGAAACGAAAGCTGGAATGATTCCAAAACAGCAAATTCCGGCGGCCGCGCCAACCGCCGGTAGTGCCGCCGCCAAACTCCTGAACAAAGCCATCTCACTGCCTCCGGGGGAAATCTTCCGTGCTTGGTTTTCTATCCCATACGGTTGAGTTCCTTTGGAGGTGCAGCCTGGGAGCGGTGGTAAGAGGCTAGTTCCAAACCTTCCGGCCGTTTTCCAAATCCAGCTTGCGCCGGCAGGGCCGAATGTTGGATAATATCCATCGAGGAGAATTCAACCTGTTGTGAATTTTTAGGCCACCGGTGGCGCCGGCGGCGTTTTTACATTTGTCTTATGAAGCGCAACATCTTTACAATATTCGTGGTATCCGCTTTATTCGGTTTCTCTTTCGGGGTTTACGATTTCGTCCTGCCGTTTTATTTAAGCGACCGCGGTTTCTCATACGCCCGCATGGCCAATGTTTTCGCCCTGTCCTCGGCGTCTGTGGTTTTCGTGCGGGTTGTTATGGGGCGGTTGTCCGACGTGTGGGGGCGCAAGTCTTTCTACTCCGCCTCTCTTTTAGGCTCTGCGGTGGCCAGCATGCTTACGCCATCTGCCGCATCGGTGCCGGCCCTTGCCGCGCTTAAGGCTCTCAGGGAGGCGTGTGCGCTGACACGGGATACGATGCAGTCGGTTCTGCTTTATGCGGAAAGCCGCACTGGGTTTTTGAACTTCATCGGCAAAAGCCGCGGATTGGAGTTTCTGAGCCAAGCTGGGGGAACACTGGCGGCGGGCTTGCTTTTGGCAGCGTGGGGCAGTCCTAAGGTGCTTTTCACGTCGGGGTTGGTTTTCGCCGGCGGGTTTTTGATATTTTCAACCCTGTTTCGAGAGAGGCCGGAGGAAAGCGTTCCCGAGGGCAATAACGGAGCAAACAGCGCCCGCGGCCTTTCTTTGGGCATGAACAGAAACCTGTGGGTGATTACCATTGCCGCGGGGGTGATGATGCTTGGGATAAGCATCAGCCACTGCTTTATAATGCCGCTGTTTTTTGCACGCAAATTCCACGCCGATGAAAGCCTTGTGGGAATTGTTATGACGGCGCACCGCTTAAGCTTGGGGGTGCCGCTGCTTTTCTTTTCGGGGAGGCTTTACGGGCGCAATCTTAAGGGCCTTTACATGGCCACTGTTGCGGTTCAGGGGCTGACAACGCTGGCATCGTCGATGATACCGCATTTCTGGATTGCTTCTGGGGTTTGGCTACTTCACGATCTTTTCGGCGCAGGCGTGTGGGTACCGATACAAAGCACTTTGATACAGGTATACGCCCGCGATGATTCTAGAGGGCTTGATGTGGGCACGTCTTTGGCGATTTCATCACTGGGCGGGGTGGTGGGTCCTTACATTGCCGGATGGCTGGCCTCTGCATCCATAAGCGCTCCGTTCTTCGTCAGCGGGTTGATTACCCTGGCGGCGGTGCCAATTATCTTGCTCCTCAGGGTTGATCCTCAGGAGCTTCCGAGCGAACCTGCTGAAGGGGTTTTGGGGCGCAGTGTGAGAACCGCCTTCTCCGGAGGGGAAAGGCGGCGCTGATTCCGGCTTGATTGGCTCCGTCTATGGTTGCTCTTCCGCCAGCCGCGGGCGAAGAGGGGTTTGGAATGAAGGCTGGTACCCGGAAGGGCTGGGCGCTTTGCTAAAAGGTGGAAAACAGGTGATTGCTCAGGCACTGAAGGATATAATCTTGGGGATTAAGGTGAGCGCGGCATTGAGCAGTGATCCGCGGATAGATTCTTTCGGGCTTACGGCAACCGTGCACGAAGGGCGCGTGGTTTTGGAAGGAATGGTTGATACCGAGCAACAGCGCGCGGCCGCGGAAGAAGCTGTTTTGGCCGTGCCAGGCGTTACCGACGTGGAGAACAGGGTTTCCGTGGGCAAAAGTTCGAGCGGCAGCAGGTTTGACCTAGGCTAGCCTCGGCGTCCTCACTTGACTGTGCACCTCCACCGAACCACTCTGGCCTGCCCCGGCTCGAGGCTGGGTACCAACACTATGGGATTGCCTTCTTCGTCGAAGTTCGGAGTCACGGCGGCGTCGTCCAATGTGAAGCTTCCGGGCACAACCGCAAGCAGTGCTCCCAAAGCGATTTTCAGCGGCAGTGCTGTTGCGTGCCAGGCGGCCCTTTTCAGCTCAACCGGATTGGACGCCGCGGAAAGCAGGCGGCCCGTGCTGGGGTCTTGGTAAGTTGCAACCAGGAAAAGCGTTTCCGCAGAGCCATCGGCGCTTGTGAGGTTGCGCACGGTTGCTTGGAAGGTTACAACCTCGCCGGGGGTGAGTTGGGCTTTGTCGCTGGCCACCGTGATGTCAACCAAACCGCCGCTTTGAGCCAGCGCCGCGCCAACAAGCAGTGATGACAACACGGCGGCAGTTCCCGCTGCAATCAGAAGCCGCTTTATGGTTGAGTTGGCTTTCATGGCTTTGGTCACTCCCAGGAGTTTATTCCATAAACAGCCCGCCGGAGCGAACCAAAGCCAGTGGAGCTACTCGCCGGGCACAGTCCAGGCTTTTTCTGGCCTCCACATCTCCTGTATGGGGCCGAGCTGTGCCTCCAGCAGACCGGGCGGCTCGAACAGGTCGTATCGGCCTCCGCAGGCGATCTCTTTGATAAGCTCGCACATGTACAGATAGTTTCGCAGGGGCACGTCCGGCGGCACCCCGTGATCGACGGCGGGGATATATCCGCCTTGCTCCACCAACCAAGGGACCTTGCTCATAACCTCTCGACGAACTTCCTCCTTGCCGAAGCGCAGTTCCCTCTTGTCGATGCCGCCCATCATGGCCAAGTTGCGCCCGTACAGCTTTCGGTAAAGCACGGGATCGTTGCCGGCGGCGATTTCGATGGGTCCAACGGCGTTTATGCCCACGTCCAGCCACAGGGGTATAAGCTCGCCTATGTAACCATCGCAGTCCATCACCAGCACAGACACCCCGCGCTCGCGGAAGAAGCGAACGAGCTTCCTGTATCTGGGCCACAGGAACTGCTTCACCATTGCCGGCGATATCATGGATTTGGTTTTGTAGGCCATATCTTCGTTGAAGTAGACCCAGTCCAGGTCTACTTCGCGGAGGGCGCGGTCGAGGACCGCTATGGTGAAGTCGGCCACGTACTCCATCATCTCGTGAACGAAGTTTGGGTCATCGATCATCAGCATGCAGAGGTGCTCCAGCCCAACCCAGTCGCGCACGCGCCAGAACATGGAAGGGAAAGCCAGCATCAGCACAAAGTCGCGCCCGCGGTAGCGTTTTTTGCGCTCGTCCCAATCCGAGGGATAGCGTTCTGGAGAGTGGGGGTTGTACCTTTCAATCATTCGGCGAAAATCGTCTCTTGTTTTTACGGGGAATTCGAGCCACTTTCGTGTAACGAAGCCGGGGGTAGGCGGCACCTTGTGATCGAGGCGCTTTGCACCGAGCTCGTCTATCCAGATTTTATGGCGGTCGGTCTCTTCAAGCACCACGGGTTCGAAAGGTGGGACCGGCCCCAAGTTTACCGGCAGGCTTTCCATGCGGTCCATGCCAACAAAGCTGGCAAAGTCGATATTTCTCGGCAAACCCTGCAGATACCACGCCTCAAGGGTGGACTGGCGCGGCCAGCCGAAGTGGTACGGTATGCGGTCAGGGGTGCCGAACAGCATTGTTTGGAGGAAACGCTCTCTATCGGTCATTTTGGTTCCTTATTCGGGGGTGCTCAAATGATGATTTTTCGAACCTACCGCAGGAATGGTTCTTTGCGCGCACGTCGTATTCCTAGAGGGGTGTGAACCAATCAGCGGTATTGTTTCGTAAAAATCGAAAAGGAGGTACAGGCTATGCCGTTTCAAGCGCGGATATACATGGATGCGAACCGAAAGCTGGGGGAGATATCTCCGCTGCTGTTCGGTGGGTTTGCCGAGCATCTGGGACGGTGTATTTACGGCGGTATTTACGATCCCGCTTCACCCCACGCCGACGAAGACGGGTTTCGAACGGATGTTATGCAAGCTCTGCGCGAGCTTAACTTCAGCATTATCCGATACCCAGGCGGAAACTTTGTTAGCGGTTACAACTGGCGCGACGGCGTTGGTCCGCGCGACCAAAGGCCGCGCCGAAGAGAGCTTGCTTGGCAGTCTATTGAAACCAATCAGTTCGGCACAAACGAATTCATCCAGTTCTGCCGCAAGCTCGGCGCGGAGCCGATGATGGGTTTGAATTTCGGCACCGGTAGCATTCAAGACGCCGCGGATTTGGTTGAGTACTGCAATGCTCCAGTTGGCACAAAGTACGCGGACCTTCGCGCCTCTCACGGTTTCCGCGAGCCGCACAACGTGAAGTATTGGTGCTTGGGCAACGAGATGGACGGCCACTGGCAGATAGGCCATCTTGAGGCAGAAGACTACGCAAAGAAGGCCCGCGAAGCCGCTAAGATGATGAAGTGGCATGACCCAAATATCAAACTTGTGCTGTGCGGTTCTTCCGGACCCGGCATGCCAACTTACCCGGATTGGGACAGAATAACCCTTGAAATCTGTTGGGAGCAGGTGGACTACCTTTCTATGCACTACTACGCCGGAAATCCCCACAACGATACCGCCAGCTATCTTGCCATGGCCGTCCAGTTCGAAAACCATGTTGACACTCTTGCCGCGGTACTGCGCTATGTGAAGTCTAAGCTCCGCTCTAAGCACGATGTGTTTCTTTCCTGGGACGAGTGGAACGTTTGGTACAAGAACCATGTATCGCAGGGGGGATGGACCGAAGCTCCTCACCTCCTCGAGGAGATATACAATTTGGAGGACGCCCTTGTGGTGGCCCAATGGATGAACGTTTTCCTCCGCAAATGCAGTGTGGTGAAGATTGCCTGCTTGGCGCAGATAGTTAACGTTATAGCCCCGATACTTACCACCGCGGATAAAATATTGAAGCAAAGCACATTCTATCCGTTTATGCTGTTCAGGCGGTTTGCCGGCGGCAGTTCTTTGGATGTGCTTGTGCAGTGCCCGAAATACGAAACGAAACAGTTCGGGGATGTGCCGCTGTTGGATGTTTCCGCCTGCTTGGATGAAGCCGGGGGCAGGCAGGCCGTCTTTGCGGTGAACCGCAGTCAAACCGACCCGGCGGTGGTTGAGCTGGTGTGGCAAAGCGGAGCGCCATCGGTGCTGGACGAGGTGCACCAAGTGGCAGGGACGTATCCCAAAGCCGCCAACAGCTTCGAACAGCCCAACGTTGTTACCGCCAAAAAACTGCCACTTGTGCCGGTTTCGGATGCTCGGGCGGTTGTTGAGCTCCCACCGCTTTCCTTCACTGTGATGGCGGCCTCTGGAAGTGGATGATTCCGAATTGCCTGAAAATGCGCGAAACCTGCCGAGCCGACCGCTTTGGTTCGGCTCGGCGCTAACTCATGTCGGAGGTGCTTGATGGGACGCCTGGAAGGCAAAATAGCGATAGTCACCGGGGCCAGCCGCGGAATCGGCGAGGGAATCGCCAAAATGTTTGCGCAGGAAGGAGCCTCGGTTGTTTTGGCGGCCAGGTCTAAGGACCGTTTGGAGGCCGTGGCCGGCGAAATAACCTCGGCGGGCGGAAAAGCCGTGCCGGTGGTTGCCGATGTTTCCGTTACCGAGGATGTTCGGCGCATGGTTCAGACGGCGGTGGACAGTTTCGGCGGCGTGGATGTGCTTGTGAACAACGCCGCGGTAACTTTTTTCAGCAGAACCATGGACGCCGAGGACCTCGAACAGGAGTACGACCTCGTGATGGACACCAATGTGAAAAGCGTGTGGATGGCAATCCACTTTGCCCTGCCGCATATGCGCGAACGCGGCGGCGGCTCTGTGATAAATATCTCCTCGGTGCACGGATTGGCAAGCGGCGGGCATATGTCGGCTTATGCCGCCAGCAAGGGAGCGCTGATAGCGGGCACGCGCGCCCTCGCCATAGAACTGGCGCCGTATTTAATTCGGGTGAACTGCATTTCCCCCGGGCGAATATGGCTGGACGAACCGGGCGAGTGGGTAGCACACCGCTTCGGGCCGGAAAAGTACAAAGAGTTTATGGAGAAGTTCGGCGATTTGGCGCGCAGGCTTCGCACGTTAAACCAGCCTCTGCCTGTGGAAGGCCGGCCCATAGATGTGGCCTACTGCGCCGTGTATCTAGCTTCGGACGAGTCTCGCTTCTGCACCGGTGCGAATTTCGTGGTGGACGGCGGCATGACCGCACAGTTGGCCGACCCGGGTTTTCTCACTTGGTTCGATCCGGAGGAGATGAAGCGCATAAGATCGGAGATGCGCGCCTGGATAGAAGCCGCCCACCGCGAGAAAGATGGGGGCTGAAACCACCCCTATTTTGCATATTAGGAGGGCGGCGTGCGCTTGCCCTCACCCCTAGCCCCTCTCCCGCGTTGTTGGTTTCCCTCACCCCTAGCACCTCTCCCAGCTTCGGGAGAGGGGAAACGAGTGCTCTCTTCTCCCCTGGGTGGGAGAAGGGTTGGGGTTGAGGGGGTGTGTTGGGAGAAGGGCTGGAGACAAAGGCAAGCCAAGAGAACAACCGCCGGCTTCAGCCAGCAAAAAGCGTTTTCTCCCTCCAGCGCTTTCCAAGTGTGATGCCCTGAACCACCAGTGGATCCCCGGGAAGCCTGTGCCTAGCCACCCGCTGCGCAATCCATTCCTCTAGTTCGTTCAGCAGGTTCAGGGCAACATCCGGACGTTCGCTGGCCAGGTTGCGGTTCTCACCCGGGTCGGATGGAAGGTGGTAAAGCTCCAGCGGTGGCATGCCCTGCACGTCCGGGCCGCGTGCAACAATCAGCTTGTATCCGTCGGACAAAATCGCCCACTTGGCCTGCCACGTGCACTCTTCCAAAACCAAAGGCTCGGAACGGTTGGCAAAACTGCCGGGGCAGGCCTCGCCGCGAAGCAGCGGGAGCAAACTGCGTCCCTCCATCGGTTCGGGAATTGGGGTTCCGGCGGCATCCAGAACGGTTGGCGCAATGTCCCTATGGTCTGCCGTGATGTCCAGCCTCCTTCCCCCGCGTATGCCGCCGGCCGGCCAGCGGCAAACAAACGGAACGCGAACACAGGTCTGGTACAAACCGTGGTGCTCGAACAGGATATTGTGCTCCACCAAGCTTTCGCCGTGGTCGGATGTGACTATCACCAGGGTGTCGCTGGCTATGCCGCAGTTTTCAACGGCATCCAAAACCTCTCCCACAGCTTCGTCAACGTAGCGGATTTCGGCATCGTAAAGCGCAACCACGTACTCGATATCGGTGAGGCCGGGCATCAGCTTATCCAACCAGTTTTCCCTCCAAAAAGGCCCCAAAGGCTGGCTGTCGAGTGCATCCAAACTGCGGTTGGATGGGTCGGTTGGGTTGGCGCCGCGGTAGAACATTTCCCGAAGGCGCTCGGGGGGAACGTAGGGCGTATGCGGATCCCAATAGTGTATCAGTAGGAAAAACGGCTCGGAAGCATGCTCGCGCAGCCAGTGGATGGCCCTGCGGTTTAACTCCTCGGCGTTGACCAAAAGCCCCAAACGCCGGCGGGACCCCGGGTTGATGTAAAACTCGTAGCCGCGGGCGAACCAGTGCTTCTCGTCGAACAGGTTGTCCACCGCGCATGTTGTGAAGCCGGCTCTCTGCAAAAGCGAGGGGAGCCAGGGGAGCTCGCGGTCCAGGTCTTTCTCGCCGCCGTGGGAGACAATGCCGTGCGCTATCGGGTGCATACCGGTGTAGATAGTGGTGTGGCCCGGATGCGTTGGAATCCCGGGGCACAACATCCGCTCAACCAGCACCCCATCCGACGCCAATCGGTCGATGTTGGGGCTTGTGTTGTGGTGGTATCCGTAGCACCCGAGGTGGTCGGCGCGGAGGGTATCTATATCGAGAATGATAACGTTCACAGGTAGCCCAACTGGTCCAGCATATCTCGAATCTTTTCTTCCTCTTCTGGGGTGTAAACGGGCTTTTCGGGCGGCGGCAGATAGCCCAGCTCTTCCAGCTTAGCAATGACCTTTCGGGCGCATTCTTCGGGCGACTGCAGGTGTGTGTCCAGCACCACTTCCGGGGCAAGCGGCTCCTCGTATGGGTCCGAAATACCGGTGAAGTTGGGGATTTCGCCCCTTAGGGCCTTTTGGTACAGGCCCTTCACGTCTCTCTGGATGCAGACCTCCAGCGGGCAGCGAACGTAAACCTCCACGAAATTGCCGATTTCGCGGCGGGCCTCCTCGCGCACATCCCGATACGGCGAGATGGCGGCGGCAATAACCGCCACGCCGTTGCGGGTGAGAAGTTTGCACACAAAGGCGATGCGGCGTATATTGGTGTCTCTATCCTCTTTGCTGAACCCCAACCCTTTGCTCAGGTGCGTGCGGACCACATCGCCGTCCAAGATCTCCACGTTGCGGCCGCGTTTGCGTATCTCCTCCGCCACAAGTTGCGATATGGTTGTTTTTCCGGCGCCCGATAGGCCGGTGAACCAAACGGTAAACCCTTTGTTATTCATCGAACAGTGATCTCCGAACCCCTTAGAACAGCGTTTTGCTTGAGAAGCTGAAATCCCTAACAACAATCGGTGGAACAAGGGCGGGTATGTAATCGCCGGTTAGGGATGGCTTGCCAATTGCCTCCACCTGCGCAAGCATATCGATTGCGCTCTCGTTGAAGCGCAGGTTTTTCAGCGGATACTGCACTTTTCCGCCTTCTATCCAGTAAAGGCCGTCCCGAGTCATGCCGGTGAGGAGCAATCTCATTGGATCAACATGGCGGATGTACCAGAACCGCGTTACCAAAACGCCCTTTTCCACGCCGGATACCAGCTCTTCCACGGAGGCATCTGTCCCATCCATGATGATGTTCACCGGCTGGCCTGTGAAGGGATGCCCCGTTTTCTGGGCCCAAAAGCGGCTGTAAGAAAGATTGCTCAGCACGCCGCGGTCTATCCAAGCTACGTCTGGAACCGGCATCCCATCGCCGAAGAAGGTTGAGGTTGGGCAGAGCGGATCCGTTGGACTGCTTCTTAGGGTGACGCTTTCGGCGGCAATGCGCTGTCCTTCTTTGCCGGAAAAAGCGCTTCTGCCTTCATGGGCCGCTTTCGCGTCGAGCGCCCAGCACACAAAGGCCAGCATCTCCGCGACGGCGGCTGGCTCGAGCACTGCAGTGTAGGGACCAGGTTCCAGTTCGCGCGGGTTTCGCGCGGCAAGCGCCTTTTCTATGGCGCGCTGGGTGGTGCTTTCCGGATCGATTTGTTTAACGTCCCGCGACCAAGCCTCGGCCCAGCCCGAACTGTCGTCCGTCATAGCGGTAACAACCATTCTGGCGCTGGTTTCGCTGGTGTGCGCAAAAAGGCCGTTGCTGTTGGCAACTGCGTAGAACGAGCCGTAAGTGGCAAAGCTTCCGGCAAGCCGAACGTTTGCCTTTGACGCCATGCTGATGGCCTTGCACACGGCATCTGCGCGCTGTTCCGGGCTGGTTTCTGCTGTCGCCTCAAAGTAGCACACCGACTGCCTGTACTCGGTGGGTTCCGGCGGGGGAAGGTACTCTGTATCCGGCTGTGCCAAGCGGGCAAGCTGTTCGGCGCGCTCAACCACCGCGCGCAGTGCCTCGTCGGTGAACTTGTTTGTGGAAGCACTGCCCACGCGGTTGCCGAACGCCACCCGCACCGAAAGACCCATGTCGTCTTTGGCAACATTTTGTGTTATTGCGTTGTTTGCTATTCTGGTGGAACCCTCGGATGATGCGTAGAGAAACGCTTCGCAGTGGTCGGCTTTTGAAAAGGATATTGCTTTTGTAAGAATGCTTTTGGCTTCGTCAGACCGCATCATTTGCTCTTCTCACTTTCTAGCGGGCGCTTCCCACCTTGATATTGCGGAATCTGGCTGGTGCCGCTCCGTGGGTCATCTGCGATATCTGCATTGGATCTCCCTTGCCGCAGTTCAAAACCCCGTTTGGCACCCAGAACCGCTCGTCGCAAATGGCATCGCAGGAGTTCCAGAACTCCGTGGTGATGGATTGGTAAATGACGTTTTTCAGCATGCCGGTGATCTTTCCGTTTTTGATTTCCCAGAAAGCATCACCGCCGAACTGGAAATTGCACCGCATCTGGTCGATGCTGAAAGAGCCCATGCCTTCTATGTACACGCCGTCTTTGGTGTCTGAGATAAGCTCTTCCAGCGTCAGCGGCTCTTTGCCGGGCATAAGGCTGAGATTTGGTATGCGCACGATGGGAATGCTCCCCCAGTGATCCGCGCGGCAGGTTCCGGTGCTTCGTTGGAGGCCGATTTCCCCGGCAACCTCCCGGCTGGTTCCATAGCCGACGAAGACTCCATCCTTCACAATGTACCACCGCTGGCCTTCCACCCCATCGTCGTCGAAGCCGTGAGTGGCCAGCCCGTGCGGCAAAGTATTGTCCGCCACGAAGTTGACAATCTCCGAGCCGTACTGAAGCCGGTTCAGCAGGTCTGGCGTTGCGAAGCTTCGGCCGGCAAGGCTTTCCTCCATACCAAGAGCGCGGTCAAGTTCGGTGGCATGGCCCACGGATTCGTGTATGGTGAGGGCTAGGTTGAGGGGGTCGAGAATCAGGTCTCTGCGTCCCTCTGGGCACTCCCGTGCGTGCAGGTGCTCGATGGCCTGCTGGGCAACTCTATCGGTGTTTGCCAGCAGGTCTTCCTCGTTGATGTTTTCGTAGCCCATGGTGCGCGGAGGTGGGCAGTAGCCGCGGCTTTTTGCATCGTTGTTGCCTATAGCCCACGCACGGTATTCCACGCCGGTGGTGACCACTTCGCTTTCGAGGACTGATCCTTCCGTGTTGGCGAAAAGCTTCTGGTCCTTGCGGAGGGTCATATGACCGACTGCCTTTTTAATGCCGGCGTGGCTCAGCAGTCTGCGGTTGATCTCCAAAAGAAGCCCAACCTTGCGGTCCACATCCACTTCAAACGGATCGATCTGGTAGGGGGTGCGGAAAGAGGCAACCCTGGCCGGTTCGGGCACCAGCCGGACGGGTTTGATCAGCGCGCGTCTGCTTGCTTTGGCGATCTCCACGGCTTTCAATGCCACGCGCTTGATCTCATCCGCGGTCACGTTTCCACTGCCTGCAAACCCCCAGGCGCCGTTCACCAAAACGCGCACCCCGAAGCCCGTGTCTTCGGAATCCGTGAGTTGGCTTACCCTGTGGTCTTCCGTAGAAATACCCTGCCTCCGGTGGGTGATAATGCGGATATCTGCGTATTCCGCCCCACTGCTTGAGGCAACATCAAGGGCCAATTGTGCCAGGTCTTTCATAGCTCTCCAATCCTATTGATGAAAACAGAGATAGCAACACGCCTAACCGCGTGCACCGAAAGCCCTTTATCATCTCAAGATATGTTGCTGCCGAAGCAACAATTATACAGGCCACAATGTGAGTTCTAGGCCTCACTAAAACATCCTTTCGGAGGAAACACATCATGAACTATCAGAAAGTGCTGGTGTTTGGGGCTCACCACGACGATGAGATAACCATGGCTGGCACTATTGCCAAACTCAGCGCTATGGGGGTGGAGGTTGTGGTGGCGATATACACAAATGGATGTGAGGGCTACCCCCGCCCAGAGATGAGGGATACCATCGTGGAGATGCGCCGCCGCGAAGCCGAGGAGTGCAACAAAGTGCTGGGTATATCCAGGCGGGTGTACTTCGACCGGCCGGATATGGGTCTTGTTAACGACAAACAAACTCTCCAGGATACCATACGCCTGATTCGCGAAGTTCAGCCGGATGCCATCTTCACCCACGGCCCGGAGGACCCGCACAGGGACCACGTGAACACCTCGCTTATATCCACCGAAGCGTGCTGGCACGCCGGCGAGCCCGTTGCGGCCCAACTCGGCCCGTTTTGGAAAACGCCGCACCTATACTACTACAAGGGCGTGGTAACAAAAAGGCTTCCGCAAATAGTGATAGACGTCACGGAAACGGCGTACAAGCGGCCGCTGGCCCTTGCCACGCAGGTATCCCAGCACACGCTGTTTGGCCGCACCGCAGAGGAGTTCCACCGTGAAGCTGAGCGCATCCGAACATCCGGCGAAAGGTATACGGAGCGCTTCTGGATCGCCGAAACGGTTGTACTGAGCGACTTCCTCCCGAAGGGGCTGTAGAAGTGAAAGCCGTCCGTTCTGCGCGCCGCACCGGTTTTTGCTGCAAGCACAAACCCGTCGAAACATCTGCTGAAAAATCTTCGCTTTTTCGGAAACACGCTTGCCTCGGGCTTGACATCGGCATATATAGGTGTTATATTGCTGTTGTACACTATATATGGCGGGAACGAGTGTTCTATGCGATGCCCTTATTGCTCGAGCAATGAAGACAGGGTGCTTGAATCAAGAGCCATCCGCGATGGTTCTGTGATACGCAGGCGCAGAGAATGCCTCAAGTGCGGCCGCCGCTTTAACACACGCGAGGAGATAGAAGGCTCCATCCTTATGGTTGTTAAAAAAGACGGCCGCCGCGAGGCCTTCGACCGGCAAAAGGTGCTTCGCGGCTTGATGACCGCATGCGAGAAGCGCCCGGTTCCGGCCGAGGCCCTTGAGAACATCGCGGATGAGGTTGAACGCGCGGCTTACGGGCGCGGACTGCGCGAAATCCACAGCCGAGATATCGGTGAAATGGTCATCGAGGCCCTGAAGGCCCTCGACCAGGTGGCCTATGTGCGCTTCGCCTCTGTGTACCGCAACTTTCAAGATATCGATCAGTTCAAAGAGATTGTTGAGACCTTGAGCCGAAGCGTGCGCGAGGCTCAGAACAACAACCGGGATTCTCAAAACAAGAAAGAAGTTCAGGAGGGCAGAACGGATGTCGCATGAGAATGTAATTGCAACCGTACCGGCGGCCTCTTCGGGCAACGGTACTCCCAAAAAGTCCAAAAACCGCAACGGCCGCAAAGGCGGTGGAGGCGGCCTCACTGTGAACAGAAGGCACACTCAGCCCGGGGTGAACCCGCTCGATACCATTGAGTGGGAGCGCCGAACCGCCTCCATAACCGGAGAGAAGGGGGAGGTTATTTTCGAGCAGAAAGACGTTGAGGTGCCCAAATTCTGGTCGCAGTTGGCAACCAACGTTGTTGTTTCCAAATACTTCCGCGGGCATATAGGCACCCCGGAGCGCGAAACCAGCGTGAGGCAACTTATAAGCCGCGTGGCCGATACCATCGCCGCCTGGGGCCGCGAGCAGGGGTACTTTGCCACAGAAGCCGACGCCGATGCCTTCCACGATGAGCTTGTTTACGCATTGGTTCACCAGAAAGCCTCTTTCAACTCCCCGGTTTGGTTCAACGTGGGAACGGACACCGGCGGGGCGAAACCTCAGGCTTCTGCTTGCTTCATCAACTCGGTTGAAGATAACATGGATTCCATACTCCGCCTCGCCGCAATAGAGGCGAAGCTTTTCAAAGGCGGCTCGGGCACTGGAACCAACTTCTCAACCATTCGCTCTTCGAAGGAGCCGCTTTCCGGCGGTGGCACCGCTTCTGGCCCAGTCTCGTTCATGAAGGGCTTCGATGCATTCGCCGGCGTTATAAAATCCGGCGGTAAAACCCGAAGAGCCGCCAAAATGGTGATTCTGAACGTGGATCACCCAGATATTGTGGATTTCATCAAGTGCAAGGCGGAGGAGGAGAAGAAAGCCTGGGCGCTCATCGACGCCGGATACGACGGCTCTTTCAACGGCGAGGCCTATAGCTCCGTTTTCTTCCAGAACTCGAACAACAGCGTGCGGGTTACCGACGCTTTCATGCATGCCGTTGAGATGGACGGCGAGTGGCGCACTCACGCCGTAACTACCGGAGAGGTTTTGGGCAAATACAAGGCGCGTGACCTCCTGCGCATGATGGCCGAAGCCGCCTGGATATGCGGCGACCCGGGCATCCAGTTCGATACCACCATCAATTCTTGGCACACATGCCCCAACAGCGGCCCCATCCGAGCAAGCAATCCGTGCGCAGAGTTCATGTTCCTCGATGACAGCGCCTGCAACTTGGCCAGTTTGAACCTGATGAAGTTCCGAACGCCGGACGGCGAGTTCGACGTGGAGGACTTCGTCCACACCGTGGAGTTGATGATCACGGCGCAGGAGATTTTGGTGGACAACAGCGCTTACCCCACCGAAGCCATAGAGAAGAACAGCCACGACTTCCGCCCGCTTGGCCTTGGCTATGCAAACCTGGGGGCGCTTTTGATGGCCCGCGGCCTACCGTACGACAGCGACGAAGGCCGCGCTTACGCCGCCGCCATCACCGCCCTTATGACCGGCGCCGCCTACCGCCATTCCGCAAGAATGGCCAAGGTTAAAGGTCCATTCAACGGGTTTGCTGTGAACCGGGAGCCCATGCTTCGGGTTATCGAGCGGCACCGCAGTTATCTGGACCGCATAGATGCATCTCTGGTGCCGGAGGATTTGCTGCGCAGTGCCCGCGAGGCGTGGGATGAGGCCCTGGAATTGGGTCACAAGTACGGTTACCGGAACGCTCAGGTAACTCTGCTGGCTCCAACCGGCACCATCGGGTTTATGATGGACTGCGACACCACCGGCATCGAACCGGATATTGCTCTTGTGAAGTACAAAAAGTTGGTTGGCGGCGGCGTTCTCAAAATCGTAAACCAAACGGTGCCAGAAGCTCTCGCTCGGCTCGGCTACAGCAGTTCGGAAATCTCCAAGATTGTGGAGTACATCGATGCCAACGACACCATCGAGGGCGCGCCCGGCCTTAAGGAAGAGCATCTGCCGGTTTTCGACTGCGCCTTCCGCCCTCCCAACGGCACCCGTTCCATACACTATATGGGCCATCTGCGCATGATGGCGGCGGTACAGCCGTTCTTAAGCGGGGCCATCAGCAAAACCGTTAACATGCCCAACGACGCCACACCAGAAGACATTATGGACGTTTTCATGACCGCGTGGCGCTTGGGTTTGAAAGCGGTGGCGGTATACCGCGATGGATGCAAGCGCACACAGCCGCTTACCACCGGCCGCCAGGAGAAGCAGGCCGCCGAGGCAAAGCCGGTGCGCCGCCGCCTGCCTGACGAGCGCAAGGCGATAACGCACAAATTCTCGGTTGCCGGCCACGAGGGCTACATCACGGTTGGCATGTACGAGGACGGAACCCCCGGCGAGATTTTCATCGTGATGAGCAAAGAGGGCTCCGTGATATCCGGGTTGATGGACTCGTTCGCCACAGCGATATCTCTGGCCCTGCAGTACGGAGTGCCTCTCTCGGTTCTGGTGAAGAAGTTCAGCCACGTCCGCTTCGAGCCGGCCGGGTTCACCAACAACAAGGACATTCCCATTGCCAAGAGCGTAATCGACTACATCTTCCGGTGGCTTGCCCTTAAATTCCTGCCGCCGGAAGAACAGCCCGCCGCCACGCAGGATGTACCGGTGATGTCCACCAAGGCGCGGATGTCCACCGAGGACCAAGAGCACCAAGTGTTCCTGCTTCAGGCGGATGCGCCGCCGTGCCCGGAGTGCGGCTCGATTATGGTAAGGAACGGCTCTTGTTACAAGTGCACCAACTGCGGTGCCACATCCGGCTGTTCGTGATCATTGTGTTTGGGCTGGGGGAACGGAGGACCGTCCCCCAGTCCTCTTTTTCTTGGCCAGCCCTCATCTCCAGCCATTCCAGTGCCGGCTTGATTCCCATCTCCCGAAGCTGGGAGAGGCGCCAGAGGTGGGGACAAACAGCCCTCCACCAAGAAAAATCCTGCAGAAAATTTGCGCCTCCGAAGGAGGAAAAACCGCACGAACGCAGAAGCAAGAAGCAAGCCAGCCGTACATCCATTCCAAAAAGCACTGGCTTGGCCGCGAAAGCAGCAAGCCTTGCAAACAGGATGAGGAGATTCGGAGATGCAAAAGATGTATGCAGTTAACCGCACCGACAAAGCCAACCTGGCTTCCTTGAGGAATGCGTGCCGGTTTGCAGCGGCTTTGCTTTTGGTTTTTGTGGCGCTTATGGCCCTGCCTGCGTTTGCCGAGAGGCCGGATATTGTTTGGATGGCAGGCGGGCACAGTAATTATGTGTACTCCGTCGCCTTCTCACCCGATGGCAGCATGATTGCATCGGGGAGTTTTGACAACACCGTCAAGCTATGGCGAGTATCGGATGGTGTTCTCATTCGGACGCTTGTAGGGACTGCCGGCGTTCGCTCCGTTGCTTTCTCTCCGGACGGGAGCAGGATAGCCGCTGGAGTGGGCAAAGGGGTCACGTTGTGGAGCATATCCGGCGGGTTGATTTTCCAGACGCCGGAGGGAGAACATACTTCGGATGTGAGCTCTGTTGCCTTCTCTCCTGATGGAAGCATGATTGCATCGGGGGGTGGAGAGGGAACCATCCGGCTTTGGCGAGCAGCAGATGGTGCGCTTCTCAGGACGCTTGGAGGGCACAGCAGTGTGGGTTCCGTTGTCTTCTCTCCTGATGGAAGCATGATTGTATCGGGGGGTGGAGAGGGAACCATCAAGCTATGGCGTGTATCTGATGGTAAGCTTCTCAGGACGCTTGAGGGGCACACTGGTGGTGTGTCCTCCGTCGCCTTCTCGCCCGATGGCAGCATGATTGCATCGGGAGGGGGCAACACCATCAAGCTATGGCGAGCATCGGATGGTGCGCTTCTCAGGACGCTTCAGGGGCACACTAGTTGGGTGCTCTCCGTCGCCTTCTCACCCGATGGAAGCATGATTGCATCGGGGAGTGGGGACACCACCATCAAGCTATGGCGAGTGTCGGATGGTGCGCTTCTCGGGACGCTTTGGGTGTACGATGGAGTGCGATGTGTAGCCTTTTCTCCCGATAGTAGCATGATTGTGACAGTGGGGGGAGATTTTTCCATAAACCTCGAGTTGTGGAGCGTGCCGTACGGGGCGCTGATTCGAAAGCTCAAAAACCACACTGTTTTGGTGAACTCCGTCGCTTTTTCCCCTGATGGAAGCATGATTGCATCGGGTGGTGGTGACGACCCCTACATAGGAAAGTTCGACAAAACCATCAAGCTATGGCGGGTGTCTGATGGTAAGCTTCTCAGGACGCTTGAGGGGCACGAGCTGTATGTGTCCTCCGTCGCCTTCTCCCCCGATGGCAGCATGATTGCATCGGGTGGAGGAGAATGGTATTCCAACTCCATCAGGCTATGGCGGGCATCGGATGGTGCGCTTCTCAGGAGGCTTGAGGAGCACACTGATCGGGTGAACTCCGTCGCCTTCTCGCCCGATGGAAGCATCATTGCATCGGGGAGTAATGACATGACGGTGAAACTTTGGCGGGCATCGGATGGTGCTCTCCTCAGGACGCTTAAGGGGTACACTTGGCATGTGCTCTCCGTCGCCTTCTCTCCCGATGGAAGCATGATTGCATCGGGGAGTGATGACAGAACCATCAAGCTATGGCGAGTGTCTGATGGTGCGCTTCTCAGGACGCTTAAGGGACACACTGATTGGGTGAACTCCGTCGCCTTCTCACCCGATGGAAGCATGATTGCATCGGGGAGTAATGACATGACGGTGAAACTTTGGCGGACATCAGATGGTGCTCTCCTCAGGACGCTAGATGTGCACCCGGGCCATGTGACCTCCGTTGCTTTCTCGCCCGATGGGAGCATAATTGCATCAGGTAGTGACGATAACACTGTTAGGCTGTGGCGGGTATCGGATGGTGCTTTGCTCAAGACCTACGATGAGGAGACAGGGGGAGGTGTGAGGTCCGTCGCCTTCTCCAGAGACGGGCGCCTGATTGCTTGGGGGCGTGGGGATGCCACGGTTGTTGTTGCCAGGAACCCGTTTGCCGTTGGTGCGCCGCCAAAACCGCCTCAGCCTTCCGTGCGGGTTTACGGACCGCAGTTTGCTCCTCCCGCAGGACCGGTCAACTACCAGCGCTGGTACCTAATCGGTCAGGTGCACGCGCATTGGATGGATGATATACCAACCGATGCTATACCTATTAACCTCACTCCTGAGAAGCTGGCAGAACGCTATAGGAATGTCGGGTACTCATTTTTGGCACCAACGGAGCACCATCCCAGCGAGAACTGGAAAGGCACGGCCAATGGAATGTTCACCGATTTTGGCGAAGCATCTGGCATCATAGGCGACTCCCTGGAGGATACCGCTGACCGTAGCCACGTTCTTGCTATTGGGATCGGATATAACTCGAGTACCATGGAAGAAGTGAAGGGGCTGACTTGGGAGGGTCATAAGGATGAGTCAAAGAAGAACCAACTCAACCGCTACCAGAATGCGCGTGAAGCAGGTGCGGTGTGCATCGTTGCTCATCCGAACGCCAAGATACCGTTAGTGTCTAACTATACGTGGGATTTTCTAGAACTGATGAGCTGGCCCAATCTCTACGACGCTGTAGAAGTGTACAACGGCGCCAGCAGTAAGTGGGGCCCGGAGCGCTACGCCCGAGCCTTTGACAAGTGGGACATGCTTCTCAACAGCACTGTATCGCTGTTCGCCACCTGCGGGGACGACTATACACCTGCGACCACGATCCAAACCGAAATAGATCGTGCGTGCGTGACCGCAGTAGTTGATCTTCCCGTTGGAACGAGCCCTACCAGGAAGGATGTGCTCTCCGCGCTCAAGTCAGGCTGCTTCTTTGCCTCCTACGGCAAGAACGCCAGCATGGCTCCGAGGATAACCAACTGGTGGCATGATACGGCGGATGGGGAGGTGAAGGTGACCGTCGCTTCTCCAGAAGGGGTGAAGGTCCGCTTTGTATCGAACCTGGGGCCTAAGAAGTGGCAGGATTTCCCTAAAGACGGCCCTGCCTCTTATAAATGTCTCCCAAAAGAGTTCTGGGTTCGGGCGGAGGTCACGGACTCTAAAGGCAGGGTCAGCTTCACCCAGCCTATCTGGTTCAGGAATGTCAAGCATACCGCAAAGACCTTCCCGCCTCCATCCGGCAGTTCGCTCAAGCAAGAGGGAACTCCGGTAGAGTTCGAGCTTGGGGATGCCCTGCTTCTGTTCCCCACACGGCCGTCCGGGTTCGAAGAGGTGAGCGGGGATATCATGGGGATGGATGAGCGGCCGCGAAAGTGCCCACCCCTCGGCTACATGAGCGAGTGCTACAGATTCCTCCCGGATGACAAAGAGCTTCCGAAGGGGACAACACTGACAATCAAGTATGAACCGCACAGTGTAGGCCTGTGCCCCGAGGGGCAGATAGCGGTGTACTGGTACGACGCGAGCAGAGGTGAGTGGACCAGGCTCCAAAGCGCAGTAGATA
>Ga0078972_1007366_pt1 | contig 24562 bp, 18 predicted proteins | sample YelNatPaOPGAMG01_FD_67568 | JGI IMG/M metagenome (GOLD analysis project Ga0078972, IMG submission 67568) | Hot spring thermophilic microbial communities from Obsidian Pool, Yellowstone National Park, USA - OP-RAMG-01 (SPADES assembly) (version 2) | ecosystem: Environmental > Aquatic > Thermal...
TTTTATCAATCGCTCTTTTTAAAAAGAATGTTTCAATCCATATAGAGAGTGCAATGCCTGTTATATATGCAACACTCTCCTCACTTGCATATCCCACGGTATTTTTAAGGAATTCTTCTATAAGCCCTTTTATGCTATACATAATAGAACTGCCAAGCATTTTTTCGCTTCCATTCTCAAGAAACATCCCAAAGTCCCTTAAAGACACCACAATCGATGGGCCATAAGATTTTGAAAGTTCAATATTAAGTGCAACAAACTCTTCAAACGCTTCTTCCAAACTCTTGTGTTCCGATGAAAACTTTGATAGTTCCTCATAGATATTTTTGAGAGTCCTGTTCACAATTTCCTTTAAAAGCTCTTCCTTTGAAGAAAAGTATGTGTAAAAACTCCCTTTTGCAATCCCCAGCGCATTCGTAATATCGTCTACAGATGTATTCGGGAACCCTTTCTCGAGGAAAAGTTTCTCCCCCACTTCAATAATTTTCTCTTTCTTGCTTATCCCATCCATCAAAACCTCCAAAAATTTTGCAAGCTCTTAATCCTCGCCAGTCTATACTTCATAAACTTCTGCCTCTATTGACTGACTGGTCAGTCATATTATAACCAACTATCGAAATTTTGCAAGAGGAAAAACGGAAATGTTACTCAAATGTAAGCAAGACTCCAAAAGTTATCGGAAATTTTTGTGTAAAATGTGGGCTTAAAAATAATTTATATGTCTCGAACTTCCCTGCTGAGATTCAGAGGATTTCATAATTTTGCAATTTCAGGAAAAAGTAGTAAAATAAGAAGATGAAGAAATTGTACAGTTTAGACTTAAAAATTGATGGAATGGATGTTGAAAAATTTGTGAGGAGAATTAATAAAATGGAAAGAAAATCTACTCTATGAAGTTCAATGGAAGTAGAATATAAATCAAAAGAAAAAATTATAGACCAGTATTTTTCTATATATCTCTGTTATCCGGTCTTCCAGGTGAGGAAGGGCGAGATTGTAGTAGTCCCCTGCAGTCGAAGGCTGAAGGAAGAGTACGGGTGGAGTCATGTGGTAACCATATGGATCCACATTTTTAGAGAAAGAGCAGTTATCTCCGTTCGACCAGACCTTTTTGAGCCTTTAAAGAAAATCCTCATAAAGACACCAGAAATAAGTGAACTCTACACATTAGAATGGCGAAGGAAAATTGGGTCCCTTATCCACCCAGAAAAAACCGGTGACCTTGTTCATATTTTATACTGTCCTCCCGAGCGCCTTCAACTGTTTGAGAATCCTCTCTGTCGTAAACTTCAGGATACTGATATTGATCTCTACCTCAAGATGAAACTCGATTTATATCCTGCAGTAGAACCGAACACTCTTATAAGAGACATTCAAAGAAACATAAGGGATGGGATAGCATTTGGAGTCTTTGAGGACAAAAAATTAGTCTCTATAGCAGAGGCACCGGCTATAGGTCACATGCAAGACTTCATAGAGGAATTAAGTGTTGATACACGCCCGGAATATCGCAAAAGAGGTTATGGGAAGGTAGTTGTTTCTCAAACAACGAAGGCAATACTCGACATCGGACGGATACCCCTCTATGAGTGTGGTTTTGAAAATGAGGCATCCATCCGCCTTGCAAAGGCAGTTGGATATATGGAGTATGGTGACATTATCGAATTTTATTAGTGCAATAAGTGTATGGATTGTTCAGGTTATGCAAAACTTAAAATGTTACTCTCTCGTTCCTATTAATCCGTTCAAGTGCACATCCTAATATGTCATTTATCAACTCTTCATAAGATTTCCCCATAAGCCTGTACATTCTTGGAAAATCGGAATGATTTTTTTCAAGTCCCACAATCGCATTTACTTCAAGTATATATGGGATACCGTCTCTCCCAACCCTTATATCGAAACGTGCAATGTCCCTCAGATTAAGAACCTTAAATGCTTTTATAACACTTTCTTCTATACGCTTCGTAGTCTCGGGAGGAATTCTTGCAGGCAAAAAATATTGAGCCTTTTCTGCGTAATCAACCTTGAATTTATAGGTTTGTATCCCATTTGACGCCTTTGCCTCTCTCTTATTTAATGAGGAAAAATCTATTTCCATTGGAGGAAGCACTCTGGGTGGAAAGTTTCCAATGACCCCGGCGGTAATTTCTATCCCATCGATAAACTCCTCTATCATAACCGGTCTTCGTAATCTCTCCAATATGCGTAGAGTGGATATTCTCACTCCCTCCATTGTGTAACAAATAGACTTTGAAGAAATTCCTATGCTTGAGCCTTCGAAAACAGGCTTTACCATTACAGGAAAAGAATCAATATTTTTTATTTCTTCTTTAGGTGTTGTTATAAACTGATATAATTTGGGCACATTAATCCCTGCACTCTGCATCATCATTTTGCTTGCAACTTTGTTTACCGATAACGATACGCCGAGTGCAGAAGAACCGGTATAAGGGATTTTTAATTCATCAAGGATTGAAGGCACATATGCCTCCCCGTATATGCCATTTTTCCCTTCTGCTATATTAAATACAAGTTGTGGTCTATCCAGAGAAAGAAGATAAAACAATGTTTCAGAGCCTGTTTCATAAAGTTTAACTCTATGCCCTCTACTTTCAAGTGCTCTTTTAATGTCCTCAATAGTTTCCGGGCTATCGAAGATAGAGTTCCTTTCGCTAAAACTCTTTCTCAGGTTAAAGGTTAAACCAATTCTCATAATATGCTTTCGCCTCAATCAGGAAATCTTCAATTACTTCCAATCAATACATAGAATTTTATCACCGGAGAAAATTTTAGTACTTTTTGAAAAAAATGCAAGTTTGTGATTTGCAGGATATTATACAAAAAGGTCCATTAACTGTTACACATTTCATATCGAAACATAAGTACCTCCTCTTGACAAACTTACATTTATGCATAAACTAATAGTAGGAGAAAACGAGTGCGGATGAAAAATAAGCACAAGAAAGAAGATGTAACAGAACTTGGAGTCTTTTCTATCAGGATAAACTCAGATAAGATTAACAAGCAACTCCTTTCACTGCTCTACAAATACAGGCATTTTGAAAACATACTGTTAATTCTCATAAAGGTGAATTACAACCTCTACATTCAAGGCAAAGACACTAATGACTTCAAGTATCTTACCAATAAAAACATACTTCGTAACGCTTTATTTGACTACAAGAGCAAAAACAAGAATGTGAATTACTTAAAGGAGAAATACAAGGATAATGAGTTATGGAAAAGTTTAAAAGAGGTTGCTAAATCTCTAAAATCTCATAATTTAGTCTATGTTATAGACAGGGTAAGGACAGACTACAAGAATTATTTTGCAGATCTAAAATCGTGGAAGGAAGACCCAAATTCATTTACAGGTATGCCTAAACCACCAAAACCAAAGAGGATATCCAAACTTAAAAACTACTCAATTGAATTGGATAGATATACTGCTTTATCCTTTGCTAACTTAAAAAGCAAAGACCTTATAGGTATCAATCTATCAAATAAAATGATCTATATCCATTGCAATGTTGAACGGGTTCTGAGAAAGAAAAGGGATGAAAGACTCACAGAGATAGACAAACTCTACTCAGCAAGACTCGTTTTTGACAATGGATTCCTGTCCCTTCAGGTCTCATACCTGAAAGATAAAAAGAAACTTAATGAGAAGAGTAAGAAATTAGCAGGTATTGATGTAGGCTTAAACAATCTTGCAGGTATTTTTATCGATGATAAGACAACACCCTCTCTTTTAGTAGACGGTAAGCCCTTTAAGCACTACAATGCAAAATTCAATAGATTAGTGTCTAAACTCAACGAAGAGAAATCAAAAGAAGTCTTAGAATACGGGATAACAAAGACAGGGACTAAATACCCTTTGAAATATACAGAGAGGGGAGAAAGGATAAACAAGTTCATAAAGTTTCTCTATGCTAAACGGAATAGATACTTTTACGACCAGTTCCATAAAGCCTCTAAACATATTGTAGAGTATCTGTATCTTAACGGAGTGTTAGACCTATACATATCCAGAAATCTTTCTGAACTCAAGAACAATGGTGAGTGTAACTTAAGAAAAGATGTCAAGCAGAACTTTATTGAGATACCTTTTATTCAGTTCCTAAAATACATTGAATACAAGGCACAGGAATATGGCATTACAGTCCACTGGATAGATGAAAAGTATTCCTCTCAAGCAAGTTCTCTTTCAGGTAATGTAAAATGTATTCAAAATGATCCTCAATTAACTAATGCTTTCAATGGAAGGCGTGTTAAGAGAGGGTTGTTTTTAGATACTAAAATAAACAAGGTCTTTAATGCAGACATAAACGGAGCAGTAAACCACATTAGAATAGGGGCAGGAAAAAGTTTTGACTGGTTAAAAGACTACCTGTTTAAGTTAAGCAACCCAGTGAAAATTAAAAGCGACTACGACTTCTGCAGACTCATTGAAGATCTGCAGAATAGTGTGGGGGATAAGTCTACATCCATAGGGGATGTAGAGGCGTCGCAACCTGACAAAGTAGTAGATGCAATCAAATTTTGTTAGGTATAAGTCGACGGACAACGGGATGGCAAGAAAAAGGACTTCTAAATGCTTTTCTATACCTTTGACTCACCTAAAGCAGAGCAAAATACAAAAACAGAAAAAATATACTCAAAAAAACTTGCAATTTTTTTAAAAAAAGCAATAAGTTTCTTAGAGTGATAAAAAACGCTCAGGTTGGGGTATATATATTTTTGAAATTTTTGGAATAATCTTTTTATTTTGAATTATTTGTTTAAGTTGTATAATTTTGTAAGATGAAAGATGTAAAAGGGGTAGTAATAAGAGAATTTGAAACTAAAGAGAAAAAGGGCGTTCATCTTTCCACTGATGAAGGTATTATAGAAGTACTTCTTCCAAAAGAAGTAAACATGAGAGGTGTAAAAAAAGTTGCGCTTCTCAATCTTAAGGAATGCCCCCAAATTTTTATAAGGCATTACGAATTTGTTGAAGATTCGCTTCTTATATTTTATCCTGGCTTTTTGGTCCAACCCGAAGAGATTGAATTTGATCCACTTTTTACAATAAAGTATGTCTTTGAAAATGTACAACCACTCACATACAGCGAAAGGGAGTTTTTCTATGCATTGAGAGGGTTAAAAGATAGTAACAGATTCGCAAATTTTACTGCAAAGTTACCCAAAGATATAAGGGCAAAGTTCAGTTTCTATCCCTATATTTTTAGCAGTTCTTATGGCTTTTTCGTGAAGGATGTGCTTTATTTTGGAAAATTTCCTGTTGTGTTTCAAAACGCTGTAAACAAAGGAAAAGTACTTTCTCTTATAACGAAGAGTAAAAGTTATCTTATACTTAACGAAAATGGCACTTTTGAAGAAAGAAAACTTGTAAGTTCCGATATGAAGGCAATTACGAATAATAGAAATGATTTTGTTCTCCTTGTTTACGACTTTTTTAATGCACTTCCTTCGATCCTCCTTGACTCACACCCGCTCTTTAAAAACTTCAAATTCGTATTGGATAGAAAGGATGTATTCATACATTCAGTTGAGCGTTACCTTATGGAGTTTAGAAGCGCAAGAAAATTTATAAGGAGAGTGCTCGAAGGAAGGATTGAAGACATACCAACTCTACATCTTTACAATGGAGAGAGTGACGGCTTTTGCATAAGGGCATTAATAAAGGATAACGAACTTGATGTGAGGAGAGGAACGCCATATGTTGTTATGGAAAAACCGCCTCTGAATCTCCGTATATTTGGTGTTGTAAAGAACATTGATTTTACAACCATTGAAGGTGCAGTCGATTACAAAACTGTTGCACCAGCATTTATCACTCCACTTAAAGTGTTAGGGACGGGTGGTATAAGTGTGTTAAAGTTGAGAGAGACAGAAACTCCCCCGACAGGTTTTTTGGTTGATGGGAAAACCCTTCCACCACTTCTAAACGGGGGATTCTCTTCAATTGAGGAAGCACTTTTATCCAACCCGCTATTTCTTATTGTAAAAGGGGGTTTTGGGACGGGAAAGAAATTTGTTATTGAAGACTTCTTAAAAAAGCATCCAGATAAGAAGGTGCTTTTGTTCTCAAGGCATTTTTATAAACCACTTTCTTTTTACTTTGGAACGCTTGTTGAGCATAGAATTGAAAATATTAATTCAACATATGACTATATTTTCTACTTTGATAGGCATATTGAGAAGGACACGATGCTTAATCTTGCCCCATTTACCTCTAATCTTCTTATCTTTACTTATGATGAGTCTGTCCCTTTTGAGGATATGATAGAAAAGAATAGAATTTTTATCTTAGATAAAGTGTATGGTTTTACACGTGAATTGCACAGGTTTGTGTCGAAATTTTATGAACAACATACTGTTCCACAGGTAGATTTAAACGAGGTGAAAATTATCAACAAGGAAAATGTAGATAAAGCATTTATCCCCCTCGTTAATCCTGAAAAGGTTGTGCAGTTTGTCTCTCTCAAAGGGCATGTGGAATTTGAAAAAAACAAACTCAACAGAGTTGAAGGTGATTTTACTGTAGAATTGGTAAAACAGTTCTCGAAAGGGGGAGTGGAGAGGTCAAATATTGTAGTGATCGTCCCCTATGAGCGACAGAAGGCCTATATTGAGTACGATATGAAAAATACAGGTATTACCGATGTTTTAGTCTCCCTTCCAGATGAAGCGGTAAGAAAACCAATTGCTATTGTAAATTTTGTAGAGGAAACGCTTCCCACGATTTTTAAAGACAAATTTATGCTTGCTTATGCCCTTGCAAGAGGAAGTTCAAAAGTTATCCTCGTTGGAGCGCCTCTTATCCTTAAGAAACACTTTTCTTTTTATATATAGAAGCGGGATTTCTTTAAAAGAGAATAACAGTTTTAATCCTGCAATTGATGGTTTATCCATAAACCCATATTCTCCTATAATATGCTGTGCTTTCCCCCTTTCGATTTTCTGAATGACAAGTGCCTTATCTTCATCTGTTAGTGTCGTGAACACATCCCTCAAAAGAATTTCTTTTTTAAATTCGCCTTGAAGTAATCTTCGCCAGGCTTTTTCATATTTGGCAAGTGTTTGCAAAAATGTTTTATAACTGCTTTGTTTTAGGGCGTCGATGATACAGGTCGTAAGCACATCTGCAGAGAGAAAACCTGTAAGAAGTCCTCCACCTGAAAAAGGTTTTACCTGATTCGCTGCATCACCTACAAGAAGGAGTGTTTCGAAGACGGTTTTTTCTCTTATGCCTGTAGGGATAGACCATACAACAGGAGGACTCCTTCTTTTTGCATTTTTCAGAATACTCCAGTTTGAGAAGAGCATATCAAGCGAATTGAGTATGTTCTTTCCGTAAACACTGCCAAAACCTACCCTTGCACAGCCACCATCCGTTGGTATTGCCCATGAAAACCAGTTATGTGCAATACTGTTATTCATATAGATATACGCAATCTCTGGATCGTTAAGGGGAAGATCTACATCAACCTGTGCAGTGAAAATAGTAGTAGTTCTGTCTTCTATGTGTAACATCTTCTGGACTGCATTTGCAGCACCAGTTGCAAGGACAATAACTTTTGCCTTAAATTCCTTTCCGCTTGTAAGGGTGAGAGATGAAACTTCCCCCAATTTTATACTACTTACATATGCATTGTAAAGAAATTGTACATGCTCCCTTCTTGCGCTCTCTTCCATAAAGATATCAAACTTTGTCCTGTCGATAACGACTGCATATGGTGTCTCTCTTTTAAAATGAAAACTGTCTTCTTTATATGAATATACCTGTGCACCTTTTATATGATTGAGGACCATTGCGTGAGGGACCTGCCCAATATCGATAAATTCAGGTGGAACAAGGCCAGAACAGTGGTTTGGATAGCCAATGCGACTCTTTGCTTCAAGCACAATAGTTTTTATTCCTGCTCTTCCCAGGTTTTTTGCAACTCTACACCCAATTGGTCCACCACCCACTACTATGACATCGTAATATTCCATGAGACTTATTTTATATAAGATGCCATCTGGAAGACAGGGAGATACAGACCTATAAGCGTAAAACCTATGATACCGCCAACTCCAACCATCATAATGGGGTTAATGAGCGCAGAAATGTTGTTTATGATATAATTTACCTCTTCATTGTAAAACTCGGATACCTTTCTCAACATTTTGTCAAGGCTACCGCTTTCTTCACCAATGGCAGTCATATCATATACCATTGGTGTAAACATACCGCTTTTTTCAAGTGCTGCCGATAATGCCTCTCCTCTTTTTATTCCATCAATGATGCCGTCGATCTTCTCCCCGATAACGACATTATCTATAACACCCCGGACAGTTGAAAGACAATCGATAATGGGAATACCTGCAGAGAAGAGCGTTGCAAGCGTATCCGAAAATCTTGCCATTGAGGATTTTAAAGTAAGTTCAGAAATAACCGGTAGCCTGAGTTTTAAATCATCAACCGCTCTTCTACCTTGCGGAGTTCTTACCCATCTTCTAAAGGCAATAATTGCAATAATAGTGATTGCAACGAGAAACCAGATATAGTGGATAAGGAAGTCTGCGAACGCAAAAATCATCTTTGTAATTGCAGGAAGTGGTGCGCCTAATTCAGTTAAGAATCCCTCAAATGTCGGTATTACGAAGATGAAAAGACCAACTACAATAAGAATTGCAAAGCCCAAAACTGCAACAGGATATGTCATTGCGCCTCTTATTTTGTTTCTTGTTTCATAATCTCTCTGTAAGAAACTACTCATTGTGATAAGTGATGCACCTAAATTACCAGATGTCTCTCCTGCCTGGACCATACTTATATAAAGAGGTGAAAATACAAGAGGGTATTTCTTAAGCGCCATTGAGAGTTGGTTTCCTTTTTTAACCTCCACACTTAATTCTTTAATAATCTGAACCAGTTTAGGGTTAGATGTCTGTTTCTCAAGGACTGCAAGTGCTCTTGAAATTGATAATCCTGCATTGAGCATTGTTCCAAATTGGTTTGTAAAAATAGAGAGGTCTCTTACATTAATTCCGTGGAATCTTGAAAGGAGTCCTCCTTCCGTTTTTTTACCTCCAAGTGATAATCCTCTTAATTCTTTGATGTAAATAATTCGGTAGCCCTTACTTCTCAAAGAATCCGCAACATCCTGGGCGCTATTCCCCTCTAACCGTCCTACTAATGCACCACCTGAAGCAGTAATAACCTTGTATTCGAATTGTGCCATTTTCATCACCTTTCCATAAGATGGACAAAGTTTTCTTTGTTAAATGCATATCGTAATCCCTCTTCGTAGGTAATGTCACCACGCAGGACGAGTTCTTTAAGGGATTGCTCCATTGTTTGCATGTGAACATTTGAGGAGGTTTGTATAATTGAAGGTATCATATGTGTTTTTCCCTCTCTTATAAGGTTTCTTATAGCAGGAGTTGCAATGAGCACTTCTGTTGCAAGTACCAATCCAGACTTATTTTTCTTCTGAATGAGTTGCTGTGAAAATATGGCAAGCAAAACTGAAGAGAGTTGCATTTTTACCTGCTCTTGCTGATATGGTGGAAATACATCGACAATTCTATCAACTGTTTGGGCAGCTGAATTCGTGTGAAGTGTTGCAAGTACAAGATGTCCTGTTTCTGCAGCAGTAAGTGCGGTTGCAATTGTGTCTAAGTCCCTCATTTCTCCTACAAGAATGACATCTGGGTCTTCACGGAGTGCTGCACGGAGTGCTGATGGAAATGAAAGTGTATCTGTCCCGAGTTCTCTCTGGACAACAACAGACCTCTTGTGTCTGAACAGGTATTCAATGGGGTCTTCGATGGTGACGATATGTTTTGAAAATTTTGTACTTATTTCGTCGATCATAGAGGCTAATGTAGTTGACTTTCCATGTCCTGTTGGACCTGTTACAAGGATAAAACCTCTCTCTTCTTCAATAATTTGATGTGCTATTTTCGGGACGCCGAGTGAATCAAGAGGAGGTATCTCAAAAGGGATCCTTCTAAATGCTGCTGCAACAGAGCCTCTTTGCATAAATATATTGACTCTGAATCGTGCAAGCCCTTTCAAACCATATGAAAAATCAAATTCGAGTTTTTCTTTAAAGAGTTCCTTTTGTTTATCTGTCATTATCGAATACATCATCTCTACAATATCTTCGGGTGTTAGGGGTTCAGATTCAAGATATACAAGTTCTTTGTATATCCTTAAAACTGGTGGTAGCCCTACTGTTAGGTGGACATCAGATGCTTTGTGTTCTACTGCAAGTGTTAAAATTTCATTTAAAGTCATTCTACTACCTCCAGCGTAGAAACAACTCTTATAACTTCTTCAAGTGTTGTAATGCCTTCCGCTGCCTTTAAAAGAGCATCTTCTAAGAGTGTCTTCATGCCAAGGCGTTTACCTTCCGCAAGAATTTCTTTGGAAGAAGCTCTTTTTAGAATGAGTTTTTGAATTTCTGGGGTAATGGGAAGGATTTCAGAGATTGCAATTCTTCCTTTGTATCCTGTGTGGTTACAGAAATCACACCCTTCACCCTTGTAAAAAGTAACACCTTCTTCCACCTCAAAACCCAGATGTTCAAGGACATCTTTAGAAGGTTTATATTCTACCTTGCACTTTGGGCAAATCTTTCTCACAAGTCTCTGTGCTGTTGCTCCAATAAGGGAAGATGCAACAAGAAATGGTTCGATACCCATATCTATGAGACGTGTAGGAATTGATGCAGAATCATTCGTATGGATGGTGGAAAGGACAAGGTGTCCTGTAAGTGCTGCCTCTATTGCAATTTGTGCAGTTTCTCTATCACGAATTTCGCCTATAAGGATGATATTTGGGTCCTGCCTCAGAATGGATCTTAAGGCATTTGCAAAAGTCAAACCTGCTTTTTCGTTTACCTGCACCTGGTTTATGCCCTTTAACTGGTACTCAACAGGATCTTCAACTGTGATAATGTTTTTGCTGGGTGTATTAAGTCTGTTTAAGATAGAGTAAAGAGTGGTTGTCTTTCCTGAGCCAGTTGGTCCTGAAATAAGTATCATGCCATAGGGTTGGGTGATGATGTTTTCAAATCTTTTGAGGTTGTACTCTGAAAAGCCGAGTTGTTCCATTGGTCTAATGGAGGATGTCTTGTCTAAGATTCTTAAGACGATTTTTTCTCCAAATATGGATGGGAGTGATGATACACGGAAATCCACTGGCCGCCCTTCAAACTTTAAGGAGATTCTTCCGTCCTGAGGAATTCTTCTTTCTGCAATATCCATATTCGAGATGATTTTAAGCCTTGCAATAATACCTGGCTGGATCCTTTTTGGAAGTCTTTGTTTTTCCTGTAGAATTCCATCAATTCTATATCTTATCCTTACACTATCTTCTGTTGGTTCTACATGGATATCCGAAGCACTCTCAGCAATTGCCTCCGAAATGATACTGTTTACAAGTCTTACAACTGGTGCATCTTCGCCAAGCATTCTCAATTTTGAGAGGTCGGTTTCTTCGACGGTTTCAACAACTTTGACCTCATCAAATTCCTCTTCTGCTTTCTTTACAACATTCTCAAGTTCGTAATACTTTTCAATTATCTGGATGATTGCACTTTTTGGTGCTACATAGAATTTTACACCCATTCCATATACGACCCTTACATAGTCTATAGCCTCGATGTTTGTAGGATCAGCAATTGCAACATGGAAACCATCTTCTCCTTTTTTAAATACGAAGTATCCGTAGAATTTTGCTTTTTCTGGGTCTGTGAACCTGAGAATTTCTTTTTCTATTGGGTATTTTACAAGGTCCACATATTCGAGTCCCCACTGCTCTGCTAATATCTGCGCCTGCTCCTCTTCTGTGATAATGCCATTGTCCATAAGAATTTTAAGAAGCGGTTCTTTGGTTATCTTTTGCATAGAGAGAAACTTTTCAAGCGTGTCTCTTGCGATAATCCCTTTTTTGAGAAGGATTTCTCCAACCTTTTCTGTTCCAGGAGATATCATCTTTCTTCACCTCTTATATCTATGATCTTTTTTGCTTCCGGAAGTGTCTCAAGTAAGAGTTTTGCATCTTTGTACTCCCCTAACTTAAGGAGTTCCAAGAGTGTATTTCTTGCGGATACAAAGTCTCCTGTATGCTTTTTGAGCAGTGCAAATCTATAGAGTATCTCTTTTCTTACCTCAGGTATTGCATCCTCTTTCAGTGCATTCTCAAGTTGCTTGATAGAGAAGTCGAGGAGTGATGTTTTTTCAAAGCAGATACTGATCATAAGATACATCAGGGCCTTGTGATGTCCACTGCGCACTACGAACTGAAATAGTGCAACCGCTTCCTCATATCTTTCGATGAGGAAGTAAAGAAACCCGAGGGTAAAGTGATAAGTATACTCAAACGGATTTTTGAGTTGCATAAGTTTGTATTTTTCAATAAGTGGTGTTACAATTGAGGCATAGGAAGCATTCGGGGTGAATTTTCCGAGAAAGGCAAGGATTTCAGATTCATCTTCCCTCTCTATAACATAGAGGAATGTTTTTGTAAGTGCATTTACATTAAGAGGATCACGGTTTAGTATTTCTAAATATATCCTGTAGGATAAGGACATTAAGTTTGCCATTTCGAGGAAGTTTCCCAATTTTGTAAGGAATTCTGTATCCAGGGTATCGATGTGCTTGCTCATATCGTTATATATAAGTTCTGCAAACTGAATTGCGTTATGGTCGATGAGTTTCTTTGCCATTTCAATTTCGACATCTGTGAAGCCCAGGGCGTTTGCAAGTTCGAAGTGTTTTGCAAAGTAAATGGGTTTATTTACACCCAAAGAGACTATCGTTTTGCTTAGTTCAAACTGCTTTGCAGGGTCACTTTCAATTTCGAGGTAAGACGAGATTTGAGAGGCTACAATATCGCTTTCTTCTGGTAGTTTCAGTTCCCTTAGAAATGGCACTACTTTCAAGTAGTCTGCAAGTGGTAACCTTCTTATTGAATGGCTCTGGATAAGATACTTAATGCTTTCAATTTTATCCTGTGCCTCATAGAATAGTTGAAAGCCCCTATAGAAATATTTGAATTTTATTTCTTCGTCGATAGGCTTATCCTTTATGAATTTCGAGACTGACACTATACTCGCTTTACTGTTTTCAATTTTTGGATACAGTATTTCCAACAATGCATTTAACTCTCCCAAAGGGAACCATTTAAGCGTTTCAATTGCACTGTTTATATCGTTCAACTCAAGGTAGGTTTTGAAGATTTCTTTCTTGATGTTTATGTCCTCTTTTAATATATCCTTTAAGGCAAGAAGGGCTTCAAGTTTTGCATGGCTATCAGGACTATGAGCTGCACTTCTAAGATAGAATATTGCTTCTTTGGTCCTGCCTGCTTCAAAGAGGATTTTTGAGCATCTCTTTGCAATCCCTACATTGGTGGGGTCAATAAGGAGTATTTTTTCATAGATGCTTAAGGCTATATCTATATCTTTCTTTTCAAAGTCAAGGGCAAGGGTTTGTAGAATTTGGACACCTTCCTTTATCTCCCCTTTTTCTATATAAGAAAGTGCATCTGCGTAATCTTTTATATCTTCAAGGTTTGTTCTGATTGGTTTTACTTCTTGCACCTCCTTTAAGGGGGCGGCAGTAATGTGCTCTTTTTTCTCTTCTGCCTGGGTTTCTGTTAGTTTTTCTGAGGGTTTTACTTCTTCTATTTTCTTACCGGTTTCATAAGACGCTCTATCTTCCATTACATTGATATGCGGTGCAACTTCTTCCTCACCTGTCTTTGATAGGATTCTTTTTATTTCTTTTACTTTATTTTTTGCATATTCGTTTTCAGGTTCTAATAGAGAGAGTGCATTAAAGTAATCAAGTGCTTTTTCAAAGTTTCCTGTGTTAAAGTGGATATCTCCTGCCATGCGTATGAGTTCTGTATCTTTTTCTTTTTCAAGGACTCTTTCAATGAGCCTTAGTGCATTTGGAAAGTGGGATATGGATGTGTAAATTTTAATCATTTCCTTCAGTACATTTGTAGATAATTTATATTTGAGATCAAGGACCTTGAGAAGTTGGACTGCTTCATTAATTTTACCCAGTTCAATTTTTAAGTAGGCAAGTTTTATTGAGTTTTGTATAACGCTATTTGGATTCTCCAGATCAATTGCATTTGTTATGCATTTTTCAAGGGCTGTTTCAATACAGGGTGCATTCTTTATATTGTTTGCTTCAAAGAGTTCGATCAATGTTTTAAGGATAGATTGCGCCTCGCTAATATTTCCCAGTTCTTCATAGGAGGATGCATTTACCAGGGCATAGTCACAGGCGCCTTTTATGTCCCCTTTTAGAATTAACAATTGCAAATCTTTTCTAAAATCCTTTTTTCCAAACAGTGCGCTCATATTACTCTCCTTAATAATTATAGGACAATTTAAAGCAAATGCAAGAGAGTGAAAGTAAATTCAGAAAATTTTGCTATAATGTAATGGGTGGGGCAGTAGTTCAGTGGTAGAACGCATCCCTCGCACGGATGAGGTCAGGGGTTCAAGTCCCCTCTGCTCCACCAGAATTTTATCTTGAAACTCTGTTTCTCAACTCCCCAATTTTTTCGATTTTTATCAATACCTCATCACCTTTTTCAATTGGAAGGATACCTGGGACTGTCCCCGTTGAGATTACATCGCCTGGATACAGTGTGAAGTATTTTGAGATATACGCAATTGTTTCATCAATTTTAAAGATCATATCCCTTGTATTTCCTTTTTGCTTTAATACACCATTTACATATAGTTCAATTTCAAGATTATGGGGCGTTTTAATCTCATCTTTAGTTACAATATAAGGACCAATTGAAAGAGAAGTCTCAAAATTCTTGGACCTGAACCACGGAAGCCCCTTCGCCATATCCTTGAATTCTATGTTCCTTTCCGTTATGTCGTTTACAATTGTATATCCAAAAACGCAATCCATTGCATTAATCTCATCTACATCTTTGCATTCTTTCCCTATAATAACTGCAAGTTCTGGTTCTGGGTCAATCCTTGTTGCCCACTCTGGATACATAATGATGTCCCCGTCCGTTATAGCAAGGGTTGCAAACTTTGCAAAAAGAATCGGCTCTTCTGGAACTTCCCCACCAGTCTCTTTTGCGTGTTCAGCATAGTTCTTTCCGAGGCACACAACCTGCGCAGATTTATCAATCGGGGGATAGAATTTCTTTACATTTACATTGAAAAGGTCAAAGAATTGCTCTTTGAAGGTCTTCTTCCCCCATCTAATCATCTTCTTTACATCCTCAAATTGCTCAATTGCAGATTGGACTGATTCAACATAGGGCGCAGATCTTTCGCCAATGTGCTCCATTGCTTCGGAAAGTTTGTTAATGTTTATACTGTGTCCATCTACTTCGATGCCTACATTCAAAAAATTGTCACTCTCAAAAACAAATAACTTCATTTTTACCTCCCTAAAATATTTTAACTGGATTTTTGATTGGGCTTTCTGCATTTTTTATTCAATTCGCCCATCTGTCCACATTATAGGTTAATTTTACAGAATCACAAGAGATGGAAGATCATAAGTTTGCGTATTAATCGCTTCACATATTTTATCCCTTCATTTCTCAAAATCCCCCGCCTTTCTCCCCAAAAAGACAAAAAACCAACCAATTAGTCATTCCGAGGGCTTTAGCCCGAGAAATCTCCTCAGTTCAATCGAAAGGGGTAAAATCCCCCTTTCGAACTTACCCCAAAAAGACAGAGATTAGTTTTTGGGTGGAGTTGGAGGAGGGGACTTTTTCCCTCCTCCAATGATTGAGACCCCTCACTACGTTCGGGGTGACAACCTATTAGAAAGAGGGTTTCACCCCCTTTCTAACTTTCCCCCCAAAAGACAAAAAGCCTTTCCGGAGGAGTGTTGAGGGGAATCCTCTCACCCCCTCAATCGGTTGAGGAGGGTCAGTTCACCTCCTCCACTGAAAGGTTGAGACTCCTCGCAAAGTCGGCTCGGAGCGACAAGGTGGAAAAGAGAAATTAAACATAAGAGTATAAATAGCAAATTTATAGTGAATAGTTATAATAAAATGGGATTTTAAGTTATTTAATTTCTTTCTTTTGGAGAAATTTGTTATACTCTTAGAAAAAATAAAAATGGAGGTAAATATGGAAGGCAAAAAGGGAAAGATCCCTGGTATGATTTACATTCTTTTTTCATTTATCCCCTGGATTTTTTATTGGGTGTTGTGCGGGATGGGGAATGCGTATGGCGTTATTATTTCTCTTATAATTTCTTTGGTTCTCATAATTCCTCAAATTCAAAAGAGGGATTTCAATGTGATGGATGTTGTATCTTTCATTTATTTCGGAGTCGCTTCTTTTGGTGTATTTGCTCTTAATATGAATGTATTTGTAGAGAAGAGTGGCTTTTTGGGTTATATAGCCCTCTTCTTGATGGCGTTTGTTTCTCTTATTATAAAAAAGCCTTATACCTTACAGGTTTCAAAGAAAGACTATCCCGAGGTGTACTGGAAGGACAGGTCATTTTTAGCAATCAATAATATAATAACCGCAGTCTGGGCAGGGGTATATCTTTTAAATGCAATCATATACATTGCATTTCACATGCCTTTTACGCTCATTCTTTCAAATATTTTTATCGTCTTTGGGATTGTATTTTCGATTATCTTCCCGATCAATGCGCCTGCTTATTTTGCTTTGAAGGAATTTAAGAAATACGATTGGCGCGTTGGTGCAGACCCTCAAACACCAAAAAAGGAAGACGAATACGATGTGATTGTCGTAGGCTCTGGCATAGGAGGGCTTACCTGTGGTGCACTTCTTTCAAAGAGAGGATATAAGGTTCTCGTTCTGGAACAACATTACGAGGTTGGAGGTTATTGCTCTTCTTTCAAAAGAAATGGATTTATTTTTAACACGGGCGTTGAAAATGTAAGCGGACTCTGGGAGAAAGGACCAATAACATATCTTCTAAAAGAACTCGGGCTCAAAAGGGACGAACTTTTCGTGAAGAACCTCATGAGGTATATCTTTAAGGGGAAAGAGATTGATGTATCTTCCCTTGATGGGTTTATAAAAATACTTGTTGATTTGTATCCAGATGAAAGTAAGCACATCTATGCCTTCTTTGAGGATGCAAAATGTGCATACGAAGAGTGCTATAGAGATGTTGAAATTTATGGGACGCCACTTCCTGCAGAACTTATCGTTAAAGTGTTTGGTCCTAAGAAACTTCTTGATTATCCAGGGGAACATCCACATTTCTATGATTGGATGAATAAGACATTCAAGCAAAAACTCGATGAGTATTTCGAAAATGAGGACCTCAAGACTACTCTGTGTGCCCTTTTGGGTTATCTTGGAACAAGACCTGAAAAGACACCTGCAAGCAGTGCGCTTACTGCAGTCGTTTCGTATTACCTTTATGGTGGGTATCTTCCAAAAGGAGGTGCAAAGAATTTCGCAGATACCCTGAGGGGTTTTATAGAGAGCAATGGTAGCAAGGTCTTATTGAGGCATAAAGTAGATAAAATTTTAGTTGAAAAAGGTAAAGTAACAGGGGTAAAAGTTAAGGATAATGTGTTTAAAAGCCCGATTGTTGTTGCAAATGCAAATGCAAAAACTACTTTCCTCACACTTATAGACCCAGAACATCTTGATAGGACATATATTGAATACATAAAGGGTTTGAAGATGTCTCCATCTGTGTTTATGCTATTCTTAGGGGTTGATATGGATTTGAGAAGATTTCCAACGCTTATTGAGAATATTGATGAGGGTTACAGCATTGTAATAAATTCAAATGCAGACCCAGGTTTATCTCCTTCTGGTAAGGCGAGTTTGACGGTATTAACAGGTGCAAATTACTATGACTTTCCCGATAGGGGAACGAAAGAGTATTTAGAGAAGAAAAAAGAAATTGCTGCATCTCTTATTAAGAAAGTAGAGCGTATTATACCCGATTTGAGCAAACATATAATTGTTCAGGATGCAGCAACACCTAAAACATTTGAATATTATACTTTAATGCCTGAGGGTGCAATTTATGCTTTTGACCAATCGACTGACACAAAAAGACCATATTTTAAAACACCAATAGAGGGTCTCTATCTTGCGAGTGCTTCGACATTTCCAGGTGGTGGAATTGAGGCAGTGGTTATTTCAGGGATGATCTGTGCAAACGATATTTGTCACTAGTTTTCGACACTACCTCCATATTATCTTACGAAGGGAGAGACACTTCCCCCTTCAAATCTTTTAAGGAGGTAGCATATGACTGTAGTTGAAAAGAATGGCGTATTAGAAATTGTTTTGAGTGCAAATGGAAAAACAAGGCGTGAAAGTATAACTGGTGTAAAGCCCACTGCAACCGACGCAGACCTTTATGAAATTGCAACAAGCATTGCAAATCTCCTTGCTGATACGGTAAGCGATATAAGGAGAAGGGTTACAAAGGTTTACACTGCATAAGGAGGTAGAAAATGGCTAATACAAGTACAAAAGTTTTAAGACTTGTTTTTGAAACTGAAAATGGAAAGACTCACACAATGGAATTTCTGAACCCAAAAGATAGTGTTACTGCAGAGGATGTGCAGACACTCGGTAACCTTATTGTAAGCAAGGATGTTATTGTAACAAAGAATGGAAAACTTGTAGCACTCATTGATGGTGGAATTGTAGAAAGGACATTTACGGATTTAGTTCCGTAAAGCTTCTTGACAGGGTTTAGACTGTTAGTCTTGATTGAGGGGGTTGGGCTTCACCCCCTCAAATTTTGAAAGGGCTTTTTAAAGGAGTTAGAGGGAGCGTGTCCCTCTATTAATCAAGGAGGTGTTTTATGAACATTGAGCCACAATGGTTTTCTGGGCTTATTGGTGCAATCGCTCCATTAATTATTCGCTTCATTACAGGTGCAAGGCTTTCGAGAAGATGGAAAAGTCTTATTGCAATTCTTGTATCTACTCTAATAGGTTTCGCCTCGACAGAACTTTCGGGACAGTTTGATACAGGCACGATACTGAAATCGATTGCAATTGCTTTCTCCATCTCTCAAATATTTTATGACCAGGTATTTAAGGACCTGTTTGATAAAAAGATATGAGAAACATAACATATATCATTCTCCATCATTCTGCAACTGATGTGACAGGAGATGGAAGCGCACTTGCAGATGCCATAATGCGATGTCACCAGGGAAGATGGAAGGCAGAATTCCCCAATTATGTGTGCGATTACCACTATATGGTAGGTCCTACGGGGAAGGTCTTTAAGGGACAATCTGAAGAGTTTGCAGGATGGCATGCAACAAATTATGTGGTTAATCTTGAAAGTATTGGCGTGTGTTTTTTAGGAAATTTTGAGAAAGAGAGGATGAGTGTTACACAGTTTGAAGCAGGTGTCCACTTATTAGAAGATATTGTTAGGCGATACGGTATAAAAAGTGAGAATATTTTGAGGCATAAAGATGTTGTCTCTGACGAAACGGGAAGGAAAAATTCTACCCTTTGCCCGGGGCGGTATTTCCCATACGAGGAGATGGTTACAAAGGTATTTGAGAAAGAAAGTGATATCCCTGAATTTGTGAAAAAGTTAAGGGAAGTGGGGATAGTTGTAGGAGATGAACATGGTAATTTGAGGCTCGGGGATTTCATGACAAGAGAAGAAGCCTTCATTGTCGCCTATAGAATTTTGAAATTCTTGAAGGGGTTTTGAGTTGTTAGGGCAGGCCCTCAATTTTGAGTGGCTCTGCCCCCTCTCTTTGGCTTTGTAAATTCGAATATGAAAACAATTATTCCCAGGATAGTTATAAGGTCACCTATGCTATATACTCCGGAAAGAAATGCCGGTTTATCAATTGTAATAACATCTGTTAGCATCTTGAATTTTGTCTGGTTGTTTCCCAATATTCCGTTGTAAAAATGTCCGTATTGTTCTAAAAGTCTGATTTTTGCTAATTTGCCTGCAGTTGTTAATTTATCAACATATTGTGGCATATACCCTCCATTTGCAACAATTGCAATGAAATTCAAAAGGAACCCTGTAAGGATTATTTTCATCCCATTATAATTTAGGTTTAAGAGAATAAAAGCAAGTAAAAATAGAAGAGAAACTACATAAAAATATGGCGTAAGATACGCGTATTGTGAAAATGCGAAATTAGAGTTAAAAATAGCAAGTTGGAGTATAAAACCTATTATTGCAAGGAAGAATCCTCTTATTGGATTTTTAATAACGCCCTCAAAACCTTTGTTTATTATGATTCCAAGAATTGTTGCAATAAGAACAAAAAGTGTCATTGAGAAGTCGACGGATGCGTCAGTTGAATAAGTTTTTCTTTAAATTCCTTAATCACTTTCGTAGCAATATCTACAAGGTTTGGATCAAATTGAGTTCCAGAACAGTTTGTCAATTCTTGTAGCCCCTCTTCAAAGGTTTTTACTCTGTCTCTATAATATCTCTGCGTAGTCATTGCGTCGAATGAGTCAGCAATTGCGATAATTCGTGAGCCAAGTGGTATTTCTTCTCCTTTGAGATGGTCCGGATAGCCTGTTCCGTCCCATCTTTCATGATGATGTCGAATGAGGATTGCCCCGTTTCTGAATAGGGGAAGTCTCCCCACGACTTTTTCTCCTTCTATTGCGTGCGAGTGGAGTGCTCTCATTTCTTCTTCATTTGGATCCGGTTTTTTAAGGATAGAATCGGGGATAACTATCTTTCCTATATCGTGGAGCATTGCTGCAAGAATAATTTCGTTAGTTTGAGAGAGCGGGAGTTTGAGCTCATTACAGATAGCCTCTGTTATTGTTGCAACACGTTTGGCATGGTCTATTGTATCGGGTATTTTTTTATCAACTACTTCTGCGATCGCAAAGAGTGCATTTTTTGTTTCCTGGATGAGTATATACCTTCTTTCAAGAGCATAATATACTGCAATGAGAGAAGGCAAAAGAAACGCATTCATTATCGGATTGTATTTAAAGAAGTATGTAATAATAACACCGAGTGGATAAAGTGTGAGAGCCTCTAAAGATATAAACCTCACATTCTCTAAATAGAAACTTAAAAGAGGTCTGTTGACAATAAACGAGAGAAGGAGATAGAGGAAAATTGATTCCAGAGTGAAGTGTAAAAGTGCTCCACTAATTACTATTCCTATGTTGTAAGGAGAGGTAAAAGGCAAAAATTTATTATAGTACCTCCAGAAAAAGAGACTAACAACCCCTGTTGAAAAGCTTATGTTTGCAGTATTAAAGAGCATTTTATACCAGGTCCTTTTTGAAATGATTTCTGTTAGAATACTGTTAATAAAAACAATCACCGTGGTGATAAACGGATTAAAAAGGAACGCAAGTGCGAATGTTGATGCAGAAGATACTGATAGTGCAGATATTTCAGTTCCGATTGGAACTATGACAGGAAATCTGTCGGAAATGAGAATAGAAAGAGATAAAACGACAGATAATACAATTTCTTGCTTACTTAATATAACCTTAAATTTGAAAGAAGTGTACAAAAAGAAGCTTATAAAAAGTGCAATTAATAAAAAAATTAATACCTTAACTCTATTCGGCAATTGTTGCACATCCAATTATATTAAAAATACTGTTATTTTCAAAATTCTTTTAAAGACTTTCTACTGTTTCATCTCCTTTCTAAATCCATCTCAAATCTGCCAAGACTGTTAATACAATAACCATTACGCTAAGAATGAATGCTAAAACTCTTGCTCCCCACTTCATCTTCTTCATCTCCTTTCTAAATCCATCTCAAATCTGCCAAGACTGTTAATACAATAACCATTACGCTAAGAATGAATGCTAAAACTCTTGCTCCCCACTTCATCTTCTTCATCTCCTTTCTAAAAATTTTTTACTTCCATAAAAATTTTATCATTATTTTTATATTTGTCAAGTGTTTATTCTTCATCCTCGACTGATACTCTTCAGTTTTCAAAAAGAAATTTTTTTCTTTCTATACTTTCAAACTTCGGATTAGGCGCACTCAAAGTCAAGGACACCTCCTCCTTTTTGGAGGGCAGTTTCTTTGCTGGATCGCGCACTCCGGGTGGGATTTTCACTGTTGTTCAAACTTTACAAGAAATCTCCCCCCATTTAACGGCGGAGTCTCACTTCGTTCGATATGACAATCTATTAGAAAGAGGGTTTTACCCCCTTTTTTTCGAACTGACACGAAGTGTCGTCCCGAATGCCTTTTGTGAGGGATCTCCAAATATTGGAACAAGGGCTACACCTCCTTTCCAACCGACCGTAGTTTGGTCGTCCTGAGCAAAGCGAAGGATCTCCGCCTTCCCCCTAAAAAGTCAAAAATACCAATTAATTTGTCATTTCGAGAGAAGCGAGAAATCTCCTATTCAATCGAAGGAGTTAAAAGACCCCCTTCGAACTTCCCCCCAAAAGAGACTTAAAATTTTTCGGGTGGAGTTGGAGGAGGGTGTGTTTCCCTCCTCCATTGGTTGAGGAGGTGGAGTATTCTAATTCGTCATCCTTTGCTTCGTTCAGGGTGACAGGGAGGATTGATTTTTCGGGGAGTCTTTTCACCCGCTCAATTGGTTGAGGAGAGGACTTTTTTCCTCCGTTAAAAAAATGTTGATGGGGGCTCCTCTGGATCAAAAGGTCTCAATTTTTGTTGGATTAGATTAATTTTATATTGGATTTGGTAAGGTACTATGATATAATTGAAAGAGGAGGTTTTTATGATTGGGTTTATTGTATTTATGCTTTATTTAGTTTTTGCGCTACCTCTTATGATGAAATTGTTCAGGCTGAAGAGAAAAGTATTGTCATTTCAACAGGTAAAAAAGGAATTTATAGTGATGCTTGTGGGCATAATTTCCATTTCAATATTCCTTTCATTAACTACATTTATAACAAATCTCCTCTGGTTCAAGAGTGTTAATTATCAGAGCATATTTCTTAAGAGGATTTCAACACAAGCGTTGCTGTTTTTTATAGGTTTTGGCATCTCATTTTTTCTCTATTTCATTTCATTTTATGTGCCCAAAAGACATGAGGAGCTTGAGAAAGGAGTTAGAGTTATAAATACACTGCGTATTGTAGTGCCGGGAGTCCTTGCTATTTTTACAGGGAAGATTATTGCTTCCCAGTTCGAAAAAGTTCTATTATTTATAAACGGGGTAGGGGCAGGAGTTTCTGATCCAGTTTTTCATAAGGATATAGGTTTTTATCTTTTTACATATCCGTTCTTAAATAGCCTCACATCGATTTTGATTTCAATTTTCGTTGTTGCCTTTATTGTAGAGGAGATTGTCTATTTGCTATACATTGAACCCAATTTTTCGAAAAACTCTGAAGTAACCCTTCACACGACAAATCTTCTCTCTACACTTGTTGCGTTTATTCTTTTTTCAGTTGCCATCAAGGTGTATATAAGCATTTACTCACTTTTATTCCGAAAAAGCGGTGCTGTTTTTGGCATCGGCTATACAGATTATTATTTGAGAGTCCCGCTTTTTAAAATCATCTCACTTCTTTTGATTATTGCAGGCGTTGTCCTCATTATCTATGCGCTTATCCCTCGATTTACAGAGAGAGGGCCGGTATTCAAAGTCCTTATAATAAGTGCAATTGTTGTTGTCCTCTTTTATCTTATTGTGCCACAGGTTTTCCAGGCGCTTGTTGTCCAGCCCACAGAACTAAAGCGTGAGAAACAATTTCTTTCTTACAATATAAATGGAACGCTTCAGGGATTTGGTCTTGACAGAGTGCATATTACGGAGGTAAGAGACCTGAAACCTATTTCAAAAGAACTGTTGAATAACAACAAAACAATCATTGATAACTTTAGATTCTGGGATTGGCGAGCGCTTAAGGACACATATCAGCAAATCCAGTCAATAAGACTCTACTATGCGTTTAACGATGTCGATGTTGATAGATATACTATTAGAAATGAGGTCCGGGAAGTGCTTGTATCTGCAAGGGAACTTGATGTGAATTTGTTGCCCGAAACTTCAAAAACCTGGGTGAACCTTCATCTCAAGTTTACTCACGGCTACGGTATCTGTATGAACACGGTTAACGAATTTACGCAAGAAGGTTTGCCACACCTCCTCATAAAAGATATCCCGCCTGTATCTACTATGCCTGAATTAAATGTCACACGCCCTGAAATATACTTTGGAGAATTGACAAATGAGTATATTATCGTCAATACCACAACAGATGAGTTTGATTATCCAAAAGGGGAGGAAAATGTTTATTCTAAATACAAAAGCGATAAAGGCATAAAGATGACTCCTTTAAATAGATTTCTTTATGCTATCAATTTTAACGAGGTCAATTTCCTGTTCTCACGCTATATTAATTCTCAAAGTAGGCTTCTCTATGTGAGAAACATTCAAGAAAGGGTTTCAAAGATTGCCCCATATTTGAAATTTGACTCCGATCCTTATATCGTTCTTGGAACCGATGGAAAACTTTATTGGATTATCGATGCCTACACTATTTCTAATTTCTATCCCTACTCAGAACCTGTTTATGCTTATGATTCATATCTCAATTACATAAGAAATTCAGTAAAATGCGTGG
>Ga0078972_1007367_pt1 | contig 24559 bp, 23 predicted proteins | sample YelNatPaOPGAMG01_FD_67568 | JGI IMG/M metagenome (GOLD analysis project Ga0078972, IMG submission 67568) | Hot spring thermophilic microbial communities from Obsidian Pool, Yellowstone National Park, USA - OP-RAMG-01 (SPADES assembly) (version 2) | ecosystem: Environmental > Aquatic > Thermal...
AATGGTTGCCGGGCTCCGCAGAATCGGTTTCGATAAGGTTTTCGACACCGATTTCACAGCCGACCTGACGATCCTCGAAGAGGGAACCGAGCTTCTGGGGCGATTGAAGAACGGTGGTACACTGCCGATGCTGACGAGTTGCAGCCCCGGCTGGATCAGGTTCATCGAGCACTTCTATCCCGAGCTTCTGCCGCATCTATCGACATGCAAGAGCCCGCAGCAGATGTTCGGCGCGCTCGCAAAGACCTACTACGCGCAGAAGATCGGTGTTGCGCCGGAGAAGGTGTTCTGCGTCTCGATAATGCCGTGCACGGCTAAGAAGATGGAAGCCGAGCGCGACGAGATGTCGGTTACAGCAGGAAATCAGGATGTCGATGCGGTTCTGACCACACGCGAAGCCGCTCAGATGATGCGGGAGGCGGGTGTGGTCGACTTCGCCAACCTGCCGGATGAGCCGTTCGATGAGCCTCTGGGCATAGCTACCGGTGCTGCGGTTATTTTCGGAGCCACCGGCGGTGTTATGGAAGCCGCTCTGAGAACCGTATACGAAGTGGTCACAGGTGAGACGCTTGCCGATGTCAACTTCGTGGCTGTAAGAGGCCTCGAGGGAGTCAAGGAAGCCACTGTCAAGGTCGGTGATCTCGATGTGAAGGTAGCTGTAGCCAGCGGACTCTCCAACGCCCGTAAGCTGATGGACCTGATCATGGAGGGCAAGGCCGACTATCACTTCATCGAGATTATGTGCTGCCCCGGCGGGTGTCTTGGAGGAGGCGGCCAGCCGATCCCGACCAACGACGAGGTCCGCATGGCTCGTATGAAGGCGATCTATCAGGAGGATGAGGGCCTGCCGATGCGTAAGTCCCACGAGAACCCAGCGGTGAAGGCGCTCTACGAGGAGTTCCTCGGCGAGCCCAACTCGCACAAGTCTCACGAACTCCTGCACACTCACTACATACCTAGACCGATCTGGCCGACGGATGTCCCGTTGGACGAAGAAGTCAAGGCGAAGTAGTTAGGTAAGACAAGCTAAACGCCTAAGATGGGTGGCGATCTCCGAATCGCCACCCTAGAATTCAACCCGGGTTTATGAGTTCGAAAAGCTGCCAATGAAGATCGCTCAGATCGTATTTGCAATTATCTTTCTTAGTCTTTGGATATGGGCTTACATCGGAAACGTATGGGGCGATCTTGCCATCCGAAACTACCGGCGAGCCCCAGATCTTATCAAGAATAATCGTTATGTTAGCGAAGAGCAATACGTATCTAGGCAAATCGGACTGATCGGAACTCTCCCGTTCCTTCCATTCATAAAACTGGGTGGAGGATCGATCAAAATGCTCTCCCACCGCTGGGACTGGCTGGAGGCTCTCCTGCTTGTCCTGGTAATTATCGTCCTGTTGACTAAACTGGCAATCTGGCGCTACTGGTGGCTGATGATCGCCGGCCCATCCAAGCCCGCACCCGTGCGTGACCAGGCAGAATATGTGCAGAATCGCCCTGGATAATGTGCAGATATCGCGGTATAATTGTGCAGAGGTGATTGCAATGCATACCAATATTGATATTGATGAAAATCTGCTAAAAGAGGCCCAAGCATTAGGAAAACAGAAAACGAAAAAAGCGACTGTCAACGAGGCGCTAGCCGAGTATGTTCAAAGGCGAAAGCAGGTAGGCATCTTAGAGCTCTTCGGGACGATTGATTATGATCCTGATTATGACTATAAAGCCGAAAGACGCCGGCGATGAAGGTTCTGGTTGATACGTCGGTCTGGTCAATGGCTCTACGCAGGAATATTCCGACTGATGACCCGCGTATAGAAACTCTGGGAGAGCTATTAAAGCAAGAGCAGGTTGTACTTTGCGGGATCATTTTGCAAGAAATACTCCAGGGGATTCGGGACGACAAACGTTTTCGATTAATTAGTGATTATCTCCAGGCGGTTCCGCTGATCGATCTTGCTTGGAGTGATTTTATAGAAGCTGCGAGAATATGGAATCTCTGCCGGTCAAATGGAGTGCAGGCATCAACAGTCGATTGCCAGATAGCGTCGGTTTGTGTCCGATACGGATGCGCTCTCCTGACCGCCGATCAGGACTTTCAGCACATTGCTCGCTACTGTCCACTTCAATTGCTTTGACAATTGTGTAATTGACCACTCCGCTCCCGGCCCGAGCTGAGGGTGAAGGCCGGAAGCAAGTAATAACCTAAAACTCATACTAAGAACAAAAGTTCGGGGGTGCAAATCTGTGGGATCGTGCAATTCCAAAAGTTGCGCTGAATCCGCCGCGGCAGTCGCAGTGGCTGTAGAAAAATGCGGTCGTGACAAGCGTAACCTAATACCGATTCTCCACGAGCTTCAAAAGTCGGTGGGATATGTTTCGACTGAAGCTATGGAGACTGTGGCGATGGAGCTCGGGATACCCGTCTCCCAGGTGCATGGCACAGCCACGTTCTATACTCTCTTCTACACCGAGCCGCAGGGCAAGTATCTTGTTCGCCTCTGCGATTCGCCTCCCTGCCACATCGAGGGTAGCAAAGCTGTTCGTGAAGCCATTTCTAAAGAATTAGGCATCAAGCCCGGCGAGACTACCGCCGACCGCAACTTCACATTCGAGATCGTGAGCTGCATGGGGCTCTGCGGAGTTGCTCCGGCGATCATGATCAACGACGACGTCTACGGCAACCTCACGCCCGAAGCCATCCCGTCGATCCTTGCCAAGTATAAGGAGGGCAAGTAGATGGCCTTCTACAGAGCACATATTCTAGTCGACACCGGCACGCCCGCCGTCCTTAAGGGCGCTATGGCTGTCAAATCCGCTCTCGTCGAGGAGATCAAGCGCAAGGGTCTGGATAAGGAAATCAAGGTCGTCGAAACCGGCGATCTCGGCCTCCATGGCGCAGGCCCCGCGATCGTGGTCTACCCCGAGGGCGTTACTTATGCAAATGTAACCGCCGCCGACATTCCCGAGATCGTCGAGGAGCATCTTCTCAAGGGTCGCCAGGTGAAGCGATTGGTCTATTCCGGCGAGACTCCTTCCGTGGTCGAAGCACCCGCTCATCCGCGCGGAGCCGAGGTCCGGGTGATCCTCAAAAACATCGGCGTCATCGACCCGACCTCCATCGATGAATATATCGCCGTCGGAGGCTACGAGGGCATGGCCAAGGCTCTCACCCAGATGACCCCCGAGCAGGTTATAGCCGAGATGAAAGCTTCCGGCCTCAAGGGTCGCGGTGGAGCCGGTTTCCCGACCGGCCTGAAATGGGATTTCACCGCTAAGGCCACCGGTGAGAACAAGGCGATTGTCTGCAACGCCGACGAAGGCGAGCCCGGCAACTTCAAGGACCGCCTTATAATGGAGGGCGATCCTCACCAGATCATCGAGGGCATGGTAATCGCCGGCTACGCGGTCGGCGCGCACCAGGGCTACATCTATATCCGCGGCGAGTATCAGCAGTCGGTAGAGCACACCGAGCGCGCGATCGATGTCGCCCGCGAGATGGGGCTCCTCGGAACCAACATCATGGGCACCGGCTTCGATTTCGACATCACCGTCTTCAAGGGCGCCGGAGCCTACATCTGCGGCGAGGAGACCGCTCTACTCGAATCTCTCGAAGGCAAGCGCGGAGAGAGCCGCACCAAGCCGCCGTTCCCGCCGAGTTACGGCCTGATGGGAGCGCCGACGGTCGTGAATAACGTAGAGACACTCGCTAATGTCCCGCATATCATCGCCAGGGGCTCAGCATGGTTCCAGACTCTAGGTACCGCGCAGTCCAGGGGCACGAAGATCTTCTCTCCCTGCGGCGATGTGCAATATCCGGGCGTCTACGAGGTTCCATTCGGCTCGACGCTCAGAGAGATCATCTTCAACATGGCCGGTGGAATCAAGTCCGGTAAGAAGTTCAAGGCTGTCCTTATGGGCGGACCATCCGGCATACTTGTCGGCGAGGAGTCCCTCGACCGCAAGCTCTGCGCGGAGGACCTTAACCCCGGCGCTGGCGCTCTGATCGTCCTCGACGAGAGCAAGTGCCTTGTCGACCTGATGCAGAACTGCGCCCAGTTCTTCTACCACGAATCCTGCGGGCAGTGCGTGCCGTGCCGCGAGGGCACAAAGCGCATGCTCGAGATCTTCAAATGGTGGCAAAACGGCGCGGGCAGCGAGGAGGATCTAAAGCTCCTCAAGAGCCTCGGCGACACGATGTCTCTTTCGTCCAAGTGCGGTCTCGGCCAGTTCGCGTCCGTGGCATTCAAGAGCAGCCTGCCTCTGTTTGAGGCTGAATACAGGGCCCACCTGAAAAACAAGACCTGTCCCGCCGGCGTTTGTGATATGGACAAGGTCGAAGAGGAGGCCAAATAACTATGGCAACTGTAAACCTTAAAATCAACGGTCAAGACATAACCGCCGAGGCCGGCTCGACTATCCTCGAAGCCGCCCGCTCGGCCGGAATCTATATCCCGACCCTGTGCTACCACTCCGACCTCTGCGCCGACGGCGTTTGCCGCGTGTGCTCGGTCGAGGTGAAGGCGCAGCGGACACTCTGCGCGGCGTGCTGCTACCCCGTGAGTGAGGGGATGGAAGTCCTCACGCACACCCCGAGGGTCCGCGAAGCCCGCAGGATGATTGTCGAGCTTATGCTTGCGAACCATCCCCAGGAGTGCCTTACCTGCTCCAAGAACCAGAAATGCGAGCTGCAGAAGCTGGCTAAGGAGCTCGGAATCCAGGATGTCCGGTTCAAGGGCGAGCGCAAGCTCTACCCGACGGACACCACGAGCTGCTCGGTCATCCGCGACCCCGAGAAGTGCATCCTCTGCGGAAGATGCGTGCGCACCTGCGACGATATCCAGAGCGTTGCGGCGCTGCATTCGGCTAATCGCGGGTGGGACACAATAATTGCGAGCGGGGTGGGGGGTGACCTTGCCGACGCCGTGTGCGTGAGCTGCGGCCAGTGCATCAATCGCTGCCCGGTGGGCGCTCTTAAGGGCAACGATCCCGCCGCCAAGATATGGGAAGCGATCTACGATCCCACCAAGCACGTGATCGTGCAGACCGCTCCGGCTGTGCGCGCGTCGATCGGCGAGGAGTTCGGTCTCGAGCCCGGCAGCCGCGTGACGAAGAAGATGGTTACCGCGCTTAAGATGCTCGGTTTCGACAAGGTCTTCGACACCGACTTCACCGCCGACCTCACGATTATGGAGGAAGGCAGCGAGCTTATCGAGCGCGTGACAAAGGGTGGGGTCCTCCCGCAGATCACCTCCTGCTCACCGGGGTGGATAAAGTTCATCGAGTACTATTATCCCGAGCTTCTGCCGCATGTATCTTCCTGCAAGAGCCCGCAGCAAATGTTCGGTGCCCTTGCGAAAACTTATTATGCGGAGAAGGCCGGGATCGACCCCAAGGACATCGTCTCTGTCTCGATCATGCCCTGCGTGGCTAAGAAGTATGAGTGCGACAGGCCCGAGATGAACTCCAGCGGCTACAAGGACGTCGATTACGTGCTTACCACCCGTGAGGCCGCAGGTATGATGAAGGAAGCCGGAATCGATCTACCGAACCTCGAGGACGGAGAATACGACGCTCCGTTCGGAATCACCACCGGAGCCGGGGTCATCTTCGGCAACACCGGCGGAGTTATGGAAGCTGCCCTGCGCACCGCGTATGCCCTGATTACTGGGACCGAGCTCGACAACGTGAACATCGAGGCTGTGCGAGGAATGGAGGGAGTCCGCGAGGCGACGATCCAGGTCGGTAACCTTCCCGTAAAAGCCGCGGTAGCCCACGGCCTGCGCAACGCGAGAGAGGTGCTCGAAGGCATCAAGTCCGGCAGGTTCAAGGACTACGCCTTCATTGAGATAATGTGCTGCCCCGGCGGCTGCATAGGTGGCGGCGGCCAGCCCCAGCCGACTTCGGAAGAGATCCGCAAGAAGAGAGTGGAAGCGATTTACGCCGAAGACGGAGCGATGGAGTTAAGAAAGTCTCACGAAAGCCCGGCAGTAAAGACTCTCTACGAGGAGTTCCTCGGCAAACCGCTCTCCCACAAGAGCCACGAACTTCTCCACACAACCTACACACCTCGTTCAACGAGGACTGTGAAAGAGGAGAAGTCGCGGAAGGTGCCGGTGGAGTAAGACATATCCGCCGCCATTCTACATCCCGGTCATTGACCGTTTGGCGGAGTGCGCACGAAGTAGATTCCGCCACTCCGCCAGGCTGTATTACCCCGGGGGTTGATAAATGGCGGCGGTTATTATATATTTCGCCGCCATTCTACAACCCTATATACAGGGTATATGCCGGGAATACTCAGGTAAACCCGACTATCACCCCTACCGAAACTCTCGAAACACCTCATCCCGGAGCATCCACCTAGTGCACTTTCCAGAAAGTCATTGTTACTTTTCGCGGTGTCGGATCACCCCAGAATCGGCAGCTCAAGCCCGTATGGGCAGCGCAATCCGAGATCAGAAAGCAGCATAAGGCAGCCGTACATGGGCTACTTGCCAGAAATGCAACGTGGCTTACTGGAATATGCACTAGCTGCAACTCAGGTGACCTGGGTTCAGAGGTAACGACAGCTGAACTAATCGCGCCTACGGCGCGGCACGCTTCGCGTGGATCCACCAAAGCGGGTACATGATACCGGGGCAGGCCTGGCAGGCAAAGGTTGCCGGCTGTCCCGGCAGTCCCGGGTCTACCTCATCGAAGTATTCCAATACATCCTTTGGAATCTCCTCCCGTGCACCACAAAGCTCACATTGATAAAGACAGCTGCCTTCGGTCGGTTCCTGGCGGCCCTTTGACTTTCTTTTCATAACGTCTCCCAGCATACTCGATATGCTCAAGTATAACATGGCAGCCGCATTCCAGGCACCGCAGACCAAGATCATTCAGAGCCCTTATCATACGCTCCCGTCGACCTAACACGGGCACGGGACGAGCCTGATCGCCGAACCTGCTCGCCTTAACCGTCTTCTCGACATGCTCCCTACGCCGCGAAGGCTGATAGAGCCCGTAGTAGTGCACATCCCGCATATACCGTGGCCAGACGTGAGTAAAGAGCCTTAAAAGAAACTCGTTTGCCTTAAGAGTCAGCGTCTTATCTACGTTATCCCGATAGTCCTTATATGAGATAGTGACGAACGTGCCGCCATAGCCGATTATGCGCTTATCCGAGATGGGAGGACGGCCTGTATATCGGCAGCAATACGCGGCGGCTTTGCGACCGTTGCTATACTGGCTCATCACGTTCACTACGAAGCCATTCGGATACTTGTTATAGAGCCTACCGATTATCCACCGCGCTCTCCTGTCTGCCTTTAGGGCCTTACGCAAATACTTCAATAGATAGTATTGCCACAGGCGCCTGTATTGGGTTGCCGGAAACAGCGTAACCGGCTGCCAGACATTGTCGGTACGCAATCCCCCCTGCGTGCATAATACATGCACGTGTATATGAAAGCTCAGGTCACGACCGAAAGTATGAACCGTAGCCATAACCCCAGGTAGTGGAGCATGAGCGCGGCAGCGACTTCCTATAGCCTTTATTGTCGCGCAAGCGGCTGCCTTAGCTACAATAGAAAGCAGGCTCCGGTTCTCACGCATCAAGGGACGCAACTCGCTTGGCACCGTAAAAGTCAGGTGTCTGTGCCTGACATTGAGGAGCCTACCCTGAGCGTTAGCTGCCGCCTCCGCTGCTCTTGCTCTCCCGCAATCAGGGCAGAGCCTGCTCTTGCATTTAAAAGCGATTATCCTGATATTTCCGCACTCAGGGCACCTGAATTGGGCAAAGCCGCTCTCTTGAGTGCCGCATTTTATCAGTTTTGCAACCGAGCTTATAACAGCTTCTTTAACATCTTCCGGCAATGACCGCTCTACAAGCGGCTTTACAGCATCCCAATGCTCAGATATTATTGTCCTTAATAAGCTAGGTTTATTTTGCACTCTCTCATTATCGGTATGAGGAGTTTTACGCTTGAAATAACCTATATTTTCCTATGGATTGTACTAAGCGCTATAGCGGGTAACTGTGATGGACTTACAATCATCCTATCGTAACGTACGGACGCAAGCATCCTAACAGCTTTGCTTACCGAATTTGCTATATCGACTGAATAGCCAGCCTTAGCCAAGGCTCGGACTTCATTTAGTTTACGCCATCGCCCACTACTAATATGCTTTTTTCTCCACTGCTATCCATCGCATGTACCTCGAATCTCTGCTGGGTCAGTTGGCTTTTGACCAATATCTCTTGCTGCATGACCGTTTTTATATTCCCATTAATTTGCAGCTTGTGAATGTCGGGTAACATAGGATGAATAGTGATGTAATGAGGCAATTGAGATGGACTATGAAAGAGTTGAGCAGCTTGTGCGGGAGCTGTTGATTCAGATTGGCGAAGACCCAGAGCGAGAAGGCTTGATCAGGACGCCACACCGTATCGCAATGGCGCTGGATTACCTGACCTCAGGCTACCGTGCCGATATCAATAAGCTGATAAACAATGCAATCTTCACTCAGGAAACCAACAATATGGTGATAGCTCGCGATATTGAGCTTTACAGCCTCTGCGAACACCATATGCTCCCGTTTTTCGGTAGATGCCATATCGGGTACATCCCGAAAGGGAATGTATTTGGTATCAGTAAGCTAGCAAGAATGGTCGATATGTACGCGAGACGCCTGCAGATACAGGAGAGGCTTACTGAGCAGATAGCTCATTCGATTATGGATTCGTGCGCAGCGGAGGGAGTCGGTGTCATCATCGAGGCGCAGCATTTATGCATGATGATGCGTGGGGTCGAGAAGCAGAACTCGATGATGACTACATCCTCTGTTCTTGGGAGCTTCCACAATACCCACGCCACCCGAAGCGAGTTCCTGACATTGATCGCGAAGCCCAGGCCGCACACCGCTTACTAAGGTATCACAACACTCCATTGTTGGGTTGTCTATGGAGGTATACAATGTCCGTTCCTATCTCGTTTGATGCAAGTTATCTTTCGCCTGATGTCACTCCTGAGGAAGTGTATTCCTGGCAAGATGCAGTTGACACCTGCCATGCACAGCTTCATGCAAAAACCGGTCAAGGTGGTGGTTTTCTGGGCTGGATGAACCCGAACGACATGACTTCGGAAGCTGAAGTCAAGAAGATTACTGAGGTCGCGCAGAGGCTGAGAGATGAGTCTGATGTCCTTGTTGTTATCGGCATCGGCGGATCTTACCTGGGCGCAAGAGCAGTAATAGAGGCTCTTTGTGGTCAAGGCGTTCACAAGGTTGCTTTCGCGGGCAACGACATATCAGCCCATCACTACCGCGAGCTTCTGGGGCAACTAGAGGGGAACAGGGTGGCGGTCAACGTGATCTCCAAGTCCGGCACAACCCTTGAGCCAGCCATAGGTTTTCGAGTACTGTGGCACTTTCTCCAGCGTGAGATGGGGCGAGAGACAGCATCACAACTGATCACTGTGACAACCGATCCCGTGAGAGGCGCCCTTCGCAAAATGGCCGAGCAAGAAGGATATGAGACATTTGCAGTGCCAGAGGATGTGGGCGGACGTTACTCCGTGCTATCTCCGGTGGGGCTGCTGCCCATCGCTTATCTGGGAATTGATATTGGGACCCTCTTAGAATCAGCATCTGCTTGCGCGAAGGCGTGTGAAAATCCCGACTTGCATAAAAATCCTGCTTACTACTATGCAGTCGCACGTAACCTCCTATACAACAAGGGGAAACAGATCGAGGTGCTTGCGCCGTTTCTGATCCGTCTGCACTACTTCACTGAGTGGTGGAAGCAGCTTTTCGGAGAAAGCGAAGGTAAGGAAAACGAGGGAATCTTTCCGGCGGCGGTCACCTATACCACCGATCTTCATTCAATGGGACAATGGATGCAGCAAGGCAGACGTAATATCTTCGAGACCTTCATCGATGTCGAAGCTGGAGAGCCAGATCTGGCAGTCCCGGAAGGCCCCACCACCGCCGATGAGCTAGGCTACCTTACCGGCAAACAGATTCATCAAGTAAATCGCGAGGCATACCGCGCGACTGCCTTGGCGCATCGAGAAGGGGGAGTCCCTAGTGCCACAGTTCGGCTGCCGAAGCTGGACGAAGAGACGTTGGGCGGACTTCTGTTCTTCTTTGAGAAAGCCTGTGCGATGAGTGGATACCTTCTGAGAGTGAACCCGTTTGATCAGCCTGGTGTTGAGGCCTACAAGGAGCACATGTTCAGTCTCTTGGGCAGGCCAGGCAACGAAGAGGGAGAAAAGAGATTGGAACGGCTGTTTGAGACCGAAACAATAGAGAATATACTGACGTTTGAAAGCTAGGTGATGAAATGAATACTTCAACTGGAATGCACGAAGACACCGGCCTCGCGCAGATGGTGCGGGATCTGGCCCTGGAAGGTTTCGAGGGACCAGGCAGGCTACAGCGGGAAAGCAGTGAGAAACTCAGATGGCTCAGAGATCTTGGAACTGCCCTTTGGCTCGATACCGGCGACGCTGAGGCTGCCGAGACGGTCTGGGGTCCCGAACTGGAAGCCATGACAACCAATAACACGCTCGTCAACGAGGTTGTGCAGACTGGAGCTATGGATGGCCTTATTGCCTACGGCGCAAGAAAGATCCGCCAAGCCATGCCTGGGATCTCCTCTCGCGAGCTCGTGATTGAGATAGCATTTTTGGTCAATGCTAAGTTGGCTCTCAGTTTGGTGGAGAGATTCGGAGCTCACGTAAGCGTGGAACTCCATCCGGATGTGGCATCGGATATTGATCGCACTCTCGCTTTCGCACGGCGCTACTATGACATCAATCCTGAGTTCTTCTACATCAAAATCCCGCTGACTCCAGAAGGTTTCGTCTCCGCCAGACGACTCTCTGAAGAAGGAATCCCCATCAATTTCACGCTAGGGTTCTCGGCGAGACAGAATTACCTTGCTACAAGATTCTCTCGTCCGCGCTTCGTGAACGTGTTTCTGGGACGACTGAACTCCCTGGTGGAGGAAAACAGACTCGGAAAGCCAGAGAACGTGGGGGAAAAGGCTACATTGGCTTCTTGCGAACGTGTAGCTGAGATCAGAGAGTCCAAGGAAGGCGTCCACACACGGCAGATTGCGGCCAGCATGAGAGATGGCCAACAAGTCGTGACTTTGTCTGGAGTCGATGTGCTCACAATGCCCCCTAAAGTGGTCCAGCAGTATCTTCAAATGAATGTTTCTCAAAGCGATCTCTACAGGAGACGCGCGGAGGAACTCGAATTGGAGTTCAGTCCAGGTGAGCCAGCGGGATCGGAGTTGCTCTCTTGCCTGTGGGATGTAGACGATAAGTTCATCGCGTTTGTCGACGACGCTCTGGAGCGTGGGGATCAGATACTGAACGGGGAGGATCTTGCAGAACTCTCACGGCTGCATCAAGTGAATCTATTCCACAACTGGAATGACGATGAGCGGCTAAGAGTTCGAGCAAAAGGCAAGATTCCAGACATCTCGCAGTGGCCGGATGTGCCCGTAGATGATCTAATGTCCGTAGCTGCACTTGAGACATTCGCAAAGGACCAAATAGCACTGGACCAGCGCATAGAAGATCTGCTACAGAAGACCTGATCTGGCTCGGTCGCCAGCCAAAATACTGATAAGCAAGGAGGTCCCAGATGATGCGTGCTGCAGTCGTAGATCAGAATGCACCGGGGCATGTCGCCCTTCGCGAAGTAGAGACGCCGGTTCCGGCATCGGATGAAGCACTAGTCAGAGTGGCGGCGACATCTCTGACCCCACAGGAAGTTTTCTACTCACAGTCGCAAGGACCAAACAAACTCGTCGGCTGCGATCTCGCTGGAGTCGTGGAAAGAGCAGCGGCAGACGGATCCGGGCCGAAGAAGGGAACCCGTGTCATCGGACGCGTCATAACCGGCGCTTGGGCTGAGCTGGTGGCAGCGCCCACGAATGCTCTTGCAGAGCTTCCAGATGACGTTTCCTTCGAACAGGGCGCAACCTTGCCGACATCCGCTCTGACAGCGCTCTACGTGCTCGAGAGAGGAGGCAGCCTGATTGGGCAGAGTGTGTTGATCACGGCTGCAAACGGTGCGGTCGGGCTATATGCCTGCCAGCTCGCGAAGCTGATGGGCGCGCGGCTCATAGGCCAGGTCCGAGAGGACAAGTACGTTGACAAGGTGATCCGGGCAGGGGCTGACCACGTGGTCATAGATGAAGAAGGCAAAGCGGCAAGCGATTTCGGTCCCTACATGCTTATAGCGGATGCGGTCGGTGGACCGGTCTTTACAAACTGCGTCAACATGCTCGATACGGATGGAGTCTACGTGGTATACGGCAATGTTTCACGACAAGATGCGACGCTGAGCTTCTGGCCGTTCATTGAGCGAACTCGCGCCAGCATATATGCCTTTATCATCTCCAACGAGTTTCCCATGAAGCCGGCTTCAAAGGGGCTGGCACGGCTTGTGGAGATGGTCTCCCAGGGCAAGCTCAAGACCCAGATCTCTCTGGAAGAGCAGGCTGAGAAGATCGACAGCGTCGTGCAGGATGTGTCGGAGCACAGGGTGGAAGGTAAGGCGGTGATCCGAATGTGGATGTAGGGACGGCAAAGACTATCTATACAATCGGCCACTCGACCAGAAGCATCGAGGAGTTCATCGATATTCTGCGGCACTACGGGGTTGATGAGGTCGTTGACATTCGCACCATGCCGCGGTCTCGGAAGAACCCACAGTTCAACCGTGACGAACTCGAGTGTGCATTGCCTGAGGCGGGCATATCCTACACCTATGCCAAGGATCTGGGCGGACTGCGAAAGCCACGGAAGGATTCGCTGAATGCGGGCTGGCGAAACGACAGCTTTCGTGGCTTCGCAGACTACATGCAGACGCCGGAGTTTTCAGACGCAATACAGCGGCTGATGGAACTGACAGAGCATAAGACGATTGCTATCATGTGTGCGGAGGTGCTCCCCTGGCGTTGCCATCGGTCGCTGATTGCTGATGCTCTGGTCATCCGTGGTTATGACGTAGTTGAGATATTCTATAAAGAGAAGTCTCGAACTCATAAGCTGACACCGTTTGCCATAGCGGAAGGCGACAAAGTCACATACCCTTCTGTTGATCTCCAACACAATGACAGCCTCGACTAAGGGAAACCTGCGCTTGATTCCCAAATCCAGCGCGTCATTTGCCCTTGGAATGGATATACTGAATCCACACCCTTTCACTGATCCAGCCCCGGCTTGGATCACACTATCATCAAGGAGGTCAATTCATGAAGGGCAATGATAAGGTTGTCGACCACCTGAATGCACGGCTGGCCGAAGAACTGAGCGCAATAAACCAGTATATGGTCCATTCGGAGATGTCCGAGAACTGGAAATACGAGCAATTGCACAAGGCCATTGAGAAGCGAGCCATGGTCGAGATGAAACACGCCGAAAAGCTCATCGAGCGAATCCTGTTCTTGGAAGGTCGCCCAATAGTCAACAAGCTCACCGATATCAATATCGGCGCTGACGTCCCAGCCATACATGAGTATGACCACGCAGCAGAACAGACGGCCATCAATGGTTATAACGAAAGCATACGAATAGCAGTCGAGGAGGGAGACAACGGCACGCGCGATATTCTCTCATCCATCTTGAAAGAGGAAGAGGAGCATATCGACTGGATTGAGGGCCAATTCGATCAAATCAAGCAGATGGGGCTAGAGAACTATCTGGCTGAGCAGATATACACATAGGTTATCAACTGATGGGCTCGGCAGCGAGCCTCTTTCAAATGCTGCCGGGGAGTCCTGCCAAGCCCTCAGTATCGCTTTATCAATATGTTTACGACCGGAGTCCCACAACTCTCTTCATATATCTGGACAAGCTCTTCAGTCTCAGTTTCGGGTTCAACGCGGCCGTATCTATTCCTTTCTCTCCACATTAGCAAAAGCGGCAGATATATGGGCAGGCACGCTGTAGCCGATGTGTTACATGCACGCGGAATCAACATGCGCCGTGCCAAGCTCAAAGTAACAAGTCCTGACCCGGACTACGCTGAAAAAGGGGCTCATAGAGAGCATTCTCTATAATGCACCCGCCGATACAGTTGTCCTTTTCGAGGATGAGACCGAGATGCACCTGAACCCGACGATTACCGGGTGCTGGACACCGAAGGCTGCGCCGTTTGGCCAGAGCTGAACCAGATAGATGATTGATCAACGGGATCATCAAAACTAGCGAATTACCTGATGAGCGTGGCGGCAATTGTCCTCATACCGTACCTAGTCCGCCATAGAGTGGCTGGCTGATAGGAATTGTGGCATGAACACTCTCGTGACTGCTGCGCAGCACCTCTCGCAGCCCTGTGGGCCACTGCCGGTCAAGGACTGTCGTGTTCGCCACTAAGGAAACGAAAATGACAAAAAAACGCCATCTTCGGAGGAGGGAAGCCATTATACAGCATATTGACTCCTCGATATTCAAAGCCTATGACATCCGTGGAACCTATCCAGAGCAGATAAACGAGGATGTGGTCTATAGAATCGCGCGGGCGTATGCCCAGAAGCTCAAGCCGAGCGTCACAGTGGTGGGCCGGGATATGAGAGTAAGCGGGCCATCGCTTCTGGAGACTATCCGCCGTGGAGTGATGGACGAGGGTAGTGATGTGATCGACATCGATATGACCACGACTTCAATGTACTACTATGCCGTCAATGCGTTTAATGCCGCAGCCGGCATCGTGGTGACCGCTTCACATAACCCCGAGCAGTATAACGGCCTCAAACTTACTGGCACCGGTGCAGCGCCTAGTGTAGACTTCGTAAACAACGACGAGTTGCACAAGATTGCGGATGAAGGTCACTTTATGCAGTCCACACGCGTCGGCAAGCTGGAGAATGCCTCGGAACCGATCGATAGCTACATGAAGGCCGTTCGGGATACGAGTGGGATCAAGGACTTCGGTGGCCTCAAGCTGGTTATCGATGCGGGCAATGGGATGGAAGGGATTGTTCTGCCCAAGCTACTTCAGAACGCTGACTGTGATGTCACACCTCTCTTTTGGGAGCCCGATGGCCGCTTTCCAAATCATGAGGCCAACCCGCTCAAAGAAGAGACCCTCGCTGGCCTGAAACAAAAATTATCGGAGATTGGGGCAAATCTGGGGGTTGCCTACGATGGAGATGGCGACCGTGTGGGCTTTGTCGATGAGAAAGGGCAACACATACCCGGCGATATAGTGACTGCAATCCTTGCGAAGAGAATGCTGCAAGACAAGCCTGGCGCGCTGATCATCTACGACGTCCGAAGCAGTTGGGCCGTGAGAGAGGAGATCGAGAATGCGGGCGGCAGGCCGCTTATGTGGAAATGCAGGCACGACCTCATCAAAAAGAAGATGCATGAGACAGGGGCCTACTTTGCCGGAGAACTTTCCTGCCATTACTACTTCGCCAACTTCCACGTTACTGACAACGGTGACCTTGTTCTGCTGAACATGATCCAGATAATGCTGAGTGAGGGCAAGACCCTCTCCGAGCTGGCGAAGCCGATTATGCGTTACTTTCACAGCCCCGAGATCAACTTTTAAGTACCGGACAGGGCAGGCGTGATAGAGCAGGTGAAAGAGCGCTACAAAGACGGCCGGATTACGGAGATTGACGGGCTGACGGTGGAGTACAGCGACTGGTGGTTCAACCTCCGGCCCAGCCAGACTGAACCTCTGCTGCGCCTGAGTGTGGAAGCAAAGAGCGCACAGGAACTGGACCAAAGGGTCTCGGAACTGCGGCAGATGGTCGAGGCTCACACCGGAGAGCAGAGATGACAAAGTTCAAGATGCAGCCGGTACCTCCGTTTCGTCTGGACCTGACAGCGTGGGTGCTGCGCCGCGTGCCGAGCAACAAAATGGATCGGTGGGACGGGCAAGCATATCACAGAGTGCTGGTTGTGCACGGGAAGCCCACGGAGGTATCTGTCGTCCAGAAAGGGACACCGGAGGCGCCGTACATCACTGTGACTCTGGCGGGGCCGGGCGCCGTTATTGGGAACAAACCTGATGTCGCACATGCCTTAACGAAGATGCTGGGACTCGACATTGACCTGGCCGGCTTCTATCAACTCGCTCATTCTGATGCTCGCTTATCAGCTCTGGCAGATCGCTTTTCCGGCTTCAAGCCACCCCGTCTGGGTTCCATTTTCGAGACACTCATAAACGGGATTGCTTGCCAGCAGATTTCTCTGGTCGTGGGGATAACGCTTCTCAATCGCCTGTCGGCCGCTTACGGTCTCGCTGTAGGCGAACACCATGCGTTTCCTCGTCCGGAGGATCTAGCCGGCGCCTCAGTAGAGGACCTGAGGAGTCTCGGTTTCAGCGGACGTAAGGCTCAGAACATTCTTGCAATCTCTCGCTCTATCGTCGATGGAGAGCTTGACCTAGATGCACTCGAGCAGTTGGATACCGCCTCCGCCACCAGCGATCTCTGCAATATCTACGGCGTAGGGCGCTGGACCGCCGAATACGTCGCGCTGCGTGGTTTGGGCAGGATAGACATGTATCCAGCCGATGATGTAGGCAGCCAAAACAAGCTCCAGAATTGGTTGGGACTGAGCAAACGGCCGGACTACCGGGGGGTGCACGAGCTCATCGATAAGTGGTCGCCTTACAGAGGGCTTATCTACTTTCACCTTCTTCTGGACAGCCAGGACAGACAGGGGCTGCTGTCATTTCCCCAACAGAACGGTCCGCAGCGCAGACCGTGAGTGCACAATACGCCCGTGGTCTATGATTGACGGGAATGAAGCGCGAGAGGCGAAAGGAAGAATTGCTGATGGAAGCACCTATCAAAGAAGGGGACTGTGTCAGAATCCCTGACGGCCGGATAGGACGAGTGCGCGAGGTATCGGAAGAGCAACTCAAGGTCCGTGTCCGTCGGAAAACAAGCAACACTCACCAGTTTCTGCTGTTTGCGCAAGACGTTCTGGAGCGAGTCGAGTGTCCAGCGGGGTGGATGAGCCCTGAAGGCTACAACCGCTATCTTGAGGTCACGCTGGCGAAGATGCGGGAGCGAAACAAGAGCCGAGCTGGGAAATGACAAATGACGCCACTGACAAAGCAAAGGTCCATTGGTGTTGTCTCGTTCGCTTACTCCCGCATTCCCTTTGCTCGCCCAACCTCAGGAAGGTAGTCGTAATCCCGGACGAATCTAAGCAGATCAGAAATCTTGGCTGTGGCCAGCCCTACGGCAGTGTCTGCAGCACCGTAGTACATCCACACCTCATCACCTCGGCAGATTGCTCCACAGGTGAAGACCACGCCTGGAACAAGCCCATTCTGTTCGTAGCTCTCCTCCGGCGCGAACACCCAGTCAGATGTTCGAGCCAACACTTTCCTCGGGTCGTTCGTGTCCAAAAGTGCAAGCCCCAGCCTGTATACCGGCCGATTACCCAGTTCCTTCACTCCGTGATAGATGAGCAGCCACCCCTGATCAGTGAGCAGGGGTGGTGCACCCACCCCAATTCGTAGCCCATCCCACCACGGTCCCCCGTTCTGGGGCATAAGGACTCCAGGCTGGCCCCAGTGAGTCAAGTTGCCATCCGCTGAAGCGTACCAGATGTGCTCCTGTCCTCCTGTCACAGGTCGGTGCAGCATAATCCATTGATCATCGAACTTGCGAGGAAACAGAACAGCATCCTTGTTTGTAGGCGCCAGAACAACTCCAAGGCGAGTTACTGATCGGAAATCTTCCGTAGTTGCGAACGCTACGGCGGGTCCGTATCGGGAGAAAGCCACGTATGCAACAACCCACTTGTTGGGTTCAATCTGTGTTACTCGCGGATCCTCGCAGCCCCATTCCTCATAGGGGTAGTCTGGTAAGCGGGGTTCAAGCAGCGGGTCTGGGTCGATCCGCCAGTCGTCTATGCCGTTAGTGCTTCGCGCCACACGTATCTGAGACAACCCACGCCTATCGGCTATCCTCAGCAGGAGCAAAACCTCGCCGTTGGTCTCTACAGCTCCCGGGTTCAGGACCGCATTAGCAGGCATAGGCAAATCAGCAGTTGTTAGTAATGGATTGTGTTTAGAACGCTGAAAGATCACTTGGTCCATAGCGTGGTGCCTCCCTATTGGGAAATGGTTTGAAATACCCCAACGCGTGTCGTTATAGAGTTTCTCGTTCCTACATCTGAATGGCATCTTACCCAGAAAACTGGACTAAGGACTCAGTGTTGCCGATGGGCCGGTACTGGGTAAATGTAATCGAAAGGGAGGAATCTGAAGTGTCTCACAATCGAGTTAACAGGAAGTTCATGAGTGAATCGTCCACGAGCTAGCTTGCCGTTGAAGCGGCCTTTAACTCTGTCGGCCATACCAGATCTCATCTGGGCTCCGGGTGTCTCCGGTATCCTGATGGGTATCCCTGGTATATTGGGCGTCTTATTGGGCCAAGTCTGGCTGTTTCCCAGCCTCGGACCGACAGCGTTCTTACAGGCTCAAGCTCCTGACCTTCCAATGTCGCGGCTGTATAACACCATTGTCGGGCATTTAATAGGCATCATCGCCGGCTACATCTCGGTTTTCATGCTGAGACTCGACGGTTCGGATGCCACATTCGTCATTCACCACTTGACTGCGGGACGAATGTGGGCATCGGTGATAGCCGTAACCTTAACCCTGATTGGACAGATTCCTCTGCGAGCCACCCACGCGCCGGCGGCGGCAACGACTCTTCTTATCTCACTTGGCGGCTTCACGAGAAAATGGATTGATGTTGCAGATCTCGTGATTGGGATAGTGATCGTAGCGATTATTGGCGAGCTGTTTCGCTGGCTGCGAACTATGCGGAGTGAATCGCCTGAAACTGCATAACAAGAAGGGAGAATGGAAATGGGGAAGCATCCGCTGGAGAAGAAGATTGTGCCAGAATCCCTGATGGCCGGATAGGACGGGAGCGGGAGACACCGACGATACAAGTCAAGGCTTGTGGCCGCCGAAAGATAAATAACACGCATCAGTTCTTGGTATTTACGATGGATGAACTCGAGCTTGTTGAGTGCTTGGCAGGGTGACCGAGTTCCAAAGTTTCAACCAGTATTTCCAGACAAAGCTGGCCAAGATGCGAGAGCTGAACAAGCGCAAGCTGGAATGTGAGCACGTGCAGCAAGATCACTGGGACTGGGTAAAAGCAGAAGATGCCGCAAAGAGGTACTTCGTGACTATTGGTCGGCTGTAATTGGAGGAGAACGCGATGACTGATGGCAGTTCGGAGAACTACGCCGGAGACTCGCTGGACAATCTGTGCATAAACACCATCCGCTTCCTAGCGGTGGACGCTGTGCAGAAAGCCAACAGCGGGCATCCCGGTCTGCCTATGGGCGCGGCACCCATGGCTTATGTGCTTTGGACGCGCTTTCTGAAGCACAATCCGGCTGACCCAGATTGGTTTGATCGCGACCGATTCATCCTCTCTGCGGGTCATGGATCGATGCTTCTCTATGCGCTGCTCTACCTTACCGGATACGACCTGCCGTTGGAAGCGATCAAGCAGTTCCGCCAATGGCACAGCGCGACGCCGGGACATCCCGAGCGAGGCATTACTCCCGGAGTTGAGGTAACCACGGGGCCATTGGGCCAGGGCGTTGGAAACGCAGTGGGAATGGCAATCGCTGAAGCTCACCTCGGGGCGCGATTCAATCGTCCCGATCAGGAGATAATCGACCACTTCACGTATGCCCTCGTGAGTGACGGTGACCTGATGGAATGTGTTGGATCGGAGTCTGCATCCCTGGCGGGGCAGCTGAGGCTGGGTAAGCTAATTTTCCTCTACGACAACAACAGTATCACTCTTTCGGCCTCAACAAAGCTTGCGTTCACAGAAGACCGAGCGAAACGGTTTTATGCGTATGGCTGGCACACCAAATCAGTCGATGATGGCAACGACCTCGCGGCCATCGATCAGGCGATCCGAGAAGCGCAGGCGGAAGTAGACCGGCCATCACTGATCCTGGTCCGAACGCACATTGGCTACGGCTCTCCGCACAAGCAGGACACATATGAGGCGCACGGCTCGCCTCTGGGAGAGGATGAAGTAAAGCTAACCAAACAGAATCTGGGGTGGCCGATAGAGCCATCGTTCTGCGTTCCCCAGGAGGCCCTTGATCACTTCCGCCAGGCACTTAAGATAGGCAAACAAGCCGAGGCGGAGTGGAACGAGAGATTCTCGAAGTACGAAAGAGCATTTCCTGATGTCGCTTCCGAACTGCAGCAGATGATACACGCTGGGCTGCCGAAGGATTGGGACAAAGACATTCCCAGCTTCCCCGCGGACGAGAAGGGTGTAGCCACGCGTGTCGCATCAGGAAAAGTGCTCAACGCCATCGCGGCAAAGGTTCCGCAGATCATAGGGGGCTCAGCAGACTTGAATCCCTCGACATACACGGCGCTACTCGGAATGGGTGATTTTCAGCACCCATCTGCCGTGCCGGAGAATATCCAGGGTGCTGTAGGCGGAGGTTGGAGTTATGAGGGACGCAACCTGGCGTATGGCGTGCGAGAACACGGAATGGGTGCTATCACTAATGGCCTTGCGGCACACGGTGGACTGCTGCCATACTGCGCTACATTCCTGATTTTCACGGACTATATGCGCCCTCCAATGCGACTTGCGGCGCTCTCTGATCTGCATGTGATCTACGTACTCACGCACGATAGCATCGGACTTGGCGAAGACGGCCCCACTCATCAGCCGGTTGAGCAGCTTGCGAACCTGCGCGCCATACCCCGTATGGTCGTAATCCGTCCCGGTGATGCCAACGAGACTGCGGTCGCATGGCACGTTGCAATTGAGACGCCAGACAGACCCATTGCGCTGATACTAACCCGACAAAACGTTCCCACACTTGACCGCGAGCGCTACGCTTCTGCCGATGGGCTCTGTCGCGGGGCTTATGTGCTGCTCGATCCCCCGGACGGTAAGCCGGAGCTAATCCTCATCGCTACCGGATCCGAGGTAAGTCTTATCGTCTCAGCACAGGAGCAGTTGATAAAGGACGGCATCAGAGTGCGCACGGTTTCGATGCCAAGCTGGGAGTTGTTCGAGACCCAGGCTCAGGAATACCGCGACTCGGTGCTTCCACCCTCAGTCCACGCGCGACTGGCGGTAGAGGCAGGCTCACCGCAGGGGTGGTGCCGCTATGTCGGCGACAGTGGCGATGTCGTCGGGCTCGACCATTTCGGCGCGTCCGCTCCCGGCAAGACAGTTGTGTCGGAGTTCGGGTTCACCGTGGAGAACATCAGATCGCGAGCGATGGAGCTCTTGACGGGAAAGAGAAAGGCATAGGGATGCGAATAGGAATCGCTGCCGACCACAGTGGATTCGAGCTAAAAGAACGCCTGGTCGTCGAGATGAAGGCGCTGGGATACGAGATAACGGACTTCTGCGCAAATGAGCTTGTGCCGGAGGACGATTATCCTGACTTCGTAGTGCCGCTAACAAGGTGCAGGGAGTGCGTGCTGCGCTGATACACGATTGTTTCTCAGCGCACCAGGGTGTGGAAGACGACGACATGAATCTTATATGTCTGGGTGGAAGAGTGACCGGCTATAACCTGGCGCTGGACTTGATCAAGTCCTTTCTGGGTGCTCGATTTGCTGGGGAAGAGCGTTTCCGGCGCCGCCTCGCAAAGGTGGCCGATCTGGAGGCTGCCCGGCGCGATACGATTTGATAGAAGGCTGACAGATGGTATCAGAACATATTAAGGCACTGCTTCTTGATATTGGTGGCATCTTGCTAACAAACGGCTGGGACCACGGCGCTCGCCGCCGTGCCTGCGAGACATTCGGCATGGACTACGAAGAGGTGAACGAGCGGCATCACTTGACGTTCCCCGTGTACGAAGAGGGCAAGATCAGCCTGGATGAGTATCTGCGAAGGACGATCTTCTATGAGGAGCGACCATTCTCACGGAATGAGTTCGTGTCTTTCATGTACGCTCAATCCCAGCCTTATCCAGAGATGATCGACTTCGTCGGGCGGCTGAGGGCCAAACATGCTCTGAGGATCGTGGCTGTGAGCAATGAAGGTAGGGAACTGACGGTGTACCGCATCGAGAAGTTCAATCTCAGGGAGCTGATGGATTTCTTCGTCTGCTCCTGTTTTGTCCACTGTCGCAAACCTGACCACGACATATACGGCTTTGCACTGGACTGTGCGCAGGTGCCGATAGATCAGGTGGTCTATATCGATGATCGGCCAATGTTCGTGAATGTGGCAAGGGATCTGGGCATCAGGAGCATTCATCATACAAGTTGTGAATCGACTCAGAAAGAGCTGGAGAGGCTTGGTCTCTCGGTGTAGAGAGCAGCAAACATAAAGGAGATGAACAGTTGGCTGAACAGTTTGACATAGGAATGGTGGGGCTGGGAGTTATGGGCCGGAACTTCACGCTCAATATGGCCGATCACGGCTTCTCGGTCATCGGGTACGACAAGGACCTTGGGAAGATACAGGAGTTGCGTAAAGAAGCAGAAGAACGCAAGGTGCTTGCGGCAGAGAGCCTCGAACAACTCGTGGGCATGCTGAAGGTCCCACGTTCAGTGATGATGCTGGTTCCTGCCGGGCCGCCGGTCGATGCAGTCATCCTGGACGTGCTGCCGTTTCTCGAACCTGGTGATATGATCATTGATGGAGGCAATTCCCACTTCACGGATACAAACGCTCGGGCACAGAACCTCATGAGAAAGGGCATGTACTTGCTCGGAGTGGGCATCTCCGGCGGCGAACACGGCGCCAGGTTCGGGCCGAGTATGATGCCGGGAGGGGACAAAGAAGCATACGAGAGGGTGCGCCCAATATTCGAGGCTTCTGCAGCCAAAGTGGACGGTGAGCCGTGCGTCAGGTATATGGGGCCTAACTCCGCCGGGCACTATGTCAAGATGGTCCACAATGGCATCGAATATGGCATAATGCAGCTCATCGCTGAGACTTACGACCTGATGAAACGGGGGCTGGGCCTGACAGATGACGAGCTCCACTCTGTCTATGAGCAGTGGAATCAAGGGGAGATCAACTCCTTCTTGATGGAAATAACATCTCAGATATTCGTGAAAGTGGACGAACAAACCGGAAAGCGGCTGATCGATGAGATACTCGATGAGGCGAAGCAGAAAGGAACTGGAAAGTGGGCATCGCAGGATGCGATGGAGTTGCAGGTCCCTATCCCGACCATAGACGCCGCTGTTTCAGCAAGAGACCTATCAGCCTACAAGGCTGAACGGGAGAAGGGGAGCCAGAGACTGACAGGACCGGCGGCGGCCTTGAAGGAGGATCGGAATATCTTTCTAAAGCAACTGCGGGATGCCTTTTACGGTGCAATGATCATCACGTATGCGCAGGGAATGGCTCTACTCACAAGGGCCTCTCGTGACCATCATTACGATCTGGTGCTTGAGGACATAGCTGCCATCTGGCGCGGTGGATGTATCATTCGTGCCGCTCTCCTCAAGCGGATTCGCGCCGCATACCAGGAGAACGCGGATCTGCCGAATCTGCTCCTTGGCGGACTGGGAGAAGAGGTTACACAGCGACAGGGTGATCTACGTGCCGTCGTAGAAGCCGCCGCCAGAGCGGGCATTCCTGTTCCCGCGCTCATGGCTTCTCTTGCGTACTTTGACGGTTACCGGAGCGCCTGGCTTCCCGCCAACCTCACTCAAGCTCAGCGAGATTATTTTGGCGCCCATACCTACGAGCGGGTGGACGCAAAAGGCGTATTCCACACTCAGTGGGAGCGGGGCTAAGGAGACCGTGATGGCAGAGTCATCGATGTGCCCTGACCCAGTTGTCCTGGTGATCTTCGGATCTGGAGGTGACCTGAACTGGCGGAAGTTGACGCCAGCGCTCTACAATCTGTTTCTGGACAAGTGGCTGCCGGAGAAGTTCGCAATCATTGGCGTGGACCGGAGAGAGATGAGCATGGAAGAGTTCCGCGATCATCTCCTCGATGGAGTGAACAGGTTCTCGCGGCGAGGCAGAGCTGATCCCACAACCTGGAGTGATTTCGCTTCTCACCTGGCAGGATACATCTCGGCTGATTTCGACGATTCTGCTATGTTCACTACTCTCAAAGATAAGCTTGCGGCTTTCGACAAGGGATGGAACTGCAGAGCAAACCACGTTTTCTACCTCGCCACACCGCCAGCGCTCATCCCAACTGTTTCTGAACAGCTTGGGTCGGCTAATCTTACAAGTGAGCGTGACAGGGCGCGGATAGTAGTCGAGAAGCCTTTCGGACGGGACCTCAAATCAGCTCAAGAACTAAATGCAAAACTTGCGTCGGTTTTCCACGAGTCTCAGATATACAGGATAGATCACTACCTGGGCAAAGAGACTGTCCAGAACATACTGGTATTCCGGTTTGCCAATGCATTCTTCGAGCCGGTGTGGGACCGGCGCTATATTGACAATGTGCAGATAACGGTCGCCGAGCAGGTAGGCGTTGAACACAGAGGTGGGTACTACGAGCATGCCGGAGCCTTGCGAGATATGGTGCAAAACCACCTGATGCAGGTCTTGTGTTACATCGCAATGGAGCCGCCG
>Ga0078972_1007370_pt1 | contig 24549 bp, 21 predicted proteins | sample YelNatPaOPGAMG01_FD_67568 | JGI IMG/M metagenome (GOLD analysis project Ga0078972, IMG submission 67568) | Hot spring thermophilic microbial communities from Obsidian Pool, Yellowstone National Park, USA - OP-RAMG-01 (SPADES assembly) (version 2) | ecosystem: Environmental > Aquatic > Thermal...
TCGATTTTTCTAAGAAGGTCAGGGCTATCACACCCGGACAGGCAGCGGTCTTCTATATAGGGGAAGAGGTCGTTGGTGGAGGATGGATAGTGTCATGAAGTTCTACATCTCTACACTCGGTTGCAAGGCAAATCAGGCGGATAGCGACAGTATCGCGTCGTTTATCTCTTTTGTAGGGGGTTTGGTAGTAAAGGTGGCGGATGAGGCAGATATTGCGATAGTCAATACCTGCGCAGTGACCTCAAAGGCGAGTTATCAATCCAGACAGATGATACGGCGTCTCACGAAGAAGGGGATTCGGGTGATTGTCATAGGCTGCGATGTGAGATACGAGAAAGATGCAATAAGCGTATTAGAAGGCGTAGAGGCCTTTGAAAATATAGACGAGACATTTAGATACATCTCCTCATTGGTCAAAGAGGATAAAGATAGGGATAAAAGACCTAAGGGCCCTAGTCGCGCGAGACCATTTCTCAAGATACAAAATGGCTGCGATAGTTTTTGCTCTTACTGCATAGTTCCATATCTAAGAGGTGTCCCCTCTAGCCTCCCTCCTCGCGAAGTCATAGAGAAGATAAAAGGGTTTGAAGAGGACGGCTTCTATGAGGTAGTGCTTACCGGTATACACATAGGTAGATATGGAAGGGATATGGGGCTAAACCTTGCCTCACTCCTTAGATCTATACTATGTGAGACCAATATTCCGAGGATACGTTTGAGCTCTATTGAACCTGATGAGGTGACAGATGAGATCCTTGAAATAATCTCATCCTCAGGGGGAAGGATCTGTCCACACCTCCATATCCCACTCCAGAGCGGATCAGACAAGATACTAAGACTCATGAATAGAAGATATACGAGCCAAGACTTCTATTCTCTCATACACCGCATAACAGAGAGACTGCCGAGTGTATCTATTGGAACCGATATAATAACCGGCTTCCCAGGCGAGACAGAAAAGGAGCTAGAAGAGACTTATGACATGATTGCACAACTTCCAATATCATATCTGCATGTATTTACATTTTCACCAAGAAGGGGTACATTGGCAGAAAGGCTGCCGGATCAGGTACCGGAGAGGATAAGGAAGGAGAGGACGCTTTTGTTTCGGAGTCTGTCTAGGAGGAAAAGGATTGAGTATTTGAGTAGAAGGGTAGGTGGCATCGCAGATGTGGTGTTTGATTTGGCAAAGGGAGATACGAGTAAGAGAGCAAGGAAGGGCGTATCTGAAGACTATATCACGGTCCTTGTTAAAGACCATGGCGGTCCTTTGGAAAACCACGCCTTGGTAAGGCTAGAGGAGATAAGTGGAGAGTGTGTGCTTGGGAGTATACTTTAAGGAGAAGGAGGTATATGAATATCAAGTTGGATAAGGAGACGAAGAAGAGGCTTAAAAATCTGGAAAAGAACCTCTCCTATTCATTCAAAAAGAAGGAGCTCCTCTTTTTGGCACTCACACATCGCTCATTTGTCAACGAAAAGGGCAAATCAATAGGTGACAACGAGAGGTACGAATTTTTGGGAGACGCCGTACTTGAATTGGCAATCAGCCATCTGCTCATAGATATGTTTCCCGATTACTCTGAGGGGGATCTATCTAAGATCAGGGCGGCAATGGTCAATGAACGGGAGCTTGCAGAACTCGCGAGGAAACTTGGGCTTGGTATGTATCTGAATCTTGGGAAGGGAGAGGAGCTAAGCGGCGGCAGGGACAAGCCTTCCCTCCTCTCAGATGCGTTAGAGGCTGTATTGGGGGCGATATATCTCGACAGGGGATTTAAAAAGGCAAAGGGGGTTATATCTGTATTGTTTGCGCCGATCTTAAAAGAGGCGGGCAACAAGGATTTTTGCAAGGATTACAAGACTAGGCTCCAAGAGATATCACAGGCACGTTTCAAGACGACACCGAGGTATAAGCTTGTTTCGGAACGCGGTCCTGATCACAAAAAGGTCTTTGAAGTGAATCTCTTCGTAGGCGATACATTACTTGGAGTTGGTAGAGGATACAGTAAAAAATCTGCTGAGCAGGAGGCGGCGCGACTTGCCCTAAATGCATTAGATACAGAGGAGAGCCATGTTAAAAAGAACGAGGTGGATGGATGAAGTTTGGATATGTCTCAATACTTGGGCTTCCGAATAGCGGCAAGTCCACACTACTCAATAGGATTGTGGAAACCGAACTTTCTATCATCACACCTAAACCGCAGACTACTCGACACAAGATAGCCGGCATCTATAATTCCAAAGATGCGCAAATTGTCTTTTGGGACACGCCTGGCCTACACAAATCCACCAAAGAGATAAATAAATACATGTTGGACACCTTGAAGGATGCGGTTCGCGACTCTGATCTGGTTTGTTATCTCCTTGATATAGACAGAGAGGTGGCTGGAGTGGCAGATCTGGATTCTCAGCTGAAGACCTTAAAGGAGTGGGTAGCAGATGTAAAGGATATAAACGGTAAAGAGGTTGCTGTAATAAACAAAGTTGATCTAGTCATAGATCGCCCTTGGACCTCGCTTATTGAAGACTGCAAGAAGAGATGTGGCATGGAAAGGATATGCGCCATCTCTGCAAAGACCGGTTTTGGTGTCGCCGAATTTATAGAGGTAGTAAAGGAGATGACTCCTGAAGGATTGCCACTATATCCGGATGATACATACACAGACAAGACGCTCAGGTTTTTGGCGGCTGAAATAATAAGGGAGCAGGCAACCCTCTTGCTTCATGAGGAGCTTCCATATTCTCTTGCTGTGGAGATAGAGGATTACAAGGAGAAGGAGGGAGTACATGTAATCAAGGCGGCGGTTATCATAGAAAAAGAGTCGCAAAAGCCGATAGTGATAGGAAAGGATGGAAGGATGATAAAACGGATAGGCGAACTCGCGAGAGAGAAGATGGAGAGGTTATTTGGTGTAAAGATATATCTTGAACTCTTTGTAAAGGTAGAGAAAAACTGGACAAAGGACGAGCGAAAGGTGAGGAGTATCCTTGGGTAAAATAGGAGGATACATGGCAACAGGTTTTGTATTTGAAGAGATCTACCTAGAACACAAGATGGGTGTGATGCATCCGGAGTCGCCAAGGAGGCTTGAGGCAATAAGAGAGGTGCTCTCAGAGATTGATGCTACGAAGCTTGTAAGGATACCGGCAAGGCCTGCCAGTATAGAAGAACTTAGGCTGATACATACGCCGGAGTATATAGATTACATTGTATCTACAAAAGGTAAGAGTGTCATGCTGGATCCTGATACCTCCACATCGCCGCTATCTTATGATGCAGCAGCGATGGCGGTCGGCGGCACAATAAAAGCGATAGATGCTGTGGTAGATGGAAGAGTAAGGAACGCATTCGCATTTGTAAGGCCGCCTGGGCACCATGCGGAGAAGGAAAGGGCAATGGGGTTTTGCATATTCAACAATGTGGCAATTGGCGCAGAGTATGCGATACGAGTAAAGGGGCTTAAGAAGGTGGCTATATTGGACTTTGATGTCCACCATGGTAATGGAACCCAAGACGCCTTCTATGACCGGAGCGATGTCTTGTATATATCAACACACAGGTGGCCATTCTATCCAGGGACCGGTTCAAGGGAAGAGAAGGGGGAGGGAGATGGGTTTGGCTATACTGTGAATATACCATTCTCTCGTGGGGCAGATGATGCAGAGTATAAGAAGGTCTACTCTGAGATAGTGTTTCCGATTCTTACAGAGTATGCGCCTGATATGATACTCGTCTCCGCCGGATACGATGCGCATGTAGATGACCCCATTGGAGGCATGAATCTTACGACCGATGGATTTAATTGGATTACTGAAGGTGTGTTAGATATTGCCAATAAGACATCTGGCGGGAAAATCATCTTCGTGTTAGAGGGTGGATACAGCACATCTGCACTTAAGGAATCTGTAAAGGGTGCCTTGGAGATAATTAGCGCTGATGCGCATTAGAAGCCGCTTTCCTCTTCAAAGAAGTCAACGCCCCTGTTTCTTACGTCGCGGGACACGCCAAACCACGCTGCGCTAGCTGGCTTTGATGCGCCCGTGTAGTAGACAGCGGAGCCACCTGACAACTCTGCAAGCATAGACGGCTTGAGTCCTCCTATCTTTTCAAAATCGAGTGGTGGCATATCCTTAGTGGCCTCTTTCATGTATTCAAGGAATATAGGCGCAGCAGTTCTTCCTCCCTGTTCGCCGCTCCCAAGTGGCGTCCTGGTGTCGTTTCCGACCCATACTCCTGCAGCCAACTGCGGTACAAAACCTATAAACCACGTGTCTGCCTCGTCATTACTGGTACCCGTCTTGCCAGCAACGGGTCTGCCAAGCGCCTTTACCCGCGTTCCTGTCCCCCTCTCCACAACACCCCGCATGAGACCTAACATCAGATAGGCCGTTTGCGGTGTTATCACATATCCATCTGGTATGACACGCCCATATAAGATCTTAATCTCCTCGTCGGACAGTTTTAGTCCATCCTTTTTTATCCATTCCTTATTTGCATCGTAGAGGGCGCTGTTCAGTTCGCCTGCCTTTAGATCTACACTCTTGGCATATTCAAACGCCTCTTCTGGGCTCATGGGCGGAGGTGGTGGAGTATATTCTTCTATGACCTTGCCATTGGAGTAGACGACCTTTTTTATCATAACGGGCTTGGGCAGGACGCCATAATTTGCAAATGTAGAGAATGCAGTTGTCATCTCGCTTAGGTAGACGCTATTTGCACCAAGCGCCATGGAAAGATATTTGTAAAACTGGTTTGTAAGCCCCATCTTTCTTGCATATGCGGTGAGATAGTGTGTTCCTATTGATTCCACTATCTTTACTGTAGGGACGTTTCTGGAGTAAACCAAATCGCTTTCGAAAGTGGTGTCACCCGCGTATCCACCGCCATAATTCTTTGGTGTCCAGATTTCATCTCCAACTTTGTATGAAACTGGCGCATCCAGTATGTGAGTAGAGTAGTTATATCCTTTGTCCAGGGCCGCAGCATATATTATAGGCTTAAATGACGAGCCGGGTTGTCTAAGCGCCTGCGTTGCCCTGTTGAACTCTGACAATCTAAAATCGAAGCCTCCTACCATCGCCCGTACGAAGCCGGTCTTTGGTTCCAAAGAGAATATAGCACCTTGCGGTTTTGGCACCTGTGCAAGCTTAAAGATACCCTCTTTGTCGGTAGGCTCCACAAGGATTATATCGCCCTTGGAAAATGCAGACGAAGGACGTCCCTTTATGTAAGTGGCGGCCCAACGGTAGCCATCTTTGTCTATAACTCCGTTTGTGTATCCGACCGCTACTTTTATACTTGTCCCATCCTCACCAAAGCCGGTTACAACAGCGCGCCAATATCTGTTTTTATGCAGCGGGGTTGATGTAGAGGTCGATGCCTTCTCCTTATTTGTTGCAGATATTTGGATGCTTAAGACTCCTTCCTCCAGCCTTGCTTCCCTGTCCACTTCCGCTAAGAATGATGGTATCTCATCTTCTGAGATGTGCCCTATAGGCCCTCGATATCCGTTTCTTCTATGGTCAAGATCCTCCAGCCCATGTCTTAGGGCGGTCTCCGCAGCTAGGTTCTTTGAAAGGTCTACGGTAGTGTATATCTTTAAACCGCCCTCATAGACCACCTTATCTCCATACTTTTCAAGCAGGATCCGTCTTACCTCTTCGGTGAAATATGGTGCATACCTGGCGTTGAACTCTTTATCCAGACTGGCCACATATACGGTAAGAGGTTCATTGTACGCGGCGTCCGCCTCCTTTTTGCTTATGAAACCGAGTTCAGCCATCCTGTTTAAGACATACCTCTGCCTCTCTTTTGCGTTCTTTGGATTGACTAGCGGATTGTCGACGCTGGGGGATTGGGTGAGGCCTGCCAGCATTGTCGCCTCTGCAAGGGTAAGGTCCTTCAAGTCCTTGTGGAAATAATTCTCAGCGGCCGCCTTTATTCCATACGCCCTGTTTCCCAAGAACACGTCGTTCATGTATATCTCTAGTATCTCCTCTTTTGAGAGGGTTCTGTCTATCCTAGTGGCAAGTATTGCCTCTTTTATCTTTCTCTTGTACGACCTCTCACGTGAGAGAAACATAGATCGCGTAATCTGTTGTGTGATAGTAGAACCGCCCTGTACTATATGGCCTGCCTTTAGGTTTTCATAAAATGCCCTGACAATACCCCTTATATCCACACCCTTGTGTTCAAAGAACCTGGCATCTTCCGAGGCGAGGAAGGCATTGATGACGAGCTTCGGTATCTCATTGTACTTTACCGGTATCCGCCTTTGTATCCAGAATTCACCTATCTTTGTACCGTCGTCACTAAATACCTCGCTGACGATAGGCTGCTTGTAGTCATCTATTGATTTGATGCTGGGGAGGTCGTGCGCAAAGTAAAAGTACACACCGCCTATCAGTATGGTGGCAGATATCAGGACAAAGAGGGAGACGACGATTATAAATTTTATCAAGCGAAATAGTATTATCATTCCCTCATAGCTAGCACAGCCGACTATTTTATTCAAGACCTTAAAGATCTTTGGTTCGCAAGAGTCACACTAGGGCTGCTTTTCTTCAAGGCCTTTATATGGCCAACGTGGCGGTGGTGTAAATTCGCCTTTTGGTTTGTATCGGATTCGGAGCATAGGACGATGTACAGAATAGTCATTGTCAAGGTAGTTGTAGTTTATGCTCTTGAACCATATAGATATAGTGGCATCGGGACAAGGTTTCCCGTCTTCACCTTGGATACCTTCGGCTACTATGGCAATCCCGTTATTGACATGTTCATCTATCCAACTCCTTACTGCATTTGTTATATCCCATGTGTAATATCCTATATCCTTCACCTTTACTTTATCTCCTATAGCCTGTTCCCGGCACGCTGGCAGCAATTTGGAACCATCCTCCCACCACTTTTGTCCTTTGCCTTCGCAACCACTTTCACACCATTTACATCCTTGTCCGACCATATAGGCCTGGGTAATTATTGAACAATTACTATTACTATTTGAATTTTGAAAGGCAAAAAGGTATAGGTATGCATCTACTACATCTATGTCTTTCGGCAGATCTTCGAGGTTAAACTTTATGAATATGGCTGAATAGCTTCTTGGGGCTACTTGTCTACCTATCTTACAATTATAGCAGAGCCGGAGATTGTTACCCTTGGGATCTACTGTGTTATATCGATCATCATATGGATCAAGCATAAGGGATACATCCTCTCCATACCAACCCCTAGATGGAGAGACCCAGATGGTTCCATATGGCGGATAGTGCGTGGAAAGGAGAGTTGCCTTCTCATTCTTGTAGTAATCCACTACCTCATTATATAGATCAACCTCATTATATAGATCAGCATCCAACTTCAATGTCTCTGCTACCAATCTTATTAACTCAACCCTTGCATTGTGGAAGTCCTCTGCACGGAGCCTACGATTCCTCAGATTGAGGTATGAAAATGGTTTTAGTACCCGGTATACATCCTGCGGATCACCTTTGTAATTATCGACAAGCCATTCTACTAGTCGAAGGTCATCCACACCCTCCCTAAACCCTTCGGATTGTAATGTAGGAACAAACCCGTCTTGCGAGAGATAAAATGTATTATATGGCTTTGCGTATCGGGAGGTGCCCTGTTTCGTCATCACCCTGACATCTTCGTGGTATGGGTAACCACAATCGTTGTAGGTGTCATGCTTTAGGAAATCTACCTCGGCAAGTCTTTTTTGTTTTTTACACCGGCAAGGATCTTCTCGATCATTCTGGAATGCATATGTCGCAAATGGCATAACGCCATCAAAGCCGCTACGATAGAGGTAAAAACCGGTGAGGGCACGGTTCTGTAATGGATCTTCTTCCCAAGACTGCCAGTAGTAGTATTTTTTGGGTATCTTTTCTAACAGCTTTTGAAACCGCTTTTCTCTATCGATTATTTGTGCCCACTGTTCCCCCTGTCCATCGGCATCGGGTACTTGATATGTTTCCACCAGCTCCATTTCTGTGGTTCCATCGAACTCCTCAGGCATGGAGGGTTCGGTCGCACCTTGTGGAGAACACATATATGGACGGTCACCACAGGCCGGCGTAACTGTCTGCGATAGAATGAGGAGGTCTGGGAGGCAATTGCACTTATTGTAATCAACACCATTACCACCAGCGTTACAATCTACATAACCATCACTATAAAAAACTGGATTGTGCAGTGTACCCCTATACGTAGTCATTGCAACCAATCCCCTATTCTGTTTTATGCCGGCACACCTCTCTTTGTATACTTCTACATACTCATCTTGAATCCCCAACTCATCCCAGGCAAAGACATATGGGTCATAACCTATACTCCGTGCAAGTTGTATTGTAGATTTATTATATTCATCGTCATAATTCAGGATAATTGGACCTTTAAATCCCGCATTTTTAACCTTTTGAAGGGCATCCTTCAATCCACCCCAACCATAAGTGTCATATATCAAAAGGGCATCCATCCGCATCTCATTCTTGAGGTAACTGAGGAGGTTTTGATAAATTCCCTCATCTGTTACGAAGTATTCTGTGCCGGCAGCACCTTTTTTTAGTCGCGAGCGGAACATTATACCGATATCTTTCTTGGGTTCTCCAAGTTGACATGGCATAATAACTAGCTTCACAGGAAGGATTCCCACTAACTCACCATTGCTTGTGATCTGCAAGTTCCCGGTATAGACCCCTTCGGATTGGTCCCTGTCTATCTTAAATAAGACCCAGAATTGTTTGGTTTCTCCAGGTTTTAGTTCGGTCTCTACATCTTTTGGAAACGCTGGCGGAACATATTTATTATTGTCCCCAGAACAATTCCACCCCTCATAAGGGTCATGGATGTCGTCTGTTACGAGGAGCTCAGGTATTGGTGTATATGTCTTTATGAGTTCATCCGGAGTATTAAATTGATACCCATCGGCTCGCACAACCTGTTCCCACACCTTTACTACACGGATGTCTATGTTCCCTTTTTGAAACACCTTCTGGTCGTTGGAATAAAGGTCACCCATCGTCACCCCTACCTTTTCCAAATCCTTCTCGCTCACCACTGCGAATGTAGCGGGTTCCTCTTCGTCTTTGCATGCAACTACAGTTAGGTTATATATATCTTCTTGGAGTTTGGTTGTGGGGTAGACTAACTCAAAGGGGATTACCCTTTTGAAGGAGACCTGTGATTGAAATTGCGCTATAGAGGATAGAAATGGGCGCAAGAAGTTAACTCTCGTGATGATAGACACATATCTAAAGGGAGGTAGTTCGAAAGGAGGTATCTTTCCTATGGTAGTCCCACCATTATCTCCTGGAGGTGTCACAACTGTCCCTTCGTTGCCACCCCCAGTCACTGGTTGCTGTACATTTGTCTCTCCTGGTAGATTGTCGGTAGCTTTATTGTTAGGGGCCTCGCACCCAAATAGTAATGGGATTACCAAGACCGCCGCTATAGATCTCGCGGCGCTACCTATCCTCAGATACCAACCGGTTGTTTTTTGAACCTTATCCATCAGATACCTCCGTGTTTGAAAAAAATATAACATAAAGCCGAGAATAAAACAAGTAAATTAAGGTCGTTGGTATGGATTTAGAGCGGCCAATGGTCTAACGAATCTTTTTGATTGGTATGAAGTGGCTTAAATAAACACGAAGTAGGCCATATGAAAAGAAGCAAGTAGCTCAAAGGTATTGCAATAATGCAGCTTATTTAGTAAGATGTATTTCGTGAAGACCAGTGGAATATATAAGATACCGATATCTATCTTGGGCGATGCCCCAATACTACCGAAGGCTACCTGTGGGGAGAACTTTTATCTGGTTGCAGAAGGGAGCGGCGAGAAGGAGAGGTATACAATGATCTTTCAAACGAGAAACGGGAATGCCGTATTCGAGGGTTCATCTAGGGAGGCATATTTAAGGTACTGGAGGATAAGTGATGGCATACCTGAATACACAGATGAGATTCCGGTAAGTCCAAGTCTATTTCAGGGTGCGTTGACCCTGTGTCTTTCGTATATCAACAATTCGGAAGACAAGAACAGCAAGAACAGCAAGAAGAGCGGCTGAAATTTGCTTGACAATAGCCTTTGTTTATATATCATCCCTAACAAACATAATGAAAAAAAGGAGGTAGTGAGATGAAAAAGGTATTGGCAGCAGTGATAGCGGTACTAGTCCTTGCAACAACCGGTATAGCCTGTAAGAAGGCCCCAACTACTAGTGGGGCAAACAAAGGTGCAACCACTGGGACCGTTCAGCCTCAGCAGGTTCAACCTCAGCAGGCCCAACCACAACAAGCCCAGCCACAACAAGGTGGGGAAGGCTCTAAGTAAGTAAGGAGATAGGGGGCTTAAATCCGGATATAGTCTCTCGTCGCAGTGCGACGGTGGCGTTTATTTTTTAGATGCCTGTCGCATTGGTGTATAGGTGTGTCTTCTGTATAGGTGTATTTTATGTGGGCGGGAGGGGATTTGAACCCCTATGAGATCGCTCTCACTAGCTCCTGAGGCTAGCGCGTCTGCCAATTCCGCCACCCGCCCGAATGCTGGTCTGTGTATTCTATATGTATTCTAGACGAAAACTTCTTCAAAACTCGTCAAGGTCGCTGTCGTCGTCTGTTTCATCCAAAGAGTCTATATCGTCCTCGTCTTCAAATTCATCTTTTTCAAAGACATCCAAATCGTCGTCCTCATCCGTGTCCACGACCGCTCCGCAATTGGGACATATCCCGTCGTCCCCTACCGGCTGCCCACAGTTCGGGCAACGCTCTTCATCTAAAAAACTAGGACACATATGACCTCCCAGAATAGGTTGTTATTATGAACGCCCTATATTATAATGTTTTCCTTTTGCAAGTAAAAATTTGAAGAAAGGAATAAAGTATGCCTGAAACAATTATCGGAAGATTGGATGTTACCTTTGAAGGATATGGCTTTGTAACACCGAATACGCGCGGCATCCCTGATGTATTCATACCTGCGCAAAAGGTAGGAGACGCGCTCCATGGAGATATAGTAGAGGTGAGGGTTATGACCGGCAGGAATGGAAAGAGGGAAGGGAGTGTAGTGGATATAGTAGAGAGGGGGACTGATAGGCTGATCGGAAGACTTGAGATATTAGGAAGGTCTTATGTGGTCATAACAGATGATTTTAGGGTCAGAAAGGTAGTGGTGATACCTAAGGGAAAAGAAGGTGGTGCGCGTCATGGCGACATTGTTTTGGTAAGGATTACAGAATATCCCAGATTCGGTTCGCCGATCAAAGGCGAGGTGATAAGGAGCTTTGGTAGGAGACGTGGTGATTCAAATGAAATCGAGATACTTATTGCAAAGTATGGCTTAGAAAGGGAGTTTCCACCTGAGGTCATGAGAGAGGCGGAGGAGGCGGCGAGGAGATTTATGGACGCCGCCCACACAAGAATAGATCTTACGAGATATCCATTTGTCACAATAGATGGAGAGGACGCAAAAGATTTTGATGATGCCGTCTTTGGAAGGATGCGGGAGGACGGAAGCGTAGAGGTCTTCGTATCCATTGCCGATGTGAGCTGGTTTGTAAGGAAAGGGTCTAGACTCGACGAAGAGGCAAAGAGGAGGGGTACATCGGTATATCTCCCAGGAGAATGTATCCCAATGCTTCCACCTGTCTTGTCCAATGGAATATGCAGTCTAAACCCTGGCGAGGAGAGGTTTTGTTTCACAGTAGAATTTGTGATAGGCAAGGATGGTAAACGTAGATCAAACAAATTCTATAGGAGTATCATAAAAAGTGCCTACAGGATGACCTATACGGAGGCAAACGAATATCTTACAAATAAAAAAGAGATAGGTGTCTCGTCAGAAATTCGAGAATCATTAGATGCCCTAAATGCTGCCGCTTTATATTTTCGGAATCTACGGGAAAGGAGGGGGAGCATCGACTTCGACCTACCCGAACCTGACGTGATCTTGGATATGATGGACAGGCCGATAAGTATCGTGAAGGCAGAGAGAAATATAGCGCACATGCTGATAGAAGACCTAATGATAGCCGCAAATGAGGCGGTTGCAGAATTCTTGGTACAGCAAAGATCCCCATGCATATTTAGGGTCCACGACAGACCAGACCCGGAAAAACTCTTCGAGTTCAAAACTATCTTAAAAAATCTCGGCTTTCACGCCACATTTAGTCACACGCCATCACCTAAGGAACTTGCGGATATAGTAAAAAGGGTAAAAGGACATCCCGAAGAGAGATTGTTAAATACACTCCTTCTAAGATCGCTTGCACAGGCTGAATATGACACAAAGAACATCGGTCACTTTGGGCTTGCCTCGAGGTGCTACTGCCACTTTACATCCCCTATCAGGCGTTATCCAGACCTCATGGTACATAGGCTACTTTCAAACATAATCTACTCAGAGAGGTCGCGGGATATCTATAGCGAAACGACCTTAAAAGAGATAGCCTCGCATTCGTCAAGGATGGAGAGAAATGCCATGGAGGCAGAGCGAGAGGCAATAAAGCTCTATTCTATGATGCTTATGAAGGACAAGATAGGAGAGGTGTATGATGGCTTTGTGTCGCACATCTCAAAGAAGGGCGCATTTGTAGAGCTTGTGGATTTCTTTATTGAAGGTCTTTTGCCGATCGAAGGAATTGAGGGCGATTTTTTCAGATTCTCAAGTAGTGATTTTTCGCTTACCGGGCGAAGGACAGGCACTAAGATAAAAATTGGCAGCCGCATCAAGGTGGTTGTTAAGGATATCAGCTTAGAGGAAAAAATGATATATTTTGGCATGGCCTCACCACTTACAAAACCTCATAAACAGCAACATCATCGTAGAAACCAGAAATCTAGAAGGAGGAAGAGGTGGAAAACATAAAAGATATTTCACTGGAGAGACTTAGAGAGATACTGAGCGCCCTAGGTTTAAAGCCTTATGCCTACAAGCAGGTCTACCACTGGTTATATAACAAATGCGCATCCTCATTTGAAGAGATGACAAATCTATCCAAAGAGGCAAGGAGGCTTCTCTCGGAGAGATTTTATATCCAGAGGTTAGAGATTAAAGATGTAACTGAAGATACAGACGGCGTAAAAAAGCTCCTGTTTGGACTGAGCGATGGCATGCAGGTAGAGTCCGTCATTATACCTAGTGAAAATAGGCTTACGCTTTGTATCTCTTCCCAAGTAGGTTGTAAGATGGGGTGTAGATTCTGCCGCACTGCAAGGATGGGATTCAAAAGAAATCTAAACGTCTCTGAGATATTGGATCAGGTGATAGAGGCAAAGAGGTTCCTTACGGCTTCAGGTCTTGAGATAACAAATCTAGTGTTTATGGGGATGGGTGAGCCGCTAGATAACTACGACAATGTCAAGGCGGCGATCAATATACTAAAAGATGAGGGCGGGCTCGGAATAGCAAAGAGGCGGATCACGCTTTCAACATCAGGATTGGCGGATGGGATACTAAAGATGGCAGAGGACAAATTAGGCGTCAAGCTTGCGGTCTCTCTAAATGCTACAACGGATGAACAAAGGCGATACATTATGCCCATTGCAAACGCCTATACTATAGACGATATATTGAGGGCATGTCTCAAATACACACCCTTTGGTGGGAGGTGGAAGACCACCTTTGAATATGTAATGATAGATGGGTTCAATGACTCCAAGGAAGATGCGACGCGACTTGTGTCTATTATGAGGAGGCTTCCGTCAAAGGTAAATCTCATACCATTTAATCCGTTCGATGGGTGTGAGTTTAAAAAACCGCCAGATGAAAGGGTGTTGGCCTTTTACGAATTCCTTACAGAGAAAGGGATACAGGTAAATATAAGGATAAGTCGGGGCGTGAATATCATGGCGGCCTGTGGACAGTTGGCTGCAAGCCTTGATTAAGAGGAAAGTGGCGCCCTTGCAAACTACTGCAAAGTTTGATAAGGCTAAACGCAGAAGGAGGTAGAGATGATAGGGATCATTGGTGGCAGTGGACTTTATCAGATAGAGGGCGTGAAAATCACCAGGGAAGAGAGGCTGGAGACGCCATTTGGTTATCCATCCGACTCTATCTTTGTGGGCGAGATGAATGGAAAAGGCGTGGCATTTCTACCAAGGCATGGAAGGGGGCATGTCATAAGCCCTTCCAAAATAAATTACAGGGCAAACATATATGCCATGAAGATGCTTGGTGTAAGCAAGATAATATCAATAAGCGCGGTAGGTAGCATGAAGGAGTCGCTCCATCCAGGGGACGTTGTAATCATAGATCAGCTTATAGACAGGACCAGAGGTAGGGTTAACACATTTTTCGATGAAGGGATAGTTGTGCATATCTCCTTTTCCGATCCAATCTGCGAAGAGATGGCTCGCATACTCTACGAGGCAGCTAGCAAGGTTGGGGCCAGAGTCAAAAAGGGCGGGACATATGTCTGCATAGAAGGTCCCGCATTTTCTACCCGCGCAGAATCCATGCTCTATAGAAGCTGGGGGGTAGATGTAATTGGTATGACTTGTTATCAAGAAGCAAGGTTGGCAAGGGAGGCGGAAATCTGTTACGCAGCTGCCGCTATGATAACTGACTATGACTGCTGGCATGAGACGGAGGAAGATGTAAATATCCAATCTGTGCTAACGGTACTAAAGAAAAACACCGAAGTTGCAAAAGAGCTCGTAAAACAGGCAGTATCTATGCTAGATGACTCTAGCATGTCATGCAGTTGTCACAGCGCCCTAAAAGATGCGATTTTGACGGATCCGGCCTATATATCAGAAGATACAAGAGAGAGACTTTCACTTTTGTTAAACAAGTACATTAAATAAGACTATGGTCTCGTCTGAATCTATTGTTATATCCAAGAGGGAGTTTAATGATGCGGATCTCCTCGTTGTATTCTTAAGTAGCCTCCATGGACGGCTTACTGGCGTTGCAAAGAACGCAAAGAAGTCCAAAAAGAGATTTGGCGGTTGCCTGGAGAATGGATATGTACTCCTCCTAAACTATGAACGGAAACGTGGCGACCTTGTTACCATCACAAGCGCCTCCCTTGTCTCTCCACTTAGGTATCGCACTTATTCACTCCATGAGTTGTATATCATGCATTTCGGGCTAGAGCTGGCGCTAAGATTCATACCGGAGGGAGAGGTTGACGAGAAACGCTACGAGCTCCTAAAGAGATTCCTTATAAGTATTCACGAGGGGAGGCTTACAAGGGGGATCTTTATTTATTTTTTGTTAAGGTGGTTCAATCTATCTGGCTTCCTTCCAGACATATCCTCCCTTGGTGCGGATTCAAATCTTGAGGACAGCACATTGGAACGCCTCCAAAAGATTCTCAAAGGATCTATAGAAAGCGAAGTGTCGGATGAAGAGATGCGTAAGATTTTAGAATTCATTACTGGATTTTCGGCACACATACTCGGCACCCCACTGAGATCAGAGAGATATATAAATGATATGATAAAGGTATAAGAGATTATGAAAGATAAAAAGGACGTAACCTTGTTCGATATAGCGCTTTGGGTTGCTCTCTCGCTATTGCTGCATTTCTTCTTTGCCGCCATGATTTATCTCTGGTCTAAAACCGAAATAGCTAGCGCAGATCGTCCTAAGGAAAATGTAGTTGAGGTGGATCTAAAGGATGAGGTCAGAATAGCCGACATACTGCCGCCAAAGCAGGAGGAACAGCCCAAAAAAGCAAGATATGTTGGGGTATACAACTCCAAGGTGGAGGAAGAGACAGTTGCAGCGACAAAAGGGCGACCAGCAGGGAGGCCGGTATACAGAGGTGGCAAGGGCGAAGAGGCGCTAAAAAAAGTATCAGGCGACTGGAGCGCCTTTAAATATGAAGAGAGGAAGGAGAAGGCACAAAAGAGGGCAGCTACGGAGGATAATGTTATACCAGAAGACTTCTACCCAGATTACAAGATAGGAGAACACACGTACCTAAATGTCTTGAAATACCCAGACATAAGTTACTTTGTAATGCTAAAGAGGGTATTCAAGCTAGCGTGGGATCCAACCGAGGTCTTGATGCGGCGGCGCATGATGGGCGAGGTGAGTAGAGGAAGTATAAAGGCGGTGATAGGTCTTACTATAACGAGGGGCGGAACTATAGATGAACTATTTGTGATAAATAGTTCCGGGATGAAGGACTACGATGAAGAGGCAATGAGGGCAATAAGGGCATCTTCCCCATTTGCCACCCCTCCAGAAAAGCTACTTGCACAAGATGGCAAACTCCGAATTGCTTGGACATTCATAGTCTATCTATGAGCGAGATTAAAAACATCATGGTAAGTGACATTGAAAAGATAAGGCTAGACATATTTGTGTCCTCCAAATGTAAAATCAGTAGGTCAGAAGCAAAGAGAATGATAGAGACAGGGTCGGTAGAGGTAAACGGCAAGAAGAGCAGATGTGCCTACAAGTTGAAGAAGGGCGATGTTATCTCTATACTCCCTTATGAAAGGCCGGTCCAAGATCTGGAGCCAGAACCGATTGACTTAGATATAATTTACGAAGATGATGACATACTCGTTATAAACAAACCGCCTGGGATGGTGGTGCATCCCGCGCCGGGAAATCCGCGCGGAACCCTAGTGAACGCCATACTCAATCATTGCCGGATCAATGCCACATCGTCTTCTTGCACCGATTTGAGACCTGGCATTGTACATAGATTGGATAAAGGAACCTCTGGCCTTATGGTGGTCGCCAAAAATATAACGGCTCAAGGTCTACTCTCAGCTCAATTCAAAAATAGAAAGGTAAAGAAGGTATATCTCACGCTTGTTGCTGGTTCATCAAAGGAAAGTAGCGGGACATTTGACACATTGATCGGAAGACACCCAAAGGATAGAAAAAGGATGTCTGTGGGCACAAATCGGGGAAAGAGGGCAGTCACACATTGGGAGGTGGTGAAGCGTTTTGGAGCAGACCTCATGTTGGTAAAGGTTTCTATAGAGACAGGAAGAACTCATCAGATAAGGGTGCACTTTTCCTCACACGGGATGCCCGTAGTTGGAGATACCGTATATGGAAGGAGATGGAAGGGGAGGATAAGAGACAAAGAGTATCTAAAGATCTTAGAAGGTGTTACAAGACCGCTCCTCCACGCATACTCGATTGGCTTCACACATCCCCGGGCAGGGAAGGAGATGAGTTTTTGCCAAGAACCGCCGTCAGATTTTAAGGAGATTTTAGAAAGACTGGAGGAAAAAGGTGGGCAAGTACTATAAATCCAAACTCCTTTCCGAAAGGTCTATCATACACGGCTTTGGAACCAGACACCTCGATATAAACATGGCCTTGGAAGAGATTCCAGAAGGAGAAATCCTGGTTCCCAAGACCAAACAAATACATAGCAGTGAGGTACTTTATGTAAAGAGGCCGCTTGAGGCCTGTTATATAGGTGATGCGTTCATAACCGATGAGAAGGGGATATTACTCTTAGTGAGGACCGCCGATTGCCTGCCGCTTCTCCTATTTGAAGAAGAGGCAAGGATCATATCAGCTGTCCACTGCGGTTGGAGGGGAACTGCAAGACATATCGTTCGGAACACGCTCGCAAAGATAGTAGCCATGGGCGGAAAGGCCTCAAAGATAGTAGCTGCCATCGGACCACATATCCGAGAAGAGGTATATGAGGTTGGAGATGATGTTCTAAATTCCTTCATAAATGAAGGATGGAGAGAGGATGCGCTCTTCGCACGAAGGAACGGAAAAATCTTTCTCAGCCTAAAGAATGCGGTTGTTTATGAACTTACATCCGGAGGGGTAGGGGAGAAAAATATAGATCTACTCACGCTCTCGACATATGAAAATCCAGAATTCTTTTCATATAGGAGGACGAAGTCAAAAGAGGGAAGGATGATCAACTTTATCTTGCTATAGATTCACTAGTTATTTACTTACTTTTGTACCTCCAACCACCATTTCAGAGATTCTCACCGTAGGGCCGCCATTCGAAACAGGAACCATCTGCCCCTCTTTTCCGCATGTCCCCACAGAAAAATCTAGATCATTACCTACCGCATCTATCTTATATAGGATGTTTGGTCCATTCCCTGCTATAGTTGCATTCTTTACTAATGCATCTAGTAGGCCATTTCTGATGGTATATGCCTCTTGCGCCTCAAATACAAATTCGCCCGTCACAGTATTTACCTGCCCTCCGCCCATCTTCTTTATGAACAGACCTTCTGGCGTACTTCGTAAAATCTCATCTGGATCGCCACTGCCAGGTAGTATAAATGTGTTTGTCATCCTTACTACAGGCCTGAACCTATACGATTCGCGTCTCCCATTACCACTAGACTGGACTCCAAATGCCATAGCACTTTCTTTGCTATGCATGTAAGATTTTAGCACTCCATTCTCTATGAGTAGATTTCGTCTTGCTTGGCTTCCTTCATCGTCTACATTAAATGAACCATATTTCCCTTGGAGGGTTGGATCGTCCACCACAGAAACAAGTTTGCTTGCAACTGACTCGCCTAGTTTACCCTTGTACACAGAAGAACCTTTTAGCACAGTATCGCCTTCAAGTCCATGTCCCACCGCCTCATGTATCATAACGCCGCACGCCCCGGCCGCTATCACAACTGGCATCACACCGCTTGGGGCGGGTTTGGCGTCTATAAGCAGGATTGCCCTATTTGCGGCATCGAGCGCCTTTTTATCCAAAGACGCTATCTCAACTTTTCTCTTACCAACCTGCGATCCAAGAGATTCCGAGGCAGTACTTACGCGCTCATCTCTAGAGGCCACTATATTTATGGATATAAAGTTTTTTTCATATTCTTCAAAGGCGTTCTCTCCGAGAGAGTTTAATACAATAAACTTCCTAAAGGCATCTCTGTAGAGGATAGAGACTTGTCTTATCTCTCTTCCCGCTGAACGCGCTGTTTTATCTAGGTGTGTTACGATCTCTACCGATCTTTCAAAAGACGGAGAAGACTTGACGTTTCTAGATGTGGGTCTTGATCTACTGCCTTTAAGCGAGCTGCTTTTGTTGCCGATCCCATTTACTCTAGCAAGCTCTAGCACCGAATGTGCAAGGGCTAAGATGCCTTCCTTTGTAATCTCGTTTGTGTATCCGTACGTTGATTTGTTGTCTTTCACTATCCTTATTCCAACGCCGCAGTCAAGGCCATTTAAGGCCTTTTCAACCACTTTGTTGTCATAAAAAATGATACTGCTCCTCCGTTCCTCATAAAAGATATCGGCAAAATAAGTACCTTTCGCTGTAACTATTTCTAATGCCTTCTCTAATAGTGGGAGATATGATTTCATCTCTGGATACCTTGCTGTTTTGATAACGGCGTGTTGAAAGACATAATGTGCTTAAGACAACATGTGCCCGGAGCCGGGGTCGAACCGGCACGTCCCTCACGGGACACAAGATTTTAAGTCTTGTGAGTCTGCCAATTCCTCCATCCGGGCGGGCCAACTAGTTTTAAAACCTTTGAGGCGCGGACCGGATTCGAACCGGTGGATAACGGTTTTGCAGACCGCTGCCTTACCACTTGGCTACCGCGCCAAAACATCTTCCTAGTTTTTAAGTATGCAGATTGCTATTCTCATGTCAAGCAGTTGTCTAAAGATTTAATACTTTAAAGTCTACATTTGAATGCTAGATTGATTTTGAAAATGTTTGTTTCAAAAAATTTTGTTCTAATTTTTCTCGAGCCGCAATGAGTTCCTTTTGTACATAGATCTGGATGTCTGTTAAAATTTTAAGACAGCAAAAGCGCATGTCTCCTACATTTGATGTCCATCAGTTTTAACTTGAACTTGTCAATGATCAACGAAAGTGAACACCGCATTCCAAAAATTTGGAATAAAAATTTAATATAGGTTGATAAAAATGATTGACACAATTAATTTACTTATTTATAATTAAATTAAAGTAAGTTGGTTTAAATTAAAAAACTAACAAGGAGGGGGCGATGGCGGTGAAGAAGAAAAAAGCAACAAAGAAGAAAGTGAAAAAGGCAGCCAAGAAGAAAAAGAAATAGGTTCTGTTGCTCGAAAGGAAAAAACCCTTTCGTATTTAAGCGAAAGGGTTTTTTTCTAACCTTTAAATTAATACAAGAGAGGAGGAGCATATGACATCTATTGTCCCTCGATATGTTTTCCTGACAAAGGGTGTTGGTAAACACCGTGAAAAATTGCAGAGTTTTGAGATGGCGTTAAGAGATGCCAAGATAGCTCAGTTCAATCTAGTCCGCGTAAGTTCTATATTGCCCCCTAGGTGTAAGATTATTCAAATAAAAAAGGGGCTCCGCATGTTGCAACCTGGTCAAGTTGTATATTGTGTTTTGAGTGACAACTCAACAAATGAACCACACCGCCTTATTGCCGCTTCTGTTGGCATCTCTGTCCCAAAGGACAGAGATCAGTATGGGTACCTCTCTGAGCACCACAGCTTTGGTCAGACAGAAAGGCAGGCTGGAGATTATGCGGAGGACTTGGCAGCGGAGATGCTCGCTACTATTTTGAATGTGCCGTTTGACCCCGATAAATCATGGAATGAGAGAAAAGGTACTTGGACTATCAGTGGAGAGATAGTAAGAACTCACAACATAACGCAATCTGCTATAGGCGATAAGCGTGGACTTTGGACCACAGTTGTTACAGGAGCCATATTTGTGCCATGAAGCTTCCTCCAAATAAACCCCAATTTCTGGGATCAGATGTTTCTCATCTCAACTGGGATGATGTGAAATTTGTGATTATTCAGGCGCCGCTTGAAAAGACGGTGAGCTATGGGAAGGGGACTTCAAGGGCTCCGCATGCGATTATCAAAGCATCAGCCTACATTGAGCTGTTTGATGAAGAACTTGAAATTGAGACACCTGATACAAAGGTATATACTTTGTCTCCGCTCGACTTCATGAATTTATCACTAGAAGATTCATTGAAGACCATAGAGGATACATCTCTAAATGTTATGGAAGAAAAAAAATTTCCCATCCTTATTGGCGGCGAACATTCAGTTAGTATCGCATTTGCAAGGGCAATAAAAAAGATCTATGACAACTTTCATGTGGTTCATCTTGATGCTCACGCAGACATGAGAGATGAGTACGAAGGTAACATATGCTCGCATGCGTGCGCTATGAGAAGGATAGTTGAGATGGGATTGGATCATACATCTATCGGCATAAGATCGCTTTCTCGCGAAGAATTTGACTTTATAAAACCGAAGCGGAAGAATTATATATTTGCGAACGAGATTGTAGAAGATCCTTCTTGGATAGATCGTGCAATTGATACCATTCCTGACATTCCTGTTTTTCTCACGCTGGATGTTGATGTATTTGATTCGGCGTTACTTCCCCATACCGGCACCCCTGAACCAGGTGGGCTTGCATGGTATGATGTCATCACATTTCTTAAAAGGCTCGTTCAGGAACGGAAGGTCGTAGCAGCTGATTTTGTCGAACTTGCACCATCAGATGAAAGCAAGGCATCCGACTTCATGATAGCAAAGCTTATCTATAAGTTTATAAACTATCTCTGGTTCTATAAGTTGGGAAGGTGTTAGTTTGGTTGCCTGCGCGAATTTTTTATGTGGGATTCCAGCTCCTCTCTCTTTTCGATCAGCTTGTTTATGAAGTGCCACTCCGACGGATCTAACACAACGCCTGTTTCTATTAGGAGGGAGGCAAACCTTTGGGAATCTAGGTTTTGATTGAGGATCTCTATACAGAGTTCCTTTAGCCTTTCATCCATTTATCCCCCATAAAATATGTAAATTATACTTAACTTTATATTAAGGATATTATATTAGTATATAAAGTCAAGTATAAATGTAGAACTGTATATAAATTTTATTGTATCGTATATAATAAATAGCACTTTGTAATGTAAAGATGTGATAAGATGAGGGTGTTTGGAGATCGTTGTATCCTGCTTGAAATTGTTGCCCGAATAGGGTACTGTTACACATTATGAATACTCGGTTCTACATATTGAGGCTGGCGGCGCTATTCCTTGCCTTGTCTGTTGGTGCATGTTCTGGTGGTGGACTTGAAAAGAAGGTCGTGGAGTTCAAGTTGAAGAACGGGATGAAGTGGCTGCTTGTGAAGAGGGGATATGCCCCTGTCTTTGCTGGCATCGTGCAGGTCAAGGCTGGCGGAGTAGATGAAACCTTGGGCAAGACTGGACTTGCCCATCTCTTGGAGCACATGGCGTTTAAAGGAACTTCAAAGATAGGTACCTCCGACTTTGAAGAGGAATCATCCATAATGGCCAAGATGGATGAGGCGGCAGAGGCTGGCAACTGGGATGAAGTCTCAAGGCTCATGGAAGAGCAGAAAAAGTACATAGTGCCGAGCGAATTGTGGGACATCTTCGTAAGGAACGGCGCGAAAAATTTGAATGCATACACAAACAAGGATGTAACTGCATATCACGTCGAGATGCCTAGTACCAAACTTGAGCTATGGATGTATCTCATGTCTGGAATGCTTAAAGATCCGGCGTTTCGAGAATTTTACAAAGAGAGAGAGGTTGTGCTCGAAGAGTATAGGATGTCACAGGAAACAGATCCGTCCGGTCTCCTCTTTACCAAACTCCTTGAAACAGCCTATAGAGAAGGTCCGTATTCATGGTCTACTATCGGCAGAAAAGAAGATATTCAAAGTTTAAAGAGGCAAGACCTTATTAAATTTCATGATGCATTGTACACTGCCGAATGTATGGTAGGCGCGATAGTTGGAGACATAGATATCAAGGAGACGGAGGCGTTGCTTGAAAAATATTTTGGAGATATCAAGGGCGGTGGCTACAATGCTTTGTGTAAAAGAGATCTGCCGCCCATACCAAAACAAGAGGGCTACAGAGAAGAAAAGGTTACATTTGATGCGGAACCGTTAGTTGCATTTGCCTTTCACAAACCCAAGCCCCCTGCGTTTGATGATTATGTATTTGATATGCTTCAGGTGATTTTGTGCGAAGGCAATTCGTCGCGGCTTACTGAAAGACTCGTGAAGGACTTAAAACTTGCCAAGACGGTCGAATGTTCTAACTCATACCCAGGCGCCAGGATGGATAATCTATTTGTAATCTATGTGGAACCATTAAAGGCAGAGGATATAGGCAGAATAAAGGATGTTGTGAATGAGGAACTTGAGAAAATAAAAAGAGATTCGGTAAGGCAAGATGAGATAAAGATGGCGAAGAATAAGATAAAGACCGACTTTCTGCTTGATCTGGATTCAAACTTTGAGCTCGGCCACACATTGGTGTATTTCGAGAACATAACCGGGAGCTGGCGGTATGTGCTAGATCACGAAAAGATGCTAGATAAAATAAAGCGGAAGGATATTTCTTCTGTTGCAGCGAGGTACTTTGTTCCAGAGAATACAACTGTTGTAACTCTTGAGAGGGGGAGCAAATAGTGTCCAGTATGTCCAAACATATTTTATATTTTATGGCTATAAGTTTCTTTGGCCTTGTGCTGCGTAACGCATATGCAATGACTAAAGACGCCATCCCCATCCTTGAAAAGCTAGAGAAGAGAGAGGTTTTGCATGTATCTACTCCTCCATTTGTAAAAGGTAAGCTCCCAATGGGTATCAGATATTACATGCTTCAAGATGATACATCTAAGATAGTACACATATTTGCCATCTTTGCCGGCGGTGGTTTGTATGAGCCTTTAGAAAAGAAGGGACTTGCTGCATTTACACTTGCCCTTATGAGGATCGGTGGAGCAGGGAGGTTGTCTGGTGACGATATAGACAAAAAACTTGATGAGCTTGGTTCCAGTGTGACTCTTACAGATAGCGGCGAATATATGCTTGCAGAGCTAGTGTGCAGAAGTGAGTATTTGAAAGAGACTATGGAGATATTTCTAGACATTCTATTTACGCCCAGATTTGAAGAAAACAAATTCGATTTAGTTAAGCTGCAGACACTTTCATCTATAAAAAGAAGGGAGGATTCGCCATCTACCTTAGCAAAGATCGGCTTCTCTTCAGTTGTATACGGAAAAAATAGTCCATGGGGTGCATATCCAACAACGCAGACCGCAGACAACATAAGCATGGAAGATGTAAAAGAGTGGCACAAAAGGTTTTTCTACCCGAAAAATATGATATTGGCGATCTCCGGCGATTTTTCAAAGAGATTTGCGCTTCATGTTTTAAAATCATATGACAACTATCCAAGCGAGGTTCAGTCTTTGCCTACTTTGCCAGAACCAACTTCATATGATGCAGCAAACCTAGCTGTCATTGATAAAGACATAACGCAGTCAACTGTAATGATTGGGCATGAAGGGACTTCAAGATATAATCCGGATAAGTACGCATTGATAGTCATGAATAATATATTGGGTGGCGCCGGTTTTAAAAGCAGACTTCCATCCAAGATAAGGGTTTCCGAAGGACTTGCATATACAGTGAAGAGCGATTATGTATTTGGTCCATCAGAGGGCGCAGGCCTCTTTTATGTTACCGCCGCAACAAAGAACGATACCGTTTATGATGCTATCAAAATCGCTGTTTCTGAGATAGAATCCATAAAAGAGAAAGGTGTTACTGCT
>Ga0078972_1007373_pt1 | contig 24532 bp, 30 predicted proteins | sample YelNatPaOPGAMG01_FD_67568 | JGI IMG/M metagenome (GOLD analysis project Ga0078972, IMG submission 67568) | Hot spring thermophilic microbial communities from Obsidian Pool, Yellowstone National Park, USA - OP-RAMG-01 (SPADES assembly) (version 2) | ecosystem: Environmental > Aquatic > Thermal...
AGATGAAGAAAGTGCAATAGTACCTACTGTTGTTATTCCCGTTTGCTGACCGTAGTTACTTATCGTGGAACGAGTAGCAACTTGCCAAGCATTAATTGATGGGTTTGAGTTATAGATAAGCAGCGGGTTTGTAGCTCCTCCAGAATTATATATTTCAATACCTGAATATGACGGTATCGGCGCATTTATATTCAGAGTTTGAATTGGAGCGGCTACTGTTGTAGTCCCCTGCAGAATCTGATTGCCCCATACCGTAAGATTACCATAAATATTAGCATTACCGTAGTCTGTAAAGGTGTTGGTTTGGAATGTGTTTGTTCTTATATCTACATTACCCTGCCCTAACTTGATATACGAAGTAGGACTGCTGAAAAGATACAGACCTGCATTATTTAGTTCATACATCGGAGATTGCTTGAGAATAGAGAAATCATCAAAGTAGAGCTTACTGTCATGCAAGGCTACTAGACCCTGTACGCTGCTAATCCCTACTGTAAGGGTATAATTACCAGTTCTTCGTGGTTGAAATGCAGGTAATACTACTTGTATCCACCCTATTATTGGGAAGCCTAACCCCCGACTATTAATTAAAACTGTATCAGCCGCAGGGTCTACTATAGTTACCAGTATACCAACCCCTGTATTTACATTGCTATATAAATAAAATGTGGGACTGAATGACTTTGTTGTATCAGTACTTTGCACATTAAATGTCTGTGATAACGTACCTCCTGCCCCTGAATTAGCGGGTATGTAGAATTCTGCCATATAAGAACCAGAATGAGGAGTAACTGAACTATCACTTGTTATTACTGACCAGACGCCTGTATTGGAAGTTGTTGTTGTCCAAGAGCTGTATGATCCACTTTCAAATCCGCCATTTGTCAACACTTCTACCGATGCTGGAGGGGTTCTAAACGAGGATTTGTTTGTTACATAGACAACGGGATTATTACCAGCATCTTTTATTATCATTCCGGAATTACCAAGATTGTCTACGTTAGGACTTATATATACTGGTGCCCTTAACCCTCCTAATGATATGCTGCCACTGTCCAGACTATACTGTGAACCTGTAGTATTTGACCAATTATTGGATTGTAAAACGCCTGAACGAATAAGACTACCATAGATCGAGGTAGAGTCAACTAAAGTTGAGTCTTTTGAAAGGTTTATAGAACGTATGATCGATACCCCTCGTGCGTTCTGAGTAATTCGTGATTCAAAATGAGTTGAGTCACCATATAATCTTGAAGAGAGTAGGAGGATGCTAGTATCATTGATTGCAATCTTTGATTCAAAATGAGTTGAGTCATTGGATAATCTTGAAGAGAGTAGGGCGATGCCAGTATCATTGATTGCAATCTTTGATTCAAAATGAGTTGAGTCATTGGATAATCTTGAAGAGAGTAGGGCGATGCCAGTATCATTGATTGCAATCTCCGATCGTAGAGAGTCTATAGAATTTCCGTGTGTCGTTACCGTCTGTGACAGAAGAAGAATACTATTAGCATTCTGAGAAATAAGCGTGCTATGATAGTAAACCGTATCCCGTAATGTATCAACAGAACTCGCCATAGATAAAAATGACGGATTTTTTGAAATATCCAGAGAATCGCCAACTCCTCCAGAGCCACTGATAAGCCAAAACTTCCCTTTCAGATAAACATTATTCGAGTATAACCCATAACCACTTAATTGACCTCCAAAAAGAGTGTCCGTGATGCCTGCAAGATTTCCGAGTCTTAACTTTGACGTTGCTTGTGTATTAAATGCTGCAAAGGAGTTTACTCCCGACTTTACATCCATATAAGGAGCTTGATCATCGTCAGCAGTAAGATAAAGCAACCCCTGCCTATTGGTATCACTAACATTACCTATTCTAACGAATGTCATTGTAGCGTAGAAGGAATCCACTTGAGCACGCTCGCTTGCGACTGTATCCGTAATGAAAATAGAACTGTCAGCATAACTACAGCTGTCAACTCTTGCATTAACCTGATAAATAAACGCATTCCCATTTGCACTGTGATGGAATGCCTGCGCACGAATTAAGTCACCTGGTGCAAAGGGTACAATATCTTTTAATTTCAGTTTTGCTTGATTATTAGCATTCCAATTGATAAGAATAGTATCTACTTCTGCAGCGTCGCTGACAACGAGGTTGCCATTGGTACTACGCAACTTATTCAATATGAGCTCGTAGACGTTCATCGATCCCCGTACAGTAAGTTTATCGAACGTCGCTGCATAGCCTCCATACGCATGTTTACCCCCGACCCAGATCGAGTCCTCCGGAACTATGCGCCATCCGTAGCCTGCCCAGCCGCTGGCAAATGTAGGACTTCCTATACCAGCAAAAGATGCAAGTATTGCATTGCCGTTTAACCAAGTAGTACCGTTGATAAAGAGACTGTAGCCGGAGCTGCTTGTTGTATCTATAGCAACAGTATTGCCGTTAATGAAAATCGGACTGTTTGACAATATTGTTGCGGTTTTATAAGGAACGTATCCTGGATTAAGCGATGTAATATTTAAGCGGGGCGTTGTAATAGTATCCGCGGTTGTCAGAGTGCCCGTAAAGCGGGCGGCATTGGTAATTGTTTGTCCATTAATCAATCCTGAAGTTATAGGGTAACCAGGCATTGATAGAGGACCTGCAAGAGTCATACCAGCAAAAGTGGGGGCAGTGGATGGGGCTAAATTGGTATTGCCATTTATAGGACCGGATGTTATGGGATAATTAGACATTGATAGAGGGCCATTCAGAGTTGTTGTCCCGTTTACCGTCAATCCAGCAAAAGTGGGTGTAAATGTACCACCAGATATTATAGTGCTGAGCTTCATATTCCAATAGGTTGTATCAGAAAAAGCCATCGAGCCTAATGGAAGTCCGTGTATCTTTACAAAAGGCGAGAAAATCTCAAGAGAGTCAAATGAAGCAAGCGTATTGGGGAATGACAATCCCCACTTTGTCAAGCTTAACGGGACAATATTTCTACCGAGCAGACCCCAATATTGCCCAGAAACTGGAGTCTGCGCATATGTAGCAGATATAAAAAGCGAAAGAAAAACAAATATCCTTGCAAATCTTCTCATTGTTATACACTCCTTTTCAAGCTATGTACCATACGCCTGAATAAAATATAAGCCTTACCGATTGATTCTGAGCATCTAATGATATATAGGAATTTCCATCTATATTTAGTGCAGTTATTACAACATTATTTGTACTACCGTCGATTCTTTTTATGGTTATCGGTGTCCCACTATCAAGATTATTTGGCAAAGACAACATTACATCAGCATTTGAAGCATCAATAAGAACTAATGAATATGCCATATCAAGTGTTGTGGAATTCGTTACCATTAGTACCGCATTTGCCCCTGTAGGCTGTGTTGTATTTATTTGCTCAACAATGTATTTCCAGGTTCTTATAGCCTGGTTACGATAGTCATCAGCAGAAACAGTTCCTGTAGGTTGTGAAAAAAGGTAGTTGACTATATTCTTAGCAATTTGAAGTGAATTAGAGGCCATGATCAGCTCACTACCTTATCACCAATATAAACACCCGTTGACCCATCGACAATCTCTCCTTGCAGCTTTAAGGATGTCGGAGGCGCTAAGTTTGTTGGGATTAATGTGCAAGGTCCCATTGGTGTCATAAAAGCCGTCGCTACCGATTGAAGGGCACTCACATTTTGGTTAGCCTTCGTAGCTAATCCTGCATGATTGGGGTCTGTATAGCTCATACCTAGAGGTATATCTACTGCATCATGTTCTCTTGCTGCGTGCTGTCCTTTTAGACTTCCATCTGTCATTTTCGACTGTAACCCTAATATTTCGTCTGTATCAGAAGCATCAACAGCTGCATTTAAAAAATTAATTGCCTTCGCACCCGTAAATGTAACAACACCCTCTTTATCGATACTTATATTTACACCATTGCGCATTGATATCTGTAGTGCAACGGCTTTCGAACTGTTACCTAATACTGATTTCGTTCCCCCCTGATAGTCTGTAAGAAACCCGTCTTTATCAATTACGTTTCCCATTGTTATAGTAACAATAGGATTGCTGTCGTTCTCTTTTTCATATACTTTTAGTACATGCTCAGCATACGTTGATTGGCCTGTCAGATCAGTAACAGGTTGCAATGCAATATTGCCACCTGTTAAGCTGGCCATCAATCTCTTTGCTACGCCGGAGACAAGGGAACTGGCAGCAGTGAAATACTTAAAAAGACGTATTCCATCAACTTGAAAGGCTTGATTTACGTTGTCAAGTAATACCCTTGCAAAACTGTCAGAAAGGAGTTCAATATTGCCATTTGCTCTCATTATGATAAATGAGCCTTCACACTCAAAGCACTTCTCACCAGGATTGAGCTGGGGTATCATGCTCGATTCTTGCAACGCTTGGATGTTGTCATTCAAATAACGTAAAATCCACACTTGATCCTTATTATCTACATAGCAAAGAACAGGCGCTCCTTCTTTTGGAATATGCCACTCTTTATAACTTCCTTGTGTTAGTACAACACCTTTTCTAAAGCCTGGATGATCCAGCCAGCGTATATTCGCTGTGTAGGTTTGTGGATCAGGTGAACTGATTAAACCAATGCGCAAATGGTTGGTCAAATCTTGTATAGCACTACCAAAAGATTCAGCATCTTTCGGAAATATTTTTCTACTAAAAATCGGGATCATGGTTTCTTTACACCGTATAGTTCACTGTGATACGTGTTCAACAAAGCACTGAGTTTATCTATCCAGAGTTTCTCTGGATAGTGTCTTAAAACACGATAAATGCGTTCCTTTAAATCTTTCTTACGTATAGGTCCCTTCATACTGAGTAACTCATCGAGAAGTTCCCTTGCCTCATTCATGGCCCGTAATCTTTCAAAATCGAGTGTCATACAGTAACCTCCTTTATTCTAAGTTATGTTTCTTTTTCCATTGTTCAAAATCTGCATCAGTAAATCCCTTCTCAGACTCACCTATAAATCTTCCATTTACCCACCACTCTTTTATCCCATCTTCTTCAATAGCAGGTCCGTCTAACCTGTGTCTTTTATTGTTTACCCACCACTCTTTCCTGCCATTAGGCCATATAGTTGCTGGACCATCAAGACGATGTTTTTTGTTGTTTACCCACCACTCTCTAAATCCATTGGCCTTTTCTATTGCAGGACCTCCTTGTCTGTGTAATTTACCATCAACATACCAGTATTTGGTGCCGTCTGCATATTCAACTGCTGGTCCATTAAGATTGCTCCACTCTCCGTTACTATTTTCGAAGCTGATCGTGCCCTTCTCGTCAACTGTCATATTATTAAAGGCAGGCCATTCCTTATCAGCAAATCTCTTTGAAGAACGATGACTCGCCTCGCGAAAATTCTTTTGTTCTATATCTTCTGGCAGTTTGTCAAAATACTTCTTTACTTTTGTTCTAGAATATGCGGAGGAGGAGGGATCGAGATCTAACCAGTTTTGCACCATATCAATTGAGGTCTCATAAATCTGTTCTTTAACCTTTACATCATTAGGAATTTTTAGTTGCTCCAATAGCGAATCGAGCTGCTGATTACTGAGATACCTATTTGATATTACGAGCACCTCTTTATTGGACAATTTTACAACTACGCCACGAGTTGTCCTGTCAAACTGTCTAGGAGTACCGTCAAATAGCATAACGTGTCTTATATATGAAGCATCAGCCATGCGCAGAAATTGTGTGGTTGTTACTCTTCCATCAGGTTGCACAATAAATACCGCCACAGGGCCTCTTGCGCCATAGCGATAACCCGTTATAAATTCCTCATAGGGAATGGTTTCAGAAGAGAATTTCAATGTTGGAACATACATCTTTAAATACTCTTTCCATATATGTTTAGCGAAATTGAATCAATCCCTAAAACCGACTTAGAAAAGAAATTCTTTCCTGGACACGTAGTCAGACTCACATCATTGTGGTAATATATGTAATCCACGACGTAAAGTGAACGGACATAACTCAGCACCGAGGTAAGTATATGCTGTTGAAATACCGTAGGTTTATTTGAGTTGAAATCGCCAATTAAAGCGATTTGGATTGGTCTCGGCACTGAATTGTCAACATCTTGCGCAGGAAGATGACTTGTATAGGAAAAAGCTTGTCTAATAGTTGCATTAAGTATCATATGATCCGCCTTTTCTGCTTTAATCCATTGGGGCATTAAGGCTATCATACCTGTCTTATCAATTATAATGTCGAATGGTGCTCCGAACTTGCCTTGCTGTATGGACTGTAAATTTAGCTGTTTAGCAGAGGTATCCGAAGCCGTATGATGCAAAATTACGACTAACAAGTTATTCTGAGCCATTTGATGTAAAAATCATAAACCATTACAATAATAGTTAGTTATAAAGCGGAATTGTTACAACTAACTATTGCGGCTTAAAGTTGGATGGATATTGCAGGGATCCGTCTGTTTTGTAAATTTCGTCATTTTCAGAGAATGAAAGACGAGAGGGCAAAAGATCCCAAGGCTTTCTACCGTAAGTGAGATAAAGTGTTGTGGATTGACTGTGACCGAAATCAAGATCGTGATCAACAGTTTCTACGAAGTAAAACATGTTGCGAATTGGCACGTAAATAACAGAATTTGGCTCTATTTCTGCCCGCATACCGATTGTTATCTGCCCTTGATATCTACCTGCCAATAATCTTTGCAAAAGGGACTTTGCGTAAAGTGTTAGACCTTGAAATCCGTGTGTTAATGTATCCCCAAGAAGGGGATTGGATACGGTAAATATTCTTTGTCCGTATTTAAATACTACGTCGTAATCCTTTGCAGCACCTCGAGTAATGCCGAGTGATTGCGCTTGTGCTAAGCCAAGGGGAGGGACCGTATCAACATAAACGGACGAATACACATTTGTATCATCTTCTAAAAAAGCGTAAGAATAAATACTTTCTTTATCTATTACATATGCATTTTTATACTCTGTATTTAATGCTAAAAACCTCGCGATGCTGAAATCTCTTGGTGTAAACCAAATATCACCATGACCATCAGCGTAGAATAAACAGTCTGTATCCTCTGCAATCTTGTAGGCAATGTCACGCCTCACCTTAAAATCTCCCTGATAAAAGCTATACGCTCCATTTAGGGAGAGCTTATAGGAAGTAAAACCTGCAATGCCTGCTTCATCCTTAAAAGGATCAAGAATGTGCACTGTTGACTTTGTAAATAGGTCTCCCAGTATATCCCGAATACTAACTACATTAAATGACTTTGCCCGCTTTGCTGCTGTAGAGACAACAAAGTCCGAACTCGAAGGTGCTGATTGGTCCAGCGCTACAGGTAGGTAATCATTTGCATCAACGCTAAATATTGTTGATTTGGCTCCCCTACCTTTTTCTGCGGCGTATTCACCTATTGCAAGTATATCATTGCCGTTGTTTCCCCTTCCACCAAGAGTTAATAATCTAATGATTTCCGGTGCTCGCATCCCTTCAAAAATATCACCCCAGACAGTAATTCCTTCATTTGAAGTTTGATCTGGAAGATTTTGAAATGTAATTGGTAATGCTGGATTTACGTTAACAATAGACATACGCATAAATTTTGTTACGTCTTCGCCTTCTACATCTATTGTTTCTATATTAGGCGTCCATTTCTGTTGTACCCTGTTTAGTACACCAGAAAATACTCTTATCATCCTTATTTGCGAACTCTGATTCTTATTCCCATTTGTATCAAAACGAGTCGACAGAAATACCACAAACCTATCCATTGCCTGCAATGCACATCTACCCTCATTGAATACACTCTCATCCTCGCCTTGCCACTCTGTATCCTTTATCATTTGCATAATCTGGCGATTCGTATAAACGGTCAGTATAAATTTTCTCTGATAATTCCTGTTGTCATGTGAAAGTGTATTTAAGGTAAATGTTTGACCACTATTTGCTGGATTTACGATATCCAATGGCACCTTCACAATTGTACCATCGTCAAGCAATGACCAATATTCTCTTATTTTACCCTTCTCATCCGTGCTGTATGAAACAGCATAACTTTTTTGTGTTACTACATCCGTTAATATGGCCTCATTCCAGATCTTCCAATCATCGTAACTCTTCCAAGGATAATAATTAGCCACATTAAAAGAAGGCAACGTAACTGTTGTTTGTGTTGATGCTTTTGTAGAACCACTATTTGACTGATACACAGTTTGTGTTTGCCATTTATAAACCTTAGCGGGAGCTGTTCGATTATAAAGATTCTGTATCTCTTGTTGAGGATTGTCAGGTAAAATCAATTGTTGGCTTATTTCGATATCTTTATTTAAGAGTGTAGATTGATTAGAAACATTGCTACGTCGGCTTACATCTACATAACGTGTGAATTTCTGACGATTGTTAACAATAGTCATCGAGCAAGTAGAAGGTGAATTACGTATCGTCCTCTGGATATGCAATGATACGATTTCTCTATTCATGCCTACATTCGAGGCCATAAGAGCAGATTCGGTCAGATTTTTAAACTGGTCTGTTCTAAAACCGGAAATGAACAGCACCACAGCTGAGGGATAATAATGAAATACGGTCTCAGTCATAATTGCCTTTTTTTCTACTCTTCATAGTCTGTGTTTCTTTTTCCATCTTTCAAAATCTTCCTGTGTAAATCCTTCCTTTGATGTACCTATAAGTTTGCCGTTTACATACCATTCTTTAGTACCATCCGCATCTTCGGCGGCTGGACCATCTAAACGATGAAGTTTGTCATTTACCCACCATTCTTTACCACCATCTGCTTTCTCGACTGCAGGACCATCAAGACGATGTTTTTTGTTGTTTACCCACCACTCTTTTCCCCCATCTGACCGTTCAACGGCTGGTTTGTTAAGTCGGTGTTTCTTTCCTTTATAATACCACTCCTTTGTACCATCTGCATATATAATCGCGGGTCCATCCTCACGATGCAACCTATCATTTTGATACCACTCTTTTGTACCTTCTGCTTCTATAACAGCAGGTCCATCTAAACGGTGTAATTTGTTGTTTACATACCACTCCCTACCTCCATCTATCCACTCAATGGCAGGTCCATCCAGTCTATGCAATTCTCCTTTTTTGTTACAGTAAAAAATATTCCCATCATCATCGATTTCTACATCGTGAAAAGTAGGCTTTTCTTCTTCGCTAAATTTTAAACTAGCTATTTTCATAGCCCATGCTCTTTTTTCCATCTTTCAAAATCTTCATCAGTAAATCCATCCTTTGATTTACCTATCAATTTACCATTTACATACCACACCTTATAACCGTTACTACCTACAACGGCAGGCCCATCTAAGCGATGGAGCTTATCATTTACATACCAGAACTTGCTACCATCTCCCAGCTCAATAGCAGGTCCGTCCAATCGGTGCCACCTACCTTCCTGCCGCCATTCTTTGCGCGCATCGGCATATTCTACTGCAGGCCCGTCTATGCGGTGTAACTCACCTTTCTCGTTATAATAAAACACATTTCCATCCTCATCAATTTTTATATCATAAAAAGATGGTTTCTCTTCTTCACTAAATTTTAAACTAGCGACTTTCATAGTCCATGCTCTTTTTTCCATCTTTCAAAATCCTCTTCGGATGCGCTGATAAGTCTACCATCTACATACCAAAATTTTAAACCATTAGCCATCTCAATAGCAGGCCCATCCAAACGATGCGGTTTGCCATCTACATACCAAATTTTTGTGCCATCTGGTCTTTCAACAGCAGGACCATCAAGACGATGTGGTTTGCCATCTACATACCACTCTTTACTTCCGTCCCAACGTTCGATGGCAGGTCCGTCTAGTCTGTGCAATTCTCCTTTTTTGTTATAGTATAAAATATTTCCTTGGCCATCAATAGTTACCCCGTAAAAGGACGGTCTCTCCGTATTACTAAATTTCAAGCTAGCGACTTTCATAGTCCGTGTTTCTTTTTCCATTTTTCAAAATCCTTATCAGTAAATCCTTCTGAGGACTTGCCTACAAGTTCATCGTTTACCCACCATTCTTTATAACCGCTTGCATATTCAATAGCCGGTCCATCTAAACGGTGCAATCCTCCAAACATCCAATATTCCTTGCTACCATCGTGAAACTCAACGGCAGGTCCGTCCTTTCTGTGAATAAATCCTTCCATAAACCATTGCACTTTCCCGTCTGCGCTTTCTATTGCAGGACCATTAGATCTGTGCCTCCTGCCATTTACAAACCATTCTTTGCTTCCGTCTGTATATTCAACAGCGGGACCATCAAGACGATGTAAATCTCCTTGATCATCTACATATTTAATGGTGCCGTCTATACCAATTTGTATGTCATAGAAAGACGGTGCTTCTTCGCTATTTATTTTTTCCAATGTTTCTTTTTCCATTTTTCAAAATCTTCATTGGTAAATCCTTCTATTGAATCCCCTACAAACTTTCCTTTTACATACCACTGTTTAGTACCATCTGCCCACTCAACTGCAGGACCATCAAGACGATGCCGTTTACCATCTACATACCAAATTTTTGTTCCACTAGGCCAAGTCTCTGCTGGACCGTCGTCTCTATGCGGTATTCCGTGAGCATACCAAAACTTAGATCCGTTTGCAAGCTCAATAGCAGGTCCATCTTCTCGATGGAGTTCACCATTTACATACCACGCTTTATAACCGTTATTACCTTCTACTGCTGGTCCGTCGAGACGATGTTTTTTTCCTTTATAATACCACTCTTTTGTACCATCTGCATATATAACTGCAGGTCCATCCTCACGATGTAGCTTATCATTTTGATACCACTCTTTACCACCGTTTGCCCATTCAATAGCTGGGCCATCAACTCGATGTAGCTTATCATTTTGATACCATTCTTTATCTCCATTGACATATTCAATAGCAGGCCCGTCAAGACGATGTAGTTTATGTCGCCAGTTATAAAATGCAATATTACCGCGTTCATCGGATTCTATGTCGTAAAAGGAAGGTTTCGGTGTTTTAGATGTAAATGGCCACATATTAATGTCTCGTAAAGCTACTAGTTACTTTCATAACCGTGTTCTTTCTTCCATCGTTCAAACCTTTCTTGGGTAAATCCTTCCTTAGATTTACCTATGAGTTTATTGTTCACATACCACTGCTTCGCGCCATTTGCCATTTCGACTGCTGGTCCATCAAGACGGTGTGCCTTATCATTCACCCACCATTCTTTGCTGCCATCTGCATATTCAATAGCAGGCCCTCCTTCCCGATGTCGCTTGCCATTCTCATACCACTCCTTATCACCATTGGCATATTCAATTGCCGGACCACCTTCTCGATGTAGCTCTCCTTTTTCGTTATAGTAAAACACATTCCCCTCGTCATCGATTCCTATGTTATAAAAAGATGGTTCTTCTTCGCTGAATTTTAAGCTAGCTATTTTCATAACCGTGTTCTTTCTTCCATCGTTCAAACCTTTCTTGGGTAAATCCTTCTCTCGAACTCCCTATAAATTTACCGTTTACCCACCATCCTTTGATCCCATTGAAATACTCAATTGCTGGACCATCTAGTCGATGTAATTTGTCATTTACATACCAGAACTTGTTGCCCCTCGGCAGGATCTCAGCAGGCCCGTTGAGCCGATGCCTTTCACCATTCATATACCAAAACTTGCTACCATCAGCCCTCTCATATGCGGGTCCGTCTTCCCGATGTCGCCTATTGTTTTGATACCACTCCTTATCTCCATTGGCATATTCAATAGCAGGCCCATCGAGACGGTGGAGTTGTCCCTTCTCATTATAATACCGAACATTCCCCTCGTCATCGATTCCTATATCATGAAAAGATGGTTCTTCTTCACTAAATTTTAAACTAGCTATTTTCATAACCGTGTTCTTTCTTCCATCTTTCAAAATCTTCCGGCGTAAATCCTAATCGATCACTCCCAATATACTCATTATTCACCCACCATTCTTTATAACTATTTGCCCATTCAGTGGCAGGACCATCAAGACGATGTAATTTATCATTTTCATACCACTTTTTACTACCACTAAAAAATTCGACGGCGGGACCATCAAGACGGTGAAGCTGACCCTTCTCATTATAATACCAAACATTCCCCTCGTCATCGATTCCTATATCATGAAAAGATGGTTCTTCTTCACTGAATTTTAAACTAGCTACTTTCATAGTCCATATCTCTTTTTCCACTGTTCGAACTTCTCATCAGTAAATCCCGATCGATTACTCCCAATATACTCGTCATTCACCCACCACTCCTTAGTACCATCTGTCCACTCTGCAGCAGGACCATCCAAGCGGTGTAGCATATTATTAACGAACCAGAATTTGTCACCTGTATCAGTTATTACAGCGGGACCTCCTTCTCTATGTCTCGATCCGGCTATCCAATATTCTTTCGTTCCGTCTCTTCGTATAATTGCAGGTCCTTCAAGACGATGCGGACGGCCGTTCACCCACCATTCTTTAGTACCATCGGCCCATTCAATTGCTGGACCTTCAAGGCGATGAACTTTACCGTCTACATACCAAGTTTTTCCTCCATCGGAGTACTCAATAGCAGGTCCATCCTCTCTATGAGGAAGGCCGTTTCTATACCAAAACTTATCACCTCTAGCAGTTTCAACAGCTGGTCCATCCTCTCTATGCAACCTATCGTTTACCCACCATTCTTTACTTCCATCTGGTCGTTCAATAGCAGGACCATCTAATCGGTGGAGCTCGCCTTTTTCATTATAGTGCCGAACAATGCCCCCTTTATCTGCTTTTCTTTCAGCAAACTTTGAAACATTGCTAAGAGAGCTGTACAGCTCGTTTGAATGCAGAGGTTGTAACAAATCATCCCAGCTTTTAAACATATTTCTATACAATACATCAGCATCCACGCGAGTGAGATCTTGCTGTTGATCGTCAATATAGAGTGTACGACCAGCTGCACGAATATAGCTTGGTTTGTCGATTTGTTGTTTTATCACTTTTTCATAAGTAAAGTACTTCCACAAACGGAACTTCTTTAAAAGCATAACTGCCGGCTGCGCTGAGAAAAACCTATTTGGATCTTCACTTCGGCTTACGATACCGATATTCTTTCCTTCCGACCATAGAAGAAATAATACTTTTCGCACGCCAGTTTGCAAAAGAACAACATTACCCTTTATATCCCTTATTTCATGGTCGTCTATTAAAGTGTAAGGATATTCCGTCTGATAGGCGCCTATACTGTCGCCATCCGGAGTATAACAATCCCAGATTGTACCATCCAGATCGATAAGTATGGTATCATACTTATCAAAAACAGTTCCCTCTAGCGGGTTTAACTTATGCTTTTGAAAAGGAGCAGGAGGCATTTTCTCTCACCTCTGTTAATTTACTTTTACTTCTTTCTTTTGTAGATCTATCAATAGATTGTCTACATGTAATTCATCGCCGTTGGTAAACGTCCAGTCGGAAGTATCTATCTTCCAGCCACTCTCTTCGCTTATATCAAGTGTTTGTTGTTGTCCTTCTACTGCCTCTCCTGATTCTGCGGCTGGTACGATGTCAAAAGTACAATGTATGTTATCAATAAATTTATATACTCCTTTTATTCCCCATCCTCTTAATTCGAGCTCGACATACCAATGTACGATAGCATAAACTGACTCAACGTCTGCCCCTTCTACTCCGATAATGTCTACATTATTACCTTTAAGTTCTTGTGTGAACTCAAAGTCACCCGAACTTGCGAACACTCTTAATGTCTCTCCTTTCATCGCTGCAAATGCCTTTCTTATTAAGTTTTTACCTTCTAAAGTAATTATAAATTTATTCCCTCTTAAAATACGAACAATTCTGTTCATTGCGAGAAATTGTAGTGTATCTTTTACTAAAGTTGAAACTTGCTGATAATCAGGGTTGCTGTTACCATGTGCAATTAAGTAATCATTTACATATGCATATACATCTTCTATGCTGTATTGACCCGTTGCATCAGGCTTATTCTCTTCACAAAATTGCAAAATCAAGCGCGCCGTATCATCGTTATAACTAAGGAGACGTTCTTGTTCCCATTGTTCTTGGCTAGGCAATTCAACGGTAAACTTCCAAGCAGGACCGTTGTCAGCAAAAGACAAACCAATTAGTAAGTTGGGTATATTACTGCTCAACTTTACAACTTGATGCTCTGGATAATAATCATAGAAAGTATATGCTTTTCCTTTTGTAAAAAGCACAGTACCATCTTTTGCTTTAATAGTCTTTTGGGCTATAACGATATCACCAGGTCGTACCCGCCTGCTTAAAAGAAGTTCAGGTGTTAATGCAATCTGTTGTAATTCTGTCGAACCTTCTGCCATTAGATCACCATTCCTATTATACACCTTATTAGTTCTTAAATCTGAGAATATATACAAAAGCTAGCACGGCTATTTGAAATGTGGAGATTAACAAAAGTTCGTCGTAGCTAAGTTTACCTGCTTCTTCTGCAAACATCGGTCACCTACTTTGTTGTCGGTAAAGAGTTAACATCATACTCCTTCTCCACTGTGAAGGTAAAGGCGTAGTCAACTAAATAGGGCTTTTCTGCATCTGCTATTGGCCCAGTAAAATCTTCAAAAAATCCTACATAGAATCGATCGAAGAAAGAAAGTCCAAGTGTTGTAGTGGATTGCTCTTCGCCAACCCCTGCATGATCTTTATCATAAATCGCTTTTAATTGATTCAATCTTCGCCAAGCAGTGGACATTGTTATATCCTCATCGTCACTAAGTACCTGTTGTAGGCGTGTTGGATTATCAATAATCCTATGAAGACCTCCGCTCTGACCGCTTACACGGATTTGTGTCAACTCAGTACCCCAATGCACAACTTCCCAACCTGCTAACGTTTTAACTTTGGTTATGAGCTTCTTGTAAACAGGTTCGATATGCTTGGGGTTGACATAGAATTCAAATACCTCCTGCGGAGTTCCTTGGGCATGTGTAGTTGCACTCTTTTTTCGAATATACCACCTTCTCCCTCCTATAAGTACATAATAATCTCTAGACGGAGGGTTGCCAGGACTTGATACAAACCCTATCTCGTTATATACGGTAAGATACATTCCCGTCTTCGGTAGGTAGGTATTTGCTGATGGGTCAGGTACATTCCATGGCGCAACCTTGATAGCGAGTCCAGGATTACCGCCACTCGTTTTCGCAGATTGGATATTTGAGTCATCGAGACCTGTTAAAAACTGGCTGTCTGATACATGGCTGAATGAGATCTGACCCAAATCCAACTTATCAGGGGTAAGAATATAAATTCGCATCGGGACGCGTCTTGGCATCTTACTTTTTACTCCTCCACCATAAGTTTAAGTGAGGGTAGGAAGCTGGAAGTTTTTTGAAATCCAAGCTGATTAATAATCAGGTTGATAGCTGCTTGGCCTTCAGGTTTACCACTTATAAGATCATTGACAATTCTGAGATACTGCGCTGGAGGCAATGTAATAAGCTGCTCGTATACATACATACGCTGTCTCGGCGTAATATCCTGTGTTGCATTAACAAACTTTTGCCAAAAATCTGGACCAAAACGTATTCCCCATACCTCATTTGCAAGAGTATCTGTTTCTTGTAAAGCGCGAGCTCTTACTTTTGGATTACGTGATAATCCATGAGCAGAAACAAGCTCCATTACACCTTTCACCAGCTCCTGTAACAAAATAGGAAAGATAACTGCTTGCGCTACAATAATAGGCTTTGACTCCGAAAGATTTAGTTGTACTTTTCCGGCAGCCAAACCTCCTCCTGCCCCGATGCTTGGTATTGCCCAGTATAAATAATGAGAAAATGCAGTGATCAGAGCATATAACCGTACAAGTTCTGGTGAGATAAGCGCCAACATATCATTAGCTAAATGAAAAAGATTTTGCGCTCTCATTCCTGCACCCTGTATAAACGCATTTGCTATATGGCGCTTTTTTATTTCTGCCTGTATCTCTTCTGTCAATTCAGAATCTTCTGAAAGAAGTTCATCCGGCTCATTACCAGGCTGTATTTCTATGTAAGTGGTACCAAGCGTTACATCAAATCCTACCTCATTTGGATTTATGCCGTAATAGTCCTCAACTAGCTTGACTGCAAGAGCAATCAATTCATCACTGTATTCGGCTTCAAGATTAAGCACTTTGTCCACTGCTTTTTGAAATGCAGGAAGTAATTGAGAGGCGTGCGTTATCTTTATTCCTGCATACCTTCTCAGAGCCTCTTGTAGCATTCGAAACTGCTCCGAAGCGATATCCTCAAAAGGAACGTCTTTGAGCTCGGGAATATGGTACGGTGTTTTCTTTCCTGTAATGGCAGATTCTACAATAGGATTTATCCTTTCTGGATACTTCTTATCATACTTTATCATAACAATATTTCTCCTTAATCAATAAAAGGTACTACTAAATAAACAGGACTACTCTCATCTTTATCTGAAAAATAAACATAGGCTCCAAGATTCCTGTAATGTTGTTCGACATATTTTGCTGCAGCAGCAAGTCTTGCTATGTTCGTTTCAAACCAACGAGAGGCTAATTCTACCTTAAAACTGTTTGATCTTTTGTAGGTATTGTACACAGAAGGTGTCTTTGGGAAATTAAACTTTTCTGACAACTCTCTGAGAATTTGTTTTATCAACTTCCATGTCTCCGGATGTTGAACTTGGCGAGCAGTCGCTAGTGGATCTTGCATATAATTTTCCATTTTCCAATGTTTCTCAACATCGGCTAAATCTTCGTCTGTAAAGCCTGTCATACTAGAGCCGATAAACTTGCCATTTAACCAATACTCCTTATACCCATCGGCCCTCTCATATGCAGGTCCGTCTTCCCGATGTAGTTTACCATTTACCCGCCATTCTTTATTGCCACTAGACCATTCAACAGCAGGGCCTCTTGTGTTGTGAGAACGTCCCGACTCGTCAACAAACTCAATGTTTCCTGAATTGTCGATTTTTACATCATCGAAAGCAGGCTCTTCTTTCTTTCCTTTTGCACTGAATTTTAAACTAGCTGCTTTCATAGTCCGTGTTTCTTTTTCCATTGTTCGAACTTTTCTTGCGTAAATCCTTTTGTAGACGTACCTATAAGTTTGTCTTTTACCCACCATGCCTTATAGTCATCACCAAAATCAATAGCCGGTCCATCCAGACGATGCCTCATACCGTTTACAAACCAAGCCTTTCTCTTTCCATCAGCCCACTCAACGGCTGGTCCATCTAATCTGTGTAGTTGATTTTTCCCATCACGATAAACTACATCTCCTGCGCTGTTGACAACACCTCTATCCTCTCGAACATGTTTCGCTCTCCATTGTTCGAATTTTTTATCTGAAAATCCCTCCTCGGTACTACCTAAAAGCTCCCCATTTATCCACCATTCTTTAGTACCATTTATGTATTCAACGGCAGGTCCATCCAGACGATGCCGATTGCCATTTATAAACCATACTTTAGTACCGTCTGGATGAATAATGGCGGGGCCGTTGGAACGATGAAGCTCTCTGTCTTCATTATAGAATCTAATAGTTCCATCATCAATCCAAACATCATAAAAAGGCATCTCCTCCTTAGCGCTGAATTTTTGACTCGTCTCTTTCCACAAGTTATGTCTCTTTTTCCAGCGTTCAAAATCCTTGTTTGTAAACCCTTCATCTGAACGACCGATCAACCAATCATGCACCCACCATTGTCTACCCCCGTCAGGATGTATAACAGCAGGTCCATCTACTCGGTGTTGCTTACCATGCAAAAACCAGGCTTTTTCTCCGTCGATTCCTTCATACGCAGGTCCATCCAGACGATGAAGCTCTCCATTTTCATCGTAGTATCTAATATTGCCACCTGGATCCACATCTACATCATGAAAGGGTTTTTGCGGTTGTGGTTGCGGTTGCGTTTGCTTTTGTCTTGCGCTAAATTTCAAACTAGCTATTTTCATAGTCCGTGTTCTCTTTTCCACTGTTCGAACTTTTTTTGTGTAAATCCTTCCTTCGATGAGCCTACAAGCTTCTCATTTACCCACCACGCCTTCGTGCCATCGGGATATTCCACAGCTGGACCGTCAAGTCGATGAAGTTTATTGTTTACAAACCAGAGTTTATGACCGTTGTGATCCTCAATTGCGGGTCCATCTAGTCTGTGTAACATACCTTTCACATACCACTGTTTAGTACCGCTTGCGCGTACAACTGCTGGGCCATCACGACGGTGTCTCATTCCGTTCACCCACCATTCTTTATCGCCGTCGGCTTTTTCAATTGCCGGTCCACCACGTCTGTGCAACTCTCCATTTATGCGCCACTCCTTACCTCCATCAGCATATTCAACAGCAGGTCCGTCTAACCGATGAAGTTGACCCTTTTTGTCATAATAACAAATATTCCCTTTTTCATCAATCTTTACATCCGCAAAAAACGGTCTCTCTTTACCGCTAAATTTCAAACTAGCTGCTTTCACAGTCTATGCCTCTTTTTCCACAGCTCAAACTTTTTTTGCGTAAATCTTTCCTTAGATGTACCTATAAGTTTGCCTTTTACATACCATGCCTTATAGTCATCACCAAAATCAACGGCAGGACCGTCTAAACGATGAAGTTGTCCGTTTACATACCAAGCCTTTCTCTTTCCGTCAGCCCACTCAACGGCTGGACCATCTAATCTGTGTAATTGAGTTTTCTCATCGTAGTAAACTACATCTCCTACGTTGTTGACAATACCCCCATCCTCACGAATATGTTTCGCTCTCCATTGTTCGAATTTTTTATCAGAAAATCTTCCCTTGGTACTACCTAAAAGCTCCCCTTTTATCCACCATTCTTTAGTACCGTCTGAACGAATAAGGGCAGGACCATCTAGACGATGCCGCTTTCCATTTACATACCACTCCTTATCGCCATCCGCCCACTCAATGGCTGGTCCATCTAATCGATGCTCCCGATTGTTTACCCACCATTCTCTAGTACCATTTGCGTCTTCAACTGCAGGCCCATCCAGACGATGTTTCATACCGTTTACCCACCATTCTTTATCACCATCTATTGTTTCAACCGCAGGACCGTCAAGACGATGAAGCCTACCATTTTTATTGTAGTATCTAACATTGCCATCTTCGTCAATTTCTACATTATAAAAGAGAGGTTCTTCTTCTGTGCTAAATTTCAAACTGGCAACCTTTATAGTTTGTGTTCCTTTTCCAGTATTCGAACTTTTTATCATTGAATTTTGGACTAACGCTTTCGTCTTCGTCTTACGTAACCATTTTTCCTTTTCCAGTATTCGAACTTTCCTGGGGTAAATTCTTCCTCTGTATCACCTAAACGCGCTCCTTCTACCCACCATTCTTTATAGCCATTGGGATATTCCACAGCAGGTCCGTTGAGACGATGTCCCATACCGTTTATATGCCAGTATTTTGTACCATCAGCTTCTTCTATTGCAGGTCCATCTAAGCGATGAAGCCTACCATGTATACGCCATTCTTTAGTACCATTTATATATTCAACGGCAGGACCATCAAGACGATGAAGTTCACCTTTTCTGTCGTAGTATCTAATATTGCCGTCTTCATCAAGTTCTACACGGTGAAAAGGAGGCTCTTTTTTTGCTGTAAATTTTAAGCTGGCTACCTTCATAGTCCGTGTTTCTTTTTCCATTGTTCGAACTTTTCTTGGGTAAATCCTTCCGCTGTATCACCTAAGCGCATCCCTCTTATCCACCATTCTTTATAGCCATCGGGATATTCCACAGCTGGACCGTCAAGACGATGCCCTACACCATTTACAAGCCACACCCTAGTTCCATCCGCTCTTTCAATGGCTGGACCGTCAAGACGATGCGGATCGCCATTTACCCACCACTCCTTGCTTCCATCTGTTTACGTCAGCCAGTATATTTGGCTCTTGTTCTGGCCAACGTTTCTTCAGTATATCACGGGCAAATAAAGCGGCCCAAATCGGAGAAGCGCTAACAGCTCTGCGCAATTCTGGCGTATCTTCTTGTGACAGTTTGGCATATAACAATGCAATCTTTGGATCGGACAAAATTGTCCGATATTGTTCCGGAGTAAGAACATGAAGGAGTTGGTAAAGTGATAGAGTATCCATCGGTGAAAATTGCTGTTCATTGGCCATGACTTCTGCAAGGATCTTTGCCCACGCAGGCTTTATCTCTATCATTTTATCTCTTATATTCCTAAATTGACGCGACGGAAGATGGAATTGCGCAATCTTTTTGTTATCTTTAAGCAATACATACAGTGGTCCACGGGGTAGATATTCGGGGCTTCTCGCAACTTCAGGATGCTTCGTACACCAATTAGTACCTTTACCCATTATTTCACAAGCTTCGGGGGTTGTGAGTTTTATAACCGCATATGGAGGCTTATCATAAACTACTTGAAACCCCTGGTTTTTTATTTCTCTCTTCTTTTCGCGATTGCTTTTTAATATGTCCGTCTCTTCTTCAAAGCGTGTACCTCGAACTTTATCAACAGCTTCCTCTAACGAGTTAAAATCGAACCGAAATATGTCTTTTCCATATTCCCAACGCTGTTTTGCCTTATCAAAGAATGATAGTACATCTCTTACACGATCCTGATCTTCAGGTAGCCGAATTATCCCTCTGCGTGCTTGGTGTAATAGCCACGTTGTATATGATTTATTCTCAGTAGGATCAGCTTCAGCCACAACCCTTACATAACGCTCTTTTTCAGGTTCTGGCATGTCATTTGGCAACAGCTTCATTAGGAAAAGAAGTTTGGCTTCGCTAAGAGCTGCGAATTTCAGGCTTGCTACTCTAAATTCCATTTGGTGATTTCTCCTTTTTGTTCTCCTTTAATATTTAAGGCGATATTCGCCAATCTCAATACTACATCCTTTATAATACACAACATAATACATCTGTCTCAGAAAATCAATGGTATTTCGACAAATTAAATTCTTCATCATTGGGGAATCAAATTCTTTTTCCATCTTTCAAAATCTTCCTGCGTAAATCCTTTTTCCGATGCACCTATGCGCTCATTATTTACCCACCATTCTTTGTTTCCATTTGCCCATTCAATTGCGGGACCATCTAGGAGATGATGCATACCATTTACGTACCATGATTTACCACCATCTGCAAGCTCTATTGCTGGTCCATCTAATCGATGTAATTTGTTATTTACATACCAAAATTTTGAACCATCTGATCTTTCAACAGCAGGCCCATCAAGACGATGTAGCTTATCATTTTGATACCACTCTTTGGTGCCATTTGCGGTTTCAACAGCGGGCCCGTCTAGCCGGTGAAGTTGTCCGTTTACAAACCACTCTTTATCACCGTTGACCCATTCAACCGCTGGCCCATCGAGACGATGCAAGTGCCCTTCTTCATTATAATAATAGACATTTCCCATAGCATCGATCTTCATGTCATAAAAAGACGGATTCTCTTCTTCGCTAAATTTTAAGCTGGCTATTTTCATAGTCCGTGTTCTTTTTTCCATCTTTCAAAATCTTCCTGACTTTCACAATACTATATTGTACACTTGATAAATCTGCCACTACGCCCTGATCTTTAAATTGTCCAACAGTACCTTCAAACACTGGAGTACCGCCACCTCGAACATCGTTAGCAAATATAATAGTTTCGGTATTATCAGAAATATCGTTTTGCTGCAATAATTCGAGAATATTACCCAGTGTATTGTTATCCCATCTACCGCACTCAAACCAGATGAACTTATTTGATCCTCCTGTTCGTATCCAACCTTTGCTCAAAAGAAAATCTGAGGCTTGCTTGCGATCTGCATTATATGCGACATGCTTATTGTAAAAACGTTTTATCAATCGACTCGCAAGCTCGTCATGTTCTATAGCACCAACAGTATCGAACACTTGACCATCTGGAGAAATCCATCCATTTACTATAGTAGAAGCGGTTGACTTTAAACTCTTCATTTTGCAAATCCTTTTAAGTGACGGGAATGCCAAGTACTGATCCTACAGTAACATTGACAATGTTATTTTGCTGCGGCTTTAATGTCGTAGATCCGTAATAATTACCGTTTATAGTAATTTTAAGATCAATTCCCGTACCTCCTAAATTACCTGCTTCACCTCCTAGTTTCTTCTCAGGGGATAATGCAGGTACTTGAGAAGCATTTTGACCAGGACCTGGTACAGCAGTCGAGGCAGCAGGAGCATATACAGATGGGAATGAAGACGGAATGCCGGACGGCTTTGAAAGTATATTGTCGATAATAGAACCACTATCAGGGGCGATGGGGTGATAATACTTTTCCCACCTTCGAACGTCTTGAGCGTAAGAAGTTCCTGGACCAGATCCTTTATCCGTTGCTCGAATAAACCAATCTGTTACAACTAAAGGAATACCGACTTGTGGAACAATAGTGGACAAAATATATTCCGCGGCATTTAAAAAATTCCGGAGCGAGTCTTCTGATTTTCCGCTAAGTAAATTGTCCAGCCCTTCTACGGTTTCGATGCCTGCTCCTGCATAAGGAACCATTTTAAAAACACCGCCAAGGAACTTAAAAAGCTTACCTGTACTCTTCAAAAATTTAGACATGTTACTAAAAACGGAAGTGCCTTCAGCAACTATTCCTTCTGTAGTCTTACTAAAATCTTCTGCACCTTCAGCAAGTAATTTACCTTTGTCGAATATTTTGTATTCCGCACCAGCGTACTTAAAACCGCCACCTGTAGCTGTTGATTCCCATCCTGCATACCCAGCTCGCGTCGAAGCCTTTGCTACATCCTCCCACAAGCCCTTTTCTCCAAAAGCTCCCTTTGCCATAGCTTCACCAAATCGAGCAACTGCGGCCTTTGCTATTGCGGACGCTCTCGAAGAGACTAATCTAGTCCCTTGGAGTATAGCAGCAAGAGCAAGTGCGTAGGAAATTTCTAGAGGGGTATTCTTGCCAAGAAAGGTCGTGAATTGTCCAAAAGATCCTCGCGCTTTTTCATCCCACGTTACAGATGTTTTTATGATATTCTGGAGTGATTGGTCGATCTGGTCAGGAGATGTTGTTGGTTTTAAATCCGTATATTTCTGGTATTCAGGCGACTCAGTTGGCATAATATGTTTTGATATCCCAGCGTATTTTGCGTATAGTTCGGGGTTGTTAAATATTTGATTAAGACCAGGAATATTCTGAAGCTTTATCAAGGTTGTAAGTGGCACCTTACTCAAAGAGCCAGCGCGGGACTTATCGTGTAGTGCATCCATTATATCACCGATCACCATCAATGCTTCAAGCGGATCGCCATATATCTTACCGCGCAACTGCTGTACTGTCATTTTCTGATATTGAGGGAGATTTAATGTTGCCGCCGTTCCAGCAAGAATGCCTGCAATATCTTGGAGTCCAGCGTTGGATCTCATAGTGGAATACAACCCTTGGACTGCCTCAAATAACTCTCTTTGTTGTGCAGTAGTATAATCTCGCGTCCCCTGCATGAACTTCTGCATCATTGCGTACGATTGGCCGCCTGCACCAGCAACTCCAGCTTTCTCAAGAGCCCTTGCGCCAGTGAAAAAGAGTTCCATTTGCTCAGGGGCTAAGCCTCTTCCTAACTGTCCTCCTGTATAAAGGGAATATAGATTATTGAGTACAGTTGCAAATGTACCAGCAGTTAAACCCCCTCCAGCGCCGTATCTGCTCGATAATTCTTCATATATACGCTCCGGACTGATACCTAGTCCAGCTGACAAAGCAGCTAACGTTTGGGAAATATCTGTTCTCTCCTGCGGACTGGTAAACTGCATTAATAGCTGATAAAGCTGTTGTTGTCTATTTGCTACTTCTGGTCCCAAAGCGTGCAGCGTGTGGAAGTATGACATTTGCATATTAGCTGCATTCATAAAAGCAGGACTACCGACGCCTGGAAAAATGCCTCCTCCTCCCGCCATATCTTGCAAGCGTGTAAATTGTGTAAGTGCAAGCGCTTGCTTATTAATCTCTTGCGTTGTAGATGCCATCTTTAGCGCTAATGCAGTTGTTACCGACGTAAGAGCAGTGTAAGTCTTTACCCCCTTATCACTAAGAATGCCGAAAGCTTTGTCGCCTTCTCTCGATATCCTCTCGTACTCGCTTATTAACTCTTCGTTACCCTTGTGTAATGACGCAAACGTCCCCGCCTTATAATGCTCCATTATGTCTTGCAGTTTATATATTGCAAAGCCTGCATAGGAGGGGGTTTCTATAATTCGCTGTATTAACTCCCGTAGATTTTGAAGAAGATCGCCGATCAGCGAAAACTGGACTAATTCTGCTGTATCACCTAGAGGGGCGCCTTTCCCAAATATAGATTCTGCCGCTTTGCCTGCATCACTGGATTTATCAGCCATTTATCATACTTTCCTTTTCTTGTCAATATTTAACATAATGTGCTGCATAAATCTAATTATGGAATCTGACTATTTTTCATAATCCGTGCTCTTTCTTCCATTGTTCAAACTTTTCATCAGTAAATCCCCTTACTGAC
>Ga0078972_1007376_pt1 | contig 24518 bp, 15 predicted proteins | sample YelNatPaOPGAMG01_FD_67568 | JGI IMG/M metagenome (GOLD analysis project Ga0078972, IMG submission 67568) | Hot spring thermophilic microbial communities from Obsidian Pool, Yellowstone National Park, USA - OP-RAMG-01 (SPADES assembly) (version 2) | ecosystem: Environmental > Aquatic > Thermal...
TGTAATTTAGAATTATTTGCCCAATTTTTAATCAATTTTAACAAGTGTCTTTTTGTTATGTCGTTAATTTTACTCATTATAGGTATAGATGAAAAATTCTTTTTCGGACAGACACTAATTAAAGGAGAAAAAATTGTTTATAAATTATATTATCATCGGGATTGTCGCCGGCATATTCGGAGGCTTCTTTGGGCTTGGCGGTGGGGTGATCATCATTCCCACTCTGATTTATCTTTTTAAATACAGCCAGCATCAGGCTCAAGGCACTGCCCTGGCCACCCTGCTTCCTCCAATTGGGCTGCTAGCTGTTCTAAGATACTACCGCGACGGGCATGTTCATATCAAACCGGCTATCTTTATGTCTCTTGGTTTTTTTATCGGCGGATACATTGGTGCCGCCATCGCCAATCGGCTTCCCGAAGCAAAGCTGCGGTTTTTTTTCGCTTCCTTACTCTTAATTGTTTCACTTCGCCTTTTTTTCAAAAAGTAACCAAACTTCACGTTTGCCGAAATTTCTTCTTACTAGCAGACACAACTAGCGGACACATTTTATCTTCCGGTTTTGTATGTGCACTTCTTAAGTGCAGGCATTTCATGTCCTTCCCACGGGGGCGAGAATCCAGAAGGGTTGCTTGCAATTATACATGGACTACCACTTTTGTGGTTTATACATGAATTACCACTTTTGGGTTATCACTTTCGCGGGAATGCCGATAAAAGTGTCTGGTAGTGAGAATTCCCTAACGCCTTGAAATCCTTGAAAATTATCTCTAATAGCAAATCCGGTAAAATCAAAGGGTCGAAAAAAAAGTGCAAACACAGAAAAAGTGCAAACCCATAGTAACCCAAAAAAATTAACTGCAAATTTCCTGCGACCTGCAAAACGCCAAGCCGCAGGAAATCCACACTAGGCCAGCAAACCTTAATTGGGCTGTTCTTTTCTTTGACCTTTCTTTTCCGCTTTGGCAGGACGGAGAGCTATTCCAAGCCTGCGCCGACCAGATCAGCAGGGACTTGGATAGAAACCGCAGGACTGCTTATAGCCGCATAGCCCTGCCGCTGGCTGTAGCGTAGAGAATTGGGCCGCACTGGACATTCCTCGGCAATCTTAAATCCATCAATAATTTTCTTGTCTCGCAACTCATACAGCCGGGGAACCATGATGTCTCTTAATTCGGTCAACCCCATCGGATTGATAAAAATCTTGGTTCCACCTTCAAAGCCAGCCGGGGTATTTATCCTCCACTTTATCAGTATGTGCCAGGGCATGGGAATAATAGCATCCCGCGGACAATAATACCATTCCTCATTACAGGAGATGGCCTTGCCCATAGCCGCATGGCAGGCATGAACAAGATCGCTGAAGCCTCGTAACTCCTCGTCGGTATGTTCATTGGGCCGAAGGTGCTCGCTCTTTGAATAAACAACCAGGGTAGGATGGACATGACCGACATCAACAAAAGCCATGGCGTAATCATTTTCGGCGATAACCAAGTTATTGTAGCAGGCGAAATTGGCCGCCATATCGTTGTATATATTTGGGTGGGACTGGACCAAAGCTAGCTCCTGCTCAATCGATGTACCCCACTCATCCAAGGCTACCAATTGCTTGTGCAAGTGGTCAAATGAGGCGCCGGCATCCCGCAGCCAATTCTGAAATATACTCACGTAGCGGACATATCGATTTTGGGCGTAAATGTCCTCCATGGCCTCAATGGTAAATTTAAAATATTGAAAATGCTCCTCTTGGGTAAGCTCTCCCGAAGAGCACAGATCAGTGTCATAATGAGCACCGGGCTTGTAGTGCTTGCGAGCGACAATCAACTCGTGGCCGCCGCAGAAAAAGGCATTGGCCATTTTCAACTTCTCATCCACAGATTTGGCCGCGATTTCCTCCGGCGTCAGACCAGACAGCTTCAGTTTCAAATCAATGATGCCCAACACATGCTTTAACCCTTCTTCACTGGAAATGTAACGCTGCTTCCACTCCTTATTGATTCCATCCAGCTTGTAGTTGTAATTTTTCTCCCAGTAATCTGTGGTTACAATTTCAAAAAGATTCGGTATACGCCGAAACTCAGCCTCGCTACTGAAGACCTGGGCGGCATCAAGACGATTAAGCGATTTATACCCTTGCTCGGTCTTGACCAGCCGAGCTTTTTCAGGCGGAGTATTTTTATAGTTAGCGGTGCAAAAATTGCAATAATCTTCCGGCTCCCGCGGGGTTATTTCCTTGGGTGCTGATTTGAAGCTATTGTAGCTAGGTTTATTTTTCCGGCCAGGGATTGTCCAAACCTCTCTTCCGGTAAAGGGGTTGATCTGCTTTCCTGTGCCGTCCGGCATCACACGATAGATCATCTTGTGTAAACGATACATCTTTGATCACCTCATTTTTAGGGAAATTTTTAGGGGAAAATGAATAAAAGAACCTCTTCCTCGATCTTCACCAGATATTCAAGATGTCTCTGGAACGATTCCCTCCTTCATCGACATCATCGAGCATACTCTCTCCTTGCACATCAATCTCCCTCTCCAAAGCACATGATACAACATACGGTCAAAAATTCCCTTAATTTTTTCAAGCAGTCTCTCTCGTATTACAAGATAAATTACCACTCTTGAATCAAATTTCTTTGTGGTTGTAATTTTAGAAATTATATTTTTTTGACTTATACTCCTGGGTAAAATCATTGAGGCTCATTCCGCCTGAAAGTATTATCGACATAATCTCTCGCTGAATATGGGTAAGCTGATAGAAAAATCTGCGGGGAGGAAAATTTTTTGGAATACTCAAGATCTTGCGACCAATGGTTAAATAAAGATAAAAAAAATAAAAATTCCTACCTGTTCTCATCTAGTTTTAGTAATAAAAATTAATCTCTTATACTTAACTCAAATTTCTAACACTTCCTCGCTAACAATAATAATTTTATTCCATTATCGAAAAGATAGTCAAGGTAAAAGTTCACCTTTCACCTTAAACTTTTTATTCAAAATCATCATTTTCAATACTTCTAGTCGAAAGCCGAATAATAATGAAAAAGGGAATTTTCCTCAGTGATTTTAGCCTTATGCTTACCTAGGAGTTACAGCCTTGTGCTTATCTAGTGTAATAACCGAATATATCGAGTAAAGAAATAGTGCTAATGTTGCGATAAAATAGATAGGAAATATTCTTCTGGAGGAAATATGCTTCTATAGGAAGAGTATTTTTTTCCAGGAAGAGTATTTTTTCCCTACCTCTATTTATTAATTATTTCTAGATTTATTAATTATTTCTAGGTGAAGATAGATGACCTATCACCGGCTAAGTTGACCTCACAAGGGGAGAGAATTATGCAGAGGTGGATTAAGTTTCTAATAGCCAATGGATATATCGATTCCTTAGCCTGGCTCTTGGCTCTAGGGTCATTTTTGCTTGCTTATATCAGGATAGTAAAATCGCACTATTATACCCCTCTTCAGGATGCTACCGATGTCTTGCATGGCATACGGTATAAGTTCGACATCATCAAGCCACTCATAATATTTCTAATCAGTATGGCCTGGATAATAACGCATCTAGGATAATAACTTGAGACCTTAGTCGAAATCATCCTACCCTTGCTGGCATCATATCTCAGAGGCTGCCGCGCTATCGGGGGGAGCTTACCCTATCAGGCTGGGAAATAGTGTCAGGCTAGGAAATAGTGCAAGGCATAGTTGTTGCTGCCTCGGCAGCAGCATCAGCATCTTTCCCCCATCACAGGCTGAGAAATGGTTTTTTCTCTTTTTACCCCCTCTATGCTTTGTTTTCTCCTGGCTTTTAAGTGGTTTTCTTGCCAAGTACGTAACACAAGTGCGCAACGGATCAATTACCCAATCAATTGTAGGGGCGGCCTTTGTGTGTCCCCCCAGCTTGCGCACCTTTGTTAGCAAAAGGACCAGTTAAGTTAACGATAACAATCTTTAAGTGAATTTTACGGTTTTAGTCGAACTATAATAGTTAAGTTAATAAGCATCCTTATTTCATAATCTTATTTTCATACATAATGAACTTCTTTGAGGTTTCCAATTGATCAGGCTAATAACCGAAAGACTACAGGTAACTAGCTCTGTAAGGTGTTTCTTCTTAATCCTTTCCTTCACAGTGATTCTCCACTCAACAGCGAAGACTATGTTCAATGCTGCCGCAACAACAAGCGCCATTGCTTCCGCCTCGTCGGTCAGAAATGAGCAGATAATTCCATCAGTAATTGAAAAACCATCCGCCTCGGCCAGCACTGCTTCTTGCCTCACTTTACCCGACCAGACAACTATTCATGCTGATACGGTCTGGTCTTCAGAGCGGGTTTATGTGCTCGATGGAAAAGTTACCATAGCCAAAGGCAGCACTTTGACTATCAGGCCGGGCACCATCATCAAGGGAGTCGATCAGGGAAGCAGGCTGATCATAAACGGGACACTACTGGCCAGGGGATCAGAGCAGGCACCCATCATCTTCACCTCTCTGAGGGATGATAGCTGGGGCGGAGACACTAACGGCGACTCAAAGGGCTCATCAGCCAGCGATTCAAAGAGCTCATCGCCGGCAAGCGGCGACTGGGATGGGCTATTTTTTTCCGCAAGCTCAGCCTCAGCCTCTCTGCTCGATCACTGCCTAATCCACTACGGTGGCTCAGGCAGCCAGATGAGCGCCATCTTCTGCAATCAGGCCTCCCCGACCATCACCCACTGCACCATCAGCCACAGCCGAGCCTGTGGCCTAAGACTACAGGATGCCTCACCCACCATCAGCCACTGCACCATCGCTCACAGCTCCTCAGCCGGCATCCTGTGCGAAGGCGCATCCTGCCCCACCATCAAGCGATGCACCATCCACCACAACCGCACCTACGGAATCTACTCCCTCGGCAGGTGTAGACCCCGAATAGTCGAAAATACCTTTGCCAATAATGGCTCTTTCGCGGTTTATCTCTCCTGTACGGAAACCTTTTACACCATTGACAATACAGTTAGCGATTTTGGCTCAGGGATATATCTTTCGGGGACTGTGAGTCTAAACACCAGTCTTGGCCAAAATCCAGACTGTCCCTATGTACTCGGCACTCTTACCGTAGCCGAAGGCGCCACCCTGAGCATAGAGCCTGGAGTGGTGATTAAGGGAGAGAGCCAATATGGACGGCTGACCGTCAACGGGACACTACTGGCCAGGGGATCAGAGCAGGCGCCCATCATCTTCACCTCTCTGAGGGATGATACCTGGGGCGGAGACACTAACGGCGACTCAAGTGGCTCATCAGCCAGCGACTCAAAGAGCTCATCGCCGGCAAGCGGCGACTGGGATGGGCTATTTTTTTCCGCAAGCTCAGCCTCGACCTCTCTGCTCGATCACTGCCTAATCAGCTACGGTGGCTCAGGCAGCCAGATGAGCGCTATCTTCTGCAATCAGGCCTCCCCGACCATCACCCACTGCACCATCAGCCACAGCCGAGCCTGTGGCCTAAGATTGCAGGATGCCTCACCCACCATCAGCCACTGCACCATCGCTCACAGCTCCTCAGCCGGCATCCTGTGCGAAGGCGCATCCTGCCCCACCATCAAGCGATGCACCATCCACCACAACCGCACCTACGGAATCTACTCCCTCGGCACCTCAACCCCAGTTATCACCGAAAACACCTTCTCGGATAACGGCCTGTTTGCCGCCTTCCTATCTTGTACAGGCAAGGTGTTCATCTCCGATAACACAATTAGAGATTGTGGCGGAGGTATCTGTCTTGCAGGAGTAATCACTGCTGACACTCACCTTAACAATAGCCCGGATTGTCCATATATGCTCAACGGCCTAACCGTAGCCGAAGGCGCCACCTTGAGCATAGAGCCTGGGATAATCATCAAAGGGAAAAATCAGTGCACCTGGCTAATCGTAAACAGAACAACCCCGCTGATAAGCGAAGGCAGCTTATCGTCTGCTGCTGCTGGAGAGGAGAAGGAGAGGGCCTCCAAGGAGTTAGACAGCTTACCCAAGCTGCGCTTGAGATAACAGCTTACCAAGCTGCGATTGCGATTGGGACACTATCAGACACCATAAACCCTATATCAGAACAACCATAAACCCTCAAAGGGGCTTAGCTCTTATTAGGATTATGTCTCTCAATGGTAGCTAATAACTACACTTTTGCAGAAATTTCTTAACGCCTTGAAATCCTTGAAAATTATCTCTAATAGCCAATCCATTAAAATCAAGGATTCGGAGAAAAAGTGCAAAAGCATAGCTAATAAATAAGAGCGAAGAGGAATTGTGTGGAATTGGAGAAATTAATTGGAGAAATTGAAGAAGATCTGTTTTTCTCTTTAACCCGCTGGAATGGAAGCTGATATTATGATAAAATAGGTGCGTTAAATTGTTAATCTATGATCATTGCCAATATCCGAAAAATCGTAATATTCACTTAAAATACTCTTATAATTAATAAATATTTTAGGTAAGGAACGGAGATGAGAATGCCAGATACTGAAAAAGACAGCACTGCCCTTGACAATCCTGTCAAGAATGAGAGCGCCTCCTCCCTTGACTTTATTCGGGCTATCATTGCCGAGGACCTAAAGGCAGGGAAAAATAACGGACGAGTAGCTACCCGCTTCCCGCCTGAGCCAAACGGTTATCTTCACATCGGACATGCCAAGTCTATCTGCTTGAATTTTGGGATTGCTGCTGAGCATCCAGGTGGCACTTGCAATCTGCGGTTTGACGATACGAATCCGACTAAAGAAGATGTTGAGTATGTAGAATCGATCAAGGAAGATATCAAATGGCTTGGGTTCGATTGGGGTGATCGGCTATTTTATGCCTCTGACTATTTCGAGCAACTCTATCAGTATGCCGTGCAATTGATCAAAGCTGGCAAGGCCTATGTATGTGATCTAAGCCCAGAGGAGATCAGGAATACCCGAGGCACCTTGACTGAGCCTGGCCAGAACAGCCCCTACCGAAATCGTTCGGTTGAGGAAAATCTGGAGTTATTCGAGCGCATGCGGGCAGGGGAATTTGAAGATGGCTCACGTGTCCTGCGGGCCAAGATCGATATGGCTTCTCCAAACCTGAATATGCGTGATCCGACCATCTACCGCATCCGGCGAGTAACTCATCATCGGACAGGTAATAAATGGTGCATATACCCGATGTACGATTTTGCTCACTGTCTTTCAGATTCTATCGAGGGAATTACTCACTCTATCTGTACGCTGGAATTTGAGAATAACCGGCCCCTATACGATTGGTTTCTAAATGAATTGAACGTCAAGTGTCATCCGCGGCAGATCGAGTTTGCCCGCCTCAACCTCAGCCATACCGTGCTGAGCAAGCGAAAGCTCCATGAGCTGGTGGAGGGAGGATATGTCAGCGGTTGGGATGACCCCAGGATGCCCACCCTGGCCGGATTGAGGAGACGAGGCTACACGCCAGAAGCTATCCGTAATTTTTGCGATCGCATCGGCGTAGCCAAAAGGGATAGTCTGGTCGATATCGCCCTACTAGAATACTATATCAGAGAGGATTTGAACAAGCGGGCGCCAAGGGTCATGGCCGTCTTGCGTCCATTGCGGGTAGTGATCGACAACTATCCGGAGGATCAGGTGGAAGAGCTTGTGGCTGAGAATAATCCTGAAGACCCAAGCATGGGATTACGGAAGATTCCCTTCTCACGGATATTGTATATCGAGCAGGAGGATTTTCGGGAAGATCCGCCAAAAAAGTTTTTCCGCCTTGCTCCTGGCCGCGAGGTGCGACTAAAACATGCCTATTACATAAAATGCACTGATGTAGTCAAGGATAAGGACAGTGGCCAAATCGTCGAGCTTCACTGCACCTATGATCCGGCAACCCGTGGCGGCTGGTCTTCGGATGGCCGAGATGTTAAAGGAACCCTGCATTGGGTCTCGGCTGCTCACTCGATTCCTGCTGAGGTGCGGCTATATGATCATCTGTTTATTAAAGAAAATCCAAACGAGGTGGAACCCGGGCATGATTTCAAGGATTACCTGAATCCTAACTCACTCGAGATATTGACTTCATGCCGAGTTGAGCCATCTTTGGCCTCAGCCAAGCCAGGAAGCCGCTATCAGTTCTTGCGACTTGGTTATTTCTGCCTCGATCCGGTTGATTCTGTCAATGGCTTGCTGGTTTTCAACCGGACGGTCGGCTTACGTGACTCATGGGCCAAGATTGAAAAAGCACAAGGAGGCAAGGGTTAAAGAGGATGGGTGTATAGATTTTTCACAGGCTAAATTCTTATTACCATGATTTTTAACATTACCTGATTTTTCACATTACCCATGATTTTTCGCAAAATTTAATTCTTAATCTCCTCCTTATCTTATCCACTTAGGGCGCACATCCCCAAAAAAGAGCCAGGAATAAGCAGCCTTTACCCTCCTGGCTCTTTCTTTGGTCAGGGCAATTGTTTTGTCTCTTTTGGTTTTAGCTGGATATTGCTGGATATTGCTCGAAAATCAACCTCTTCGGCATCAAACTTGCTTACTATAAAAATAAAAAAAATTATCAGTGCTTCAGGCATCTATTTTCTTTTTCTGATTACTCACCACCAGGATACAGGAGGGAGAAATTTTGACATCGTTGTTTTCACCGAAAAACCTGATGGCTTTGATTGTCTTTATCCTGCTAGTCATAGTTTTCTGGGAAGTGGTCAGAGGCCTGCTCAGGGGAATTTTTCGCCGTTTGGCTCAATCCTCTCACCGATCTCCATCTGCCGCTGAATCACATCTGCGAAAGCATGAACAGCAGGTTTGGCAGGCTAGGAGGGAAAAATTCTTACAGGACCTGAAGAATGAGGCCGCAGCCTTAATGAGTCAGGGGCAGATGGCCAATATGTTGATTAAGGATCGAGTCTTGAAAGAAACCCGTGAAGAAGCCGAAAGGATTCTTCGGCAGGCACGGGGTCAGGCCGAGCAAATCAGGATCGAGGTCCTCACTACTATTCAAAAAGATATAGCTGAGATGATTTTCTCCCTGAACCAGCACTGGACAAAAAACTCTGCCGATAATGTCCATAGCGAGAGATATCCGAGAGCAGCCCATCATAAGGCAATCGAAAAATATCTCGACAGCTACCATGCTCTAAAAACCCCCCGCACCAGCAGTCTGCTCTAAATACGCCTTGCGCCTGTCTTATCTCCCCACTTCTTTTTTCTTCCTTTTTTTGCTCCCCCTTTTTGCGTAATTTTATTCAGAATATCTGCCTTGAAATAAGCGATAAATATAATGAAGAGCGGCTTTAAGTGAAAAGTTTTTTAATCTTCTTAGGTAGCCCGGCATATATAGTTTTCTTCTGAAATCATCACTTTGAAAAGCTAATCAAATAGTGCGTGTTACCATGAAGGCACGGAGAATATATTTAGAATCTATCTGATTAGCGATAAAATTGAACAATTGAGAGCATGTTACCATGAAGGTAAGGAGAATCCATCCCCCCCACCATATACATGATAGTCCAGATAGTCCAGCTGTGCAGGAAAATCAGCTCCAAGGCTACGACAATCTCTATAAAAATAAAAAAGAGGAAACTAGCTCGCAGAGCATGGCAGCAGCACTGCGCCAATGCCTGAAGCCGGAACCCGTGCGATGGTCTTCCTGTTCAGGCTGGATTATCTTTCACCTGTTTTGGATCGAGGGAATAAGTGGCATTTTGCTACTGCTATATTATCGACCTACAGTTTCAGAAGCTTATGAATCAATTCAGCAGATTACCAATAATCTGCACTATGGCTGGCTAATTAGAGGAGTGCATATGTGGGGGATTCATCTTCTCATTCTTTCCCTCTTGCTCCACTTTTGGCAGCAACTTGCTCAAATCTATCGGCTAGCCTGGAAATCAACCTGGATTCTGGGCATTATCCTGATGATTTTGATAGGCGTAATCGGAACTTCGGGGCATTTGCTTCCCTGGACCCAAGGCTCCTATTGGGCAACTACCTTTCTTACCCAGCTTTCAGCAGCCGTTCCCTTGGTTGGAGAGCCAATCAAAATCCTTATTCGTGGGGGGAATGAGGTCTCGCAGATGACTCTGTCGCGCTTTTTCGCCCTCCACATTCTAATCGCTCCCCTACTCTTTATCTTCCTGGCGCTAGGGCATATATTCTCGGCCAGAAGGTCCCTGATACCTGCAGATCTACTACTCCATGTCTTAATAGTTATAATCCTGACGGGCATTTTATTCTCTCTGGCCACACTCTACCCAGCCCGCATGGCTCAAAAGGCCGATCCCCTAAATTCAATCCTGAACATTAAACCTGAATGGTATTTTATGGCCTCCTATGAGGTCTTTCAGCTTCTTAGAAAAATCTCACCAGAGCGACAGAATGTCAGCATTATTTTTGGTATTATGCTCCACATTGGGATTTTTCTGCTGCTTGGGCTGCTCCCTTTTTTCGTTCCCTCACAACAAGGTGAGAATACATGGATACGTCCCTTGACCATTGCCTTGACTGCTGCTGGGCTGCTTATCTTCCTGGCACTCACCCTGTTAGGCGCCTGCTCATGAGACCGCTATCCTTCCTCAGAAAACCTCAACTGCGGCCGGCCGCGGCGGCCCTTGCCTCATCCTTATTGCCTATTCTGCCGCTGCTTCTTTTCCTCATATTCATCATGGCCACTTTGCTTGACTGCCAAATCTCCTGGGCTATTCAAAAAAACACCTGTCTTAGTTGCCACCTGGGATCATCAAAACATGAATTAGCTCGCTGCGCCCAGCAGTGGCTTAAAAGCGCTCATGCGCCTGTTTCAGTCTGCTGTGAAGAATGTCATGGCGGCAATCCTACTTCGTCTAAAGCGCCGATAATCGGAAAAGAAGGCTTCATCGGCTCACCATCCAAAAAGCAGATTCCCGGACTCTGTAGCCGCTGTCATGACGATCCTCTCTACATGCGAAAGTACGATATCCGGATTGATGAGGAGAATCAGTATAAAAACAGCGTTCATGGACAGCAGTTGCTTAATAATAATAACCAGGATGTAGCCAGTTGCGTGGACTGTCACGATAGCCACGATATCAGAAAACCAGATGATCCCCAATCAAAGGTCAATCACCAGAATATCGCTGATACCTGCGCCCGCTGTCATGCTGATAGGAATCTAATGAAGCCCTATGGTCTTCCCACCGACCAGTTAAGCAAGTATAAGAAAAGTTATCATGGCCAGATCGTCTATCAGCAGATCGAGAGGAAAAATCCCCGTCTGGCACCTTCCTGCCCGGGCTGTCACGGAATCCACAGTGGAAAGCCAGCCGGGGTGTCTGAGGTCGCTGAGGCTTGCAATAACTGCCATTTGAATTGCAAGCGATATTTCCAGAAAAGTATTCATAGCCTACTGCTGAAAAAAAATCGAAAGCCCCGCTGCATTGACTGTCATGGCTATCACGATATTCCAATTCCGAGCGAAGAGCTTTTTGCTGGCAAGGCCGCCTCACACTGCGGAGCCTGTCATCCGCCTGAGTCAGCAGAGTACCAGTGTGGTCTGAGGCTTCGGGCTCTCATCAAACAGGCCAAACGAGAAGCCGCTCTAACCCAAAGCAAAATCAACCAACTGAAACAAGATTTAGATCTCGATATTTCCAGTCTCAATCTAAAAATGGATGATGTTACTGAAAATCTCAAACAGGCCGTTAAGGCTACTCATTCACAGGATATCCAGATAGTAACTCAGATTATCACCAAGGCCCGCAAGATCATGAATACCATTGACCAGCGGATTGATCGGTGCTACCAGGAGGCCAGGCAGAGAAGAGAGTGGTTAGAGCATATGCTTTTGTTCATATCAGCCTCCTTTGCCCTGATTGCCTATCAAAGATCCAGGCTGAAAAATAAATTACAAGATATTCACTGAGGAAGCCTTGAAGGTCAGATAAACCGAAGAGCCAATCCCAAGCCCTATTTCCCGTAGGGAATGTTCGGTGATCAAAACCTTAAATCTCTCCTGAGAGCGGATTTCAAGAAGAATTCTCCCGCCCTGGTCAATAATCTGGGAGACAGTTCCCTCAAATCTATTCCTGGCGCTTGAGGCAAATGGTTCTTTTGAGACGATGATATTTTCAGGATCAATGGTTATATGGGTTGAATCGGAAGGGATGGTCTCGGCAGATACCCAAATGCGAACTGCCCCGGTATCAAAAAAAATTCCCTCTTCGGTCTCCTGAAATCGGCCTGAGAAGAGGTTGTGCATGGCTGAAGTTACTAGGGAGCCTTCAAAAAGGGAGAAAACCTCATCCGCCAGCCGATAAGCCTGCGAAAGATTATGAGTGCTCATAACTACCGTGGTTCCACGATCCCGGTTGATTTGACTGATAATGCTCTCGATCCGGTGGATATGCCGACTATCCACATTGGCCGTCGGCTCATCAAGAAAAATAATGGCCGGATCAAGAACCAATGCCCTAGCCAAAGCTACTAGCTTGATTTCACCGCCGGAGAGCTCCCTAGCCTTTCTTTTTTCAAAACCCGCAAGTCCAACCCAGGAAAGGGCCTCCTTGACCTTGGCCGATCGAGCCTTGCGGGAAAGACCACGGACCCGCAGCCCATAGGCAATATTTTTAGCCACTGACATATGGAAAAGATAGGGATTCTGAAACACCATAGTCATGGACCTTTGAATAACCATGCGGGAGACTTTAGAAAGGCCAGAGATCGGCTGGCCTTCAAAATAAATCTCTCCGCTGCTCGGCCTGAGCAAAAGAGCCATGATGGACAAAAGGGTGGTCTTGCCTGAGCCGTTAGGCCCAACCAGGCCGTAAATCCGGCCCTTTTCAAGGGAAAGGCTAGCAATATCAAGCACCTTTCGCTCTCCATAGAAATGGGTGATATTTTTAAGCTCGATAATCCTGCTCATCGCCTCCTCAAAAAATGTGGGGGAGCTATTCCCAGAGACCCTTGTTTTTGGGTCGCATTTCTTACCGATAAAAGCATTTCTTACCGATAAAAGTTGTGAGTCCCTCCCTCTGATTCCTTCCTACCGGCTCAAGCCCTTTCTCTGCAAGGCATAGAGGAAAATATTGATCAAGAATACCACCAGGAGAAGGAAAAACCCAAGGGCAAGCCCTAAGCCAAACTCTCCTTTGCTAGTCTCAAGAGCAATGGCTGTGGTCATGGTTCGGGTATAAAACCTGATATTTCCTCCCAGCATCACGGCCGCTCCTACTTCTGACACTGCTCGGCCAAACCCAGCGACAATTGCGGCCATCAGGGCAAACCGCGCCTCCATCAGCACGGCCCAAGCTGTGCGGATGCGGCCTGCCCCCAAAGTGCGGGCCGTAATCCTCACCCTATGATCCACTGACTGGACAGCTGCAATGGTCAGGTTAGTGATAACCGGCAGAGAAAGGAAAAACTCCCCTAGGATAACCGCCTTTGGCGAAAACAGCAGATCCAAAAAACCTAAAGGAGCACTGCGGGAAAAAAAGGCATAGCCAATAAGTCCCACAATGACCGAGGGCAAAGCCATGGCTGTATTCAGAAGGATAATGAGCAGCGACCTGCCCTTAAAAGAACGCGATCCCACGAGAAAGCCGCAAGGTACCCCAAAGAGAACAGCCAGGGCCGTAGCCCAGAAGGAAAAGTCCACAGAGCGCAGTACAATGCCGTAAACCTCTCGATCAAAAGAGAGGATCAAGCGCAGTGAAGTTCTGAAAGCTTCAAGCAAAAAGTGCATCTGGCTTCTCCCCTGCCATAATAAAAAGCTCTTATGTAGCAGACGCCAAAATGAAGAACCCGAAAGTGGAAAAACCACTAATAACTGAGAGCGAATAAAAAAGAAAAGCCGCGATAAAAAATAGAATGATGTATAATAGGCAGAGAAAAAGGTAAAGTCAAGAGTGCAAAAAGGGGAGAAAATATAGCCATGAAAAAGATCGCCATGAAAAAGATTAATATCATCCCTTCTTTTATCCTAGCCATAATTTTTATTTTCACTATCCTCTCACCTCCCCCGACCAAGGCCCAGCAGAGGGGAGATTGGCGGCTTCGGATCTCCAGCACTACCAGCACGGATAATACCGGCTTGTTTGCGGCTCTCAATCCACCTTTTGAAAAAATGTTCAACTGCCGAGTGGACGTGATCGCTGAAGGCACGGGGAAAGCACTCAAGACAGGCGAGATGGGTGACTGCGATGTGGTCTTTGTGCATGCCCGTCAGGCTGAAGATAAATTTATTGCCAATGGATTTGGGGTCAATCGCCGTGAGGTGATGTACAATGATTTTGTCATTGTTGGTCCTCCAGATGACCCTGCGGGGATCCGGGGCACTAAGGATGCATCCCAAGCCTTTAGCAAGATCGCCAAGGCTCAGGTTTTTTTTGTCTCAAGGGGAGATGATTCAGGAACCCACAAAAAGGAAATGGAGATTTGGGCTAAAGCGCACATTATTCCCCAAGGGAAATGGTATGCCCAGGCTGGACAGGGCATGGCCGCGGTTCTCCAGATGGCTTACGAAAAGAATGGCTACACCTTGTCAGACCGTGGCACGTATCTGGCTTACAAGGACAAAATCAGCCTTGAAATCCTCTGTGAAGGAGACCCTAGCCTGTTAAATATCTATGGAATTATGGCTGTCAATCCAGCCCGCCACCCCAAAATAAATTATATTCTGGCTATGGCCTATATTGGTTGGGTAACTTCGCCTCAAGGGCAGAAAATTATCAGGGAGTTTGGAAAAGCTAAATTCGGCCAGCCGCTCTTTGTTCCTTTGGCTATCCCTTAATTGTTTTCAAAGTTTGCTATTTATAAGCGACTAACCATAATGAGTTATAACATCCTGGCTAGAATAACTATTTCGCTTGTCCACAGGCTTGCGTCATTATGTCGAGTTATAAACCTTTCTGGTCAGGCACTTAGTGGTCTTTTCGCTAATTACGGGATCACTAACTAAAGGCCAATCTTAAGGTTTTGGCCTCGAGAGGTTATCGTTAAAAATTATATTTATTTAGCGAAAGAACCAACTTAGCTATTTGCGCCCCCTTAAGGTGCGCCCTCTCTCCCCTTAGAAAAGCTGAGGAGAGAGGGCGCACCAAGTTGTGGTTAGGAATAATTAATTGCCGACAAAGTCTATTTCTCTGACCGTATCCTCACTCAAAGGTCCCTGTCCGGTAGAGAGCTTGAGATATCTTCCCGTTTTTGTAGTAACTGATGTACTGACCCAGACCGGCAAGCTCTCGGTCGGAACGAGTCGAATAGCATCAGCTATCACCAAGTAACCCTCGGATGAGGACCTATTGCCCAGGACAATATTACCAGAGGTTCCCTGCACAAAATAATATGTGCCCAGAAGATTCCATTTTCCTCCATTTAGCTGCTGATTTACCAATATCGTTTCTGATCCACCGCTATAGTTTATGGTGTAGCTAGCATCTTGAGCTCGGTCAGTACTGCTGGTCCAACGAGCATAAACCATGTAGGTGCCATCAGCAGGAATCTCAGGAATCCAGGTACAGGTAGCGGTATCCTCTCCAAGCACGGTAGCATGAGTTTGGTAATCAGTGCCGTAATAGCCACTGATCGCCTTCGAGGAGGGCCAGGAAGCTGCATCTGGGGTAAATTCTGCTTGGGTATTGTCTACCGTAATCGTAGGCGGCTCAGCCAGCCAGTTTGTTTTTACGGCTGTTCCAAAGTTAGCCGGATCATCACTCACCCAGATGGTCCAAGTTCGAGCCACCTCAAGCGAAGGAATCAACAGGCGAACCTGACTGACTTCATAGCTCTGTCCCAAATCAAATACTATCCAGTGACTAGCGCCGGCCACAAAGGAATTTCCTGTCTCATGAAGATCGTCGATCAGACGCTCTGGATACCAGAATGAGCCAGCGGAGTGGATCGCCTGCGGGCTCCTCCAGATTACAGGAGAAGATCCGCCAGTTTCAAAGTACCAGGGAGGAGAGGTCAACTTATGGCCTCTGTTGTCCCGAACCGAGATAGTTACCGTAATTCTCTCATAATCGCCAAAATTGGCTGAAGGTAAAACTTTCACCTGATAATCCATGGATCTAGGCGGCGGCAAAGTGGAGACTTCAATCTCACTGTCTCCGTATGTATAGAGCTGAGCATAAGAGATCGACCCTCGGAGAGAGACTGATAAGGTAGCAAGGTCTAGGGCATCTTGTCCGTTCGACAGGAGTAGGAAAGATAAAGATCTATCTGGAGCTACATCTTTGCTGCCCGAAGCTGGGCTCAGCATCCGCACTGAGGGTGGAAGCGGAGGTCTGGCCCAACTACCCGAAGGCATCTGTATAGACTGATAAATCCGGTCATAGAGAATAGGATTGGGGCCGCCATGACAGCCCTCGCACACCTTGCTGGCTGCTAAAGAGCCATTCCCTGGTCCACCAAGCGGTGGCATATCTCCATAGCGGCTCTCTTCAGGAAATACGGTCAGGGTAAAACCATCCTCTTTATACCAACGAAAATCTAAAGCCGGCACCTTATCCTGAGTGCCAGGAGTGCTGATTAGCTCACCGTGTCGGATCATAACCGGATTGGGCGCACCGTGCACATTGTGGCAGGCAGGACAACTCATCCGGGAGTCCAAAGCATCACCTTCTGTCTGGAGATAATCCCAGTCAGAATCCCAGGCTATATTTCCAGAAATCAGGTGAGAGCGGTGCCGATTAATCCGCTGATTGATATTGTTAATCACATCCTCATCCTGGAAATTGGTCTCAAAAGGTTCGCTGTTATCCATGAGCTTATCGTAGTCATGACATTCAAAGCAAAGGGCAAACTTGTCTCTGCTGGTTCCTCCTCCGCCACCAGTGGGCAGGGGGATAACCATACGGTATTTCAACCGATACCCATTCTGGTAATTATGGACATCGCTCGCATTCAGGGGATCGGAATTATGAGAATAGGTCCTGGCGTCACCATCAGTGTGGGTAGTGGTCAGGTCATGACAGGCTGAGCAGGCGATCTTGTGGCCATTAATATTATAACCATAGGTAGCGTTATCTCCCATGACATTCGGCGCCGAGACTCCAATGCAGACCGAGGTGCCCTGATCATGGCATCCAGCACACCAGTTTTCCAGCCCCGGCTTTAGGTCAACCCGCTCCGGCTTCTGATACACTCCATCCTGCCAGTTAACCTTAGCGCCGATCAGTTGATCGTTGACTCCATCAAAGGCACCGTCTTTGCTATGGCATGGATCACAGGCCGTAGTTTGGGCTAAGGGCTTGCCGTCAGCCATTAGCTTCAGATGAGGGCTACCTTGGCTGCAATTACTATGACAAACCGTGCAGGCAATGCTCGGACCACGGGGATCAACCACCAGGTGAGTGGCATGACTAGGATTAATAGCCGCTACACTAGCCAAAGTATGGCAGTCAAGACACTGAGCAATGGGTGAAGATACTGGGCTGCGGTGGTAAATGATCTGATCATTGTGGCACATGGCGCAGATCTTGTTTTTGGCTACTGTTCCTGGCCCTGATCCCCAGAACTGGGTCTGCCCACCCGTACTTTGGGAAGTATTCTGCAAGCTAAAATCGGCTTTTCCAGCCGTGTTCAGATAGCGAAAGTTGAACATAGGGGCCTTCTCAGCGCTGCCGCCCGCTGGACTAGCCAACTCCCCATGCCTAGTCATGGCTGGTGAGGGCGAGCCGTGAACATTATGACAGGCCGGACAGCTCTGCGGTGAGTCAGCCACTCCATCCCAATCAGAATCCCAATCCTTGCTGTTTCCGCATTGTCCCCTCCCCCGCAGGTGGCGAAGATGCTCATTGTTCACCTTGCCGTTTTCATCGACATGATCCTCATTGCGAAAATTCGTAGCCAGAGGATCCTGATGAAAGCTGCCCGAGCCATAGGCATCGCCAAGAAGCTTATATTTATCATGGCAGGAAAAACATAGGGCAAAGTCATTGTCGGTCCTAGGACTTTCTCCAGTATTGCAGCCTACCCGCGGAATCTCCAGGGGCAGAACCATCTGCCCGTCCACCTCTACGCTCTTTAGGCGATAGCCGCTCTGGTAGTTATTCTGGCTGGCACAGTAGGTCCTGGCCTGGCCATCAATGTGGTCGCTGGCCAGATCATGGCAGTGGCTACAGTCAATCTTGTGGCCGCTTATATAGTATCCATACTGAATATCCTTTTTGAACTCAAACTCACGGAGGTAATTTTTGCTAAGCGGCCATGAGCTCGCCTTGACCAATTTGAGATAGCGAACCGAAATGAATTTATCCAGCCTGACCTCACTCCATCCACCCTCAAGCCCTGTTAGCCAAGTTGGGGCAGAATAAAGTACTGATGAGCCAAATACAACCCTACTCCAGGAAATACCATCAACTCCTCCCCAAAGCTCCCACTTGGCCTGCTCCCCAGCCGCGGTATATAGCCTAACATGAGATATCACCGCGGTCTCACCAAGATCAAAGATGATTACCCCGCTATTGTTGCCTGTTTCAAGGTCCTGATCGAGGAGCCTCTCCGCCCCCGGCACACTCGATGAAACTATAGAGGCCGAATTCTGCCAATCTCCGCTCATGGATAAGCCAGCAATATTAGCTGCGGCTACACCCAGAATCCTACAGCTTCCATCATCATGGCAGCCGACACACCACTTCTCCTTCCCCGGCTTCAATTGATTGCCCTCATACACCCCCCCAGCCTGCCAATTGGCCCTGGCTCCGATGACCGGATCATCCACCCCATCAAATTGCCCCCCTGGGCTATGGCAATCATTACAAACAGTGGTGTTTGCAAGGCCTAAGCCATCTCTTAAGCTCCCTAAATCAGGATCATCATGGCAATAGGTACAGGCGACTTTAGGCCCCCTTAGGCTCTCCTTATGCATGGTACAGAGCTGCTGCTGCAGAGCATAAGAAGGAATTGCCCAAAAGAGGATAAGGGATAATACAAGGGAGAAATGGACTGCTTTTGCTGAGGATAATACTTTTTTGGTTTTAATAGACATATGTAAGCCCTCACTAACCTTAAATAAGTTAATCTTTTGGCTACCTGCCAAAACCCTCTCCTTCATGGAGAGTACCAATGAGGAGAGCACCAATGAGCTGAGGAGATGAGATTTTATCTATCTCTGGGTCTGCCCTCTTATAACAGTAACAGACACCAAAATGAGGAACCCAAGAAAGAAAAATTGTAAGCATGGCATCTAATTGGTTTTCTCGAAAAATACGTAAAACCCTCAAGGTATATCAGAACAACCATAAATCCTCAAAGGGGCTTAGCTCTTATTGAGGGTTTATGTCTCTCAATGGTAGCTAATAAATAAGAAAATAAGAGCGAACCGAATATAGATTAACCATAATTAGGATAACTCTATAACATATTGACTAGCCAATTTCTCATGCAATCACCCTGCCACCTCCTCGATGAGAAAGGCTGGGTAAGGAGTGAATAAAAGCATCTCCCTCCCCTGGCCCTTTCTATAGGAGGGAATTTAGGAACATCTGACCTTTAATCTTCAAATTTTAAGGGGAAGGAAACAAATAAAATTAACCGGCAGATTAACCACTACTTAAAACTTATCCAAAATAGAGACTAAAAAATACGCTAAAGAATAAAGAAAATGAGACTAGAGTTTCGGCCTAACCTCTTAAAATAGATAATTTGTTATATTGACGATTTCTTATATTATAGTGGATGAGATCGAAAGCTGTCAAATTTTAAGTCTAAAAATTTTCAGATTGAAATATCATTGAGTGAATAAGATTACGACTCAGTCAGATCAACACTCAGATTAAGCAAAAATCTTTCAACAGCTTTAAGCTTTTTCTCGATATCGATTATGAGTCTTTCTCTAGGCAGGACGGAAAATTCGATCATATTCTCCCTGAAGGTGGGCTCTTTTGATTTTGTGGGCATGACCATATAGCTTATATTGCAGCCGTGTTCGATATTCATAAAGCTCTCCCTCATTTTTCCCCTCACTGGTTTACTGCATACTTCACTCCCTATCCTCAAGATAAGTGTCCGAGCATAAAGATCTATAACTTACTCAAGTAGCGCAAGCGTCTCGCCTGTAGTTGACCAGCGAGGCGCTTATCCTACCGAAAGGTTATAATTTATTATGGTCGGATACTTACAATTACTTATCGGAATATATCCAGGATTTATTCGATTCTCTGGGAGAAATTATTTTTATCGGCATGATTGAAAAATTTCCTGGATATACTATGATTTTGCGGAAAATCTCTCCCTGCCTTGAAATTCTTGAAAGTTATCTTTCATACCCAACCCAGTAAAATCGAGGGTTCGGAGAAAAAGTGCAAAAGAAAAGCTGGATATATATTCCCCCTAAATCTGGATCTTACTACCGGACATATTTTATCTTCCGGTTTTGTATATGTATTTTAAGTGCAGGCATTTCATGTCATTCCCCCGTAGTCTGAAATCCAGAGGGTTGCTGCAACCATACATGGATTACCACTTTCGCGGGAATGACGATAAAAGTGTCCGGTAGTGAAATCTGGGTATATATTCCCTGGATATAGACCTGCCTAGATTCATAAGGCAAGGGGATGGGGGGTAGTGGTCCTCTCGTTAACAAAGTGCGCAAACAAAGTGCGCAATTTAGAGGAGGACATAAGGTCCGCCCATACAATTTTTTAATTGGGTAATTGGGGTATACTCTCGCACCTTAGCGAAAGGACCACTAAGTGGGTCGCTCTTATTTATTAGCTACCATTGAGAGACATAAACCCTCAATAAGAGCTAAGCCCCTTCGAGGGTTTATGGTTGTTCTGATATAGGGTTATGGTGTCTGATATATTAAGAGCGAAGTGGGTATCAGATTATCAGATAGCATAAAAGGCACCAAAATCTATCCACCGCCCGCAGCACCCTGTTGACCTGCGCCTTGTTGAGAAGAAGAGATTAGCGCCGAGAGAGCTTGTCGAGCCCTGGCGTGATCAGGGCTAATTTTCAGGGATTGCCGATACTCTTCAATAGCTTGTTTGATTTCTCCCTTGGCCCGATAGGCCTCTGCCAGATAGAAATGAGCATCTGGGTTGTAAGGCTCGATCTTAACCATTCGACGGTATTCGGTCAAAGCTTTCTCAATTTGACCTGCCCGCAAATAGTTTGAACCAAGATAGTAATGAGCTAGCATATTGTTAGGATCCTGAGCCAAGACCTCATACAGGCACTTTCTACCCTGCTCGGCCTGCCCACTCTGGAGATAGATGACAGCCAGATTCAGCCGTGATTTAATATCCGAAGGATCATCAGCCAGAATCTTTTGATACTCTGCTATGGCTTTATCTAAAGAGCCGACATTCAAATAAGTGATCCCAAGATTTATTCTGGCATCTCGGAAGTGAGGATCAATCTTCAAAGCTTGCTCAAAAGCCTCTTTGGCTAGGTCAAAGGCTTGCGCTGGATGCTCTCTCAGGTTTGGAATCTGGCCGTAGATTTTTTCCATCTCTTGTGGGCTAATAGGAAATTGAGGCATATTCTTTCCTTCTCTTAGCAGAATGCCAAGCTCAAGGTAGACACAACCTAGGTTATTGTAGATTTCAGCAATCGAAGAGCTCCCCCTCAGAGCAGCCTGAAACTCCTCTATGGCTAGAGCATAGCTCTTTTTTCGACCATAGGCTAGGCCAAGGTTATTATGGGCCCTAATAAAGTCGGGCTTGAGCCTGAGGGCTTCCTTAAGCTGCTCAATAGCCTCATCATAGCGATTGAGATCAATATACACCGTGGCCAAAAGATTATAATTTTCCGCACACCGGGGATAATTACGAATGGAGAGTTTATATTCTTCAATAGCCCGCTCACTTAATCCCTTTATCTGATAAACCGAGGCCAGGCGGTTATGAATGTCCATGTACATATCGTCAATTCGAGCAACAGTGAGAAATTCCTGCAAAGCCAAATCGTAGAATTTGACTTGGCAGTAGGTCGAGCCAAGTATCAGGTGGCCGAAAGTATTGTTTGGATCCATCTCAACCAGGGTCTTGAACTCTCTGATAGCCCGATTGGGGTCTTTATCCTCCAAAAAGCCCATCCCACGGTTTAAATAATTCAAAAGCCCAATCTTATCCTTCGGATCAGCCAAAGAGCCCTCTTTAGGTTTTATGGATGAAGCAGTAGAAATGTAGCCAAGGCTCATTAACCTCTTTAGTCTATCCTGATCTGGCACAAAAGCTGCCTGGTTGCCATCTGTTGCTTCAGTGTGGCGGTTTTTCTCGGCCTTGGGTGGTGGAGCTATCGAAGAGAGCAGGCTGCTGAGCTCAGCTTCCATTTTTCCCCTTACGGCTGAAAGCTCTCCTATCCGGTTGCGTCTCTCTGCCGGGTCTTTCCGAAGGTCGTATAGCTCCGGTTTTGGAGCCCTGATGTACTTCCAATCATGAGTGCGGATTCCGCTCAGCGGGCTCCAGCCATGATTATAGTAAGGCAGATACGACTCGCAGTACAAGATTCGCTCCTTTTTATCTGGCTGACCATTAACTAAATTCAGAAGGCTTTGTCCCTGAATCTGGCCTGGGAGGTTGATCCCCAAGATCTGTAAAATAGTGGGCAAAAGATCTATTGTTCGAACCTGGGTTGAAACCGTTTTGGATGATGGAAGCTGACTGCCTTTGATGATCAGGGGAATCCGCAGGGTAGAATCATAGATAAATACACCGTGAGTCAGCTCATCGTGCTCGCCAAGGCTCTCGCCGTGATCTGAAGTGAGAATGACCAGGGTCTTGGCATCGAGCTTCTGTTTTTGCAGCTGACGGAACAAAACTCCAAGCCAGTAATCAGTGTAAGCAATTTCTCCATCGTAGAGATTATGGCTATATTCTTCTCGAAAGGGAGAGGGGGGACTATATGGTGCGTGAGGGTCAAAATAGTGGAGCCAGATAAAAAAGCGATCTTGGCCATTTTTCTCTAGCCATTTCACCGCCTCCTGAGTAACCTGCTCGGCATTCTTTTCCTGATATAATTCCTGCTCATTACTTTTCCCTTCGGAAAAATCATCATCATAGGTTTGAAATCCCTGATCCAGCCCATAGTATGAATCCAGAACATAAGCTCCGATAAAAGCCGCGGTTCGATACCCATGCTCAGTTAGAATTTCAGCCAGGGTAAGTGCTTTGCTGTCGAGGATAAAATTCCCGTTATTTCGAATCCCATGAAATGGGGGATAGGTTCCGGTGAAGATGGAGGTATGAGAAGGGAAGGTAACTGGAGTTGGGGTATAGGCTTGCCAGAATAAAATTCCCTGTCGGGCCAGAGCGTCAATATTAGGAGTCTTGACCGCCCGGTATCCGTAACAGCCAAGATGATCGGCCCGCAGGGTATCAATCGTAATTACGATAACATTAAGAGGCGAAAAAGCCACCGCCTGATCTTTGCCCCTTGCTGCTGCATAACAAGGCATAATTTTAGCAGCCACAGTTACAGTTATGGTTAATACCACAATCAGGAAAAGAATAAGCCTGCTGCCGTGCTCCAAAAGCCAAGCTAATTCTGTATCGAGATGGCTAATCTTTATCCTCACAAGATACCCCTTTCTTATTTTTATTAGGCTAACTCAATGGTTGAGATTATATCATCTTATGAGTGAGATGATATAATCTTAGCACCTAAAACCAAAAGCTATCTTTTCAATATCCCTTTTTTTGTTAAGGTATCTTCTCTATCTTTATTTTTGATCGGCTGCTGGCTAGCTGATAATAGTCAAAAAATAAAAATTCGCCTTTCCGGGCCCTATACCAGAACCCGAAAAGGCGATAAGGAGAAATACAGTAGAGTAGAAACGCAATTATAATTCAACTAAAACCTTTTTGATAATTCTCTCTTGGGGAAAGCCTTAAATACCGAGAGCCAGTAGGGTTGTGGTGGACACACCTCCGAGCAGGAGAGCTGTCGTTGTCCCAATGGTAGAGGTCGTGGTCGGATAGGTCGTAGTAGGAGTTGTCGAAGACAGCAAAAGAGCAGTAGTTGGAGAAATCGATCCTCCGAGCAGGAGAGCTGTCGTTGTCCCAATGGTAGAGGTCGTGGTCGGATAATAGGTCGTAGTAGGAACCGTGTAGGTCGGCAAAAGTGTACTCGTGGTTGTTGTTGTTGGCAAAAGTGTGCTGGTGGTTGTAGTTGTCGGCAAAACTCCCAGGAGGGCTAAGGTAGTGAGCAGAGCATGAGCACCACGATACCCATATGGAGCCGCAGTGGCTGAGGATACCGGTGGATAATATCCAAAAGCGGGCGACACCGGGCTATAACCATAAGTATATCCATAGAATGGAGGTACGATCGGAGGATAAAATTGGGCATTAGCTGCACTTGTTAAGGCTACAAATACCAAGATCAACAAACCAAAGGTTAACCAGTTCTTTTTAATAGAATTCATTTCAAACTCCCTTGAAAATATAAGATATTGGTCTATACAACTATAAGCTGGGGATAAGTAAGAAAATTACTAACCAATGGTGCTAGTTTTTCTAAAGGCTAAATTCAGCGATAGACAAAGGAACAAATCCGTGTTCATCGGGTTGGAGCCCGTTCCATTGGGCGAGTATGTTGAAAGCAGCCATAGC
>Ga0078972_1007377_pt1 | contig 24518 bp, 17 predicted proteins | sample YelNatPaOPGAMG01_FD_67568 | JGI IMG/M metagenome (GOLD analysis project Ga0078972, IMG submission 67568) | Hot spring thermophilic microbial communities from Obsidian Pool, Yellowstone National Park, USA - OP-RAMG-01 (SPADES assembly) (version 2) | ecosystem: Environmental > Aquatic > Thermal...
ATTCACCGACGATTTTGGGATACAGCCGCCGAGGGTAACCGGCTTGCCCGTGCTGCACCAGCGGGGTATAGTGTGCCTGTTCAGGCTCGCATGGCAAGCCTCGAGCCCGCCACCCCCGATAGCGGCTTTGCGCCGGGCGTCTGGCGCGGCGCAAGTTCCTCGGCAGCATCCCAGGGCTCGCACGGCCCTGTGCGAAAGACAGAGCGGTGAGCTATCATGGCGAGGAGGCGGCCAGCGGCCGCGGCAGTGGGATTTCCCGGGCAGCAGCGCGACAACGCTCTGTGAGGAGAGCCTGTGCAAGGGCCCAAGAGTTACCTGATCGACATGGATGGCGTGCTGGTCACCGGCGACCGGCTCATCCCGGGCGCCGATGCCTTCATCCGCCGCCTGCAGGAGCGAGGGGCGCGCTACCTGGTGCTCACCAACAACTCGATGTACAGCCAGGCCGACCTGCAGTACCGGTTCCGCATCGCCGGGCTCGACATTCCCGCCGAGCACTTTTACACCGCGGCCATGGCCACGGCGCAATTCCTCAAGAGCCAGCGCCCGCAGAGCACCGTGTACGTGATCGGTTCGGCGGGGCTGATCACTGCGCTCCACGGCGCCGGCTTTGTGCTGACCGACCACAACCCCGACTATTTCGTCCTCGGCGACACCATCACCTACAGCTATGAGGAGATCACCCGCGCCATCCGCTTGGTGAGGGCAGGTGCGCGCTTTATCGCCACCAGCCCCGATACGTCGTGGACGGCCGAGGCCGGCATCGCCCCGGCCACAGGCGCGGTGGCGCGGCTCATCGAGGCCGCCAGCGGCATTCACCCCTACTACATCGGCAAGCCCAACCCCCTGATGATGCGCACCGCCCTGCGCTACCTCGACGCCCACTCCGAGACGTCGATCATGGTGGGCGACCGCATGGATACCGACATCATCGCCGGCATCGAGAGCGGCATGGAGACCATCCTCGTCCTCAGCGGCGTCACGCGCCGCGAGCAGGTGGACCTCTTCGCCTACCGGCCACAGCGCATTGTGGAGTCGGTGGCCGAGATAGAGGTGTGAGGCAGGGGAGCGCACTCCCGCGTCGTTGGTGGTCGATGTCGTACCTACAACTCGCAGATCTCGCCGTGGGGGATGCGCGCGCCCTCGAGCAGCCGGCGCACGCGCTCGCCCTCGGTGCCGGGAATGCGCACGGCCAGCCCGCAGGTGCTGCTCAAGTGGCGCGGAGTGGGGATGAGCTTGGCCTGGATGCCCTCGGCCCTGCACAACTGCTCGGCGCGGACCGCCGTCTGCGTATTGGGGAAGAGGACCACCGCCATGGGTTCGCTGCCCATCCTATCGCCTCCGTACGATGGTTTCCAGCGCGTTGAGGGCCGCATCGACCTCAGCGGCGGTGTTCAGGTAGCCCAGGCCCCAGCGCACCGTGCCGGTGGGGTAGGTGCCGATGGTGCGGTGGGCGCCGGGAGAACAGTGCAACCCCACGCGGCACATGACCTCGAACTCCTCGTCGAGCCGCATGCCGACCTCCGACGGGTCCATGCCCTCGACGTTGAACGAGACGGTCGCCGTCTGCCGCGCCGCATCGCGGGTGCCATAGACCACCACACCGGGGATGCGCTCGAGCCCCGCCAGGAGCTGCCGGGTGAGGGCCATCTCGTGGGCGCGCACCGTGGCCACGCCCACCCGCAGCAGGTAGCGCGCGCCTGCGGCCAGGCCGGCCAGTCCCACGCCGTTGAGGGTGCCGCTCTCGTAGCGGTCGGGCAGGAAATCGGGCTGCTGCTCCTCCTCGGAGCGGCTGCCGGTGCCGCCGCGCAGCAGGGGGTGCAGGTCGGCAGTGCCGACGCGCGGGCCGATGTAGAGGCCGCCGGTGCCCTGCGGGCCGAGGAGCGCCTTGTGGCCCGTGAAGGCCAGCAGGTCGATGGCGTCGGCCTCCACGTCGATGGGGCAGGCGCCCGCAGTCTGCGCCGCATCGACCAGCAAGAGCAGGCCGTAATGGCGGGCGATGCGGCCGACCTCGGCCACCGGCATCAAGGTGCCCACCACATTGGAGGCGTGGATCAGGGCGATCAGGCGCGTGGTGGGGCGGATTTCCGCCTCGATGGCGCGCGGGTCGAGCACCCCTTCGGGCGAGCAGTGCACCACCGAGACGGCGACGCCCTTGGCCTCGAGGGCGCGCAGGGGCCGCATCACCGAGTTGTGCTCCATCGAGCTGGTGATGACGTGGTCGCCCGGCATGAGCAGGCCGGCCAGGGCCAGGTTGAGCGCCTCGGTGGCGTTGAGGCCAAACACGATGCGCAGCGGGTCGCTGGCGCCGAACAGCTTGGCCAACCCCTCGCGCGCCGCATAGACGATGCGGGCCGCCTCCACCGCCAGGCGGTGCCCCGAGCGCCCCGGGTTGGCCCCCACCCGTTCCATGAAATCGGCCATGGCCTGCAGCACCTCGGGCGGCTTGGGCCAGCCACTGGCTGCATTGTCGAAGTAGATCATGGGCGAACCAACCTTGGCATCCCAGAATGGCCCGTGATTGTATCACCAGGCAGCCGGGCCGGCAAGGCGGACCCGGGCAGGGGGCATCGGAGAGTCATTCTGAGCGGCAGTCACGGCCAGGCAGCACCGGAGCGCCAATTCCAGCGAAGAATCCTTGCTTGCCGTGGCACCAAACCACTCCGAGCGTGCCGCCATGGCTAGCAAGGACTCTTCGCTCCCTTGGCGCCAGGCTGAGAGCTGGCCGCAGGAGCCGCTCAGAGTGACAAGTCGGTCTGGCGCCGCCCCGAACGGCTGCGCCCCCTCCGACAGCCAGAGTTTACGCTGACGATTCTGGAATGTACCCCCGGGCCGGGGCTGCATCCGAGTTCGCGCAGCGCTGTGCCAGGTAAAGGAGCTTGCTGCGACCAGGGGTGGCAGCCGGGTGTTGAGCTGCCCCCGCTCCCGGCCCGGCCCCTGAGTGGGGGTTTGGCGGGCTGGCTGGCCTCTTACAGGTACATGGCCTGGGCGAAGGTGCGGGCAAAGCCGGGGGTGCGGGCCAGCTCGAGGTAATCGACGCGGTGGGCCAGCTCGGCGGCGGCCTGGCGCATCTCCTGCGAGATGAGGGCCAGGCGGGCGCCGGTGCCGGCGGCGTTGCCCACCTGTTGGAAACGGTCGAGGGGCAGGTCGGGCAGCATGCCGATGGCGATGGCACTGGCCACGTCGATGTAGGTGCCAAAGGCGCCGGCGATGATGACGCGCTCCAGCTCTTCGGCGCGGCGCCCGCGGACGGCCAGGAGCAGGTCGATGCCGCTGCGGATGGCGCCTTTGGCCAGCTGCAACTCGCGCACATCGCGCTGGCTCAGGGTCACGGCCGGCCCGCCGTCGTCTTGGGTGGCCAGGACGAACTCGCGCTCGCCCTGGCCCTGGCGCACGCGGGGGTGGTCCTGCAGGCGGCCGGTGCGGTCGAGGGCTCCGCACAGGCGCATCTGGGCGACGGCATCGAGCAGGCCCGAGCCGCAGATGCCCACGGGGGCTGCGTGGCCGATGGTCTGGCAAGTGACCCGGTCGCCCTCGATGCGCACGCGCTCGATGGCGCCGGGGGCGGCGCGCATGCCGTAGCGGATGTGGGCCCCTTCGAAGGCGGGGCCCGAGGCGCAGGAGGTGCTCATCAGTTGGCCGCCAGAGGCCAGGCACATCTCGGTGTTGGTGCCGATGTCGATGGCCAGGGTCAGGCCCTGGGCCTCGGCCATGCGGGTGGCCAGGAGCATGGCCACGTGGTCGGCCCCCACAAAGCCGGCGATGTTGGGCAGCGTGTGCACATAGGCCCCGGGCGCAAAGGCCAGGCCCAGCTCGCGCGCCTTGACGTCGAGGGCCGAGGAGACGGCCGGCACGTAGGGCGACTGGGCCAGTTGTCGCACCGGCAGGCGCAGGAAAAGGTGATGGATGGCGGTGTTGCCCACGGCCACCGCATCGGCGATCTCCGCCGGCCGGGCTCCCGCCTGGCCGCAGAGGTCCTCGGCCATCTGGTTGAGGGCGCCCACCAGGAGCTCCTGCAGGCGCGCCGCCTCGGCAGGGCCTTTGCCGGCATAGTTGAGGCGTGCGATGATGTCTTCGCCGTAGGCGATCTGGGGGTTCATCAGGCCCTGGGCGGCAAGGGTGCGGCCGCTGGCCAGGTCGACCAGGTAGCCGGCGATCTTGGTGCTGCCGATGTCGACGGCCAGGCCCAGCCAACGCGTCCCCGCGGGGCCAGCCGCTATCCCTTCGCTGCCGTGGAGGGCCAGGCTCAGTAGGGTCGGTTCGCGAACCGCCCCTACAGGGCGCAGGCGGGGCGAGAGCTCTTGCAGCAGGGCCAGGTCGAAGCGCACAGGCTCAAGCTGGTGCTGATGCTCCAACGCCGCACGCAGGCGCGCCTCGTCGGCGCGGGGGTCGTCGAGGGAGGCGGGCTCCACCTCCACCTCGCAGGCGCGCACGGCCGGGTGCGGCTGCACGGGCACGCTGAGGCCCTCCACCTGCGTGCGCTGGGGCGCCGTCAACGACTCGGGAGGCACGTGCACGCGGCAATCGCCCAGGGGCTGGGCGCGGCAGGCCAGCCGGTAGCCCTGCGCCAACTCGGCCTCGCTCAGCGCCTTGCGCTCACGGTCGGTGAGCGGGCTGACCGCGCCGGCCAGGACCTGCACCTTGCAGCGGCCGCAGGTGCCCACGCCGCCGCAGACGCTTACCAGGTCGACGCCCAGGAGCTGCGCGGCCTCGAGCAGCGTGGCCCCTTCGGGGCACTCGCCCCGCCGGCCGATTGGCTCGAACTCGATCGTATACGCCATAGACGACACCCCAGCGCAAACGACCTGGGCTGGGAACAGGCTTCGCGCCCACCCAGCGCAGGCCGCAGGGGGGCCGGGCAGGGAGCCAGGCAGCCGCAGGAGCCATCGCCCGGCCTCTGCCCAGATACGCAGTTCACACCCTAACGGTAGACGCCGTACTCGCGGCCGGCATCGATCATGGCGTGCAGGTTCTCGGGCTTGGCATGGTCGAGCACGGCGCCGTTGGCCAGGATAAAGCCGCCATCGCCCGCCACGTCGTCGATGAGGCGCTTGACGTAGGTGCGCACGTCGTCGGGCGTGCCGGCCTGCAGCAGCGATGCCGGCACGTTGCCGCCGAAGCATGCCCAGCCGGCGAACCGCTTCTTCACTTCCCTCATATCGGTCTTGTCAAAGATCCAGACGGTGGTGCCGGCCGGGATGTCGCGGTCGGCGATGACGTCGAGGCGCTGGTTGTAGCCGCCTTCGACGAAGAGCCAGGGCACCACACCCTCTTTGACCAGGCCGATGATGAGCCCCTTGAGGGTCGGCCAGTAGAAGGTCCTGAAATCCTCGTCCGACATGAACCCGTCGGCGCCCTTGTGCAGCGGGATGAAGGCGAAGACGCCGTGCTGGTTGGTGGCCCAGCGCACGCCCATCTCGATGGCCAGCGGCAGGATGCGGTCGAGGGCCGCCAGCAGCTTGGCCGGCTGGCGGAACTTGTCGAGCATGATGGCCCGCGTGCCGCGCAGCGTGTCGCCCAGGGTATCGAAGGGCGCCTTGCTGATGCCGGCCCAGAGGGCAGGCAGGCCCAGGTTGGCGGTGCTCCAGCCGTCGATGGCACCGGCGGCCTGGATCCATTCGAGCGCGGCCTGGCCCGCTTCCAGGTACTTCTTGAACGCCTCCTGCACCGGCGGCAGCCCCACCGGGATCAGGCTGGCGCCGACGAAGGGCAGCTCGAGGATGTCGGTCAGGGGCGGCAACATCGACCAGGGCGCCAGGGCGCCAAAGATGCGGGGCAGATAGGTGCGCAGGAAAAAGTTGCTGGGGTCGGCGATGAACTGGTCGTACTCGTCGGCGTGCATGTACTCGGCTTCGAGGCACTGGTACGACGAGGTGGGCGACACGCCGTGGCCCGGCCAGCGGTAGAGCTTGTAGTCGAGGATGTCGAACACCTTGCCCGGCGCCCCAAAGATGCAGGTGCCCAGGGCATCGGTAGTAAACTCCTGGTTGAACTTTTTGAACGCCATGCCGAGTTTGTCATAGTCGTACATGATCTCTTCGACGGTGACCCCGGCGTAGGCGTAGGGGAAGATGCCCACGTTGAGGGCGATGGGCACCCGGGCCGGCTTTTTCAGTTGCGTCGCGTCTTTGAACAACTGGGCGCGCTCGCGGTAGGCGCGCTCGGCTTCGGGGCTGGCGAACTGGATGCCGGGCGCCGAGGACCACTCAGCAAAGCGAGCCTCGAGTTTCTCCTCAGGGGTGAGCTTGGCCCAATCTGCGTTCATTTCTCGCGCTCCTCTTCAGTGGGCGCCTCCTGCAAGGCGAGGCGCGGCAATCCCTACCGGGTCCACTGCTTGGCCAGAGTCACTGCGGCCATGGCATCGGCGCCGAAGGCGTCGGCGCCCGCATAGGCGCACACCTGCTGGTCGACCGTGCCGCCGCCGACCATGACCTTGACCTTGTCGCGCAGGCCGGCCGCCTGCAGGGCCTGCACAGTCTCCTTCATCGAGTCGTAGGAGAGGGTGAGAAAGCCGCTCAGCGCCACCACCTGGGGCTGCACCTCACGGACCTTGGCGACAAAGGCCTCGGGGGCGACGTCGATGCCCAGGTCGTAGACCTCAAAGCCGTTGACGTCGAGCATAAAGCCCACAATGTCTTTGCCGATGTCGTGGATGTCGCCCTTGACGGTGCCGAGCACCACCTTGCCGAGCTTTTTGGCCTGGGCCTCGTGCTTGATGTAGGGCTTGACCTCGGCCGAGATGGCCTTGAGCATCTCGCCGGCCAGGATCAGCTCGGGGATGAAGTACTGCCCCTGCTCGAAGCGCTGGCCGACGACCTCCATCGCCGCCCGGCAATCGTCGAGGATCTGGGTGGGTGGCGTGCCGGCGCTGAGCAGCTCTTTGGTGAGTGCCAACGCCTCCTCCTCACGCATGTCTGCGATCGCATGGACCAGTTTGTCTGCCATGGTGCTCCTCCTCGAGAGCTCCGGCCGCGGTGACCGCCACCGCCGGCCCATCACCGTAGCCAGGTGACCGCCACCTGGCCCACCACTACAACGATCGGGGCGCCTCGGCGCTGATTACACACCTGTTCTTCGTAGTGAGCGCTTCAGCGCTGCCTGCCAACGCGCTATGCCAAGAGGCCCGCGCGAAACGCCCGCGTGTAGCCCAGGCAGTGCCTGTCGAGGCCCAACACCACCTCGGCGGCCAGGAGTGCCTTGCGCAGCTCCCTATCCAGCGGGTCGAGGATGGCTGTGTCGAGCCCGGCCTCGAGCATCAGGGTCAGGAAGGCGCGGTTGATCAGGCTGCGCACCGGCAGCCCATAGGAGACGTTGCTGAGCCCCGAGGTGGTGTGGACGGCGGGGAACTCGGCGCGCACGGCCCGCAGCGTGGCCAGGGCGATACGGGCGCTGTCGCCATTGGTGGCGACGGTCATGACCAGCGGGTCCACGTACACCTGCTCATCGGGCATGCCGGCCGCCCGCGTCGCCTCGAGCAGGCGCCGCACGATGGCACAGCGGGCCTCCACCGTGTTGGGGATGCCCTTGTCGTCCATGGCCAGCGCGATCACCCCTCCACCGGCGCGCGCGGCCAGGGGCAGCACTCCCTCCAGCCGGGCGCGCTCGCCGCTGATCGAGTTGATCAGCGGGGGCTGGCGCACCTCGGCCAGGGCGGCCGAGAGCGCGGCCGGGTTGGCGCTGTCGAGGCAGAGGGGCACGGTGACCACCGCCTGCACCGTGCGCACCAGCCACACCAGGTCGTCGGGCTCGCGGTCGACGGGGGTGCCGGCGTTCACATCGATCCAGGCGGCGCCGGCCTCGGCCTGGCTGCGCGCCAGTTGTTCGATGAATGGGGCATCGCGCTCCAAAACCGCTCTTTTCACCTGGCTGCGCGTGCCGTTGATCTTTTCACCGATGATCTTCATGGCCAGCTTCCTCGCGCTCTCGGTGGGTCGGGAAGAAATGCTCGTAACGGACGGCCTCGCCCGGTGCGACGATGACGAACTCGCCATCCCACGGCCCGAAGAGCGCCTTACGGATCAGGGCGTCGGAGCCGGGGATTTCTTCGAAGCGCAGGCCGAAACGCTCGGCTGTCTGGCGGGCGTAGGCCCGGTAGCGCCGGAGGTCCTGCTGGCCGGTGTGGATGAAGGCCAGCCGGGTGTAGTGGTTGAGCATCTGGCCCACCAGCCGGCCGGCTCGCTCGGGGCCGTACTGCTTGACGAGGCGATCATACTCCGCGAAGGGGGTGTCGCCGGCCTCGATCCAGCCCTTGGTGAGGTAGTAGGTGCCGGGCTCGCTGCGCGTCTGCTGCTTGTAGGCTGCGCTGGAGCCGAGGAAGAGGGCGATGCAGTCGTCGACGCGGGGCACGACGAGGGTGCAGCAATTGGCCTGCAGCCCCACCACGGCCATGCTGCAGAAGCCATAGCCAAGGATCACACGGCTGGCGTGGCCGGCCGCGCGGTCGATGGCCCCCTGTAGCGCCTGCCGCAGCCGCGGCGGGTCGACGTGGAGGCCAAAGTCGAGCGTTTCGCAGGTGACCCCGCCCGGCAGGAGGGGGCGCATCTCTTCGATTACCGTCGCACAGGCGATCACGTGGGTTGAGGGCACGGGTCGTCCAGTCCTTGGGCATCGGTCCGGCTACACTGCGCGCTCTTCCCTAATCCTATACCACCCTAGGGAACTTGTCAAATCTCGCCATTCTGTGCTATGATGGTGGGCAGAGGGGCCGCGCCCGCCAGGAGGCGGGGCTGGGCTGCCTTCTACCTGGCGGCTCCTGACGAGGAGAGAGAAGGGACCCGCCGATGCGGCAAGCGGATAGACCGAAAGCCGGCGAACGGGCCGAAATCGACCGCACCTCCTTCGAACCGGCCTACCACCAATTGGCCGGCATCCTGCGGCGGCAGATTGCCAGCGGCGCCCTGCGTGCCTACGACCGCCTGCCGTCGGAGGTTCAGCTCTGCGAACGGTACGGCGTGAGCCCCATGACGGTGCGCCGCGCCATCAACATCCTGCTCGACCAGGGCCTGGTCAGCACGGCCCAGGGCCGCGGCACCTTCGTCAAGCCCCTGCTCCTGAGCACGGCGACCTTTGACCTGAAAGAGTTGGAGGACCTCTTCCGTGATGAGCGCACGGCGGTGGCCATCCTCGAGGCCCACACCGTACCCGCCGACGAGCGCATCGCCCGCCGGCTGCCGGTGGCGGTGGGCGCCAAGGTCATCTACATGCGCCGCCTCCTCTCGCTGGCCGGCGAGCCGGTGGTCTACCACCGGGAGTATGTGCTCTGTGATGCGGAGCGCCCGGTGGTGGAGGCCGAGCTGGAGGTCACCACGCTGCGCGGGCTCTTCGATGGCAGCGGGCAGACGGGGCTCAAGCGTGGCGAGCTGAGCATCCAGGCCACGGTGCTCGATGGGGAGGAGGCGGCACTCCTCAAGACGGCGGTGGGCGTGGCGGCCTTCAACATCGAGCACGTGTTCTACGACTTTGCCGATTTGCCTGTCAGTTGGGGCTGGTTCATCTGCCGCGGCGACCGGCTCCGCTTCAGGTCGGCGGTGGGCGCGCCGCGCGCCCACGAGTAGGGGAGAAGCATGCGGGCGGCCTGCGGGCGCGGCTGGGCGGGCCTGGCGATGGGCGCTGCCAGGAGGGGGTGAGATGGACGTTGCGAGCAGCGACGGGGAGGCGTTGACCGATCTGGCCGCCAGCGTGGCCGACCTGAGGGAGGCCGATGTGCTGCGCACGGTGCGCGAGCGCATCGAGCGCGGCGACGACCCTGTCGCGGTGATCGAAGAGTGCCAGGCCGGCATGCGTCTGGTGGGCGAGCGCTACAGCCAGCGGCGCTACTTCCTCTCGGGCCTGATCATGGCCGGCGACATCCTGCGCCAGGTGATGGAGATGGTGCAGCCATCGCTCGAGGAGCGCTTTTCGGGCGATGCCTCGGCGCGCGTCCTTCTGGGCACGGTGCAGGGCGATATCCACGACCTGGGCAAGAACCTCTTTGCCATGCTGGCGCGCTGCCACGGTCTGACGGTCTACGACCTGGGGGTCGACGTGGCCCCGGCGCGCTTTCTCGATGAGTTCGACCGCCTCAGGCCCGACGTGGTGGGCCTCTCGGGGCTGCTCACCGCCTCGTACGACCCCATGCGCGAGACGATCGCCCTCCTGCGCGCCCGCAGCGCCGGGGTGCCGGTCATCATCGGCGGGCAGATCGACGAGCAGGTCTCGCGCTATGTGGGGGCCGACTATTTCGTCACCGATGCCATGGAGGGCGTGCGCCTCTGCCAGAGGCTGGCCGGCAGTTGACGCCGCTCAACCCACTCGGCCAACGAGAAGAGCGTTGCTGGGTGGGGGTTTGAGCCGGGCAGTAGCCCAAGTTCCTCCGCAGTGGCTGTTGAGAACGTCCCATCCCGTCATTGCGAGCGCCGCAGGCGCGAAGCGATCCCCAGCCCACGATGGAGATTGCTTCGTCGGCGGCGGAGCCTGTCCTGAGCCGGAGCGAAGGAGCCGCCTCCTCGCAATGACAGTTCCACGTTCTCTGTTTCGCACAGGGCTCTGGGAGCCCTGAGATACTCAGGGTAAGAGCGGCGCGTCTCTGAAGGCCCTGTGGGCGCGGCTCATCCTGTGGGCGAGCTTTGCCGAAGCCTGTCGTGTGGTGTTCCGCGCCCCCGCCCGCTTGCGTCCCACATCCGATGCAGCTTCACGGCAAGACGCGCCGCATCTCGCGGGCGCCTACACCGGCATTGACTCCCCCCCTTAAATGCGCTATCTGTCAAAGTCAGCTAGCGATGTTGGGAGGTCAGCGTGAACGTACCGCGCCCCGAGTATCCCCGGCCCGACCTGCGCCGCCCGGAGTGGCGCAATCTGAACGGCGTGTGGGAGTTCGCCTTCGACGACCGCGACGAAGGGCTCAGTGCCGGCTGGCACGAGCGAGGGAGCTTCGCGCAGCGGATTCTGGTGCCGTTTCCTTTCGAGAGCGCGCTGAGTGGCATCGGCGACCCGGCGCCCCACCCCACGCTCTGGTACCGCACCGCCTTCCAGGCCGAGCGCCCGGCGGCCGGCCGCCGGATGCTATTGCATTTCGGCGCTGTGGACTATGAGGCCACCGTCTGGCTGAACGGCCACGAGCTGGGCCGCCACCGCGGGGGCTATGTGCCCTTCTCCTTCGACATCACCGGTGCCATCCGCAGCGGCGAGAACTCGCTGGTCATGCGCGCCGTCGATACCTTGAGCATGGACCAGCCCCGCGGCAAACAGTACTGGCAGGAGGAGCCGACCGGCATCTGGTACAGCCGCACCAGCGGCATCTGGCAGACGGTGTGGCTCGAGCCGGTGCCCGCCTCGTTCATCCGCCGGGTGCGCCTGACCCCCGACCTGGATACCGGCGAGCTGCACGTGGAGGCCGAGGTCGATGGAGACGAGGGCAGCCTGGCCCTGCAGGCCGTGGCCTTAGACATGGGGCGCGAGGTGGCCCGGGCCGAGAGCACACCGGGGCGGCCCGCCCTCGTGCTGCGCATCCCAGGGGCACGCCCATGGTCGCCCGAGTCGCCTCACCTCTACGACCTGCGCCTGAGTCTGCTCGATGAGAGCGGGCCGGTCGACCGGGTGGAATCGTACTTTGGCATGCGCAAGGTCTCCATCGACGGCAAGAACATCCTCCTGAACAACCGGCCCCTCTACCAGCGGCTGGTGCTCGATCAGGGTTACTGGCCCGACGGCCAGTACACCGCCCCCTCCGACGAGGCGCTGCGGGCCGACATCCTCTGGGCGCGCCGCTTCGGCTACAACGGCGCCCGCAAGCACCAGAAGGTCGAAGACCCGCGCTGGCTCTACTGGTGCGACCGGCTCGGCTTCCTGGTGTGGGGCGAGATGGCCAACTGTGGCCTGTACCACTATTCGCCCGAGGCCGTGGCCAACCTCAGCGACGAGTGGCGCCAGGCCGTGGCCCGCGACTATAACCACCCCTGCATCATCACCTGGGTGCCCTTTAACGAATCGTGGGGCATTTGGGGCGTGCGCGACCGGGACGACGTCCAGAATGCCGTGATCGACATCGTGCGCCGGACGCGGCGCCACGACCCCACCCGCCCCGTCATCGACAACTCGGGCTGGGAGCACGTCGATACCGACATCGCCGACCTGCACACCTACCTGCGCACCGGCGAGCAGATCCACGTCTGGTGGCCCTGCTATCGCTCGGGCCAGACCTACGTCTACGACTCGAACCATCCCTTCTGGGCCAAGGGCCATCGCTACGAGGGCCAGCCGGTGGTCGTCAGCGAGTACGGCGGCATGGCCATGGAGGGCTACCCCCCGCCCCCGGGCAAGCCCCTGCAGGCCTGCGGCATCGACGCGCCGCCGCGCTACCTCGAGCGCTACCACGACCTGACTCGCGCCATCCTCGACCTGGAGGATGTCTGCGGCTTCTGCTTCACCCAGTTGACCGACGTCGAAGGCGAGGTCAACGGCGTGCTCACCTACGACCGTCGGCCCAAAGTGGATCCCGACCTGCTCGCCGCCTACACCCGCGAGCAGCCCGCCGCCTACCCCATCCCCAGGCAGGCGCCCGTGCGCCAGTGCGGCGCCGCCTGAAGCCTCGCCGCCTGGGTGGCAGCACAGCTTCTCGCGCCGCTGCCACCCGGCCCCAGCCCGGCGCCCGCGAAACCTCCAACCGGGTGCATCCAAGAGGTGTCAGCGGGCTGGCAGCCAACAGCCCGTCGGAGCCGCTCTCGTGGTAACCGGGGCGCTCACGCATGTTGAATTGCCCCCACTGGGCATCTTGCAGGAATCGCTCCATTGCAGTATACTAATGTAACAAGACTGTAACCCACCAGCGGGCGGGCAATTCTGCGCTGGCAGCGACGAACAAGATGGGCGCACGTTGGCGGTTGCGGGCGCCCGAGAACTGTGCGTTCTCTCCGCATGCCGGGGGCTCATCCCTGCTCTCATCGCCCCTGCCCACCGGCGCCTGTACTCCAGGCCTGGCAAGACCGGGCCAGGCCCGTTGCGGCTTGCATCTGCGCATCCACTGGAGGGCACGCCCCATGTTCACAATCCTGCATTGCGCCGACCTCCATCTCGAAGCCAGCTTCGCCTCGGATGGCGTGCCACCGGCGGTAGGCAACTGGCGCCGCGCCGACCTGCAGGCGGCCCTCGGCCGCATCATGGCCCTGGCCCGCGAGCACCGTGTCGACGCCGTCACGATCGCCGGTGACCTCTACGAGCACGATTGTGCCCTGCCCGACACCGTCGAACTGCTGCGTGAGCAGCTTGGGGGCCTGGCCCCGGTGCAGGTGTTCATCGCCCCCGGCGAGCATGACCCCTACAGCGAGGATTCGCTCTATGCCCTCAGCTCGTGGCCTGCCAACGTCACCGTCATGCCGCCGGGTCGCCCCGACTGCTACGAGCTGGCGCCTGGCCTTTACCTGTGGGGGGCCGGCTACGCACCCGGCGCGGACCCCGACATCCTCGCCGGCTTTAAGGTCGACCGCAAGGGCACACACCTGCTCCTCCTGCATGCCAGCCCCGACTCTGCCACCTCTGGTGAGGGCCCGTACCGCATCGATGTGCGCAACCTGCGCGCCGCCGGCATCGACCTGGCCCTGCTGGGCCATCTGCACCGGGGCGAGACCGACCCCAGCGGTGCCCGCTACGTGTACCCCGGCAGCCCCGAGCCGCTGTCCGAGAAGGAGGCCGACGGGGAGCACCTGGTGGTGCTGGCACAGGTGGATGGCAACGCCTGCACCACACGGGCCCTGCCGGTGAGCCAGTGGCGCTTCCGCGCCCTGCAAATCGACCTCTCGGGCTCCAGTTCCCTCGAGGAGGCTGCGGCCCTCATCCGCGTGGCGCTGCGCGAGGCCGGCGCAGTCGACGAGCGGAGCTTTTGCCGGGTCACTCTGGTGGGGACGCGCCGTTTCGACCTCGACCTGGAGGCCTTGGCAGCCCTGGTCGAGTCGCCGGCCTACGTGCGGTTCGACGCCCGGCAGTCCATCTCCTACAGCGTGGAGCAACTGGCCTACGAAGCCACGCTCCGGGGCCAGTTCGTACGCCGCTTCCGTGACCGCCTGGCCAGTACCCCCTCCAACGAGCATGCCAGGCTCCTATCGGCGCTAGGCCTGGGGCTGCGTGCCCTTGAAGGAAAGCAGGTGCGACTCAATGAGAGTGGCTGAGACGCGCATCGAAGGATTTGGCCGCCTGACAAACCTGTCGCTCCGCTTCTCTCCGGGCCTGAACCTGGTGTTTGGCCCCAACGAGGCGGGCAAATCGACCCTGCAAGAGGCCCTGTTTGCCTTGCTCTACGGCTTTGACACCGAGAGCCGGGCAACGGAGTTCCGGCCCTGGAACGGCTCGGCCGCCTTTGCAGGCTCGCTGACCTATGCCCTCGACGACGGCCACGCCTACCGCCTCACGCGGCGCTTCCTGCCCAACGCCGATTTCTCCATTTTCACCTACCCTGAGGGCGATGACATCACCGCGCGCTGGCGAGGCGGGCAGGGCCGCTCCTCTCCCGCCGAAGACCATTGGGGCGTGGGCCGCCGGGCGTTCGAGAGTATCTGCGTGGTGCGCCACGGCGAGCTGGGCCCCCTGGCGGAGCCGGCCGCCGTGGCCGAGGTCCTCCGGCGCCGCCTGGTCACCGCCCCGGCCGATACCTCTGTTGCTCGGGCCACCAGCATCCTCGAGACGGCGCTCAAGGATCGGGTGGGCGCTCCCCACAACCGCGCCAAGCCGCTGGCCCAGGCCCTGGCCCGCCTGGCCCGGCTGCAAGACGAGCGGCAGCATGCCGTCGAAGTGCGTCGCGCACTGGTGCCCCGGCTGGCCGAGTTGCGCCAGGCCGCCCAGCGCCTTGCCCAGCTCGATGCGCGCCGCGTGGAGCTGCAGCGCCGCAAGGCGGAGGCCGAAGAGATCGCCGCCCGCAGTGTGCGGCCCGCCACGGCCGAAGTGAGCGCCGAAGTCAGGCGCTGCGAGGCCGAACTGGCCCGCTGGCAGGCCTGGAGCACCTTCCCCGTGCACCTGCGCGACACGCTGCTCCGCCTCAGCGCGCAGCACGCCCATCTCAGCGAAGAGTGCGCCATGGCCGAGCGGCGCGGCCGCCGGGCGCAGGAGGCCCTGGCCGCCCTCGAGGCACAGGAGGCCTCGCTCAAAGAGCGATTGGCCGCCCGCCAGAGCAGCGCCACCTCGTCGACCAGCGATTTCGTGCGCGTGCAGACGCTGGTCAGCGAGTGGCGCATGGCGTGCGAGCTGGAATGGTCGGCCAACGAACGCCAGCGGGGCGCCCAGCCGTCGCTCGAAGCCATTGAGCAGCGTCTGGCCGAAGAGCGCAAGCTCCTCGAGCCTGTGCTCCCGGTGGGCCTGGCCGGGCTGACCTTGATCCAGGACCGTCTCAAACAGGCCCGCCAGCGTCTGGCCCAGGCCAAGGGGGCCCTGGCCGATGCCACCGCTGCCTGGGCGCGCGTGGGCATGGAGGAAACGGACTTTCAGCGCCTCGACCAGGCCGTGCAACAGTTCCGCAGCGGCGCGTCGAGCGAGCTCAAGCTTGAGCCGCGCCAGGGCCGCCGGTGGCTTTCGGGCCTCCTGGGCCGCGGCCAGCCCGACGAGCAGGCGCCCGCGGGCCTGGCCACCTACGCCGAGATCCAGCCCATCTACGCCGAGATGGCCCGCTGCCGTGCCGAGGCCGAGGAGGCCCAACGCGCCCTCAGCGACATCGAGGCCACGACTCTCTGGCAGCTGGGCAAGCTCCTGGGGGGCACCCTCGACGACAGCGCGTTCGACGAGCTGCGGGCGCGGGTTGGCCAGCACCTCAAGGCTCAGGCCGAGTTGGAGCAGGCCAAGCTCGCCACGGCGGGGTTGCGCACCGAAGTGGAACAGGCCCGCGAACGGCGCGAACGGGCCGAGAGCGCGCTAAAGACGGAGCTGGCTCGGCTGGGCTTTGCCTCGCCCGACCTGCACCAGGCCCTGGCCGAGTATGCGCGCCAGAGCGAACGCAAGGAGCTGGCCCCGCGCGAGGACGCCGATCAGGAGCGTACCCGCCAGCGCATGGAGACCGAGCTCGAACTGCTGCACGCCCGGGCCGAAGCCCAGCGCCTCGAGATCGAACACTGGCACGAGAAGCAACAGGCCCTGACCGACCTCGAGACCCAGATCGGCTCGCTCCTGACCCAGGCCGGCATCACGGCCCGCATGGACGCGCTCGAGGCCGCCATCCGCACCTTCGACGAAGGCGTAGAGAACTATCGCCGCTGGGAGCGGGCCAAGGCCGCCCTCGACACGGCCACCCGCTACGAGCAGGCCATCCGCGAGGCCAGCCTGCGCGACTCTTCGGGCAGGCCCGCTTCGCCCGAGGCTGCTGCCGCCCGCGAAGCGGCCGCCGAGCTGGAAGCCCTCGACGCCGAGCGAGCTGCGGCCATCGAGGAACACCGCCGGCTCGAGGCACAGGTCCAGCAGATGATGGTGGGCGTGAGACACCTGGCCGAGATCGATGAGGAGATTGCCCAGGAGCAGGCCAACATCCGCCGCCTGGAGGAATTCCGTGACTCCCTCGAACTGGCACGCAGCGAGCTGAGCGAGGCCGCCCTCGAGTTTCACGCCCAGTTCGGCCCCAGGCTCGAAGCGCTGGTCAGAGACGCACTGAAGGAGGTATCGCAGGGGCGCCTGGCCGACGCGGTGATCGACCCCGACAGCCTGGCCCTCTCGCTGCCTTCCCACGAACCCGGCGGCCTCCTGCCGGTCGCCCGCCTCGGCGCCGGCCTGCACGACCTGGTCTACCTGGCGCTGCGCACGAGCGTCGCCCGCCTCATGGGCAGCTATGGCGAAAGGCTGCCCATCTTCCTCGACGAGCCGCTGGCCCACTGCGACCAGTCCCGCCAGGCAAGGGCCCTGGAGTACCTGGCGCAGCTCGCCGAGGACACCCAGGTCTTCCTGTTTACCCGCGACGAGCGGCTCCGCGCGCGCTTTGAACAGCGCTGGGGCGACGTGCCACGCCACCAGTTGCACGTGCTTGCGGCGTAGGGGGTTACGCGGCAGCATGCCGCGCCTACGGGGCGCCGTGGCGTCGTACGGCGGGGGTTACGCGGCAACATGCCGCGTAACTACGGGGCGCCATGGCGTCGTGCCGCGTGGCCCCCGATTGTCATTGCCGTAGGCGTGGCATCGTGCCGCGCGGCCCCCCGATTGTCATCGCCGTGGGCGCGGCATCGTGCCGCGTGACCCCCGATTGTCGTTGCCGTAGGCGCGGCATCGTGCCGCGCGACCGCCGATTGTCGTCGCCGTAGGCGTGGCATCGTGCCGCGCGGCCCCCCGATTGTCATTGCCGTAGGCGCGGCATCGTGCCGCGCGCCCCCCGATTGTCGTTGCCGTAGGCGCGGCATCGTGCCGCGCGCCCCCCGATTGTCGTTGCCGTAGGCGCGGCATCGTGCCGCGCGACCGCCGATTGTCATTGCCGTAGGCGTGGCATCGTGCCGCGCGGCCCCCCGATTGCCATCGCCGTGGGCGCGGCATCGTGCCGCGCGACCCCCCGATTGTCGTCGCCGTAGGCGCGGCATCGTGCCGCGGGGCCATCCGCAAAGCTGCGTGCAACTCGGCTCTATTTGGAAGAGAAGAGACCCGCGTTGGGCGTGTGAGTGAAGCGAAGCAACTCCGATCCGTGTTGGAGATTGCTTCGCTTCGCTCGCAATGACGATTGGGGGTCACGCGGCACGATGCCGCGCCTACGGTTCTCCCTCCGTCAGCAGCCTCTCCGCCTGCCAGCGGCGGCTTCAGTCGCTGAACAGTGTGCACGGCGGAGGGCTCCCTGCCCTCACCAAAAGGCTGCCGGGGTCAGCGGCCTGCCTGGGCAAACAGGCTGAGCAATTGGACGACGGTGGAGGGCACCGTGATGGCCAATGGGTAGCCCACCTTCACCGGCCCAATCTTCACCTCCACCTGCTTCTCACGTCGGCCGCGTTGTTCGCCCACGAATAGTCGGTGCAATCCATGAACAAGAGCAGGGCTCCGAGCAGAAGGTTGATTCCGGCCACCAGCCGCCAATCGAAGCCAGGCCGCCTTGCCGATGTCGCTCCCTCGTCCATCACCATCTCCCTGTCTATCCGGCGGATCGGGCCACCCCACCCGACAGCCTATTCTACAGCAGGGGCCACGCCTGCTTCCAGCTCCTGGGTGCGCCGCTTCGCGCACTCGAGTGCTTGACCCACGGCCACTTCCGCGGTACGCTGAGCATGTACAATGGTGGCACACACAGAAGGAGGAGTCTGGCATGGAGTACCAGCAGGAGATCAGCGCCGCCCACAACGACCCCGCGCGGCTGGAGAACCTCTACCAGGCGGCGCGGCGCGCCCGCCGTTTGTCCGAGTTCACGGCGGGCGTGCGGGCCTGCTACGCGCAGGCGCCCGACAACTTGCTCTACGCCGCCTGGCACTGCCGCTTGCAGCCCGCAGCCGAGGCCGAGCACGGTGCCCTGCTGAGCGGCGCCTGGCGGCTGGCCATCCCGCTCAGCCTGGCCACCGCCCTCGTCTTCGCGCTTCTCTCGCTGCGCCAGTTGGACCTCTCGCGGGGCGAGCCGCTCCTGAGCCTGTTGTGGGCACCCCTGGCAGGCCTCGCCATCATCGCCTTCCTGGCCCTGGCGGGCAAGCAGGACCGCCGCCGCTCACTCCTGGCCGCCGCCGGCCTGGCCGTGGTGGGGGCCTACGCCCTTTTCTGGGCCGTCCAGCCGGTGCGCGAGACGTACCGCACCCTGATGCTGCTGCACCTGCCGCTCCTAGCCTGGGTTGCCGTAGGCGTGAGCGTGGTGGGGCTGCGGCCCGAGCGCGATAACCTGTTCGCGCTCCTCAGCAAGTCGCTGGAGGTGCTGGTCACCGGCGGCCTCTACGTCCTCGCCGGCGGCCTCTTTGCCGCCATCACTTTCGGCATGTTCGCCGCGTTGCACGTGCCGCTGCCCGAGTGGCTCGCGCGGATGTGCATCGCCGGTGGGGGCGGCCTGATCCCGGTGCTGGCGGTGGCCACCGTCTACGACCCCAACCTGAAGCCCATCGAACAGCGCTTTGAGGAGGGGTTGGGCCAAGTCATCTCGACCCTCACCCGGCTCTTCCTGCCGCTGGCCCTGGTCATCCTCTCCGCCTACCTGGTGGCGATGCTGGCCAACTTTATGCAGCCGTTCCGCGACCGCGACCTCCTGATCGTGTACAACGTGATGCTCTTTGCCGTCATGGGCCTGCTGATTGGCGCAACGCCGGTGCACGGGCAGGACCTCAACCCCCGTCACCGGGCCGCGCTGCGCGCGGGCATCCTGGCGTTGGCGGTGCTGGCGACGCTGGCCAGCCTGCACGCAGTGTCGGCCGTCGTCTACCGGACCGTGGATGGGGGCCTGACCCCCAACCGCCTCACCGTCATCGGCTGGAACCTCACCAACATCGGCCTGCTGGGCTTTCTCGTCTACCGCGACCTCCGCAGGGGACCGCAGGCGTGGCCCGGCTCGCTGCAGTCAGTAGCCGCGGTTGGCGCAATGGCGTATACTGTGTGGGGTTTGTTCCTGATCCTGGCCGTGCCCTGGCTGTTCTAGAAGGGAACGTATGCTCGATCTGCTCCTGGTTGAAGACAACGCCAGGCTGCGGCCGGCCCTCCGCACCGGCCTCGAGGCGACGGGCGCTGTGCGCGTGGTGTACGACTGCGCGAGTGGCGAGGAGGCGCTGGAGTATTGCCTGGCCCAGCCCCCGCAGGCCATCCTGATGGACGTGCAGCTGGCGGGGGCGATGAACGGCATCCAGGCCGCCGTCGCCATTCGCCGCGAGCTGCCGCGCCTGCCCGTCGTCTTTTACTCCATCCAGGACGATGACGCCTACTATCGCGACTTTCGCTGCTCGGGCATCCTCAGCCACTATGCCTACGTGCGCAAGTCGAACTATCTCCTGCCGCAGATGATCGTGCCGCTCCTCATCGACGCGGTGGCGGGGCGCAGCTTTATCGACCCCGAGATCGAAACGCGCGTGCAGGAGGTGCAGCGCAAGGACGAGCAGGCACCGCTGGCCTTGCTTGAGCCGATCGAGCAGGAGGTGGCGCGGTTCCTGGCCCAGGGGCTGAGCAACGAGCAGAGTGCTGTGGCTGGGCCTGGCGGTGCTGTGGAATGCCGCGCGCAGGGCCTGGGCGGTGTGGCTGGCGGGCAGTGGCCTGTCGATGGCGGCTGTGTTTCTCAGCATCCACTCTGCCATTTATGCCCACGGTTGGGCCTATGCCAGTTGGGGCCTGGACCTGATCTGGTATGTGGGGTGGTTGCTGGTCATTGCCCTGCCCCTCACCTGGTACGTGCTCACCCTCTGGTACGCGGGATATTGGGACGACAGGACGAGTTCCCTGTACCATCGGCAACGGCCCTGGCTGGCCTGTACGGTGCTCGCGGCCGCAGGGCTCGCCGGGCTGCTCATCTTGGCCAACCCCTTCCCTTCTTACTCGCAGATTGTCGACTATGAGTCGGCAGCCCGGCCGATCTTGGGCGGCTTCCCGCTGGCAGGGCTTGTGTACCCCCTCTACATCGTGCTCTCGATCGCCCTCTCGGTCGACGTGTTGCGCCGGCCTGCCCCCTCGGCACAGATGATGGGCGACGTAGCGCGGCGCAGGGCACGCCCCTGGCTGGTGGCCACTTCCCTTGCCCTCCTGGCCGTCAGCGCTCTGGTGGGCTGGATCATCGTCTGGGTGATGCTCGACGCCGGCCCCGTCGCCAGAGCGGCGGCTCAGCCGCGGCTGGCGTTCACCATCGCCTGGTTCGACCTGGCCATCGACGCGCTGATCGCTGTTGCGATCCTGTGCCTGGGGCAGGCCGTGGTCTCCTATGAGATCTTTACCGGCAAGGTGCTGCCCCGGCGCGGCCTACGTAGCCACTGGCAGAGCACCATCCTCCTGGCGGCAGCGTTTGGGCTGGTGGCGGGGGGCAGCCTGGCTCGCGGGAGCAGTCCGACGTATGGGCTGCTCGCTTGTGGCGTTCTAATGGCCGCCTCCTATGCCCTGTTCAGCCGGCAGTCGTATGCCGAGCGTGAGCGCTACATCGAGCAACTGCGCCCCTTCGTAGCCAGTCAGCGCCTCTACGAGCACCTGCGCGCCGACCAGCCCGTGGGCGCGGCCGATGCCCACGCGGCGGCTGAGCCGTTCGAGGCCATGTGCGCCGACCTCCTGGGCGCGCGCGTGGCCTACCTGGCGGCGCTGGGGCCGCTCGCACCGTTGGCCGGCCCGCCACTGTGCTACCCGGCCGGGCAGCCCGCGCCAACGGCAGCGCTGCCGTCGCTCGTGGGCCAGATCAGCTCCCCTGCCACCCTCTGCATGCCGGTGGACCCGGCCGCCTACGGCGAGGCGACCTGGGCGGTGCCGCTATGGAGCGGCAGCGAGCTGATCGGCGTGCTGCTCCTGGGCGAGAAACGCGACGGTGGGCTGTACGCTCAGGAGGAGATCGAGATCGCGCGGGCCGGCGGTGAGCGCCTGTTGGATACGCAGGCTTCGGCCGAGCTGGCGCGGCGCCTGATGGCGCTGCAACGCCGTCGCCTGACCGAAAGCCGGGTGCTCGATGGCCAGGCGCGCCGTGCCCTGCACGACGATGTGTTGCCTCGCCTGCACGCAGCCATACTCAAGCTGAGCAGCGCTGAGGTGCCGCCGGCTGCCGTGGAGCTGCTCACCGAGGTGCATCGCCGCGTCTCGGATCTCCTACACGACATGCCGCCCCCTGCGGCGCCCACCCTGGAGCGGCTGGGACTGCTGGAGACCATCCGGGGGCTGGTAGTCGGCGAGCTGGCCGGCAGCTTTGACACGGTGGAGTGGCGCGTCGAGCCCGAGGCCGAGGCACGGGCAAGTAGCCTGCCGCTCCCTGCGGCCGAAGTGCTGTTCTACGCTGCGCGAGAGGCACTGCGCAACGCAGCCCGCCACGGGCGAGGGCATGAAAACAGGCGCCCGCTGCGACTCACAATCGTCGCCCACGAACGCAATGGCTTGGAACTGCGCATCGAGGACAACGGCGTAGGCATGCGGTCGGCGGCGCCTGCAGAGGGCGGCAGCGGCCAGGGCCTGGCGCTGCACAGCACGATGATGGCTGTGATCGGCGGCTCGCTGTCTGTGGAGAGCCTCGAGGGTGCCTACACCTGCGTGTCCCTGTTCCTGCCGGCGGCGGCCTGGCTGCCCATGGCTCACTGAACGCTGCGGCACCGCAACGGTTGCGGCCCGCAGGCGTTTTCACAGGTGGAGCAACAACTCAGCACGCCCGCCAAGGGCGTCAGTTTGGAAGAGACCGGTATGCTGGAACTCGTCAGCGCTCTGGTGGGGGGAGTGTTGGCCAGCACGGCAGGCGCCCTGGCGGCGATTGCGCTGCTGGCAGGCCTGCGCAGATTCCGCCATCTGCCGGTTCCAGTCCGGCGCCGGGCGGGCCGCCGCGCCGCGGTCGGCGGCGGGGAATCAAAAAGGCCCTCGTGACTTCGCGAGGGCCTTGCCCTTGGTGCCGAGGAAGGGATTTGAACCCTTATGGGAGAACTCCCACTGCGCCCTGAACGCAGCGCGTCTGCCAGTTCCGCCACCCCGGCTCGTCTCTTGTGGGCGATAGTATATCACGGGCGTTGCGCTTTGTCAAGCGAGTTACACCTCCAGCGGCGTCGCCGGCTCGATTAGGCGGTAGCGCCGCTCGCGGAAGGCATGGTAGTCGATCTCAGGGAAGGGGTTGTCGTCGTTCTCCGCCGTCGCCAGGAACTCCTGGTCGGCGGCTTTCAGGGGCTCCCCCCGCTCGATGAAGCCAGCCAACACGTTGAAGCGGGCCAGATGCTGCTGGAAGCGGCTGATGGCGTACTCCTTGGCCTGGCCGGTGGAGATCAGGAACGGCCAGTCGCTCGACTCGAGCAGCACCAGCTCGCGCGCGGTCTGCCCCAGCAGGCGCAGCGTCTGATCGGTGGCCTCGGGATACAGGGCCACCAGCTTTTCCATCCGCCGCTCCGCATTGTGGATGAGTGGCCACATCCACTCCGTCTGCGGGTTCAGCCAGGTCCAGTGGCCGCCGCCCTCGCCCCAGGAGCTCTCGGGCAGGTCGATCACCTCGTCGGGCGGGTATTGGGCCAGGTAGCTGTCGGCCGTGGTGAGGCCGATCTCCTCGCTCTTGTCGAGCAGGCGCAGCACCTCCTGCAGCCAGGCCACCCCCTCGAACCACCAGTGGCCGAACAGCTCCGTATCGTAGGCCGAGACGACGATGCCTGGCACCCGGCTGGTGGGAGCGTAGCCGGCCAGCTCCTCGCGCACCAGGTGCACAAAGTGGGCGGCGTGGTCCTTCACCTTCTGGAAGGCAGGCACGGGGTCGTAGAGCTCCTTCTCGCCGAGGCCGGCCGTGTTCGACGTGATGCGCCAGTACTGCATGCCCGACGCTGCGTCTTTGCGGTGGAACTCGCGGTAGAGGAAATCGCCTGGATACCCCTGGCTGGCCGACCAGACCTGCAGCCCCGTGCGCTCGTTGCGCCCAAAGACGGCCACCTTGGCCGCCCGCACGTAGTAGGGGCGCATGGTGGTGCGTTCCCTGGCCTCGGGCCGCGAGTCGGGCGGCAACACGCGCTGGCGCTTGGGCAGCCCGCCGTAGGGCCCCGCCACATCACCCGCCACCTTGCCCACCGTGCGGCCTCCCTGGATGGCGTGGGTATCGGTGAAAAAGTAGTGCAGGTTCAGGTCGGCGAGGAACTCTTCGAGGCCGGGCCGGTAGCGGGTCCCTTCGACAAAGGCGGGCCTGTAGCCGGCCTCGGGCAGCCAGATGCCCCGCGGCGCCGTGCCAAAGTGGCGCCAGTAACTGCTGGCACCCGTGCGCAACTGGCCGTAGATAGAGGAATCACGCGCCAAGAGGGGCAGGTAGCTATGGGTCGCGGCGCTGGTGATGATCTCCAGGTTCCCGGCCTCCTGCAGCTTGCCAAAGGCGCCCACGATGTCGCGGCCGTAGCGGTTGCGGAAGGTGTCGCGGATGTTGCCGTACCAGTCGCGATAGTAGCGGGCCAGGTACGCCAGGTGGGAATTCCCCTCGCCCTCGAAACGGCCCAGGTCGGCCTGGATCAGCGTCAGCCGCTCCTCCACGTACATGTCAAAGTGGCTCAACACGTCGGCATCGGCCAGTTGTTCCAACAGAATGGGCGTCAGGCCGATGGTGAGGCGGGGGTTGTACCCATCGGCCTTGAGGTCGTTGAGCGCGTTGAGCAGGGGGATGTACGTCTCGGCGATGGCCTGGTGCACCATCTCCTCACCATGGGGCCAGCGCCCGGCCAGGCGCACGTATGGGAGGTGAGAGTGCAAAACGAAGGTGAAGTAGCCCAGGGTCACAGCCGAACCTCCTCTTCAGGCGCGCCGCTCCCGGCCGCCAACCGGCCCACACCCTCACGTGCTGCGGGCCTGCCCCCTAATGGTACTACGCTTGCCCCGGCGGCGCAAGCCCCCCAAGGAGGGGGGTCAGGGCCTTTTCAAAGTCCCGTTATTGTCACCCTGAGCAGGTTCTGCGGGCTTCACAACGCTGCGAATGCTGGCCTGCGAAGGGTCCGGACTACACATAACGCCGACTTTGAAAAAGCCCT
>Ga0078972_1007378_pt1 | contig 24517 bp, 22 predicted proteins | sample YelNatPaOPGAMG01_FD_67568 | JGI IMG/M metagenome (GOLD analysis project Ga0078972, IMG submission 67568) | Hot spring thermophilic microbial communities from Obsidian Pool, Yellowstone National Park, USA - OP-RAMG-01 (SPADES assembly) (version 2) | ecosystem: Environmental > Aquatic > Thermal...
TAGAGCGAATAAAAAAAGGCTGAAGGCTTTAGGCTGAAGGCAAAAAGCGTTTATAGCGTTTATTGCGTTTATAGCGTTATAGCGTTTAATATACAACACCCTTAATCCCCTTTGACAAAGGGGAAATCTGGCAAATAGAGAAGAGCATAGAGCAAAGAACAAATAAATGAAAGAAAATAAAAAAATAATACAAAAATAAGGCAGATAGCTAATGGCTCATGGCTATAAAACCAATTAGAAAAGGGAATAAAGGGGCTGTTATAGAAAAGTGCATTTTTTCGCAACATCTGTATTATTTCAAATGTATTTTTTGGGTTAACCATATGTTATAGCTATCCTTCTGAAACTGCAGGTATAATCATGATTATATCTCCATCTTTTGCAACAGTATTTTGTCTTGATAGAAATCGAATATCTTTGTCATTTATATATATATTTATGAATTTCTTGATGTTTCCATGCTCAACCAGTTTTTCTGAAATTCCTGGAAATGCGCCTTCGAGTTGATTGATTATATCAAGAATACTACCTGAGGAACATTCGATTTTTTCTTTATAACCAGTAATATTCTGAAAAACAGCTGGAATTAATACAATAACAGACATATTTTCTTTTACTTTTTATTGCCACAGGCAGTGCAATTAGGATTTTTTGGAATTTTTAACTTTTTGAATGATTGTTTCAGTGCATTATATATTAAAAGTTCTCCTTTGAGAATTTCACCAGCACCTGTAATTAGTTTTATAACTTCTCCTGCCTGCAGGGAGCCAATTACTCCTGGTAAAAATCCAATAACTCCTGACTCCTGCATTGAAGCCTGAAATTCTAAAGGAGGCGGAGATTCAAACAGACATCTGTAACAGGGGCTTTCACCAGGTATAATTACAGCCAGTTGTCCTTCAAACTGTGAAACAGCACCTGTAATTAGCGGCTTATTTAGAATTATGCAGGAATCATTTATAAGAAATCTTGTTTCAAAGTTGTCGCTGCAGTCACAGATTATATCGTAATTCTCAAATAAGGTTAGTATGTTATCTTTGCACAATCTTACTTTTTCAGGAATTACATTTATATCCGGGTTAAGAGCCTCGAAAGTTTTTTTAGCTGAAAGTACTTTTAATTCTCCAAGACGATGGGTGTTATGAGATATTTGCCTTTGAAGATTACTTAATTCAACAATATCATTGTCAACAATGCATATCTTCCCTACTCCGGCAGCTGAAAGGTAATATCCTAATGCTGAACCAAGCCCACCAGCTCCGATAATGCAAACCTTTGCAGAAAGAATTTTTATTTGACCTTCTTCGCCTATTTGCGGCAAAAGAATTTGTCTGCTGTATCTTTTAATTTGTTCATTAGAAAGATGCATTACCTATATTAATAAATTTTTTTCCATATGCAAATTATATTTCTTCTTCTCCTTCTACCCTGATAAAGACGGTTTTGCCGGTTACAACATGAAGTTTATCTATTTCTTCAAGCGCTTGCCTAACATCTTTTTCTCTTGCTCGGTGTGTAAGAACTACCAGAGGAACTTCTTCGCCAATTCTTCTACCTTTTTGAATAACAGATGCGATACTTATATCAAAATTTCCAAGTATCCCGGATATTTTGGAAAGAACCCCGGGTCTGTCCAGCGCAGAAAATCTGAAATAGTATTTTGATGATATATTATCCATTTTTTTAATTTTAGCTTCACCTGAAATTCTTGGAATTGTTGGTACTCTGCCGATTGCATCTTTTTGAATGTTTCTTGCTATGTCTGCAATATCACTTACAACTGCGCTTCCTGTTGGGATAGAACCTGCTCCTCTTCCGTAATACATTGTAGAGCCAGTTGCATCACCATCAACATAAATTGCATTAAATGGCCCATCAACTTTTGCAATAAGGTAGTCTTTAGGAAGCATTGTGGGATGAACTCTTAATTCTATTTCACCATCTGTTTCCTTTGTAATCGCAAGAAGTTTTACTTTGTATCCGAGTTCGCCTGCAAAAGCTATATCCTGAGCAGTTATTTTAGTAATTCCCTCAATATGAACAGAACTATAAGATAAAGGAATGCCGTAAGATAAAGTTGCAAGTATGGTAATCTTATGAGCAGTATCAATACCTTCAATATCAAATGTAGGGTCTGCCTCTGCATATCCTAATTTTTGAGCTTCTTTAAGTGCATCTGAAAACTCCATATTTTCGTAAGTCATTTTTGTCAAAATATAATTTGATGTGCCATTAATAATTCCATAAATAGCTTTAATTCTGTTTGCGATTAATCCTTCTTTCATGACTTTAATAATTGGAATTGCTCCTGCAACAGAAGCTTCAAAACCGACCTCAACTCCTTTTTCTAAGGCAGAATTAAAAATGTCTGTACCTTCTGTTGCAAGCAATGCTTTATTTGCTGTAACAATATGTTTGCCGTTTTGTATAGCCTTAAGAATAAAATCTTTCGCAGGTCTAATTCCACCAATTAACTCCACTACAATATCAATTTCCGGGTCATTGAAAATTTCATTTACATCTGTAGTAAGAACACCTTCCGGAATTTTTATGCCTCTATCAGTCTTAATATCACGGTCAGCAATTTTTTTGAGATTCAGCTCAAATCCTAATCTTTCTTTCAAAATATTTTTATTGTTAAGCAGAACTTTTGCAGTTCCACTTCCAACAACCCCGAATCCAATAATACCGACATTAACCTTTTCTTTCTTCATGCCATTCACTCCTAACCCGGTTAACCCGTAATTTGAAATTTAATATTTGAATTTGTACCCATTCCTGAAAAAAAATTATATAAATTGCTTTTTATATATTATACATCTCTTCAGCATTCATTGAACTTCTAACAAGGGGCGCAGAAGAAACATATTTAAACCCCATTGATAATGCCTTTAATCTGAAGCTTTCAAATATCTCAGGTTTTATATATTCAACAACAGGTAAATGCGCCTTGGAAGGCCTGAGATATTGACCAATAGTAATAATATCACATTCAGCTTTTCTTAAGTCGCTTAGTACTTCATGAACTTCTGGTATTTTCTCTCCAAACCCAAGCATAAGTCCAGACTTTGTAAGTATATCCTTGTTTTTTTTCTTGATATAAGCCAGTACCCCAAGCGAGCTTTTATAATCAGCCAGTGGCCTTACTTTTGCGTAAAGAGAGGGAACAGTTTCAATATTGTGATTGAAAACATCGGGTTTTGAAGAAAGTACAATCTCTATACTATCTTTATTACCGTTGAAATCAGGGGTTAAAACTTCAACCTTTGCTTCGGGTAAATGCTTTTTTACTGCCAAAACAGTTTTGGCAAAATGTTCTGCACCTCCATCAGGTAAATCATCACGCGTGACAGAAGTTATAACCACATATCGTAAGCCCAAATCTTTTGCAGCCATTGCAATTTTTTCTGGCTCTTCTAAATCTACAGGTTCAGGAATGCCAGAACTTACAGCGCAGAAAGTGCAATTTCTCGTACAAGTTTTTCCGAGAATCATAAAAGCTGCTGTAGGTTTTGCGAAGCAAATACCTATATTTGGACATTTAGCCTGTTCGCACACAGATTCAACATTATAATGCCGCAACATGCGTTTTGTATTATGAATTCCTTTATTACCTACCTTAACCCATTCAGGAAGTCTCAAGTTTTATCCTCTTTTATATACTTAAGCCTTAAAATGTATTTTTAGGGATTTATACCAAAAAGTACAATTAAGATAACGCAAATATTGCGAAAAAATCTATTTTCTGTTAACAATCCCCTCCTACCTCTTTGCTCTTTGCCAGATTCCCCCTTTGTCAAGGGGGATTAAGGGGGTTGTTTACTGGCAATAACTCAATTTATAAAACAGAATAAACTACCTTAGTATAAGAACATGGCTTTATCTTATTTTTGATGTAGTTGCCTATTTTATCTCTGAGGCTTACGCTTCGACTTCAGCCTCAGTATAAATAGACCCGTGATTTTGTTTTATAAATTGAGCTATTGCCATCTGATTATGTTATTAGTTTTTACCACAAACTCTTCACTCTATGCTATTTGCTCTTTGCCAGATTCCCCCTTTGTTAAGGTGGTCAGGGGGTTGTTATTTGCCTTTTTTGTTGCACGATGCTCCGTGCAGTTTTAATTAAACGCTATAACGCAAAAAACGCAACGAACGCAATGAACGCTATAAACGCAAAAAACGCAATGAACTCTATAAACGCAACAAACGCTTTTTGCTTTCAGCCTTAATTATTAACTATGCACTATTTTTGTATTATTTGGTTTTAGCAATTTCTTTATTATTTGGTTTAATATTATAATTATTGTTAATCGTAAGAGTAAAATATGTTCCACGTGGAACATTTCAATTATTTTGATGCAATTAATTCATAAAATAATTTGAACAGAATGAGCAAGTAAAATTATATCATACATACATGGTTAACTCTTACGAGGTTAGGTTATAAGTAGTTTTTTTTATAAAACTTTTATATTATCGAGGTATTATATGAACAAAGAAGAAAGAGAAAAACTAATTTTAGAAAAAATAAAAGAAGAAGAAATGCTCGAACACATTAAAATTGAAGGAGCAAAGGAATTAACATGGGACGTTTTAATTAATGATAAGCTCTATAAGCCAGAAGAGATAAAAATTGATCCTTCCTTTAATATCAAAATGAAAGATTGTGAAGCTGTTTTAACATTAGATTATTTGATTGTCATTAATTCCTGTTATTTTCTTATAATCAAATGCTCTCCTTCAATTGAATCATGGGAAAGATATATTAAGGCGGTAGCAAGAATTTCTACTGATTACCAAATTCCTTACGCAATGGTAACAAATGGTTTTAATGCAAAAATAATTGATATTATTTCTGATAAAATTATTGGTAATAATATTAATGAGTTATTTAATCGAAAAGAAGCAATTGAATATGCAAATAATTTCAATAAAATACCTTTCCCTGCTGACAAAAGCGAGAGAGAGAAGAGAATTGCGTATGCTTTTGAGGGAATTAAATGTAAAATATGAGCTTTTCTAAATAAATAATGCAGACATTGCTTGAAAACTTATTTTCTATACTTTAATATCAGTTATGTTAATTATTTGTTAATAGTTATCCGTTATCCGTACAAACATCTTTTTAAGGATACGGATAACGGACGTGTAGAATGAATTTGTTTCTAAACAATATTTGGGGTTAATTACATTTTGTTTCCCATTCAACTATTGTTTTACATACTGGACATCTTATCATGACCGCGGGTATGCCATATGCATCTTCTGTAAGATCAATCATATTTTTATATAATTTATTCAAATCTAATGTTAACTTACAATTGTGACAGGTCATTTTTTCAACTAAAGGAAAAGTAATAATTTGTTTCATTTGTTTATCATCCCCTCTCTTTTTATACTTTATATATATAATATTTAATTATTTTTGTCAAATGTTTTTATTTATAGTATTTTAAAATAAGTTTCAGTTTACATTTTTATATTTATTACTCATTTCTTAACTGACAGGCTATCTAATTGTTTATTATTATCTTTTTATGAATTTATAAAAATTTGATTTGAATAATATTTGTTAATTTAAGAAAAACAGAAGATTATTTTATGATTGCCAATTTTTAGCATTAGAAATTTAAATATAATAGAAAACTTATGGTGGGCAGTCGCAGAATCGAACTGCGGACACGAGGCTTTTCAGGCCTCTGCTCTACCGACTGAGCTAACTGCCCGTAACTTTAACTTTACTATTTTGGCTTTTTTACTGTCAAGCTGTCAATGTTTTATGTCATATTTTTCGCAGCAATAAAGTAAAATATATACTTAATATTATGCTGAATTTTAAACTTAAGAAATTTTTTTTATTTCATGGACCTGCAATAATTTCAGGCATTTTACTTGTTATGTGTTTTCCAAAACCAGATTTTTACCTTCTTGCCTGGGTCGCTATGGTTCCATTTTTAATATCTTTATATAACAAAGAACCAAAACAGTCTTTTGTTTCTGGTTTCTTTTTGGGGATACCGTATTTTTTCGGCACTCTTTACTGGATCTATTATTCTATAAATCATTATGGTGGTATATCATTTTCAGGAAGCATTTTTTTAGTCATATTACTATGCTTGTATTTAAGCCTATATACAGGTTTATTTGCTTTTATTTTTTCTGTAGCCATACAAAATACCAAATTACCTGGTTTAATAATCGCCCCTATCTTCTGGGTAGTAATTGAATTCATAAGAGCCTATGCATTTACAGGATTTCCATGGTCAAGTCTGGGATACTCTCAATACAAATTCCTGTCTATAATTCAAATTGCTGATATTACTGGTATATATGGAATCTCTTTTTTAATTATGTCACTTAATGGAGCTATCTCGGACATTATTTTGCTGAAAAAACGTATTAATAACATTCCTCTTTTTCCAAAATACCAGTTTTATTTCTGGTTAATATCTCTTGTTTTAGTATTTATATTATCAATAATTTATGGTCAAATAAGGCTTTCACAAGATAGAGCAGGTAAAACAATTACAGCAGGTATAATTCAAGGTAATATTGAGCAGGATAAAAAATGGGATTCTTCCTACCAGAACGAAGTATTAAGCACTTACAAAGAAATTACTCTTGCTGCTTCTTTAAAAAAGCCTGATATCATCATCTGGCCTGAAACCGCTCTGCCCTTTTTCTTTGGGGAAGATATTTCTCTAACCAGGAATATCATAGACTTTCAAAAAAACATCTCCACCAATTTATTATTTGGGACAATTATGTTTAAAGATAAAAAAAAGCAGCCCTTTCAACTTTCTAATAGCGCTGTTCTGCTCAATGAAACTGGAAAAGTAATTTTTACATATGATAAAATACATATGGTACCTTTTGGGGAATATGTTCCTCTAAGAAAAATCCTTTTTTTCATAGATAAATTAGTTACAGGTATAGGCGATTATACTCCTGGTAAAAGCTATATAAAAGCTAAAAGCTCATCAGGTGATTTTGCTGTATTAATCTGCTATGAAATAATTTTTCCTGGACTTGTAAGAAAGTTTTTCACAGATAAAGGTGACTATATTGTAAACATCACTAATGATGCATGGTTTGGAAAAACGTCAGGACCATACCAGCACTTTAGCATGGCTGTTTTTAGAGCTATAGAAAACAGAAAACCAGTTTTAAGAGCTGCAAATACAGGAATATCTGGATTTATAGATAGTAATGGTAGAATTTTGTACAAAACCAACTTATTTGAAAAAACATTCTTAGTTGAAAAAATAAAAACTGACTGTACAAAAAGTTTCTACTCAAAATATGGTGATTTATTTTCTTATTTTTGCATTATTTTTACAGTTATCTTATTATCAAATTTATCAGGTAAAATAAGAAACTATTTAAAGGAGGTTTAAATGCTTATTCAGGATGAACTTAAAATAGATATTTTCAATCTTAAGGAGAAAATGGAATCTCTACGAGGTTATCTTTGATATACCAACCGTTAAAAAAGAAATTGAAAAAATATCTCACGATTTAACACTTGTTGAAATCTGGTCTTCTCCACAAAAAACCAATGAACTTTTAAAGAAAAAAGCAAAGCTTTCTGATTTAGTCTCACACTTTGAAAATATATCTGACAAACTGATATATCTTGAAGAATCTATCAGTATTCTTGAAGAAGAAAGTGGAGACCTGTTTATTAAAGACATTCAAAATGAAATTAATATCTTAAAAAAAGAAATAGATTCTCTTGAAATAGAATACCTGCTTTCAGGAGAAATGGATAAAAATAATGCCATTCTTTCCATTCATCCAGGCGCTGGTGGTGTAGAAAGTCAGGATTGGGCACAAATGCTACTCAGAATGTACTTAAAATGGTCTGAAATACATGGTTTTAAAATAACCATAGCTGAAATTCAACCTGGTGAAGAAGCCGGAATAAAGAGCGCCACAATTTCTATTTCAGGGCTTCATGCATATGGTCTGCTAAAAGCAGAAGCTGGTGTGCATAGACTTGTTAGAATTTCTCCTTTTGACGCAGGTAAAAGAAGACATACATCTTTTGCTGCTGTACTTGTTTATCCAGAAGTTGAAGACAATATAGACATTCTTATAAAAGATGATGATATTAAGATAGATACATTCAGAGCATCGGGCGCTGGTGGTCAGCATGTAAATAAAACCTCATCAGCAGTAAGAATTACACATATTCCTACAGGAATTATTGTTAGCTGCCAGAACGAACGTTCACAGCATAAGAACAAAGCTATTGCATTGAAAATTTTGAAATCCCGACTTTATGACATTAAGCTAAAAGAAAAAGAAAAGAAAATGGAAGTATTCATTGGCGATAAGAAAGGTATATCATGGGGAAGTCAGATAAGGTCATATATATTACAACCTTATCGCATAGTAAAAGACCATAGAACAAATTACGAAACAAGCAATGTTGATTCTGTGCTTGACGGCAATATAGATGAATTTATAAAAGCATTCTTAAAAAAGAAATAATTATTCCATTATTTATAAAAAGTGTGGATAAGAAAAATGGGAAAAGATTGGTAAGGAAATTCTTTTATTGATTTTTTTTGATATTATCTTTTGGGATGCTGTATTTGTTTTAATATTTCAATGAAGTGATAAGGACTACTATTCTTTTATATAAAGAATATAAAAGATAGTTGAAGTAGTAGGGGTTGTTTATTTGTTAATAAGGCTCAAAACATATTGAAAGATAAGAACAAAAATTGTTGATATTATATCTAATTTTAAAGGAGTTTTTTAACTATTTTAATGCTTAATTTTTTTTAACAAAAATACAGACAGGATATTAACTAAAAAACTTGTGTTACCTGTTAACATTAAGCTATAATTGTAAACTCCCCTGAAAAAGTTACTAACATTTGTTAGTAAAATGTTAATAAATAGAGTTAAAAATGTCTCTTGAAGAAATTTGGAATAATGTTTTGTCAAAAATAGAGGAGAGAGTAGGCAATAGCACTATTGATTTATGGTTTAAGCCTGTAAAGCTTTTCCAGATTAAAGAGCAAAATGTCACTCTTGATATTCCTAACAGATTTTTTAAGGATTGGATAGAAGACAACTATCCGGATATGTTTCCTGAAATATTCAGTAATATATTAGGCCATCCTGTTGTTGTAAGATACAGGATTGTAGAAAAAGTAGACCCTGATATAAAGAAAAAAGATATGAGAATGGAAAGTCGCAGGCAAAAACTTGCGAGCAGGGGCATATACTTAAATCCAAAGTACACTTTTGAAAATTTTGTGATAGGTCCAAGCAATCAGTTTGCTCAGGCAGCGGCGAGAGCTATTGTTGAATCTCTGGGTAAAACCTATAATCCGCTATTCATTTATGGCGGTGTAGGTCTTGGAAAAACCCATCTTATTACCGCAATAGGAAACGAAGTAATTGACAGAAATCAGGATATGATAGTTATTTATGTTTCTGCCGAACAATTTACGAATGAGGTGGTTTCCGCAATCAGACATGAAAAAATGGCAGAGTTAAAAGAAAAATACAGGAATGTTGATCTACTTTTACTTGATGATATTCATTTTATAGCTAATAAAACTCAAACACAGGAAGAATTTTTCCACACATTCAATGCAATCTATGAACGTCAGAAACAGATTGTTATATCAAGTGACAGGCCTCCTAAGGAAATAGGAGCAATCACAGACAGACTTAGATCAAGATTTACAATGGGTTTAATAGCAGATATACAGCCTCCTGAGTTTGAAACTAAACTTGCTATTATCCAGAAGAAAGCTGATCTTGAAAAGATAGCGATACCAGATGATGTTGCACAATATATTGCTTCTAAAGTGAAATCTAATATCAGAGAACTTGAAGGTTGTCTGATAAGATTGGGGATGCAGTCTTCATTAACAGGAAAACCAATAGATATTGAAATGGCAAAGAACGTTCTTAAAGATCTTATAGAAGATGAAGAGAAACCTGTTTTGCCAGAATATGTACAAAAAATAGTCAGCGACCACTTTGGAATTAAAGTAAGTGAAATAAAGGCAAAAAAAAGAAACAAGGAGGTTGCTTTACCAAGACAGATAGCAATGTACATTACAAAGCAAACTACCAATCTCTCGCTTAGTGATATAGGAAAAAACTTTGGAGGCAAGGATCATGCAACAGTAATATATGCCTGCAAACAGGTTGAGGAAAAACGGGCAAAAGATGAAGTTTTCAATAAAATGGTTGAGGGTCTTCTTAAAAAGATAAAAGCATAATACGTTACTCTATCATAGAGGAGGGAGCTTAAATGAAATTCAATGTCAAAAAAGAAGAAATGCAGGAGAAACTTTCCAATATTCAAAATATTATCGAAAAAAAGAACACAATGCCAATTCTAAGCCATTTCCTGTTAAGCGCGGGGAAGATGGGTTCTTATATAGTAGCAACAGACATAGAAACTGCATTGAAAGAGCCTATTGACATCAATGTTGAGAAGGAAGGAAGAATTTGCATCCCTGCCAAAAAACTGCATGAAATTGTGAGAGAGATTGATACTGATCTGTCGTTTGAAACGATTGACGAACAATGGCTCAATGTTAAGGCAGGTTCAAGTGAGTTCATGCTTGCAACGCTCCCTCATATAGATTTCCCTTCATGGCCGGCTGTTTTTGAAGGAGAAGATATAGAAGAGGTATTAATTACTCCCGGGCTTTTACTTGAGCTGATAGAGAAAACACTTTATGCAGCAGGTGAAAATGATACAAGATATACCCTGAACGGACTTCTATTTCATATTAAACCAGATGAGAAAAATATAAGCATTGTCGGGACAGATGGACATAGACTTGCTTTTATACAAAAGCAAGTTGATGATGATAAGCTCAGCATTAAAGTGAAGGAAGAGAAAAGATTGATTATACCGAGAAAAGCGGTCTCGGAATTAAGAAGGTTTCTGTCAGTACCCGAGGATCAGGATGAAACCTTGAAGGTCAGGATAAGTCTGGGAGCAAAACATATTCTATTTAATATAAACAGCATAGATTTTTTATCAAGACTTGTAGATGGCACATATCCAAATTATGACAATGTAATACCAAAAGAAAATGAAAAAAGACTTATTGTAAAAAGGGATATTTTCATAAAGGTTCTTCGCAGAGTCTCGATAATGTCGAGAGAAAGAGCGAGTGCTGTAAGATTTGACGTGGATTCTGACAGGATGTCTGTTTCTTCGTCAAGCCCTGATATTGGTGAGGCAAAAGAAGATATGGAAGTTGAATACAACGGAGAAAAAATGACTCTTGGGTTTAATGCAAAATATCTATTAGATGTTGCAAGCGCTATGAATAGAGAAAAGATTGTGCTCGAACTACAGGATCCGCTTAGCCCGGTTCTTTTAAAGGAAGAGGGAAGCGAAGATTACAAATGTGTTGTTATGCCCATGAGAATATAAAAATATTAGAGGTATAAATGGATCAAAACATTAACGGAAAAGAAACTTATTCAGCCGAAGATATAAAAGTACTTAAAGGTCTCGATGCTGTGAAAAAGAGACCTGCTATGTATATAGGTTCTACAGGTCTGGAGGGCCTTCATCATCTTGTTTATGAAGTTGTTGACAATAGTGTTGATGAAAGTCTTGCTGGATATTGCAAGAATATTGAAGTAATAATTCATCTTGACGGAAGCTGCACGGTAATTGACGATGGCAGAGGTATTCCTACAGATATTCATCCCGAGGAAGGAAGATCTGCTGCAGAAGTTGTTCTTACGGAACTTCATTCAGGCGGAAAATTTGAATCCAAAGCCTACAGAATTTCAGGAGGCCTTCACGGAGTCGGCATTTCTGTTGTCAATGCACTTGCAGAATGGCTTGATGTTGAAATCAAACAGAACGGGAAAGTCTTCCAGCAGCATTATGAAAGGGGAGTACCTTCAGCACCGCTTACAGTTGTAGGCAGGACAAAAGGTACGGGTACGAAAATAACTTTTAAGCCTGACCCTGAAATTTTTGAAATCCTTGAATTTAGCTGGGATATATTATCTCAGAGGCTAAGAGAACTGGCTTTTCTTAATAGAGGCTTGAAAATAAGTCTTTCTGATGAAAGAACAGGTAGAAGTCAGGTTTTCCATTATAGCGGAGGAATTGTCTCATTTGTGGAGCACTTGAATAAAAATAAATCGCCCATACACCCTAAACCGATTTATTTTTCAGGAGAAAAAGAAGACATCATCGCTGAGGTGGCTTTACAGTATAACGACGGTTATTCAGAGACTATATATACTTTTGCAAATAATATAAACACAAAAGAAGGTGGTACTCATCTTATTGGCTTTAAGTCAGCTCTTACAAGAACAGTAAACAGTTATGCTTCTTCATCAGGCCTTCTTAAAGACAGCAAAGAGAGTCTGACAGGAGACGATATTCGCGAGGGGTTGACCGCTGTAATCAATGTAAAACTTATGAATCCGCAATTTGAAGGTCAGACAAAGATGAAACTCGGAAATAGCGAGGTCAAAGGAATCATTGAGTCAATAGTAAATGAAGGACTTGGAACATATTTCGAGGAAAACCCTTCTGTAGCAAGAAAGATAATAGAGAAAGCTTTGCAGGCTGCCAGGGCTCGTGAAGCAGCAAGAAAAGCAAAAGAACTTACAAGAAGAAAGGGAGCGCTGGAAGATACAGGCCTTCCGGGAAAACTCGCAGACTGTTCAGAAAAAGACCCGGCTTTGAGCGAACTTTTTATAGTGGAAGGTGATTCAGCAGGAGGATCTGCTAAACAGGGCAGGGACAGAAGAATACAGGCGATACTTCCGCTGAGAGGAAAAATTTTAAATGTTGAAAAAGCAAGATTTGATAAAATGCTCGGTTCCGAAGAAATAAAAATTCTTATCACTGCATTGGGAACAGGTATAGGAACAGAAGATTTTGATATCTCAAAAATTCGATACCATAAAATTATACTTATGACTGATGCTGATGTTGATGGAGCTCATATCAGGACTTTGCTTTTAACTTTTTTTTACAGGCAGATGCCGGCAGTTATAGAAAAGGGATATTTATATATAGCCCAACCGCCTTTATTCAAGGTTAAAAAAGGAAAAACAGAAAAATATATACAGAATGAAGCTGAAATGCTGAATATGCTCTTTGAACTCGCATCAGAGGATATAGAGTTAAATTTAAAAGGGCAGAGTGTCAAGGGTAAAGCCTTAATACCTTATTTAAAAAAGCTTTATAAATTTGAACATCTTCTTGAATGGTTCGAACGTAGAAGAAAAGACCCTGAGTTATTATTATTTATGTTATCTTTGCAAATCAATAAAGACTTGCTAAGAGATGAAAACAGATTTAAGGAATTCCTTTCAAAAGTTAAAATGTTGCATCCATCTATAACAACAGGAGAAGTTCAATTTGATGAAGAACATCAAACATATGGAGTTGAAATAAGAAGAAACCATTATAAGATGAATCTTACAGCAAGCTTTGTTACATCCCCTGAATTCAGAGAACTTGAAGTATTATACAATATAATAAAAGATCTCGGTCAAAAGCCTTATAAAATTTATACTAAAGAGGAAATTAAAGAAGCAAAAACAGGTAAAGAACTTATTGACATGGTTCTTGCTATTGCAAAGAAAGGGCTGAATATTCAGCGCTATAAAGGTCTTGGTGAAATGAATCCTCAACAGCTCTGGGAAACAACAATGGACCCTGAAAAGAGAACCTTGCTTCAGGTTACAATTCAGGATTCAGTTGAAGCAGATGGTATCTTTACTGTTCTAATGGGAGATCAGGTAGAACCGAGAAAAGAATTTATAACAACACATGCTCTGGAAGCAAGAAATATAGATATATAGTCAAATTTACATGATAGTCTGATGATAAAAAAGCTCAAAGTTTTTTGAAAAACTTTGAGCTTTTTTAAAGTTAACAGTTATTTATTTCTTACCCAAGATAGCATCTTTTGCAGCCTTTGCTACACGGAATTTAACAACTTTCTTTGCAGGTATTTTGATGATTTCACCTGTTTGAGGATTTCTGCCTTTGCGGGCTTTGCGCTGAACAAGTACTATTTTCCCGAGGCCGGGTAAAGTAAAAGTGTTCTTTGCTTCTTTGTAAGCCAGCTTTGCGATTTCATCAAGAATCATTGTAGCCTGCGCTTTCTTGATGTCCACTTTTTTTGCGATGTGGTCAGCGATTTGAGACTTTGTCATTGGTTTTCCCATAAAAATTCCTCCCTTAAATTAGATTTTTATTGTGAACTTATTTCCGGGGATTATAAAAATTCTTCCGGAAATCTATTTTATTATCTATTTTTATTTTATTATATTCTGATAATTCTAAACTCTTATTTATGTAGTATAGTTAATCTTTAAATAATCTGCAATCTATTTTAATAAAAAAGTCAAAAAATTTGAATTATAAAATGATTTGGACAGATGAACAACAAAATGGTATATTAGTCTGGAAGGAGAATAAAAATCGGTTTAATAAATTTTCAGGTCAAGGAGAAATTATATGATGGATAAAAATGATAAAAGATTTTGTATTCTAAAAAAAGGTATTGTTTTATTAATATTAGGTCTCCTATCATCTTTTGTTCTTGTTTCGTGTGGTGGTGGCAAAGAAGTAAAAAAAGCTTCTGAAGAATCAAAAATTGCCAAGGAAGCATTTGAACTTGCGGAAAGACTTAGAAATGCTTATGAAAAAAAGGATATGAAACAAATAGAAGAAAATTCTACAGGCAATGGTTATAGAGAATTGCTTGCAGTTATGAAAAAATTTGATAAAGCCTCTTTAACCTTCACACCAACATGGGTAGAGATAAATGAAGCAAAAGTTTTTCTCTCTGTATCATGGAAAGGCATATGGACAATTAATGAAAAAGAATCTGAAGAACGAGGTCTCGCTGTTTTCGTTTTTCAGGGTAAGCCCTTAAAACTCGAGCAGATTCAGAGAGAAAACCCTTTCAGACAGCCTGAATAAAAAATTGCATTTCATTGCATATGAACTTATCTACATGTGCTGCAACTTGTTTTACTGCACGATGAACATCCTGAAGAAACAGCTGTTCCGGCCAGAGGTCTTTCAGTTCCTGATGCACAAAAAACCGAAAATTTTTTCTTTACATTTTTTGAACTGCACTTAGGACAGGTTACCTCTTTATTTCCGAAAACGAGCTGTTCAAAATCTTCACCGCAGGATGTGCACTTATATTCAAAAATAGGCATTTTTAATCTCCTTATTAATTTATTATTTATTTGGTACTTTTTCCCAGTCCTTAAGAAATTTTTCTATTCCTATATCTGTCAATGGATGTTTTGTTAATTGTATTATAACAGAATAAGGTATTGTGGCAATATGTGCTCCCATCCTTGCTGATTCGACAACATGCAATGGGTTTCTGATGCTTGCAACTATAACTTCTGTATTAAACATATAATTATCAAATATTTCAAGAATATCAGCTACAAGGTTCATGCCATTATGACTTATATCATCGAGTCTTCCAACAAAAGGACTTACATAAGCAGCGCCTGCTTTAGCCGCAAGTAAAGCCTGAGAAGGTGAAAAAATCAGTGTAACATTGGTTTTGATACCATTTGCGGACAGCTTTTTGACCGCCTTCAATCCATCAGGAGTCATTGGTATTTTTACGACAATATTTTTATGTATTTTTGCAAGAGTTTTAGCTTCTCTGATCATATCATCCGCTTTAATGCTCACTGCTTCGGCGCTTACTGGTCCATTTACTATGCTGCATATTTCTTTCAGCAGGGGAACAGGTTGTCTGCCTTCTCTGGCAATGAGAGAAGGATTTGTTGTTACACCATCAATAACACCGAGTTCATTTGCCCTGCGAATTTCATCAACATTTGCTGTGTCAATAAAGAATTTCATCGCATCACCTTTTTAAAAAAGATATATACCTGAAAATCAGGCGAAAAAAGAAATTAAACAAAACATCTGCTATCTCGGTAATTTTAAGGATATATAAGTTTTTTATTATACAATAAAATACAAGCAGTATTGTAAAATTATTGTATGAAAAAGTTAATAAAATTATTTTTTACAATAATCCTTTCTCTATCATTGAATAAAACAGCAGATGCAATAAATTTTGAGAATATTCTTCAAAATCTTCAGAGTTATGACATAAAAACACAGATTGAAGCAGTTAATGAATTAGGGAAAATAAGAGATGAAAGATCAATTCAAACACTAATTGACTTTATTTTTACGAAAACCGAAAACTGGAAGGTTAAAACCAGGGCGATTACGATTCTTGGAGAAATCCCTGATGTTAGAATTGTGGACAAACTTGTAACCGTATTTAATGATCCATTCATTAATTATGAGTGTCCAGCAATGAAATGGTACACTGTTATTGCTCTCGGAAAGAATTTTAATAAAGGCACAAGCGCGGTAGATACGCTTCTTGAAGCATTAAGTTATGATAATCTGCTTATTAAAGAGGCAGCCATTCAATCTCTTGGAAATACAGGAGATCCTTCTGCAATTCCCTATTTACTGCCTTTATTAGATGATGATAGATTTTCAATAAGATATAGCGTTATCAAAGCGCTTGGACAGATAGGAGATAAGGATACTGTTCCTTATCTGAGAAAAATTATTTCTGAAGAAAAAGAAAGTTTATTGAAGGATGAGGCTATAAATGCCATTGAATATATAGAAAGAAAATCGCAGGACTAAAAATATTTTTTGCAACATTTTGCAATTTATGTTTCAATATTGTTAATGAGCAAAATCTGGGAGAATATATTCAGAAAGAAAAGAAATGCGGACAGTATTGAAGAAATACTTGTCAAAATACCTATTTTTCAGGATTTAACACCCCGTGAATTAAAAACAATAAAAAGCATTCTTTATCAAAGAGAATATAAAACAAATGAATTTATTTTTAAAGAAGGGGATGCAGGTCTCGGAATGTATATAATATTTAACGGGAAGGTTATTATTACATGCGGGAATGATAAACAAACTCTTGCCGAACTTGAAGAAGGTGATTTTTTTGGCGAGTTATCTCTTCTCGATGAATCTCCACGCAGCGCATCTGCTGTTGCAAAAACCCCGTGCATATTACTTTGTTTTTTTAAGCCAGAACTGCTCGATATAATCGAAAGAAATCCAAAACTCGGCTGCAAAATTATATTTAAACTTGCATGGACAATAGGTGAGCGACTTAAAAGCACTAATGAACAGTTAAAGGCTCTAAATTGTCAGAGCAGGAAAAGTGAATAAAACCAGATTATAATTATTTAATTTATCTTAAAAGGATATTCTTTGAAAGAACAGAGCAATATTGCACTAAAAATTTTGTCTTTTATAATTATTGTTTTAATAGCAGGTTTCTTTCTCTATTCTATACCGACTATAGTCAAACTTGTAATAATTGCTGCTTTAATCGCTTATATTCTTGATCCGCTCGCAAACCTGTTTGAATCGCGGGGAATGAGCCGAACAGGAGCTACAATAGCAATTTTTATTGGTATAGTATGTTTAATTGTGATTTCTTATACATTAATTTTACCTTTATTATTAAATGAAATAAAGAATCTCAAAACAGGTTTTAGCGCTGAACAAACAATAAGTCTGGTTGCAAAACTCGAAAAAGTGATAATTTCAAACCTCTCATTTTTGGGTATAGCAGAAATTGACCTTACAGGAAAATTGCAGGAAACACTGTCTCATACCGGAGAATGGATATTTTCACATGTACTGGATGCTGCTTCAGTAATAACAAGTTTTATTTTAATACCATTTATAGTGTTTTTTCTCTTAAAAGATGGCAGAGAATTCAAGAAGTCATTTATAAATATAGTTCCAAATAGATATTTTGAATTTACACTTTATCTTTTTTACAAACTCAATGCTCAAATTGGGAATTTTCTAAGAGGACAATTTATTGATGCAGCTATTGTGGGTTTAATGGCAACGCTGGCATTATGGTTAGTTGGCTTGAAATATTATTTCCTTATTGGATTGTTTACCGGCATAGCCAATTTAATTCCATATTTCGGACCTCTTACTGGAGCTGTTCTGGCAACAATTCTCTCAATCATACAAACCGGCGGCTTGCAAATGGCTGCATATGTGCTTCTTGCTTTTGTAATAATCAAACTTTTAGATGATGCAATAGTGCAGCCGGTTGTTGTTGCAAAAAGTGTGCATATGAACCCTTTAACAGTTTTACTCGTAATTTTAATAGGTGGTAAATGGTTTGGTATCCTCGGAATGCTACTTTCAGTTCCGGTAACAGGATTTTTGAAAGTTGTTTTTCATGAAAGTATTCAGAATTATAGACGTTACAGAGCTTGAGATTTTTTATAAAACATACTTTCAATCACTTCAATAAGATGCACTACCTTTTTATTGGTTACTTTTTGTGAAAGATATAAAATACACCCCGGACATGATGTGACAAGGGTCTCAAATTCATACCTGTTATAATAATTTATACAGGTTTCAAGCATATTTTTTGACAGGCTTTTATTTGAGAAGCAGAAAGTTCCAGCAAATCCACAACATTTGCTTTCTTTTGTTTTAATCAAATCAATGCCAGCTTTTCTTAGAATTTCTCTCGGTTCATTTGTTACCCCAAGTCCGTATTTTAGATGGCATGGGTCGTGATAAATTACCCTGCTGTAAGGAATATTTTCCATTTTTTCTGTAAAATAAAGCCTGTCCAATAGAAATTCTGATATATCGTATGAATAATCAATTCCCTTGCCAATCATTTTGGGATATTCAGATTTTAATGCAAGTGTACAGGTAGGACAAAGACTCAGAACTGCCTGAACATTAAGCTTTGTGAAAAGTTCATAGTTTTTCTCTGCCAACCAAATCGCTTCTTTTTCCATGCCAAGAGCTCTTAGAGGTGTGCCGCAGCAGACTTCACCCCTTGGAAGAATTATCTCATATCCAAGAATTCTCAATACATTTATGAGAGATTTCCCTAAATAAGGGTAAAGAAAATTGGTTGTACAGCCAGTAAAAATAGCTACCCGGCCTTTTTTTTGAGGTACAGTCACTACCTGCAATTTATCTTTTAATCTATGTTCAGGAATGGTAAGTTTAAACGGTAAGATATCTTTTTTATTTAGATATGGTAAAAAAACATGTTGTGACAGATTTAGAAACCTGAAACTTATTAAAGGATGATTTATAAAAAATTTTGATATAAATCTTAAGAGTTTCCTCGAAGAATCATGTTTTCTTAATATGATTCTCCCTTTGTAGATTATCTCTTTTATATCAATGCCCAGAGGACATTGGGGAGAGCAGGCCCCGCATAATGTGCAACTAAAAATTTTTTCGCAGATTGAATTGGAAGGTATCAATTGACCTTTGTTCAGTCCATATAACAATGCAAGCCTTCCTCTTGCTCCGAGAGACTCTTCTGAATCAGACTCATATGTAGAGCAGTAAGCTTTACATGTGCCGCAATGGATACATTTTGTCAGTTCATTTATATATTGTTCCTCATTCATTCTTCAACCTGAATTTATTATATGGTTTTATAAGCCTGTTCATGCTCCCGGTTTTGAAATCCGAAAGGTCAACCGATACAAAAATATAACCGTATGACCTCAGTTTTCTTTCAATTAATTTACGCATTCCTGAAGTACACAATATTTTGAATTCACTCGATGGTAATTCAATTCTTGCTAAAATATCATGATCTCTTACCCTTATATTTTTGAAACCGAGAGAATATAGAAATTTCTCGGATTTTTCAATTCTGTTTAGATTTTTTTTTGTTATTTTATAACCATAAGGTATTCTTGTAGCAAGGCAGGCTGAAGATGGTTTATTCCATGTTATAAGGCCGAGTTTCTTAGAATAGTTTCTTATATCTTTTTTTGAGAACCCAGCATCAATTAATGGACTTATAACACCATATTTTTTTACAGCCTTAAACCCTGGTCTATAATCCTTCAAATCATCTTTATTGCTTCCTTCAATAATAGAACAGAAGCCATTTTCTTTGGCAAACTTACTGATTGCCTTGAAACGAGTGTCTTTGCATATATAACATCTGTCTAAAGAATTTTTGGTGAAATCATTTGTCATGAATTCATTTGTTTCAATAATCTTGTGCTTAATTCCTATTTCTCCCGCAATTTTTTTTGCGAAAATAATTTCAGAAGAAGGAACTATTTCTGATTTTGTGGTGACAGCAAGTGCTTTTATTCCTGAAAGCTTTAAAGCTTTGAGCAGAAAAGTACTATCGCATCCTCCTGAAAACGCAATGACAGCACTTTGCATATTTTTGAGTATTTTTAAAAGATGATCTAATTTATTCACAGGGGATTTTCAGATTACAGTTACTTCGTAATTTTCCTGGTGGAAACTCCGGCTTTCTCTGATGGTTATCTTGACATTGTATTTATTCTCGATATCTTCAATCCCGCCTCTTTCTTCATCTGTCAGTAATTCAGCTACAGAGGGATGTGCAGTCACTATTATTCTTTCAGAACCATGTTTTGCAAGACGCATTATCTTTCTGAATATCTCATAACAGAGGGTCTTGGGTGATTTTACGAAACCTTTACCCTCGCAGTATGGACAGGATTCACAAAGAGTTCTACCGAGACTTTCCCTTACACGTTTTCTTGTCATCTGAATCAGGCCTAAATCGGAAATATGTGAAATGGTATTTTTTGCACGGTCTTTTTTCATTGCATCTACAAAAGCATTGAAAACTCTATCACGATTCTCGAGTCTTTCCATATCAATAAAATCAACAATGATTATACCACCAAGATTTCTCAACCTGATTTGATAGGCAATTTCTTTAACAGCCTCGAGATTTGTCTTTAAGATTGTGTCTTCCAGTTCTTCTTTTCCTACAAATTTCCCGGTATTAACATCAATAACTGTCATTGCTTCGGTCTGGTCTATTACAATATATCCGCCTGATTTTAACCAGACTTTTCTTCCCAGAGCTCTTGATATATCAAACTCTATTCCGTAAGCATCAAAGATTGGTTCAGTGCCTTCGTATAATTCAATGTTTCCGAGTAATTTTTCGAAATATGTTCTTACAAAATCCTTTATTCTTTCATATTCCTCAATAGAATCAACAACAAGCCTTTTTACATCCTGTACCATCAGGTCTCTTACACTTCTAAAAACGAGGTCAAGATCGCTATAGAGAAGAGTTGGTGCTGATACCCTGTCTTTTTTCTTCTGAACGTTTTCCCACAATAAAAGAAGAAATTCAAGGTCTTTTTTGAGATCATTTTCACAAGAACCCTCACTGGCTGTTCTTATAATAAGGCCATAACCTTTTGGCTTAATTGTTTCAACTATGGTTTTTAAACGATTTCTTTCTTCTTCATCCAGAATTCTGCGTGATATACCAATATGTTCAACATTAGGCATTAGAACAAGGTATCTTCCGGGAATTGTTACATAAGAAGTTACTCTGGCACCTTTGCTGCCTATGGGGTCTTTTGAAACCTGAACAAGAATTTCCTGACCTTCCTGAATAAGATCTTCAATAGTCATTTCAGGGCGGGTTCTTTTTGTAATAATATCAAGAGAATTGACCTTTTCTTCTTCATCAAGAAACGGTGCAAATTCTTCCAGACCTGCATGAATGTCTGTTACATAGAGAAAAGCGGCTTTTTCAAGTCCAATGTCAATAAATGCTGATTGCATACCCGGTAATATTTTTACAACTCTGCCTTTGTATATATTACCCACAAGACTTGCATCCCGCTTTCTTTCAACATAAAACTCCACTACCTGACCGCCTTCAAGCAGTCCCACTCTTACTTCATCCCTTGTTACATTAATTAAGATTTCACTATCCATAATTAAACCTTACATTCAAAAAGCGGGACATGGGAAATATTCGATGGTTTTATCCATTTATTGTCCCAGCCATATAATCCTGTTCGAGTAATAGAAAGTTTTTCAAAAGGTGTATTGAATATTATAGGAAGAATTTCACCAATTCTTACCTTCCCTTCATTAAGATCCTTCAAGATTAGTGTAACATAATTGTCTTCACCAATTATCGCAGATTCAACCATTGCTCTTAAATTTATAACATATTTTTCCCTTTTTGTAACTATTTCTTTTTTATCAAGAAAATCTTTCATAGATAATATATCACCACCCGAAATTCTGTATTCATAACAGGAAATGAAACTGTTAAGAGATTGAGAGTCCAGAGGGACAGGGCTCATTTGATTTATATTTATGCCTTCGGGCAAACAGAGATTTAGCTTATCTTTATTATCATATAAATCAAAAGGAGGAAAAACTTTCATATCAAAGTACTCACTCAACCCGGAAATCCCTACCCTGAGAGGAGGGCCAAAAGAAATTTCAGGCTTGGGATTGAAACCTTTTGAATAATCGAGTTTAATGCCTGCTCTTCTAATGGCTCTATGAATAACAAAAATAAGTTCAAGGTGCGATAAATATTTAAGTACACCTGTTTTTGAAAACTCCACTCTTATTTTTACAGGATTGAAAACATGGGCTCGGGAAAAGGCAACTCCTGTAGATTCGGATATTATGCTTGAATCTTTGTTTTCTATGTTTTTTATATGACAACCCAACCCACAATTATGACAGTGTTTTTTGCAGTCAGGTGTAATTTTCTCATAAAGCGCTCTATTGTATTCTTTTATTAAGAAATTCTTTGATATGCCTGTATCAATAAAATCCCATGGCAGATTATTATCCAGGCTGTATTTTTTTGATGCATAATATCCTGCGTCTATACCTGTTGATTCCATCGCATTCTGCCACTTCTGGAAATCAAAATTTTCTGTCCAGCCATCGAGCCTGCAGCCCAATAGCCAGGCTTTTTCGATAAGTTTTGACATTTTTTCATCCCCTCGTGAAAAAGCAGCCTCAAGAAAACTCATATGAACATTATGACTCTTGATATTAAAAGACTTCTTTGACAGAGCATTTTCTATCAGTCTCTTTTTTCTTATTATCTCTTCAATCTGCTCCTGTCCATGCCATTGAAAAGGAGTATGGGGCTTTGGAATAAATGGAGAAATTCCTATGTTTATATTAACAGGTCTCCTTGAGTTCTTTCTTGCAATCTTCAGGGCTTTATATGCCATCCTGCTGATTCCATCAATATCTTCATCGGTTTCGGTAGGCAATCCTATCATGAAATAAAGTTTGAGATTTAACCAGCCTTCTTCAAAAAGTAATGAAAGAGATTTTTCATACTCCTCTTCTGAAAAATCCTTATTGATAACCCTGCGTAATCTATCTGTTCCTGCCTCAGGTGCTATCGTAAACCCGGTTTTCTTTACTGTTCTGATTTCATGCAGGATTTCACGATTTACAGCAGCGATTCTTAATGATGGTAATGATAAAGCAATATTTTTACCTGAATATCTTTTATTGAATTCTCTTAAAACTTCAATAAGACAACTGTAATCCCCTGCGCTCAGGGATGTGAAAGAAACTTCTTCATAACCAGTATTTTTAAGAGAATTTTCTGCGAGTTTAAGAACCTGTCGGGGTGAACGTTCTCTTACCGGTCTGTATATCATACCAGCCTGACAGAACCTGCAACCCATTGAACAACCTCTGGAAACTTCAATATTTACTCTGTCATGAACAATTGCTGTATACGGAACTATAGGGTTGTCCGGATAAGGAGCAGAATCAAGAGATTTAACGAAACGTCTCTTAACAAAGAAAGAGACAGGATTGTTATTAGAGAGTAAATTCTCATTTTGAAATAAGGGGATATAAATGCCTTCAATTTCGGAAAGTTTTTTAAGTAAAGATTCTTTTCTGCCATCTCCTTCTTTTTTCCAGCGGTTATAAGTATTAGTGATTTCAAGAATCGCTTCTTCACCGTCTCCGATCAAAAAAGCGTCGATAAAAGGAGATAATGGAAGCGGATTCACAGTACATGGACCGCCTGCTATTACTAAAGGATAATTCAGGGATAAACGTTCTTCGGTTTTAAAAGGTATATTGCCGAGATTCAAAATATCCAATACAGTGGTGTAAGAAAGTTCGTATTGGAGACTAAAACCAATAATATCAAAATCCTTTAAAGGTCTTTTGGATTCGAGTGAAGAAAGTGGCAGTGAGTTTGCTTTAAGATAATTTCTGAAATCATTCCAGGGAGCAAACACACGCTCAGCAGCCGCATAAGGAATATCATTAATTATCTTATAAAGAATTCGTAAGCCGAGATGTGACATTCCGATTTCGTATATATCCGGAAAAACAAGAGCAACTTTCACAGGAGCTTCTTTGTGAATAATATTTATTTCATGGTTGATATATCTGCTTGGTTTCTGAAAAATTGATAGGTTCACTATTTAGAATACCATCTTTTTTTATGAATGGACAAGGTTAATCTAAATAATGCAGCAGACATTGCTCATAACTCATAAAAAAGGCAGAAGGCAAAAAGCGTTTGTTGCGTTCGTTGCGTTTATAGCGTTTATCAAATTTAATGCTTCGCATTGGAAGTGAGACCCGCTTTGCGGGTCTGGAATTGAGTGCCGA
>Ga0078972_1007379_pt1 | contig 24515 bp, 25 predicted proteins | sample YelNatPaOPGAMG01_FD_67568 | JGI IMG/M metagenome (GOLD analysis project Ga0078972, IMG submission 67568) | Hot spring thermophilic microbial communities from Obsidian Pool, Yellowstone National Park, USA - OP-RAMG-01 (SPADES assembly) (version 2) | ecosystem: Environmental > Aquatic > Thermal...
ATTACCCCGACTGCCGCCATCAGTATACGCAATAATTTTAGAAGCAATATTTTTTTTCATATTATTTTTCTTTTAAATCAATTAATTCGAACTCTAAAAATTTTTGTCCTTGCCATTCATTAAGAAAAATTCGAAAAACTATGTCTAATCTTTTCCCACTACTTAAAAATTTCAACTTCTCGGCATTATTAAAACTAATAATAGTAAAAATCTTTCCGGATTTTTGAACACTGAATTTCACATGATTGCCATTGCTCCCAACCACTCTTGATTCTGTTACCAAAACATCTTCCATTAGAAAAATAGGTTCGGGATTCTCGCGGCCAAATGGTTCAAAACGATAAAAATAATCAAGGAATTGAGAATTAATTTCTTGCGGCTCAATAATACTATCGATAACAAGCGATGGTAGAAGATCTTCGTCTTTTAATAATTCCCCTTCCTCTTTAAGAATTTGTTTTAATTTTTCGATATTCTCATTTTTAATAGTGAAACCAGCTGCTAACTTATGACCACCGGCTTCTACAAAAATCTCTCGATGTCTTAAAAGCAAATCAACAATATTATAACCATTAATTGAACGAGCAGAACCAACACTAACCTCCTCTCCTTCACAATAAATAAAAACCGGACGATGGAATTCATCTTTTAATTTGCCAGCTACAATCCCCACCACGCCTTTAGACCATTTAGGATTACCCAAAAGCAAAATTTTATCAATTTCTTTTTGCTGTTCTAATTGTTTTTTTATTTCTTCATAAATTTCTTGCACCTGATTTTGTCTTTCTACATTCAATTCATTAACCTTTTCTGCCCATTTAACTGCTTCGTTTTCATTTTCCGTCATTAACAATTCAAAGCTATAATCAGTATCTTCCAAACTTAAATCATCAACAATATGCTTAATTCTTCCTACGGCATTTAAGCGAGGCGCAATAATAAAACCAACATGATAAGGATCAAGCTTTGTCTTTAGATTTAAACCACAAATTTCTAAAAGCTTTCTTAAACCAATATTTTGAGTTTTTACTAATTGCTTTAATCCCTCGGCTACTAAAATTCTATTTTCCTCAATTAATGGCGCCACATCAGCAATGGTAGCAATAGCCACTAAATCCAAAAAACGTCGCGCTAAAATAGCTTTTAATGGATCCTTACGCAATTCTAAAATTAACATCGCTAATTTATAGGCTAAACCAGCTCCTACTAATTCTTTGAAAAAATAAGAATCATCTTTTTGTTGAGGATCAACAATCAAAGCATCCGGCAACTCATCCGAAGGCAAATGATGATCGCAAACAATTACTTCCATCCCCAACTTTTTGGCCAAGGCAACTTCTTCTATATCAGTAATACCACAATCAACAGTAATAATTAATTTTGTTCCGCGTTGAGCAATTTTTTCAATTTTTTCATTAGTTAACCCATAGCCTCCTTTAAAACGATTGGGAATATAAACATCAAAATTATGATAATTAATATGCTTAAATGTTTGAGCTAAGATAGCCGCTGAACAAACACCATCAGTATCATAATCGCCATAAATGGCAATTTTTTCTTTTTTCTCAATTGTTTCAATAATTTTATTAGCCGCCTCACTCATGTTCTTAATCAGAGAAGGATGATGCAAACTATAAATAACTGGATTTAAAAAACGATAAATCTGCTCGCGCGTTTTTAAATTTCTATTCCAGAATAATTGCAAAATTGGCCGGGGAAATTCCGGAAAATTTTTTAAAAAATCTTCTGGTGCTTTTTCTCTAATTTTCCATTTGTTCTGGAGCATAAAAATTAACTATTCCAACAATTTCAGGCTGGATAAATTGTCTTCGGACAAAAACTCAAGCATTGCGCCGCCGCCCGTTGAAACAAAACTATATTTATCAAATAATTTCAAATCTTCAACAACTGTTAAAGTTTCGCCACCGCCAACCACAGTAAAATTTTTGTTTTGAGCAATCGCTTTTGCCACTTTTTCTGTGCCTTCCCTAAATTTTTTATTCTCCCAATAACCCATTGGCCCATTCCACAAAATGGTTTTAGCCTTTTTGATAGTATTAACAAAAAATTTGGTTGCTACTGGCCCAATATCAACAATAATCTCATCATTTTTTACTTCTCCCATTTCTCGAATCATTCCTTTTTTGGCATCAAAAGAAAAAGCCACAACAAAATCGCCAGGCAAAATTAATTCAGCCTTACTCGAACCCAGCGCCTTCGCCTCTTCTAGCATTTCTTTTTCCACCAATGATTTTCCAACATTAAATCCCCATGCTTCACATACTGTATTAGCCAAACCTCCGCCTAACAAAATATAGTCAGCAATCTCTAAAAATTTTTTAATTACTGGAAGTTTTGTTGAAATTTTAGCACCACCCAATACAACAACAAATGGCCTTTCTACCTTTCCTTTCAAACGAGACAAATTATTTACTTCTTTCTCTAAAAGCAAACCCGCATAGGAAGGTAAAAATTTGGTAATGGCTGCTACTGAAGCATTTAAACGATGGCAAACACCAAAAGCATCATTAACATAAACATCCGCAAGCTTCGCCAATTCCTTAGCAAAGGCCTCATCATTTTTTTCTTCGCCCTCATAAAATCTCAAATTCTCTAGCAAAAATATTTTTTTATCCTCGTTTGATTCAATACTTTGTCTAACTTGATCACCGATACAATCATCAACAAAAACAACCTCCTTTTTCAATAATCGACCTAAATGCTCAGCAATTGGTTTTAAACTTAAATTTTTATCTTTGCCCTTTGGTCTGCCTAAATGACTAATGATGATAATTTTTTTAGCATTATTAGCTAACAAAAAATTAATAGTCGGCAAACTCGCTCTAATTCGAAAATCGCTAATAATTTTTCCTTTGTCATCTAAATCAACATTGTAATCAACTCGCAACAAAATTCTTTTGTTGTTTACTACTTCATTATTAATGATTTTCATATTATTTTAAGATTTCGTAAGTTAAAGAGACGTTAAGAGTGATTTCATTAGTACCTGCTTCAATTGGCGCTGAAACATTTTCTGAGACATCCTTAGCCATGGTGGTTCTTAAAGGAGGATTATAATTGTTTCCTTCGCTAATTTCAACAATTTTGCCTAATTTTACCCCGGTTGCCTGACTAATGGCTAAAGCTTTAGACTGCGCCTTTTCAATAGCTTGTTTTCGCGCTTGCGCCATAATTTCATCCATATTTTCAATAGTAAAATTAATTGAAGAAATTTGATTGACACCAACACTTGTTAAATTACCAACAATATCGCCAATTTTTGCAAAGTCGCGAATTTTTACTTCAAGTGTTTGGGTCAAAATATAATCAATTAATTTTGGCGGGCAATAAACTGGTATTTCAGAAGTTCGACACCAAGAATAATCATATTGCGGCTGTAAATTATATTGCGTTGTTTTGATATCCTTCTCTTCAATACCTGATTCCTTTAAAAAATTAACCACTTTTTGCATTTTTGAGTCGTTCTCTGTTTGAACTAATTTAACATCCTTATTCTGAGTGACAACCGACAATTCTAAAATAGCCACATCGGGCTTAGCATAAGCTTTTCCTTCGCCAGTGACTGTTAAACGATTTGGACTACTAGTAATTCTTGTATGCTGATAAATTGACCAGCCGAAAATTAATCCAGCAATTGAGGCAACAATCAAAAAAACACCTAAACTATATTGCCAAAAATTATTAGGAGTAATTTTACACATATTAAATCAAAACGAGTTTGCGATTTCTAAAATTTTCGCAAACTCTTCTTTTTTAAGAGAGGCGCCGCCGACTAAGGCGCCATCAATATTATTTTGACTTAAAAATAAGTTGATATTTTGAGCATCAACTGAACCGCCATACAAAACTTTAATCTCAGAAACGCCAAATCTATTCTTCAAAAAATCTTTAATAAAACTTTGAACTTTTTCTGCTACTTGAGGATCGCAGAAATCTCCGGTGCCAATTGCCCAGCGCGGCTCATAAGCAATAATAATTTGATTTTGAGAAGGAATTTGCGAAAAAACACTCTCCAATTGTTCTTTAATCACTCTTTCTCTTTCCGGCAACTCTTCTTTTGTTTCCCCAACACAAAGAATAGGAATCAAATTATTTTTTAAAGCAGCTCGAACTTTTTTAGCAATCATTTCATTGGTTTCGCCCAATTTTCTTCTTTCTGAATGTCCCAAAATCACATAATTAATGCCGATATTTCTAAGCATTAAAGGCGAAATTTCGCCAGTATAAGCGCCCAAATCTTCATAAAAACAATTTTGGGCAGCCACTTTTGCACCTTTTTCTTTAGCTAATTTTAAATATAAAAACGGTGGCGCAATAATTAATTCGACATTGCTAAAATTTTTGGTTTTTTCAAGATAAAAATCAATCAGTTCTTGCGCTTTTAGCTCTGATTCAGGATGCATTTTAAAATTGGCAATAATTGTTTTCATTAAATTTATTATATCACAACAATTGCCCCAACTCAAAATTTTTAAATTTTAGATAAATTCTTTATTTTTCTTTCCCTGAATATTGTTGTAAATATCCAATAGCGCTCGCACTCCATCACCCATCGCTACTGTAATTTGTTTAAATGGTAAATTAGTAATATCGCCAGCAGCCCAAATCTTTGGATGAGAAGTTCTACCCAAAACTCCATCAACAATAATTTCTTTTGCATCATTTAATTGAACAAGATCTCTCACTAATTCTGAATTTGGCTCCATTCCCGCTTCAATAAAAATACCGCTTACTTCTAATATTTTTTCCGCATTATCAATTTTATCTTTAAACTTCAAACCGGTAACAAATTTATCACCTAAAATTTCAAGAATTTGGGTATTATAAAAAATCTCCACTTTATCCTCTTTTTTAATTCGCTCTTGCAAAACTTGGTCTCCTCTTAAAAACGCCTCATCAGTTAAAAGATAAATTTTTGAAGCATAAGGAATTAAATCCAAAACTGCGAGCAAACCCGAATTTCCTCCTCCGATAACCGCTGCATTTTTATTCTTTAAAATTGGCGCATCACAAGTGGAACAATAAAAAACTCCCTTTCCTTCCAATTCTTTTTCTTTAGGAACATTTAACTTGCGATATCTTCTACCTAAACAAACCAGCAATCGTTCGCCAAAATAATTGCCATTGTTAGTTTGTACCTCAAAATATTCTTTCAAATCTTTAATTTCTAAAATATGGTCAACCACAATTTCTATATCTGATTGATAGCGCAATTGTTTTTCAAAACGCATAGCCATCTCCATTCCACTAATCTGTTCAAAACCAACAATATTTTCGATGGTCGCAGCCACAACCGCCTGACCGCCAAAATTCTCTGTAATAAGTAAGGTATTGATCTTTTTTCGTGCAGCATAAACACCAGCTGCTGTTCCTGCTGGTCCAGCACCCAAAATAATTAATTCATAAATTTTTTTATTTTCTTTATCCATTGTTTATTCCATTTCTAATAAATCGTCGCTCTCTTTTTGATATCTTTCCCTAATTTCTTGTTCGACCAAAACGCGAGGCATACCATAAGTTAATCGCGAATATTCTTTCAAAAGTTTGGCAATTTCCGGATTGCCTTTTGGTGGCGGCAATGTTTTTATAGTAAATGGTCTTGTTGGAATATTTTTAACTAATAATTTCACAATGGCCACAAAGTTATCCAAATTAATCATATCGTTTTCATTAAATACTGGCTCGAATTGCTTAACCAAAAATTCTGCATCTTTGACGCCAACTCGAAATACAACCATATTACCAATATTGCCAAAAACCGCTTCTCGAATTTTATCCTGCAACTGGGCAATAAATTGATGGCTAATAATTAGATCCAAACGGTATTTGCGCGCTTCAGATAAAATGGTTGCGATACTCGGTGTTGTGAAGTTTTGAAACTCATCAATATAAAGATAGAAGTCTTTTCTTTCTTCTTCTGGCAAATCCACTCGAGAAAAAGCTGCCATCAATAACTTACCAACAATCATTAAACCTAAAAGCGAGGAATTTAACTCTCCAATCTTACCTTTTGCTAAATTCACTAAAAGAATTTTTTGCTCATCCATAATCTTTCTAAAATTAATAGCTGATTTTTTCTGAGCAATAATGGGTCTCATATAATCATTGCTAATAAATGAAGCGAATTTACTCGTGATCCACGGAGTCATATTTTCCAAAGAAAAATCATTTCCTTTGGTAACTTGCAAGGCTTGTTTTTCCCAGAATTCAACAATTAATGGATCGGGACATTTGGCTAATTTTTTCTTTAAATAATCTCGATCAGTAAAAATACGAGGAATATCAATAAGGGTAGGAATATCATCAGGATCGCTCATTAACAATCCCATAGCATTTCTTAAATAATTTTCAAACATTGGACCACCAACCTGTCGCATATCATAAAGCTTATCAAGAATATCAAGCCACTCATTAATTACAAATGTTTTTTGTTCAGGTCGCTTTGGATCGGTTTCTAAGGTATTTAAACCAATTGGTCTATCTAAATCACTCGGATCAAAAATAATCACGTCCTCAAATCTTTCTTTTGGAACCAATCCTAAAATTGATTCGATTAAATCACCGTGAGGATCAATCACGCACACCCCTCTTCCCTCTTGAATATCCTGAACTGCCATATTAGTCAAAAAGACCGATTTACCCACACCAGTTTGACCAACAGTATAAAGATGGCGACGGCGATCATTAGGTAAGATTCTAACAATTTTTCTTTGATTTTGATAAAGTGATTCACCAATAATAATTCCCTCTTCCGGCAATTCAGCGGGCGGCGGCGCCTCACGAGATTTAACCCATTTCGCTTGCGGAGCACTTTCCACTGTCATCGGAAAATGCCAAAACGAAGCAATCTCTTCAGTATTTAAATACATTTCCTCTTTAGGATTAAAAAGGCGAAAAGCATAATTAAAAACAAGCTTATTCAATTTTTTTGGTTTAATAGCTTTAAAACGATTTCTTAAAGGCACATCAAACTGATCAAAGCTTGCCAATAGAGTCTCAAAAGCTTCTTCAGTCCGTTCTTTGGTGGCTGTGGAAACAAATAAACGCACATTAACCGCGCAAAGCGGTTTGGCAATTTTTGCTTCTAATAATTTGATGGTATTTTCATCAATTGTTTTTGGTTTTGGCTCTTCTTTTTTTTCTTTATTTGAAGCAGAAAACGAAGAAACAAAAGTTTTGAAAACATCTTTAAAAGCATTTTCACCAACCGCTTCTTTAAATGATTGTCCTTCTTTTAAAGCTTTAATTACTTGAGTAATCGATTTTTTTAAACCTTTTGGAGCCGGAGAAAAAATAATTTGCATCGCCACTCCCTCACCCTCTTTCTGAAGCTTAAAAGCATTTAAAATAGAATTAATGGGATCAGCTTCTAATTCAGTATAGGTTTTAATGGGTAACATCCAATTCTCTGATTGTTTCAAATACGCTCCCATTGTCACACCTTTGGAATTAAAAATATTATAATCTTTAGTTTTTTCAAAATAGGCTTTGGGGTAAAAACTTAAAAGATGTTTTTTAAAAGATTCTTCAAATTCTTGAGGCACAGCCACATAATAAGCAATCTCTTCCCCAATTTCTGGCAAAGCAATTTCTAAAACAACTGGTTTTTTAAAATTAGTTAAAATAGTGATGAATTGTTCTGCCACGCCAATTTTTTCTTTAAGTGGTTGGGGTTTTTCTTTTGATGGTTCTTCGGGTGGTAATTTAATTAAAAACAACTCATATTTAAAAGATTTTTTTAAAAGATTAGCGAAAGCGCTTTTTCGCACTAACCAAACAATAAAAATCACTAACAAAAAAACAGCAATGAAAATTGCTAATAAATTAATTGGATTTAAAAATACTGCACTCACGTTAGATTTTCTTTTGTTGAATTAAAATATTTAAAAATTCATCGACCAAAGTGTCATGTAACGCATCAATATAAAATGGTCCTAATTTTTGAGCAATTTTTACAGCATCAGCAATTGAATCTTTAATGGCAATTTTTACCAAGGCATCAACCTTTTTCTCTTCTGGCAAATTTTTAATTTGAGAAAGTTTCTCTGGCAATTCTTCTTCCCCCTTCTGAGAAGTGATTTTTGACGGATGAGCGGCTTGAATTTTTTCGTGAATTACCTCTTTTAAAACTTCTCTTTTTTGAGGGGTTTCAACAGCATTTCCAAGACGTTCTTGAACCTTTTGAGAAATTTCTTCAACTTGTTGCGGATTAAATTTTGGTTCTTCTGTTTTAAATTCGGCCATATTTTTGTATAATAAAGATAATGAGTAAAAAAACTACGACTTTGCTTCTTTTAATTTTAATTATAGCAAGTTTTTTTCGCTTTGCCAATTTAAAATCAATACCGCCCGGCCTTTACCCTGATGAAGCGATGAATGGCAACAATGCCCTCTTTGCTTTGGAAAACAATGATTTTCGTCTTTATTATCCTGAAAATAATGGCCGCGAGGGTTTATTTATCAACATCCAAGCGCTCTTTCTAAAATTTTTCCTTCATTTTTATCAATATCCTCAGGCTTGGATGTTAAGAATTGTCAGCGCTATTTTTGGAACATTAACTGTTTTAGGCGTTTTTCTTTTAATTAAAACAGTTTTCAATAATCAGATTGCTTTATTTTCTTCTTTCTTTTTAGCTGTGAGTTTTTGGCATGTTAATTTTTCCCGCATTGGTTTTAGAGCTATTTTGGTCCCTTTCCTTCTCTCTTGGTCTTTATATTGGTTAATCAAAGCTTTCCAAAATAAAAAAATCGGGAGTGCTATTCTTTCCGGAATATTTTTCGGCTTGGGCTTTCACACTTATATTGCCTTTCGAATGGCACCAATTATTGCTTTGGTGATTTTAATTTATCAGTTTGTAATTTTTAAGCGCCAAAAAGAACTAAAATCTTTCTTTAAAATTTTCTTAATCTGGGCTGTTTTTGCTATTATTGCCGCTTTACCAATAGGGCTTTATTTTCTCGATCACCCTGATGATTTTATGGGCCGAGCAACCCAAGTTTCCATTTTTGAAAAACCCAATCCATTATGGGAATTTATCAAAAGCTTTGTAAAAACTCTTTTTATGTTTAATTTTGTTGGTGATTGCAATTTTCGTCATAATTTTTCTTGTAAACCAGAACTTGATTTTATTGCCGGCGCTTTCTTTTTAATTGGTTTTTATTTGACTATCAAAAAAATCATCAAAAAACAATTTGACTTTGCTTCTATCTCTTTAATCATTTGGTTTTTAGCAATGTTAATGCCTGTAGCTTTTACTTATGAAGGTGTGCCCCATGCTTTGCGTTCCATTGGATTAATTCCTTGTGTTTTTGCCTTTGTTGGCATTGGCGCTTCAAAAATTTATCAATTAGCCAAACAAACTTTCTCCATAAAAACCAGCCGCTATTTTATTCTGACCTTATTGTTTATTAGTTTAGCAATCAACTACAACCTATATTTCCTTAAGTGGGCAAATGATCAAAGAACTTATTATGCTTTTAATGCCAATTATTATGCTTTGGGTAATTATCTTAATCAACTGCCTCAAGAACAACTAAAATACATTTTAGTTAATGCGAGTGGGGTTTTGGTTAACAATATTCCGATGCCGGCTCAAACTGTTATGTTTGTCACTAACACTTATTCGCCTCAAAATCAACAAAAAAGAAACATTTTTTATCTTTTACCATCTGACTTAGATAAAATAAACAACTCCCAACCATTTATTCTAATTCCTTTAGAAAAAGATGAGCAAACAAAAAATCTCATCCTTCAAAAATTCCCTAATCTTATTTTTGAAGAAAATCGCGATTTTTGGATTTTTAAGTCGATTTAAAATAAAAAATTATGTTTCCTAAAATTCTTTTTTTCCTTAAAAAAATTGCCAATAAAAAATTGATTCCTCTCTTTATTGGCCTTGTGCTGATTATTTCTTTTATCTTGATGCTTAATTCCTCGCTTCAGGAATCAGCCACAATGGATGAATTAGCTCATATTCCTGCTGGCTATTCTTATTTGAAATTTGGTGATGATCGCTTGAATCCTGAACATCCGCCTCTCTTAAAAGATTTATCCGCCATCCCCTTAGTCTTTATGAAATTAAACTTTCCGAAAGATTCGGATTATTGGCAAAAATATGTTAATGGACAATGGGATGTCGGCCGAGCTTTTCTCTATGAAAGTGGTAATGACGCTGACAAAATTATTCAATGGGCGAGAATTTTTCCAATGCTTTTAACTCTTGCCACAGCTTTATTAGTTTATCTTTTGGCAAAAAAATTATTTGGCCCTTATTGGGCGCTTTTACCCTTTTTCCTTTTTGCTTTTTCTCCGGTGGTTTTGGCGCATGGTCATTATGTTACCACTGATTTAGCAGCTGCTTTTGGCACCCTTCTTATTTTTACTTTTGTTATTCCAAAACTTATTAATCCAACACCAAAAAATTTCATTATCGCTGGAATTATTTTAGGAATTGCTCAATTATGTAAATTCTCTCTTTTAATTTTCTATCCTCTGCTTATTCTTTTTGTCTTAATTTGGGAAATTGTTCATCTCATTGAAAAAAAGAAAATGCAAATGCCTATTAAGCCATTAAAACAAATACTTAAAGCCTTGGGCAACCTTGTTATTGTTTTCATTATTTCCTTTATATTAATTTATCTCCTTTATTTACCACAAAATATCAATTATCCCCAAACCAAACAAACTAGTGACACTGAAGAAATTTTAAAATCATTTGCTGGCGGGCCCGATCCAGAACTAAAAACTTGTTATACCTGGACCGGTTCTCTTGTAAGACAATTTCGCTGTTTTGCTGAAATCGAAATTCTTTTGACCAAAAATAAAATCACCAAACCCTTTGCTCAATATCTTTTAGGAGCATTGATGGTTTTCCAAAGATCCTCCGGCGGCAATACTGGATATTTTCTTGGCAAAGTTTCAGCAGGCGGTTGGCATTATTATTTCCCAATTGTTTTCTTAATCAAAGAACCAATACCTTCGCTCATCATTATCTTTCTAGCGTTATTTTTAGCTTTAAAGTCATCACTTAAAGCAGCAGCAATAAATATCAAAAATAAAAATTTCTGGTCTAAAATATTCAGTTGGATTTATCAAAACTTTCTTATTTTCTGTCTTTTAACTTTTGTTTTATTTTATTGGGCTTCTTCGATTGCCAGTCCTTTAAACATTGGCTATCGCCATTTAATGGTTTCTATCCCGGCCATCTTTATTCTTTCAACTTATCAAATTAAAAAATGGGTCATTGGAGAAAAAATTCAATCTCCTTTTGGAAACAATTTTCTTTTTCAAATTCTTTTTAACTTAAACAATTTAAAGAAAATTATCTTCAAAAGCACATTCCTTATTATTTTGCTTTTCTGGTATTTATTGGAAACTTTAATTATCTCACCTCATTTTATTGCTTACTTTAATGAATTTGTTGGTGGTGCCCGCAATGGCTATAAATATGTTGTTGATTCTAATTTAGATTGGGGCCAGGATTTAAAACGTCTTAATCAATTTGTTGAGAAAAATAAAATCGAGAAAATCAAAGTGGATTATTTTGGCGGTGGTTCTCCTTCTTATTATCTCAAAGATAAATTTGAACCCTACTGGTCTGCTAAGGGTGAACCAGAGCCTGGTTCTTATTTAGCTGTATCTTTAACTTTCTTACAAAATGCTCAGGGGACACCTGAACCCGGCTTTGAAAGAAAACCAGAAGATAGTTATTCCTGGCTAAAAAACAAAAAACCATTTGCTCGTATTGGCTACTCTATTTTTGTTTACAAGTTTTAATTTTGACAAAAGAAAAAATTATTGAAAAATTACTTTCTCTTGTGGATAACTTCAAAAATTTTCTTGAATCTTTTGCTATAATATAATTAGACTCTGCTTTATAAGATTCCGGGTCAAGTAATTATACCAAGGGAGATCAATAGCATTTTAGGCCGTGGCCTAAAATTGAGATCACCCACCTGTTGTTTAGCCGGGATAATCTTAAAAGCAGAGTCGCCTAAAAAGCCCGCCAATAAAGCGGGCTTTTTATTTAAAACATTATATCTTCCTCGGCTCTTTTATAAGCGCAGAGCTCTTCTGGCGCAAACCAAAAATCAATTTCATGCGCTGCTTCTTTTTCGGTTTCTGAAGCATGAACCAAATTATGAATCGCTCTTTTTTGGCGATTAGCTAAAACAGCTGAATCAACAGAAAAATCACCCCGAATCGTACCCATCTCTGCTAAAGCCGGAATGCTATTCCCCACCATTTTTCTTACCATATCCACCGCATGAATTCCTTCAACAATCATTTTTACTATTGGCCCAGAAGTCATATAATCCATTAACCATCCTCTGACAATTTGGCCAATTTTATAAGGATCAGTGGTGCCAATTTCATTCTCGGCATCATAACCATATTTTTCATAAGTCGCCAAAGTTTTCTCTCCTAATCTTTTAATCCAAGCCTCATCTTTTGGATAATGCTCATCAATTTGTTCTTTGGTCGCCCAAATCATTTTTAGAGCAACAATTTTTAAACCTCGTTGCTCAATTCGAGAAATAATTTCACCAATTAGACCCCTTTTCACCCCATCGGGTTTTATCAAAACAAAAGTCCTTTCTTCTTTAGGATTTTTTGTCATAAAATTTTATAATTTTATTTTTCCCTTTAAGTTAAATTCGACCTGATTTTTTTGCTGAATAATTGATTGTAAAGGAATGTCTAAATCAGTAAAATTACCAGAACTCAAAAGACCATCACGGAATTGAATCATATGAGTTTGAGTATCACTAATACCATTAAATGAAAATGGCAAATCAACCAAAGGAATAATCCAGGATTTTAAAGTAATATTATTAGCTCGGGAAATATTATAAAAATTTTCAAATACTTTTGACCAATCCTTTGTATTTGCTTTTGCTTCTAAGGCTTTACCCACATTCAAATTAAATTCATGGGCTTTTTGATTTAAATCTGATAATTTTGCTGGATCAAAATTAGCGGAAATCATCTTTTTATCATTTGAAATATTTCGCTTGGTATATTGAAGAAAAACATTAAAACCCAAACTGACAATTAGAACAATAATCAAAACTTCGGCCACGGCTTTTAGCCAGAAATTAACAAAATTAATAGTTCGGCTGGTGCGGTATTCTTGTTCTGTGCCAATAGCCATCAAACTCACACTCACATCATCGGCTCGAGGAATTAAACCTCTTAAAGCCGCTCCTAGAGCGATATAATAAGCAGGGTTGACTTGCGGAATTTTATTAACTGGGTTTTCAACCACTAAATTAAAACGCTCCTCGATGATGTGCTTTAATTCATCAAAATAAATTGGTGAAAGCAAAATCACTTTTTCAATTGATTCCTGAAATCGAGTAAAATAAAAAGTAATAATTTTTTGCAAAGTATCATTAAAAATTTTTAAAAAATTATCTTTGGTCAAAACCATTTCCTGAGAAGGATTGTCAGCTAAACTTAAAGCATGCAAAGCATCTTTCCAATCTTGAAAGAAATTAAACTCCATCCCCTTTTTATTACCAATCACAAAATCCATTCCATTAGAGGAAAGATAAATACCCAAATAATTTTTGTCATCATGTTCAAAAATATTATAAGTCGAAAAAACGCGCTCCAAACTCAAAGCAGCAAATTCTGTCGCCAAAGGAATAATATTAGCTTGATTTAAAACTTCGATATAAGGATCAACAACTCTTTTTTCAGCAAAAACAGAAAAAACTCTTAATTTGAACGAATCGCTTTTAATAGGTTTTTCTAAAATTTCCCAATCGGAATAAACTTTTTCAAAAGGAATCGGCGATAACATTTTCATATTCAGCTCAACAGCTGACATAATTGACTTATAATCAACTGTCGGCAAATCAAAAATCTTGTTATAAACCAAATTGCTTTGAAGCGACAAAATAGTATATAAATGTTTAATTTTTTTAATATTCGGATGATGTCTTAAATTAAGAAGGATATTGCGCAAAACGTCCGGTTTTTTTAATTCGCCATTCGCCACCACGCCAGGCTCTAATTCTGATTCAAAAGTTAAAATAATTTTATCTGTCTCTCTGGGATCAAATAAAACAAAATGAACGAAAGCATCGGAAATTTCTAATCCGCCAATATATTCTTTAGCTAATAAATATTTTGTTAATTTGGAATGCTTGGCTAAATTCATAATTTCTATCTCTATATCTTATTAAAACTCAATTTAAAGCTCTTGTAAAGAATACATTAAAGCTGTGCCATTATCAGGATCAATACTTACAATTCCTTGAAGTGTTTTTTTACGATTTAAAACTGTTGCGGTAACAGTGATGGTTGTAGCATATTGAGCAGGCACATCTTTTTGAACAACAACATTAGCAGTGCAGCGGCCAAGAGTGATATTATAACCAGAAGCCGCTGAAAAATCTTTGTTTCGAATTATTCTTAAGTAAGCATCACTCATCGCTGATTTAGCGCATAAATATGATTCCTGAAGAAGACGTGAAGCAAAACTCGCTGAATTAGCCATATACATCACAAACGATAAAGCAATCCCCACCTCAGCCACAATAATACTTGTTACAAGCACAGTTGGCAAAAGAGAAAATCCTTTTTGTTTAAAATATTTTTTCATATTTTAATAGGAATAATTAATAATAATTTTGTTAATCGTTGGCGCCGCGCTATTATCAGTCGTTGGATCAAGATAAACTTTATATTGAAAATAACGCTGATTGTTGTGGTAAATAACGGATAAAGGGATTATTTGGTCTGGTCCAGCGGCCTCATAATAAGTAGCGGAGGTGCCATCCGGTCCAATAAAACTAAAACTGCTTGTTGAATTAGAACTGGCAAATTGAAAACGAACATGGGAGCTCGTTGGCAAACTTCCCTTCCAACGAATGCTATTAAAAGCTACACCATTTGCTTGCTGGGTATCAAAAATAACCGAAGTCAAAGATCCACTACCACTTGGCGTCAAAGTAATTGTGCCATTTTGAAAAAGCAAAGTGCCGCTCGTTGCTGCATAATAACCTAAAGAATTGGTAAAAACATTGCTACTCACTAATTCCGGCCGCCAATTAAAATCAACTATTGATTGGGAGGTTAAACGCATGATATATTCGCTCATCGAAATAGAATTATTAGCCCAACTAACAACAACTGTAACTTTTTGAGTAGAAGGATCTTCTGTGCCTCCCGAAGTAGTAATATTTCCCGAAGCATCCCGATTCACGTTATCAATATAAAAATAGTAATTATATGTTACGCCATCGACTACTTGCGATGTCTGGCCATTTTGAATTTGAAAATTATCATCAATATAATAAAGATTACTTGAACCCTTACTTCCCGGACAACTTCCTAGTGGCGGACAATAAATTTTTATCCAGCTTTGTTCAGAAAGAATTTTTACTTTTTCTACTGCGCTCTGAATAATATTAGTAGCGATCGTGTTTTCCCTAATTTTGCTACTGGTAGCAACAGAAGTACCTGTACTAATAGCAATACCACCAATAATAATCCCAGCCAAAACAACTGCCACCAAAATCTCGGCTAACACCTGTCCTTTTTGATCATTAATTTTGAAAAAGGAGATTTGAGAAAACATATCAATAATTAATTTGACCAAGACTATTAATGCTTATTGTTCCTGTAAATTGTGGTCGCGTTCTTGATTGAATGCTAAGCGTTGTTGAAGCATTCGGATAACCTGTACCTTTAGCAAAGATTATATCAGTTGTTGAACCTACTGGCGGAACTAATAATTGAGTTTTCTTTGATAAATATCTTGTTTCAACAATCGAGCTGCTGCTAAATGATAATCCTTGGAATAAATAATAAACATCATCATCGCTACTATTATTAACAAAACGCACTCCCCAGGAAGAATCTCCTTCACCCGCAATGGCTTTATCTCGCGTGGCTCTTAAATAGGAAACAATTTTTTCTGTTTCCAAATCCACCGCTAATTTTTCTCGATGGCCAGTAAGATTAACAAGACCAATCACTGAAACCGTAGCAATAATGGCTATAGAAATTAGTAATTCCACTAAAGTGAAGCCTTTTTGCATATTATCTTTCATAGGCGTTAAATTTTTAAACGCCGCCTAATTGAGTGGTGAATTGATAAACTGGCAAAATTACTGCTAAAGCAATTCCACCTACCACCACACCAATAATCACTAACATCAAAGGTTCAAAAATTGAAACCAAAGATTTCACCGCTGCATCAATTTCACTATCATAAAACGATGACAGAGTATGAAGCACCTCTTCAGTATGACCAGCTTTTTCACCGATCGAAATTAAAGTTCGAATAGTTTGAGGAAAGACCTCTTCTTTTCGAAATGCTTCACCCAATGTCACACCTTTAACAATTCCTTCATGAGCAATTCTTAAAAGCGCTTGCCGCATTTCTTCATTACCCACTGTTGTTGCGGTAATTTCCAAATTTTCTAAAATCGGCAAACCAGCGCGCATCAAAGCACCAAAAGTCATCGCAAATCTTTGATAAGACATTTTTGCTAAAATATTATTTACTAAAGGAATTTTATATGCAATGCGCTGGAAAAAACGTCGGCCAATTAAAGTTAATTTATAAAACATTAATAACGCCACCACCAAAATAATTACACCAATCAAAAGATATAAACCATAATGAGAAAGAAAGGCTGAAACACTAAAAATCATTTTAGTAATCGGCGGCATTTTCATCTCAGAACCTTCAAACAAAGTCGCCATTTTAGGAATAGCAAAAGTAACAAGCAGTGCCACAATACCAATAGAAGCAACTACTAACAAAATGGGATAAATCAAAGCCGATTTAATTCTTTGAGATAAATCTCTTTGTTTTTCCAAAGAATCACTTAATTCTTCAAAAACCTTTTCCAAATTACCCGATGCCTCACCAGCTCTAATTAAATTAGTAAAAACTGGTGAGAAAATTTTGGGATATTTAGCAAAAGTCGAATAAAAAGGTTGGCCTTTGGATAAATTTTCGCGAATTTCAATTAAAAGAGAACGAACAGCCGGTTTTTCAAAATCAGCAATTAAAATATCAATGGCTTTAAAAATATCAGTGCCCACTTTTAACATTAAAGCCAGATACCGAGTAAGAAAAATTTGATCAGTAATAGTAATGGGCGAACCAAAAAGTGACGCTCGAATTTTCGATTTGGTAGCGACTAATTCCAAACTAATCGGATTAAGATTTTTGCCTTTCAAAAATTCCAAAACGGCGCTTTCATTAACAAAATCGCCTTCTCCCTCAATAATTTTTCCTTCTTCATCTGAAGCGCGATATTTAAAAAGCATATAATATTATTTTACTCTATTCTCGAATAACTCTCAATACCTCTTCAATAGTTGTTAAGCCTAATTGCGCCTTGCGAAAACCGTCTTCAAGCATGGTAATCATTCCTCTTTCCCGGGCCATTTTTCTTAAAGCATCTAATTCAAAATCTGGCCGGGTAATTAACCGCCTCATATCTTCATCTAAATTTAAAGCCTCGAAAATACCCATCTGACCGCGATAACCAGTGTAATTACAAATTTGGCAACCAGCGCCCTTATAAAGCACTTTGGGAATTTCAATATTTTCATTCTCTGTGCCTTTTAACTGCGCTTTTAATGATTCTCTAAATTCTGGAGTTGTTTCATAAGAAGTAATGCAATCACGGCAAATACGACGCACCAAACGTTGAGCAATAACTGTATTCAAAACCGCTGACACCAAAAACGGCGGAATTTTCATATCAATCAATCGCGGCACCGCTGTTGGTGCATCATTAGTATGCAAAGATGAAAGAACCAGATGGCCGGTTAAAGCTGAGTGCACCGCAATCTCAGCTGTTTCTTCATCGCGAATCTCACCGATCATAATAATGTTTGGATCCTGACGCAAAATAGCTCTTAATCCCGTAGCAAAAGTAATTCCTGCTTGCGGATTAATCTGGGTCTGATTAACATAACGAATATCATACTCGATAGGATCCTCGATTGTTACAATATTAACCTCAGGCTTATTAAGCATATTTAAAATTGAATACAAAGTTGTAGTTTTACCAGAACCAGTTGGACCAGTAACTAAAATCATTCCGTAGGTTTTTTTAATGCTTTCTTCAATTAATTTGACTGTATCATCAAGCATCCCCAATTCTCTTAAACTCATTGGCTTGGCTGTGGCGCGCAACAAACGCATTTCTACTTTCTCGCCATAAAAAGTTGGCATGATTGAAACACGAATATCCATTGCCTCACCTAAAGCTTCATAACGCAAACGGCCATCTTGCGGTTTGCGATGTTCATCAATTTTTAATCCCGCCAATAATTTTATTCTTGCGACAATTGCCGGTTGAACCTCTTTAGGAATTCGCATCATTTCATGAAGCACGCCATCAATCCGAAAACGCACCAAAACTACATCTTTTAAAACTTCAATGTGAATATCAGAAGCATTTAAAGAAATGGCATAAGCCAAAATACCATCAACAATATTAATAATCGGCAATTCCTCAGCCACTTCTTTCTCGCCCATCATTTTTAAGCGAGCGGTGGCTTTAATATTTTCTTCAATCAATTGCCGAAAATCTTCAACTACTTCCTTGCCATATAAAGAATAAACATAGTTTAAATCCTTATCAGTGGTTAAAAATACTTTGATGGGTGCGTTAAGATATTTTTCCAAAAAATTAACCGTCTCTAAATCGCCCGGATCTTCCATTGCTACATAAACAACGCCATTTTTATCTTGATCAAAAACAACTGCCCGCCTCATTCGCGCCACTTCTTCTGGCAACATTGATAAAATGCTTTTTTTAATTAAGCGGCCGCGCAGTTTAATAACCGGCGTTTTAAAATATTCGGAAAAAAGCTGAAGCGCATAATCTTCAGTAATAAAACCGCGAGAAATCAAAAGATCGATCACTTCCTGACCCGAACGCTTGGCTTCTTCAAGAACACTTTGAAAAGCATCAGCTGAAACCAGACCACTATCAACCACAAATTCTTTAATTTTATCATTGGGCAAACGCAAGGCCATAAAATTTTTTAAAATTTAATGCTGTTTAAAAATTCATTCACCCAAGGAATGGGAATTTGAATTTTTTGCAAAAAGAAAACTAAAATTGCCAGAGTCAGCCATAAATAGTATAAAGGCAATCGTTCGCCAAAGTGAATCTTTTTAAAAATCAACTGCAAAAGATAAAGAATTATTGCGATAAGTAAAATCAAAAAGATATAAGGAAGCCACATTGGATGTCCTAAAAACATTATAGCATAAAAAAGCATCCATGGCTCCTCTTTTTCAAAAAATCGCTCGCCGGATAAACGATTAACAATCTGAGCCAAAAAGAAAAAGAGCAATCCCACTAAAATCGGAAAAACTATCGGTAAAATAAAACGATAATCAATATAATGCAAGAAAAATTCGGTAAGTTTCTGATAGGGCGGCAAAAGAAAAACACCTACTGCTGAATTTTTAAAAACTAAATACTGGCCGATTGTTTTAATACTCAGCTCAAAAATTTTTAAAATTAAAAGCAAAATTACAGCTGGTTTGATGAGCTGCTTTATTCGTGCAAAACCCAAAATCAAACCAGCTGTAATAATAAAGTAAAGATACGGAAAGTAATTAATACTTGCTAAAAGCAGAGGAAACATAACAAAATTTTTTGTTAATTGAGATTACAATCCTGTAACATCTGAGCCTACTTCATAAACACCCGAATCAATACCTCCATCCTTTGATTCAACATCACCTAAGCCACCATTACTATAATAATTTGATTCCATATTAGCCATTAATTTATAAGTGGATGAACTGGAGTATGCCTTAAAGATATAAACATGCCATCCACTTGTAGTAGTAGCAGTACCAACAGTATTACTAGGATCTATTGGCAAAGAACCCAAGGGCGAACCGGAACTAATTAAAGTAAAATTGATTGGAATCCATCCTGTACCAGTAACAACCTGAGAGGTGCTGCTAGAATATGTGCTGCATGTCCCTGGAACAGCACTAATCGTACCTGTTTGACTTACATAACAAGTGGTGGAGGAAAAATCAGTATTACCCCCAGTACCACCCTTTAAATTTCCTTGATCAGTAACATAAAGATTTATTGCTGTTCTTAAAGCATCCAAATCAGAAATTCTTTTCGTGTCGCGGGTTTTCTTCAGCATTTCTGCTGGGTTTAATGTAACAACGATAACGCTCATTAAGACCGCCAAAATGGCAATAACTACCAATAATTCGATTAAAGTAAAACCTTTTTTCATAATAATTTTTTAAGTTGTTTTTATTTTTTTAATTAACGACTTTTAAATTATTTTTTTCGACCTTTTAATTAATGATTTTATTGACTTTTTTATTATACCGCATTTTTAATTTTTAATCGACCTTTAAATTATAACATCTTTGAAACTATAAAATATTTAAATCTGAACCAATTTCATACCAAGTAGAAGTGCTTCCACCATCGGTATTTTTTAATGATTGATAAGCATTTGATTCAAAATTGGCATCTAATTCAAAAGAGGTTAATGAGCTAGAAGCGCAAAAGATATAATATAAAAGGCTGCTGGTGCTATTGGTTGGATCAGTGGGCAAAGCAGAAATCGGCGCAGCAAAAGTTAATCCTTTAAAATTGATTGGTATCCAACCAGTTCCATCAATATTTTTATAACTAGCGGTAGTAGTAGCATAACAACTTTTTCCTGTCCCTCCACAATAAGGAGCAGTCGTTGTTCCGGCTGTTGCCTGAGGTACGGAAATATAAGCATAATCATCGGCAACGCTCGGAAAGCCATTGAGGTTTTCCGATAAATACAAATTCAAAGCCGTCCGCAAAGCATCTAAATCCGAAACTCTTCTTGAATCGCGTGATTTTCTAAGCATTTCTGCAGGATTGATGGTGATAATAATAACAGACATTAAGACAGCTAAAATAGCAATAACTATCAAAAGCTCAATTAAGGTAAATCCCTTTTTGTTTTTATTTAAAGAGCGATTTGAATTTTTTATTGAGAAAGGCATCGGTCCTTGAATTTTTCAATTTATTATTAGCGGCCTTTACCCCGCACCTTTCGGGGATTAAAGATTATCTTTGATATATGGTTGTTTATAAACTATTTTAAACATTTTTTGTGAATTTTTCCAAAATGCGTGATTTATTTTTTTTATATTTTTAAAAGTCATTTTGCTGGGATAGATTTTTAAAATGTTATTATTATATTATAGAAGATTTCTGAATTTTATCTAGTATTTAACTATCCTCGAAAGGTGCGGGGTTTACCCCGCACCTTTTGAGGATTGAAGACTGCGCCTCCTCCTTAACTTCCCAAAAAGGCGGGTGTTATTTTTTACTTTTATTTAAAAACTCCTTAATTTTAAAGATCAAATCATCAATGGAAATTTTGGCTTTGACAAAATATTCCACTGCTCCTAATTCTTTTCCTTTTTGAATATCTGAGGTTTGACCAAGATTGGAAATAATAATCACTGGCTTTGTTCGCAAGCTAGGATTTTTTGAAATGCTTTCCAAAACTTCAAAACCGCTTTTTTTCGGCAAAATCAAATCAAGCAAAATTAAATCCGGCTCAGTTTCATTGAGTTTTTTAATAGCTTCATCGCCATCAGTGGCTGAAATAACTTCCATTTGCTCTTTTTGAAGCCGTAACTTCAAAAGGTTAGATAAAAACGGGTCATCTTCAACAACTAGAATTTTAGCGGATGTTTCTGCCATTAATTATATTATAAACAAAATAAATAATTTTTGACAAATCAAAGTTGTGGATATCTTAAAAGAAAGAAAAACCGCCAGCTAAAAGCTGGCGGTTTTTCTTCCAATAAATTTCTTTTTCATTGTTTCGTGCCGCCCACACTATCTTTAAAAAAGATAGTGACCGACCTAAGGACCTCATCCCCAGCGGGAATGAGCGTGATCCTTTAAAGATGATCCACCGACAGCTTCCGCTACCGGTGCCTTGTTCATGTTTATCCACGTGTTTCCACGGGCATGGACTATATCTTCACCCGCCAAAATTTCTCTTTGAGAAATTCTAACGGGGCCGACGTGTAGTCTCTACGGGGTTAGGAGAATCACCTATTCAACCAATCTTATATCTCATAGAATCTAATAAATAATCTTTTATCAGATTATGAAACTTTTCTCGTGAATTTCTTTTCATAATTCTTATTCGATAATTTTTGTGATTATTTTCCAGTTTGCCTTCTATTTCATAAACCTGTTTGAAAGCATTAACTATCAATTGATTTTCTTTTTCAGTAAAAGCCTGGGTATTAAGATGGTAACCATAAATTCTTTTATTGCGCTTAATCACATTACCATCATCCATAAACCAAACAGCCAAAATGACGGGATTTTTAATAAATTCTGTTATTAACTCAGGAATAATCTTTTTGCCATCTCGAAGAAAAATTTTCCCTAATTTGGTAATTTCTGGATGACTAATAGTTTTGAATGAAAAAGATTTATTAATTGGTCGATACTTTGGTGGGGTTAAAACCCAATTCTTCAAAATTCGATATTTCCAAAAAAGATAATCTCTATTTTTTTCTGAATGTTCAAGCTTTAAACGCATATTGGTTCTTGACCAATTCCATTCTAAACTACCATCACCCAGAATGCTACCAATTATTACAGATTTCTGAAAAGAGGAAAAATTTTTCTGTTTAAGCTTTCTGATCTTAGTTGAATAGGTGATTCTCCTAACTTCCCTCGGTATTACCCTCATACCCTTATATTATAACATATAAGGAGGAGGGCTCCACCGATATAGTCGGATTTTTCTATGAGATTACTCTCATAGGTCGCAACAGCCAGTTTGGCTAAACGACTTCGTCCCTGTCACCGAGCCCAGCTTGCACCGACATTCATCGGCGTTCGGCTGTTCCCGGCTCCCTTGACGTGACGGGCGATTGTCCTCTAGAAACTTAGAGTTGACGTTCCCATCGCGCCTGCGGATTTCCCGCACGCGACGAGCTCTAATGCATTTTTCTTTTAATTTTATAAAGATTTCTTAATCCTGATTTGGTTAAATGCTCTTTTCGTCTAATTCTTGCCATTAACTCACAGAAAATTCTAAAATCTTTTCTTTTTGATTTTAACCGTAACTGATGTTTCTGAAAAAACGGAATAATAATCTTTTCTAAATCTTTTCTATTGGCCACCTCATAGCGATAACAATTTTGATGATGAAGACGTTTATCTTTCTGAAAATAAACATTACCGCAACCAAAAAATTCTTTTAACTCATAAAGAATTTTCTTATCTTCCTCTATCAGCTTGATATAAAATTTCGGTTCGGCTCTTACTCGCCTCTTAACTTTCCCGCCTATATCAGGATTTCTTATATAGGCAGTGAAACTGCCTTCCCCATCCACTAAACCAACAATGTAATCAGGATTAAGCATAGCATTAGAGTGATTCCTTCAGCCGATTGAAATCGGCCTACTATGAATCAGCTGACTTCTGACGCAGCGTTAGTTTCATTATACTCCTTAATAAAATCGGAGTAAACTGCGCCAGATCTCCCTGGGTCAGTAAATAAACCTTTCCCGGCATTCCAAAAAGGATTTTCCAATGGATCTTCGCTATGCTCACCGCCCACCCATAGCTCGATCATCCTTTGAATATTTTGGACTGCCGTTTGCCTCCTCACCCTCCGCCATTTACCTCGCGGTCCCGAGGATAAAAACCTGGGATGCAGATCGCTTTTAGCGACCTAGCATAAATGACTGTGATTCGGCTACGTTCCGAAGACGGCCTCGGAAGAGAAGATTTTAACTTCTTGGCTTATTTACCTGCCAGGCGCGTTTATTGTGAGTACAGGACTCGAGAACGTATTCACCGCGGCATGGCTGATCCGCGATTACTAGCGATTCCGGCTTCACGAGGGCGGGTTGCAGCCCTCGATCCGAACTGGGGCCGGTTTTTAGGGATTAGCTCCGCCTTACGGCTTGGCGACCCTTTGTACCGGCCATTGTATCATGAGTGTCGCCCAGGGCATCAGAGGGCCATGCTGATTTGACGTCATCCCCTCCTTCCTCCCCCGCCTAAGTTTTCAAGAATTCATCTTATTTAATGTATGTTTCAAAATTTTCTTTAAATAATTTCTTCCCCATCCAGTTTTAAAGAATTTTTCTCTCTTTAATGCATCTTGTTTATTCGAGTAGACCTCAACATAAATTAATTTAAGTGGCTGCCAATTTTTTGTTATTTTATTTTTCCGAGATTTATGTTCTTTTATTCTCTCTTTTAATCTTGAAGTAAAGCCTATATAAAGTTTATTTACTTTTTTACTATACAAAACATAAACGCTATACATACATTAATTTTATCTTTTTGTTTCAACTTGAAAACTTAGGCGGGGGCGGTTTCGCATGACACATGTAACATGCGATAGGGGTTGCGCTCGTTACCCCACTTAAGGGAACAACTCAAGCCACGAGCTGACGACAACCATGCAGCACCTGTGCTGGCGTCCTTGA
>Ga0078972_1007380_pt1 | contig 24511 bp, 22 predicted proteins | sample YelNatPaOPGAMG01_FD_67568 | JGI IMG/M metagenome (GOLD analysis project Ga0078972, IMG submission 67568) | Hot spring thermophilic microbial communities from Obsidian Pool, Yellowstone National Park, USA - OP-RAMG-01 (SPADES assembly) (version 2) | ecosystem: Environmental > Aquatic > Thermal...
GTCATGCCGGCGGCCAAGGCCTCTTGGGCGATGCGCTCCGCCTTAGCCTGGTCGGCGTTCACGATGGCATCGAAGGCTTCGCTTGCAAACTCGTCTGGGGTCATGACTTCTGCCGCTCCTTATCTTCCGATTCGCCGCAGTCACCTCACCGGAGCCACCGGCCTGCAGCGGTTAGTATAACCGCCTGAGGAAGCCTCCAACAGATGGTACAGTTCTCGTATGCGCTATCGCGGTTCCGTCATTCGCCCACCAAGCGAGGCCACCAGCCTGATCCTCCAGGTCACTTACGGGTGCTCCCACAACACGTGCGACTTCTGCGGCACTTACCTCGACAAGCCCTTCGGGATGCGGCCCTTCGCCGAGATCGCTGAAGACGTGCGTGGCCTCGCCGCCCCGATCAAGACCGCGACGCGACGCGTCTTCTTGGCCGATGGCGACGCGCTGGCGCTAGCAACTGCCAGACTGGTCCGCATTCTCGAGCTCCTGCACGAGGAGCTGCCGCGCCTGGAGCGGGTCAGCTCCTACGCTAACGCACAGAACCTGTTGCACAAATCGGTTGCAGAGCTGCGTGAGCTTCGCGTACGCGGCTTGCAGCTCGTCTACCTCGGCCTGGAGTCGGGCGACGACGAGACGCTGGCCGCGATGCACAAAGGCGTGACGGTGGCTCAGCAAATTGAGGCCTGCCACCGCGCTAGCGCCGCCGGCATTGAGCTCTCGCTCACGGCAATTCTCGGCCTGGCGGGCAGCGAGCGCTCACTCACGCACGCACGCGCGACGGGACGGGCTTTCTCGGCCATCGATCCACAGTACATCGGCGTGTTGAGCTTGATCGTTGTCCCGGGCACGGCGCTGGCCGCTCGCGTCGCGAGCGGCGACTTCGCCGTGCCCGACCCGTTGACCATGCTCCGCGAATTGCGTGAGATGATCGCCACGACCGATGTGAGCGACTGCCTGTTCCGCTCGAACCATGCCTCGAACTACCTGCCAGTGGGCGGACACCTGCCGGAAGACAAGGACGCGCTGGTCGCCGCCCTCGATGACGTACTGGCCAACCCTGGGGCAGTCGCCTTGCGTCCCGAGTCTTGGCGGTTGCTCTGACCAGGGCTGCCGGTCGCCCTTCGGCCACGTCCGTCCGCACGGTGCACGCAGCCCGGGCTCTCTCCGTTTAGCCCGGACGCCCCTCGTCGGACGCGCCGTGATCAACCAGTTGCGATCCGTACCCACGGTGAAAGCGTGTCGCCGCATACTTGCGCTGCTTCCACTCCGGAATGTGACACTCGGGGCACACCGTGAAGAACCATTTGTTGCGCAGCCAACGCGCCGCCCGACTATTCTTCGAGTCGTGGATCACCATCTGCCTGTTGCAGTGCGTCGTCACGCGGGCGTAGCTACCGTGCACCTCGAACGTCTTGATGCCATGCAAGACGCCCCGACGCGAGGGCCACAGCTTGACTTTCTCGACCAGTCGAAAGAGGGGAACTTGTTTACGGTAGTAAACCCTCTTGTCGGGATCGGTCGGCATGCGACACGAACTCTCCTCACTCGGTCAGCGAACCGCCAGCCAGCGTCGTTCGCGAGCTTACTGTTTCATCTTAGCAGCCGCGTCGCTGTTGGTCAGATACACGCACACGGGACCCGCCCATCCATGCACTGGGCGAGAGGCCGGCAGCCGTGTCACACGCATAGGGCTCGCTGAGGGAACGTTTTCCGGTCCGCGAGCGTCTCTAAGACAGTGGGCTGGTCACGCCGCGCTCACGCGCCCGTCGCGAGCCCGCCCTGGAGAGCCTCTCCCTGAGTTGGAGGCTTCCCTACCGGCAGCCCGGGGTGACAGGTACGTGGGTCACATGCGTCGAAGAGTACAGTCAGCCCGGCAAGGAGGTTGGACGATGATGGACCTGCGCAGACGCGCGTACCATGTAGCCCTCCCGATCCAACTCGCGCTTGCGGCGCTCGCGCTCGGCGCCTGCGGCGCAACGGGGGGGAGCAATACTGTTCCGTCGGCCACCCCGGTGTCAAGCCAGGTCACGGCGCCTTCTCCGACCACTTCCGCCCCCACCTCTTCTGCCGCCTCTCAGAGCGCCTCGTCCACCGCTTCCATCCCAACCACGCATCCCGCCACCCTGCTCATCTCCCTCTACTTCATGCGCGGTCAATTCATCGGTACGTCGCAGCGCACAATTCCCTGGACGCAAGCCACGGCAACAGCCGCCCTGCGAGCACTCCTCGCCGGTCCTAACAGCACCGAAAAGGCCGCTGGATTGACGACAGCCATCCCAACCGGCACTGACCTGCGCGGCGTCGTCGTCCACGACGGCCTTGCCACCGTCGACCTGACGAAGGCCTACGAGTCGGGCGGCGGCACGCTCTCGATGACGGCGCGTTTGGCACAGGTCGTCTACACGTTGACTCAGTTCCCAACCGTGCACGGCGTCACGTTCAAAGTGGAGGGTGAGGCGGTGCGAGTCTTCGGCGGCGAAGGCATCGTGCTAGATCACCCACAGAAGCGCTCCGACTACGAGAGCGTGACACCGCCTATCTTTGTCGATACACCGGCTGTGGGAGACACGGTGCGCAGTCCGCTTCGCTTGCGGGGAACAGCGAACGTGTTCGAAGCCGTCTTCCAGGCCAAGCTCGTGGCCAGCAACGGCACCGTGATCGCCAAGAGGAGAGTTACGGCAACGGCAGGCAGCGGAACCCGCGGGACCTTTGACGTAACCGTTCCCTTCAGCACCTCAGCGACGACGGGCAAGCTCGTCGTCTACGAGATTTCAGCTAAGGACGGCTCGCCCGTCAACGTCGTGCGCATTCCCTTGCGATTCGCCCACTGAATCGCTAAGGACGGCTCGCCGAACCTCGTCGGCGGGGATTCGCCGTCTGCCCACGTCTGGCAGGCACTGAGAGAGTTTGCCCGGCGCCCGGGTAGGCTCCAACGCCAAGGTAATGACGAGCTTGACGATACAGACGACGATCGCCACGATGCCGGCCAGAACGGCCACGCGAAAGAGCCAGAACAACGCAACGACGACCCATGCGCAGAACTCGGCGACGTTCATAGCGCACCCCTTTCTCGACTGGCTCCCCGTTACTATCTATGCCCAGGAGAACAAGAGCCTCAAGAGATTTCGTTCCTGTTGTACAGTTGTCCGCAATGATTGGTACGAGAGAAGCCATGCGCTTGTGAACACGCACACGAATAATTCAGGCGCCAGTCGCGAATAAGCACCCACCCGCCGACCCGGCCCGTGCGCTTGCCGGGGTCGAGCTGCTGCCACGAGCATCGCCCCCGCTCGGCGGAGCCCGCTTCGCCAGAGTGCCAAGCCAAGGTAAACTCGCGATTATGGGGCAACTGCACTCAGATCGTTCACGCCCTCTCAGGCAAGCGACAAGCGGCAGGGCTCTGACACCGCCGGTAGCCGACCTTGCCGACCTCGAGCGCGTGCTCGCCGAGACCAGCGCCTCCCCACTCCTCAGCGATTGGGAGGTCCGACTGCTCGCGCCCCGTGAGCCAGCCCCGATCGACCTCGTGGCATCTGCTCGCCGGGCGCTTCAGGCGCCTCACAACTCACCGACACTGGCGCAGATCGCGCGCGACAAGCGTACGGCAGTCGTGGTCATCAGCGATGCGACACGTGCGGTACCAAACCGCCTCCTCCTTCCCCTCGTCCTGGAAGAGCTTCGTGCTGGCGGCCTCTCAGAGAGCGCGGTGACGGTAATCGTCGGTACAGGGGCCCATCGCGCGCCTACCGAGGCTGAACTGGATGACCTGCTCGGCAGAGAGCTGCGTGACCGCGTGCACGTGATTAGTCACGACGCGCGCGGCGAATCGGTTCTTGTGGGCAGAACGACTAGCGGCAACGAAGTCCGAGTGAATCCTGCGTTCGCTCGAGCGCAGGTACGCATCGCCATTGGACTCGTTGAGCCACACGAGTTCGCCGGCTTTACTGGCGGGCGCAAAGCGGTACTGCCCGGGGTTGCCGCCGCCGCGACCATCCTCCGCAACCATAGCCTCGGCCTACTCTCCCACCCTCGCGCCCGGCCGGGCATCCTCGAAGGCAACCCGATCCACGAGGAGATGCTCGAGGCAGCTCGCCGCGCTGGCCTCCACTTCATCGTCAACGTCGTCCTCGATCGCGCCCTGCGACCGCTCGCCATCGCCGCTGGCGACCCTGACGCCGCGCACCGCGAACTGACGCGCTTCGTCCAGGGCTACGCGCGTCTCTCGCCGCCGGCCGACCTGCAGGCAGTCACCCAGGCGCCCGACGTGATCGTGACGGGCCCCGGACAGCCACTCGACTGTAACCTCTACCAGTCGATCAAGGCGCTCGTCGCCGTGGAACCGTGGGCCGCTCGGGACACAACGACGATACTGCTCTCTCGCTGCTGGGACGGCACTGGGTCGAGGGACATGCTGGCACCTTTCGCCGCCGGCGTAACGCCAGCACAAGTCCTGCGCAGCCTCGCCCGTGACTACACGGTCGAAAAGGACCACGCGTACTTCGTCGCGCGCTTTCTCGCCCGCAGCCCCTCCGTTGTCGCGTACTGCCCGGGAGTTGACCAAGAAGACCTACGCAGGATCGGGTTTGCCCCAGCGGCAAGCGTGGCAGACGCCCTCCGGATGGCGATGGGGCGGGTGCGGCGGCGGCCCTTGGGCCGCCGCACCCGCCCCATCGCCATCTTTCTCGCTAGTCCGCAGCGCTCTCTCCTTCAACCGTGGCTCACCGAGCACCTAGTGCAGCCACCGTACCCGCCCCGAGGTGAACAGTGAATTTCGAGATCCGCAGCGTCCTCGCCCGCAGAATCCTCGACTGCCGCGGCTACCCCACCGTGCAAGTCGACGTGTGGGTAGGCGATACCCTAGGCCGGGCCGATGTACCCGCCGGCCGCTCGACAGGGAGCAACGAGGCCGTCGAGCTGCGCGACGGCGGCCCGCGCTATCGTGGCGCCGACATCCAGCGAGTCATCGCCACGATCGAGGAGACGATCGCCCCGCACGTTATCGGGCTCGACGTCACCGACCAACTAGGCCTCGACCGCTTCCTCTGCGAGCTGGACGGCACACCCAACAAGGCTGCGCTCGGTGCGAACGCCACTGTCGGCGTCTCGTTGGCCGCCGCGCGCTGTGCGGCCAAGCTGACCGGCCTGCCGTTGCACCGCTACCTGCGCGCTGACTCCCACGTGCTACCGGTACCCCTGGTCAACTTGATCAATGGCGGTCGACTGACGTCTAACGATCTCGATTTCCAGGAGTTCATCTGCATGCCCGTGGGCGCATCCAGCTTCAGCGAGGCGCTGCGCATGGCCAGCGAATGCCACATGGCCTTAAGGGAGATCGTCATCGCCCGGTATGGCAAACTGGCCGCCAACACAGGCGACGAGGGAGGCTTCGCGACCCCGATCGTCGATCCGCGTGAGGCTCTCGCGATCCTCCACGAGGGTGTCGAAGCCGCGGGCTACGCCGCCGACATGGTGTACGGACTCGACTGCGCCGCGACCCAGCTCTGGGACCCCGACAAGCACACTTACCGCGTCAACGGCCGCGACTACACAACCGAGCAGCTCATCGACCTTTACAGCGAGCTCGTGCGCGATTTCAACGTCCAGTCCATCGAGGACCCGCTCGCGGAAGAGGATTGGGACGGCTGGGCCGCCCTCACCGCTGAACTCGGATCTCGCGGCGTGCAAATCATTGGCGACGACCTGTTCGTCACTAATCCGCAACGTCTGCAACGCGGCATCGAGGCAGGAGCAGCCAACGCGCTGCTCTGGAAGGTCAACCAGATCGGCACTCTCAGCGAAGCCATCGCCGTTGCCGAGATGGCTTTCCGCGCCGGCTACGGCGTCTGCGTGAGCGAGCGCTCAGGCGAGACGGAAGACCCCATCATCGCCGACCTCGTGGTCGCCCTGAACGCCGGTCAAATCAAGACCGGGTCCCCCGTGCGCGGCGAACGTACCGCCAAGTACAACCGCCTCTTCCAGATCGAGGAATGGCTGGGCGCTGACGCGGTTTACGCCGGACGACAGTTCAAAGGACGCGCCACCGGCCGGGGCAACGTAGCTGACAGCGGCTCGTACGCCTCTCGCGACTTGACTGCGTGAGTATGGCTGTCCCGCCGGATCACCCGAGAGAGGCGCACTCGCGGTTCGTCAACTACGAGGCGCTGGTCGGGCACGGACGGAGTCGACTGCGTCGAGAGGCGCTGGCGGTCGCGGCGGCGGCCTTGGCCGCCGCCGACCCCGCCAGCGCCCTCCGCCGAACGCTCACCGTACAAGGCGACACCCTCTACGTCGCCGATCCACAGACCGGCGAGCGGACGAGCTTCTCCCTGCGTGACCGGCACGTCTTCGTCGTCGGCGCGGGCAAAGCAAGCCTCGGCATCGCGCAGTTCTTGGACGAGCTGCTCGGGCCGAGGATCACTGATGGTGCCGTCGCGGTGAAGCGCGGCCAGCGACCAAGCGCACCGTTGCACTTCATCGAGGTCATTGAGGCTGCCCACCCCATCCCCGACGAACAGAGCTTGCGCGCTGGGCTGCGCTTGCTCGGCATCGCCGAGCAAGCGCAGCCCAGCGACCTGCTCATCGCCACGGTCACCGGAGGCAGCTCGGCGCTCGCCGTTGCCCCTGCCAACGGCATCTCACTCGAAGACACGATCGCTACCAACCGCATCCTGCTGGCTAGCGGCGCCGACATCGTCGCCGTCAACGCCGTGCGCAAGCATCTCTCACGCATCAAGGGCGGCTTCCTGGCCGCTACCGCCGGCTGCTCGGTTCTCAACCTCTCCGTTTCCGACGTCGTCGGCGACCCGCCGGATGCCTTCACCGACCTCACCGTGCCCGATCGCTCCACCTTCGCCACAGCGCAGGACGTTTGCACTCGATTCGCCTTGTGGGACACGCTCCCGCCCAGTGTCAGTGCGCGTCTACGTGCCGCCGACCCGCATCAAGAGACGCCCAAGCCCGGCGCCTTTCCCACCAACAGGATCACCACGGTTGTCCTGGCTAACTCAGCGCTGATGTGCCAAGCCGCCGTTGACGAAGCCCGTCGGCTCGGTTACTCCGCCCGTCTTCTCTCCTTGAACGTCGAAGGCGAGGCAGCGGCAACCGGCCGCGACCTAGCGCGACGTATCGCCGAAGAGCCACCCGGAACGGCGCTTATCGCCGGGGGCGAGAACACCGTGAAGCTCACCGAGCCCGACCTGCAACGCGCTGCGGGTGGACCGAACCAAGAAGTCGCCCTCGCCGCGGCAGCGGAGGCCCCTGCGACCTCGCCCAGTTGGTGCGTGCTCAGTCTCGACTCCGATGGATCGGACGGACCGACCGCCGCCGCTGGCGGGCTGGTCGACGACCTGACTGCGCAGGAGAGCGGCGAGCGCGGTGTGGACATGCGCGCCGCCTTGGCCGCCCACACGTCGCACACCGCGCTCGCCGCTCTCGATTGCCTCGTCATCACTGGGCCAACGGGAACCAACGTCAACGACCTGAAAGTCGCTCTACGCGGCACCTGACCGCGCGTGACGCTTCACTGAGCGCGGCGACCTGGCTCTGCCAGGTCCCTGACTTTGCCTAGCCCCTACCCAGCGCGCCACCAAGTGAGCCCGGAAACTCCATTGAGCGAGGCTGGAACCGGCGCGCTAGTCGATCTTGATCATGCCCTTACGGATGGCATACTTGACCAGCTCGGTCACGTCGTGCAGGTCGAGCTTGCGCATGATGTTCGCGCGATGGCTTTCGACCGTCTTCTTGCTCACCGTCAGGATGTCGGCGATCGCCTGGTTTGTGTGGCCCTCGGCAATCAGCCCCAACACCTCACGCTCGCGCGCCGTGAGTGGCTCACCGGTCTCCACGGTGCCAGTGCCCTTGACGCGGCGCACGTAGTCCTCAATGAGCTTCGCGGCGATCGGCGGGTAGAGGAACGACGACCCCTTGTGCACTTCGCGGATCGCATTGACCAGGTCCTCAGTGGCCACGCGCTTGAGCACGTAGCCGGAGGCCCCCGCCTGGATAATCTGCAGGACGTACTCGTCATCGTCGTACATGCTCAGGATGAGGATGCGCACCTCGGGATTGCGCTTCTTAATCTGCCGCGTCGCCTCAAGCCCGTTCATGCGCGGCATTACCATGTCCATGATGACCACATCGGGATGCAGTTTAGGCACACGTTCCACGGCCTCGAGTCCGTCGCTGGCCTCGCCGACGACCTCGATATCGGGCTCGACCGAGAGCAACGCCCGGACGCCCTCACGCAAGATAGTGTGGTCGTCGACGAGCAAGACTCTGATCTTGTCATCGCGCATGTCGCTCATGACTGCCTTCCTTGCGCCAGTGGGATGACCACGTAAACGCGCGTTCCCCGACCTGGCGCCGATTCGATGTTGAGCGTCCCGTCGAGCAACTCGACTCGCTCCTTCACAGACAGTAGCCCTAAGCCGCGGTGATTGCCGCGATAGATGGCCTCGCCGGGATCGAAGCCGACGCCGTTATCGATCACCGCCAAGCTGGCAAATCCTGACTTTGTCTCCAGACGCACAACAACTTTGCTCGCCTGCGCATGGCGCACCGCGTTCGTCAGCGTATCTTGGGCGATGCGATAGAGACCCGTCTCGACATTACCAGGAAGACGTTGGCCCTCGTCGTCGAACTCCGTCACGATGGTGGGGCCCACACCCTCTAGGTGGGATTGTATGTACCAGCGCAGAGCCGGTACAAGGCCGAAGTCGTCGAGCATCACGGGACGTAAGTCGTAGACGAGCAACTTGAGCTGCTCGATCGTGTGGCTGATCAGGCTCTTCGAGGTGGCGACCCGTTGCACGACCTCGGGAGGTCCACACCGAGACAGAGCCTTCTCCGCCAAATCGAGGCTGATGAGGACAGCCGCCAGTGTTTGGCTGGTCTCGTCGTGCAGCTCACGGCCGATGCGCCGGCGTTCCTCCTCGATCGAATCAAAGAGCCTGGTGGAGTACTGGCGAGACTCATTCTCCAAGCGCACGAGCATCTCGTTGAACGACTGCGAGAGACTGCGCAGTACCGGATCAGACGACTTATCCGCGACGCGCTGGTGCAGCTCGCCTTTGTGGATGGACTCCATTGCCCTGCTGATCTCGACCAAGGGCCGGAACGTCGCGCGCAATACGAGCCAGTTGGCCAAGATCGTGATCCCCAAGCCCGAGGCGAGAAAGATCAGGGTGAGTGCGACGCCGGACTGGCCCTCAAGTCGTCGGGTGAAGTACGTCCCGCCGATTGCACCGATAAGGATCACAATCGCGTTGGCGATCAAGATCTTCTCCATGATGGGGCGGCCCCTGAGCCACCCGACAACCACGCGCACTGTGTGCCTCACCAGATCGCAGTGGACGGTTGCCGCGCCTCGCGCGCCCCCGCAGGCCTTTCGCCGCTCATGACTTTGCCTCAAGCCCCAAAGGTTGCGATAACTCGAAAGCGAACTCGGCCCATGCGCCCGGCTCCGAGCGCGCGCGGATGCGTCCGTTGTGAAGCTGAATGATGCGCCACGCGCTGTAGAGCCCCACGCCCGTCCCGCGCGTACCGCGCTGTTCCGGGGTGCGCAAACGCGAGAACCGGCGAAACAGTTTGCTGCGCTCTTCGGGTGGAAATCCGGGGCCCTCGTTCCAGACACTCACGGCTAAACGCGTCGGTTCACGAAGAACGGTGATACGTATCGCCCCGCCCGAGCGGCCGTACTTGGCCGCGTTGCTCAACAGATTCAGCACGACGATGCGCAGAAGCCCGGGATCGCACTCGGCCGTGACGTTGCTCGCCGGCATCCCATGATCTGTCGCCGCGATTTCTAGGTGCATATCGCGGGCGCTGATCTGTGAAGCGACGATCTCAACCGCCGGCTCGATGACCTCCGCAAGAACGTCGACGTCGGTACGCGGCTTCAGTATGAGTTCGCCCCCCTCGACACGCGCCAAATCAAGGTAATCTTGGACGAGCTCAAGCAGATACTGGCCTTTGTCGATGAGGCGATCGAGTTTCTCGCGTTGCTGCTCCTGGAGCGGCCCCAGATAGCCGTCCGCAAGGAGCTTCGCATCGGTTACCATCGAGGCAACGGGGTTCTTGATCTCGTGACTAACGAACGCGAGCATCTCCATGTAAGCGTGATTGGCCGCCGTGAGTTGTTCGATCCGCCACGCCTTTTCCACCGCTTGACTTAGTCGCTCGTTGATCGCCAGCTGAAGCTGCACGTGATGGGCAGTGTAAGTGTGTGGCTGACGCGAACTACGGAACATGAACCCCAGGACGCGCCCCTCGACCACGAGCGGACACGTGAGGCTAGAGCGCACACCCTCTTGCACCAGCAGGGCGGTCGAGTGGCTGTTCGGATGCTCAGCTAAATAGCGCGGCAAATCATCGATGATGCGTGGCCTGCCGGTTTTGACCACGCTTTCAAGGGAGCTGCTCCGTAAGTCGCCCACGTATCCCTTGGTGAGTAAGAGCGGCTCGTAGGTCGCCCGGGCGTACTGTGAGAGGAGGCGATGGCCATCTTCCTCAACGAAAGCGAGACCGAGACGGTCGCAAGGTATCACCGTCCGGGTGCCCTCAAAGAGAAAGTCGCAGACCGCGTTCAACGATGGCTTAGCAGCGATCTTCTGGTTGATCGTCCGCAGCACCGCACGCTCGTCGTCGGTGATCTTGCGCGCCTCAGCGCGGCCGTGGAAAGGATCAAGATAATGAAGAGTCGACTCCAAACTCACCATGGCCCCACACGCTCCGCGCTATCGGATGCCCTCGGCACCCCGGGCCTTTGACCCCCTACACTTCGCCGGGCATCTCGCTGTGACGATACCGCGCCAGGGGCACGGACACAACTTGGCCTTCAGTCCGCTGGCTGGCTGACTGCATTCGCCAAGCTGCCTCGTCAAAGGCACAGGTGGAGCAAGCCGCCTCGCCACAGGCGTGGACGAGATCGAAACGACAGACCGCCAGCGCCAGGAACGGCACGTGCCAGTCGCAGCGCACTCGCGTTGATCGAGCGACAAGCTAGTCGAGCAACCGCGTCAAGCGGTCACGGTGGCCAGCCTTTGAGGATGAAAAGTGCCGCGGGACGCATGAAAAGTGCCGCGGCACGAGCGCGCTACGGTTCTTACCCTACTCGGTCTCAGGTCTTCAACCCAGCGCTCCTAGGGTGTATAACCCACGCATAGTTAAGCAATTCTTCTTGCCCCTTGACACGAATCTCCGTTAGGTGTACACGGCAAATTGCATTGATACCCATTTCACAAATAGGGTATCAGCGTCCGCCGTTTACGGCGGTTAACGCGGCAATCTTAGGCGGCGGGGGTGCTACACGGAAAGCTGACCGATCTTCACATTACCGCAACTCGTGATTTTTTTCGCAAGCAAGACGGGCGACACAGCGGGCTGCACACCATGCTCTCTCAAGGAGGGAACCTATGCGGATAGGGGTGTTTCTCTGTCAAGCTGGCACCGTGCCGATCGACACCGTCGATCTCAGCGCCGTGGCGCACTACGCGGCCAACCTGCCCCAGGTGGAGAGCGTCAGGGACCTTGGCGTACTGCCCACCCTCGACCCGAGCGCACTCGCCGATGAAATCTCGCAAGACCGCCTGGAGCGCATCGTCATTGCCGGCGATTCCCCCGGTTTCTTCAAGCCCGCGTTCACGCGCGCCATGGCCCTCGCCGGCCGCGAGCCGAACGAGGTTCGCCTAGCATCCTTTCGCCAGCACGGCGCCAACACGCGCAACTCGACCGAGAGGGCCAAGGCGATCGTCGCCTGCGCTGTCTACGGCGTACCCTTCAGTCTGGCTGCCGTACCGGCCCAGACCAAAGTCCATCCTGCCACCCTCGTCATTGGCGGCGGCATCGCGGGCATACAAGCGGCCCTGGAGATCGCCGATGCCGGTAAGAAGGTGTACCTCGTCGAGCGTACCGGGACGATTGGCGGCCACATGGCAATGTTCGACAAGACCTTCCCCACGCTCGACTGCGCGGCGTGCATCCTCACACCGAAGATGGTCGCGGTAGGCCAGCACGAGATGATCGACCTGATGACGTATTCGGAAGTGGAATCGATCAGCGGCACGCCGGGCGCTTACAAAGCCACCATCCTGCGCAACGCCCGACGTGTAGACGAAACGTCGTGCGTGGCCTGCAACATGTGCGCTGAGGTTTGCCCCGTCACGGTCCCCAGTCGCTTCGATGCTGGCATCGCCACTCGTAAGGCCATCTACATTCCTTTCCCGCAGGCCGTGCCGAATGCCTATCTCATCGATGAGGCAGCTTGCACCTACGTGCAGAGTAACGGCACCAAGTGCGGCGCTTGCGCCAAGAAATGCCCGAAGGGCTGCATCGACTTGGACGCCCGCGGCGACGTCATCCAGGTCGAAGTCGGCAGCGTGGTGGTCGCTACTGGCTACGACGTTCTCGACGCCCGCAAGATCGAACCTTACGGGTACGGCGTTTACCCGAACGTGCTAACCGCCCTCGAGTTTGAGCGCCTGACCAACGCTTCCGGCCCGACTGGCGGCAAGATCGTCACCAAGACTAAGCGGTTCAACAAGCGCACCAAGTCCGACGAGTGGGTGTTCGATCCCGATGGCCCCCCACCGAGCAGTGTCGCAATCATCCACTGCGTCGGCTCACGCGACGCCAACTACAACCCGTACTGCTCCCGGGTCTGCTGCATGTACTCGTTGAAGTTTGCCCACCTCGTGCGCGAGAAGCTCCCAGAGGCACGCTGCTACGAGTTCTACATCGATATGAGAGCTTACGGTAAGGGCTACGAGGAGTTCTTCCAAAGGATTCAGGACGAGGGCACCTTCATCGTCCGCGGCCGGTCGGCAAGCGTGACGCAGCGCGACGGCCAGATGTACCTGAAGGGCGAGGACATCCTGCACGACCGGGTACTGGAGTTCCCCGTCGACATGGTGCTCCTCGCAGTCGGTCTTGTCCCCGCCGAGGGTGCTGAGGGGCTAGCAGCCATGCTGGGCATCCCCCGCGATGAGTACGGCTGGTTTGCCGAGGCCGACTACAACTCGGACCCTACGGGGACTGAGCGCGGCGCGGTCTACGTCGCCGGTGCCAGCCAAGGACCCAAGGACATTCCCGACACTGTTGCGCAAGCCTCAGCGGCAGCAAGCGGCATCCTCAAGGGCATCGTCAGCGGGCGGGGCGTCGACAGCCTCGGCAGCCTCAGCCTAGAAGACATTGAAGAACGTGCCAAGACCCTGGTCGCAGGCTAGGAGGAGCGCATGGCCATCAGAGCGAACCCCAAGTTGATCGACGAGCTGGTGCCGTACGGCGCCGAGGACGTGGTGAAGTGCTACCAGTGCGGCAACTGCTCGGCTGTATGTCCATTCTCCAAGCAGCCCTACGTGTTCCCCCGCAAGCCGATGCGTCTGCTCCAGATGGGGCTGGAGGAGAAGATCAAGAGCAGCATCGACCCGTGGCTGTGCTACTACTGCGGCCAATGTTCGGAGCAGTGCCCTCGGGAAGCGGAGCCCGGTGAGACGATGATGAGCCTACGGCGCTGGCTGACCTCGCGCTACGACTGGACGGGCATCTCGCGATTGTTCTACAAATCCTGGCGCTTCGAAGTGGGGGCCGTGATCTTGGTCGCCTTGGCCACCGTCGCGGGGTTCTTGGCGTTCGGCTTCTCGCAAGGAAGCATCCATCACTACGACGGCCCACACGCTTTCTTGCCCAGCCCGTCGATTCACATCTTCGACTGGACGTTGGCCATCGTGCTGCTCGCGTTGCTGCTCAGCAACGCGGCCCGCATGTGGTGGTTCACCATGGGGCGCGATAAGGAGGTCAAAGCGCCGCTCAGCGCCTATTTCACCAAGGCCTACCTCTTGCCGGTGCACTTCTTCACGCAGAAACGCTACAGCCAGTGCGAACACAAGGCGCCCTGGCTCACACACTTGGCGCTGATGCTGAGCTACGTCACCATGCTGGTCCTGATCATGTTCTTCCTGCGGGACATGGCGGCCGGCCCAGCGATCGATTGGCACGTCCACATCTTCGGCTACCTGGCAACGATTGGTCTCATCGGCTCGAGCATCCTGTTCCTGCGCAGTCGGATCACGAAGTCAAGCGCCCAGTACAAGCACTCGCACGAATCCGACTGGATCTTCCTGGTCCTCCTGCTCACAGTGGCGGCTACGGGCATCCTGCAGCACATCCTTCACCGCAGCGGGCTCGATATGGCGGCGAACATCATGTACGTCACTCACCTGGCGCTGGTCGTCCCCATGCTGGGCCTCGAGGTGCCCTTCAGTAAGTGGTCGCACCTGGCCTATCGGCCACTCGCCATGTACTTCGCCGATGTGCGAGCCGTTGCCCTCGCCCGCCAGGGCCAGCCAGAAAGTATGCCCGAGCCCGTCGGCGGCGGACTACGGACCGCGTGAGGAGGTGGAGGAACATGAGCGCTGAATCCCCGCGAATCGGCGTCTATGTCTGTAACTGCGGCACCAACATCGCCAAGGTCGTCGATTGCGATGCCGTAGCCGACTTCGCCAGTCAGCTTCCTGGAGTGGTTGTCGCCCGCTCCTACAAGTATATGTGCTCCAACCCCGGCCAAGAGATGATCGTGCAGGACATCCAGGAACAGCAGCTGGATCGGGTTGTGGTCGCCTCCTGCAGCCCGCGCATGCACGAGCCCACCTTCCGGCGCGCCTTGCAGAGCGCGAGCCTTAACCCGTACTTCTTGGAGATGGCGAACATCCGCGAACAGGTGAGCTGGGTGCACGACGACGGCGCCATCGCCACCGATAAGGCGAAGGCGCTCGTCCGCGCAGCCGTCAATCGCGTGACCCGCCACGAGCCGCTCGAGAGCATGTCGGTCGACATGTGCCCGGACACGCTGATCATCGGCGGAGGTATCGCCGGCATGACCGCTGCGCTCGAGTTTGCCGACGCCGGCAAGCGGGCGTACCTGGTGGAGAAGCTCGATCACCTGGGAGGCAACGTCGCCCGCGTCGACTTGACCGCACCATACATGGACGCTGCCGGGGACATCGTCGCCGACCGCGTACGCCGCGTCATCGAGAGCCCCAACATCGAGGTCTTCCTAAACTCCGAGGTTCGCTCGTTGGACGGATTCGTGGGTAACTTCACGGCCATGATCCACACCTCGGAAGGCCCCGCGGGCAACGGCCATGACGTGAAGGTCCGCGTCGGCAACGTCGTGGTTTGCACTGGCTACAAGGAGTTCGACGCTACGCGGGTGACGCACTACGGCTATGGCAAGCTGCCCAACGTCATCACCTCGTTTGAGTTCGAGCACATGCTCCATGAGGGTCGTATCGAGATGAAGGATGGTCGACCACCTCAGTACGTCGCCATCATTCACTGCGTCGGCAGTCGTAGCCCGGAGTTCCACACGTACTGTTCGCGCGTGTGCTGCATGACGGCGCTCAAGTACGCCCGCGAGGTGAAGTCCGCCTTACCGACGAGCTACGTCTCCGACATCTACATCGACATGCACGCCTTCGGCAAGGGCATGGAGGACTTCTACCGTCGTAGCTCCGAGATCAAGACTCTGTTCTTGATGTACAAGCGCGGTGACCATCCAGTCATCCGCAAGGCCGACCCCGGCGATGACTGCGACATGCTGATCGAGGTGCACGAACAGCTCTCCGGCGAGACGATCGAGATCCCCGCCGACCTCGTCATCCTCATGGTGGGGATGGAGGCGCGCGAGGATTCCGAAGAGGTAGCTCACCTGGTGAACATCAGCCGCGACAAGGATGGCTGGTTCATCGAGAGCCATCCCAAGCTCGATCCGGTGGCTACGACCACGGAAGGGATCTACATCGCCGGCGCGTGTGCCGCGCCGAAAGATATCCCGGATACGGTCGCGCAAGCGCGCGCCGCAGCAGGGCGCATCTTGAGCAAGATCGCGCGGGGCAAGATCGAGATCGAGGCCGTGTACGCCGAGGTCGATGAGGAGCGCTGTTCCGGCTGCCGCATTTGCAATGACCTCTGTCCCTACGTGGCCATTGAGTACGACCCGGAGACGAAACGCAGTCACGTGATCAGCGCCCTGTGCAAGGCCTGCGGCGCCTGCGTCGCCGCGTGTCCCTCGGGAGCGATCAAAGCGAGGCACTTCACCGACGCGCAGATCTTCGCCGAGATAGAGGGGGTGTTGGCATGAGCTTCGAGCCGAAGATCGTTGGCTTCCTGTGCAACTGGTGTTCGTACACCGGTGCCGACCTCGCCGGTACAAGCCGCATCCACTACGCCCCCAATGTGCGCATCATTCGAGTCATGTGCTCGGCGCGTATCGACCCCACCTTCGTCCTCAAGGCGCTGCACGATGGCGCCGACGGCGTGCTCATCTGCGGCTGCCACCCCGGCGACTGCCACTACACGGAGGGCAACTACAAGACGATGCGCCGCTTCCCGCTCCTGAAACGCATGCTGGCCGACTTCGGCATCGAGGACGAGCGCGTGCGTCTGGAGTGGGTGAGCGCTAGCGAAGGTCAACGCTTTGCCGACCTCGTCGACGACATGACCGAGCGCATTCGTGCCCTTGGTCCCAGCCGTGTGCAGGCCGACCTAGCAACCGACATGGCGGAGAGGTGAGCCGTGGGCGATTCCAAGTTACAGATCGCGATCTACTGGGCAGCGGCCTGCGGCGGCTGCGACGTCTCTGTCCTCGACACCAACGAGTTCATCCTCGAGGTCGATAAGGTCGCCGACATTCGCTTGTGGCCGATCGCCGCTGATGGCAAGTACAAGGACGTCGAGGCGATGGCGGACGGCGAGCTCGACGTCACCCTCTACAACGGCGCCGTGCGCAATTCCGAGAACGAGCACCTGGCGCGCTTGCTGCGTCAGAAGAGCAAGATCCTCGTCGCCTACGGCTCGTGCGCGTACATGGGCGGCATTCCCGGCTTGGCCAACCTCGTCAGCCGCGAAGAGATCATTGAGCGCGCTTACCTGAACAACCCCTCGCTCGAACCGGGCAACCAGACGATCCCCCTGCCCGAGGTGTCGGTGAACGGCTACGAGCTCGAGATCCCCAAGTTCTACCGGCGCGTTTATAAGCTCGATCAGATCGTCGACGTCGACTACTACGTGCCCGGTTGTCCGCCGCAGCCCAATCAAGCGCAGGCGGCCATCACGGCACTCGTGGCGGCGCTCACCGGACAAGCTGCAGCGCCGCCCAAAGGTGCCGTCGTGGGCGCCTACGAGCGTGCCCTGTGCGACGATTGCCCACGGACCAAGAGCGAGAAGAAGATCACGCGCTTCTATCGTCCCTGGGAGATCATCGCCGACCCGGAGCGCTGTTTGCTGGAGCAGGGCATTCTCTGCGCCGGTCCGGCGACTCGATCGGGATGCGGCGCCATCTGTCCCAGCGCGGGCATCCCCTGCCGCGGCTGCTACGGACCGCCGCCCAACGTCGTGGATCAAGGTGCCAAGCTGCTCTCGGCCGTGTCCTCGATCATCGACTCGAAAGACCCACAGGAGATCGAGCAGATCTTGGCGACGCTGCCCGATTTCACGAGTATCGCCAACCGCTACAGCATTCCGGCTTCCCAGCTGCAAAGGAGCCACCGGCCATGACGAGAAAGATCACCATCGACCCAATCACGCGCCTCGAAGGCCACGGGAAGATCGAGATCTTCCTCGACGACAGCGGCGCTGTTCAGGAGACTTTCTTTCAGATCCCCGAACTGCGTGGCTTCGAACGCTTCGTCGTCGGCCGCCCGATCGAAGAGCTGCCCCGTATCGTGACGCGCATTTGCGGCGTCTGTCCGGCGAGTCACCACATGGCCAGCGCCAAGGCGGTGGACGGCTGTTTCGGCGGTCAGGTCGCCCCGCTGGCTCACAAGCTGCGCGACATGTACTACCACGCCCACTTCCTGCACAGCCACATCGCCCACTTCTACGCCCTGGCAGCGCCAGACTTCATCCTCGGGCCCGATGCCGACCCCTCGACACGCAACGTCTTGGGCGTCGTGCACAAGGTTGGGCTTGAGATCGGCGGCGCCGTCATCGCCGCCCGTGGTAAGGCACAGGCAATCCAGCGCCTCATCGGCGGCGGCACGCAAGACATCTGGAGTCTGCCTGGCGGCGTTGCCAAGGGCCTCACGCGCGAGGACGTCGAGCAGATCAAGCCGTTGGCCGACGAGCTCTTCGACTTCACGCAGTTCTCGCTCCAGCTCTTCAAGGACGTCGTGCTGGGGAACCCCACGTACGTCGACATCATCCTCAACGGCCCCTACACGCTCGACGTCCACAATATGGGGCTGGTCGATGAGAACAACGCGCCCAACTTCTACGACGGCAAGGTTCGGGTGGTCGACTTCGAGGGCAACGAGATCTGCAAGTACGAGCCCAAGGACTACGCGAACTACGTGGCCGAACATGTCGAGCCGTGGACCTACCTGAAGTTCCCGTACTTGAAACAGCGTGGGTGGAAAGGGTTCGTCGAGGGGATCGATACGAGCCTCTACTGCGCGACGCCCTTAGCGCGCCTGAACGTCGCCGACCGGATGGCCACGCCAAAGGCACAGGAGGCCTACGAGGAGATGTTCAGTACCTTGGGCGGCCATCCGTGCCGAGCCCTCCTGGCCAACCACTGGGCTCGGCTGGTGGAAATGGTGCAAAACGCCGAGATGCTGCAGCGTTACTGCGCCGATCCGGAGATTACGGGCGACCAGTTCCGCATCGTCCCCGACACAGTGACCGGCGAGGGCATCGCCATCGTCGAGGCCATGCGCGGCACGTTGACACATCACTACACCTGCGACGAGAACGCGATCTGCACGAGCGCTAACCTGATCGTCGGTACGACGAACAACAACGCACCCATCCAAATGGTCACCAAGAAGGCTGCGCAAGCGCTCATCAAGCCCGGCAAGGAGCCCGACCAGGGCATTCTCAACATGGTGGAGATGGCCTTCCGGGCCTTTGATCCGTGTTACAGCTGCGCGACGCACAGCCTGCCCGGCGAGATGCCTCTCCAGGTTGATATCTACAAGGGAGGCGAGCTGTATCGTCAGTTCCGCCGCAGCTGTTAGCAACGACCGGGGCAAGCAGTGGTGAGGCTGGCGCTGCGCGGCCAAGCTGCGCGTGGCCGCGCAGCGCCAGCCCGAGGAGTGTGAGGTACGGCTAGTGAAAACGCTCCTTCTCGGCATGGGTAACCCGATCCTCTGCGACGACGCGGTCGGCGTGCGCCTGGCAAGCACGATTGGCGAAGCTCTGCAAGCCCGTGACGACGTCGACGTCGTGGCGGAGTGTAGCGTCGGCGGCCTTAACCTGCTCGACGTCATTGCCGGTTATGACCGTCTGATTGTCTTCGATTCGATCAAGACGCCCGGCGGAGTGCCGGCCACCTGGTACCGCTTCGACAGCACCTCGCTGCGGGAGACGATGAACCTCAACAACGTGCACGACATCAACTTCGCCACTGCACTAGAGCTCGGCCGACGCATGGGCATCAAGCTGCCCGCCGAAGCTGACATCCACATCTTCGCCGTCGAGGTCAGCGACAACCTCACGTTCAGCACGGCGCTCAGTCCCGCACTGGAAGAGGCCTTTTCCGAGTATGCCGCCGAGATCCAGGCAGAAGTCGAAGGGCTGCTCGGTCAACCGGCGCGCGAGCCGTATGACGCGTCTCTCGCGCCACCAAGAAACGCCCTCGCAGCGGAGGCGTCAGGGAAGAGAGGGTCGCAGCCAACCACGTGAAGTGTGGCAAGGGCGAGCCGCGCGGCTCGCCACAGGGGCAAGGAGGGGCCATGTACACGCGTTACGTGAAGATCATCTACTACGACGGCACGACCGAAAAGCGTCCCTTGCGGCGGGGCGAGGACGTAACCACCGTGTTGCAGGGGCGCTCATCAGTCGTCGGCCACAGCGTCCATACACGGTGGTGGTGCTGCCCGCTCGCCTGGGCGACGAAGCTCTTCGCGCGGAGCCGACGCGGACAAGCGACAGGCACAAACGGTTTCGTACTCTGAACAAGCCAGAGGCACAAACAGTTTGGTGCTCTGAACAAGCCAGACGCACAAACCTCTCTTGCGCTGCGACTCGTCCGCCTGGGACGTCACACAGCGGGAGGAGCCCAATGAGGGAACGCGCGTCCGCCCTGAACGAGCGACCGATGAGAGGAACGCGCGTCCGCCTTGAACGAGTGGCAATGCTCCTGCGCGCCCAGCAGTTCGCGCCCGACTTTGGCGGGGAGTGCGGGAGTTACACCCGCCTGCATGGATTTAGAGTCCATGCTGATCTTTCCGATCGACCCCCCGCGCTCATTTAGATTCTACCTGCGACAGGGACCCAGAGCGAGGGGGAAAATCCTCGATGAGGACCCTGAGTGTCGGGTCCGCCGGGCAAGGGTGCAGAGCCAGACGGCAGCGACACTACCGCCGGCGAGAGCCCGTGAGAGCCACAGCATCGTCGGCCGTACTCCCGCTGAGTGACTCCTCCCGAGCAAATGCTCCGGCGTGAACGCTTCCCCGCGCGACCCAGGTCGCGCGCTGACAGCACGTCGAGCTTTCGCTTACAGCGAGGCCTTCAACGCCATGGTCGTCACACCGAGGGCGAGCGGCTCGTGAACGAGCCGCTCGCCCAGCGCCTGAGCTGCCTCGGCAGTGACACCGAGCGGCATGCCCGGCGCCGCCACAATCGTGTCCGATTTGAGGTCGTCGAGTCCGATAAGGTCGGCCGCTGGAGTCGCCTCGACGATGAGGCGCGCCCGTCGCAAGCCCTCTGGCAGAGGCACCGCCTCGATCGACAGCGTACGGGTAGCGACTGCCAGCGCCTGAGGATCGCTGTCAGCGGCGATCACGTGAGCGCCCAGCTCACGCGCCTTCGCCGCCGCTGCCCGCCCGACCGGCCCCATTCCAAGGACGAGCACAGTCTGATCGGCGAGGCCAGCCGGGTAGCCGTTCAACGTACGCGCTGCGCCGTCGAGGGCGGCGACAAAGGCTTCGCCTGTCGCCGCCCCATTCTCGGCGCAGCGCCCTGAGCTCACGTTCAAGGCGATGAACGTCGCCTCATCAGCGGCGAAGATGAGGTGCGCGCCGCGTTCGACCGCTTCGGCCAGCCCGCTGACATCAGCGGTCGTGGTGACGAATGCCGCACAGCCGATTGACCGGCAAATAGCGGCGACACTCTCGGAGAAGCCGGTGATGAAGCCTTCCCCGGCCGAGATCGGTACCGCCGCGACGCGCTGAGCCGCTAGCACTCGAGCGGCGTCTGGCTCGGCCAGCCCGCACGCGCGCGCGGCGATGCCGCGCACGCCCATACCCGTCGCGCGCCGTAGGCTCTCGTCCAGAGAGCGCATCCCCTCTGGCAACCAGCGTATGTCCTCTGCCGTCAGCCTGGTCATCCTCTCTCCATCGTCCCGTCTCGCCCCTCGGCCGCCTGGCTCCGTGCGAGTCCCGGCGGCGCCGCCTCAGGAACGAGTGTCAAGTTCTCAGCCGCGGCGATCGTGCGCTCGACCAGGCGCATCCGCTGACGAGCTTCGGCGAGATGAGCGCCCCGGGTGATCAGTGTCGCTACCCACTGCGCATCGCCGTCCTTTCGGTCGGTCAGCGCCTCGTCGGCGCCAAAGAAGTCGTCCACAAGGCGCAGCGGTCGCGCACTGCCCATCACGTGTTCGCCGATCACCTCCAGGCACCCGTTCCGCACACAGACGTGTTCGTAGACGACGCCACGCCCGGGCTCCCGCGCCACCGGCGGCACCCCGCCCCGCTTGAACGTCTCCACGAGCAGTTCAATGAGGTTCACGTCGTAAGCGTGCAAGACCGCCGTGGGAGTCTGACTCGGCAAACGTGCGTCGACCTCGGTGCACTTGGCGTCCCGACCGGCCACCATGACCTCGAGATCCATGATCCCACTCAAGCGCAGCCGGTCGGCGACACGCAGGATGCTGTCGGCAAGTGATTCCAGCACCGGCGCGGGCGCGTCGACGGGTGCGCTCACCCGCTTGCAATCATAGTTCGCATCGAACTCAAGGTCGGTGGCAAAGAGAGCCTCGCCGTGGCCCTTCCAGGCGACAACCTCGATTGACAGCGATGGCCCCGCGACGAACTCTTCTACGACGACCTCGTGGCCCACCCGTTCCAGCTCACGACGAGCTTCATCAAGCTCGCGCTCCCCAACAACCACGCGCACCCCCTCGCTGCCGCTCGCTCCACTCGGCTTCACCACTGCAGGAAACCCGCACTCCGGCCATGGGAGCGGCCGCGGCACATCGAGCTCGGCAAAGAGCTCGTTCGAGGCGACCTTCGACGAGGTGACCAAGTAGGCACCCAAGTCGAAGAGCAGGGGAATCTCCCAGCGAGGGACGTAGTAAGCGAGCCAATCAAGGGTCGCCTGGTCTTCACAAGCCGGCAGCACAGCGTCGCAGGAGGTGAGCACCCGGCGAGTGCGCTCCGCGTCAGCGCAGACGTCGAAGACGTGCTGTTCGGCCGCCAACCCAGACGCCGGAGTGTCCACGCGACGGTCGACGAGCACAGGATCGTAGCCGGCCTTCCGGGCTAGGTAACAAGCCTCCGTGCCCTGCAACTTGCCGCCGACGATCGCTAACCGCATGGCTATTCACATACCGAGCCTGGCGGCGCAGCCGGCTGCGCCGCAGCCGTGGTGAACGTCGCCGAGAGCGTTTCTGCCTGGCGGCCCTTCCGTTTGGCGACCCAGGCGGCATACTCGGCCGGGCTGGCAGCCGTGAGCCCCAACGAGGGCAAGTGCTCCATCACCCCCGCAACCGTGCGTCGTCCAGCGTCGATGTCGAGTTCGGCCTGGGCTACTCCACCTAATCCGCTGACCGGCGGCACGATGGACGTGACCACGTTCGCGCCCGCCTGCAGGCGCGGTTCCAGACCAGCAATGCCCTCGACGTCGAGCGACGCTGGAATGAGGCGATCCGGACACGTCAAGCGAATCGCCGCAATGGCGAGCTGCTCGTCGAGCGTTGCCGCGGGGTGGTGCCGGGCAAGCGGAGTACCGGCTTGTGGGACAAAACCCATCACCCGCGCTTGAGCGACACCCTCACGGCACATTTCAAGGATAGACTGCGCCCGGTCGGCGATGCTCTCGCCGACTCCCAAGAGTAAGCCATCCTCAGTGAGCATCCCCGCACGGGCGCCGTGCACGCGCGCCGTAGCCCGCTCGTCGTAGTCTTGACCCACCCTCAGCTTGGCGTACAGGCTGCGATTATGCGTCTCCTGGTAGCACGCATACCAGTCCGCACCCGCACCCGCTAGACCATGTAGAACGGGTTCCGGCACAACGCCCGGCGAGATCATCACGGGTAGGTTCACGGCCTCCTTGACTGCTCTGACCAGGTGGACAAGCTCGTCGAAGTGAGGCTCGCGAGCGGCGGGATCGGCCGCCCGAGGATCACCGAAGTAGAGAGGATCCTCACCCATAGTGAGATCGATCAGATGCACACCACTGGCCGCCAACTCACTTGAGTAGCTCACGATCTCCGCAAGCGACTTGCGGTAGCGCGGACTGCGCCTGTTGCCCTGACGATAGAAGCAGAACGTGCAGCGGTTGCGGCAGTAGGTCGAAAAGTAGACGAAGCCGTAGAGGAAGATGCGCTGGCCGAACTCGCGTTCGCGCACCGCGCGCGCCGCTGCAAAGACGAGGTCCGCTTGGCCCGGCTCGCGCGCCTCGAGCAACGTCACCACATCGGCCGGACCGAGCGGCCCACCCGACAGTGCCCGATCCAGCACCTCGACGAGGACGGGTTGTGCGGTCGAGCTCATATGCTCCTCACGTCAACGAAACTCGAGCACTTCATCAACCGGCCGGCGACGGGTAGGCCGCGACGGAACAGCCGGGCGGCCAACCGGTACAACGGCCACCACTCTTGCCGGCGGTTCCACGCCGAGGATCGCCTCCAGCGCCGGCGCCGCGATCACCGGGCCCGTCATCCAGCACGAACCGTAACCTAGAGTGTGGGCTGCCGTGCAGAGAAGCTGCACGGCAGCCCCAATGCTTTGCAGGTCGGGACGAGCGCGCAGCCGGTCGCGCTCCTCTACCGTGTAACCCGCCAGTTTGAGCAGTCGATCGCCGCGCGACTCATAAGGAAGCCCGAGCACGACGATCACCAGGGGTGCCTCGGCAAAGAACGTCGAGTAGCCACGCATGCTGCGGAGAACAGCCGCTTGACCCGCCAGCGCCGGCCAGTGCGACATCGCCTCCAGCTGATCGGCAACCGCTTGCCCGAGACGGCGGCGAATCTCCGCGTCTTCCACCGCGATGAAGCGCCACATCTGCTCGTTGCCGGCGTTCGCCGCCCGTGTGGCCAAGCGCACCATCTCACGCACGTCCTCGCGCGCCACGGGTTCGGATGTGAAACGACGTACGCTGCGCCGGCCCTCGACGGCCTCTGCGAACGTCATAGGTTGCGCTCTGGAAGATCGCTCACGCACGCCCTCATAGTAGCAGACGCTCCGGCACAGTGCAGGGGTTCGCGAAACGGCCGACGTGATAGAGCGAACGTGCGTGGGGCGGGGGGGGGCCGGGCGGCGGCGCGCCCCCCCCCCCCCGCCCCCCCCCCCCCCACGGC